>Ga0233422_10000013_pt1 | contig 120205 bp, 118 predicted proteins | sample Watercolumn_Mata_2_FD_182724 | JGI IMG/M metagenome (GOLD analysis project Ga0233422, IMG submission 182724) | Freshwater microbial communities from Lake Matano, South Sulawesi, Indonesia - Watercolumn_Matano_2014_110_MG | ecosystem: Environmental > Aquatic > Freshwater > Lake | place...
GATACAAATTAAGGTTATGGAATATGTGTTACAACGACACCAAACATTGCGCCTTAAATGGCTTAACACCTAACCAAGCTCTTGGATTATTTTAAAATCTGAGTGCAAAATGTCTATATACAAAACAAAAATAAAAAACAAAAAACCACCAAACTTCATTTCCAGTAAATTCGTCGATCGTGAGTTTTACTGGAAATAAATTTAAAAATGTGGCGGATAAAAACAATTATTTACGCAATATGGCAATCTGGCTAACGCAGACATTTAATAAGCTTAACATATTCTTCAATCTTGCTCTGTTTAATTAGTTTTTTAACTAAATCAAAACCCTCTTCTGTCTCAATAACGAAAACACTTTTTTGCAGGCGATCAGAACCAAAATTATATAAAACTTTTCTAAAAAGATCGCGAACGTGGCGTAATTTTTCGGGAATATCAAAAATAACTAGGTAATAATATTTTTTATTTTTTTGTTTATTTATTTTTTTAGATTTGCCAAGTAGACGAGAAAATAATCCCTTCTCTGTCAGAGATATTTTATCCTGACTTCGATTAATTTCTACGTAACCGGCTTTTTGTAAATAATAAAACATTCTTTCTATTTTCATTCTTTCTTTCCTTGCCTTCTCCCAATTTTCATATTCAATTTCTCGCGCCCGATAATATTCATAATAGAGAGTTCTTTTCAAGGAACGCAGACTTACAAAACGGTCATATTTTTCAACTAATTCTAAAATTAAATCTTTTATTTCGCCTCTCATAAATTTCATTAATTTCATTTCTATTTCCAGTAATTTCGTCGATCGTGAGTTTTACTGGAAATAATTCTTTTTAATATTAAAGTTTTATTTTGTTAAAATTTCGCATCCTTTCTCCGTGACCAAAACCGTGTGTTCAAAATGGGCAGAAAGCAATCCATCAGCCGTCTTAAAAGTGCCAGATTTAATATCTTCAAAAACACCATAATGCCCCGCATTAATCATCGGCTCCAAAGCCAAAGTCATGCCCGCCAATAAAACTGGTCCGGTGCCGGGCAAACCAAAATTGGGAATCTGTGGTTCTTCATGCAGTTTCTCCCCTACTCCGTGCCCGACCAAATCCCGTACCACACTGAAACCTTTTTTCTCCGTCACCGTCTGAATGGCCGCCGAAACATCGCCTAATTTTTTTCCCGCTTTAATTTTTTTAATAGCCATTGTCAAGGCTTCTGCCGCCGTGTCCATTAATTTTTCTGCTGGTTTGGAAATTTTTCCCACTGCCACGGTCAGCGCTGCATCCACTACCATGCCGTTTTTCGCCGGATAACGCATGCCCACATCCAGACCAATAATATCTCCTTCTTTTAAAATCCGATTGGGTTTAGCCGGCGCGTGCACCACCTCTTCATTAATAGAAGTGCATAAAGCCGTAGGAAAACCATGATAGCCTTTAAAAATAGGAAAACCACCAGCCACGCGAATTTCTTTTTCTACAAAATTATCCAGTTCGACGGTGCCCACTCCGGGTTTAACCATTTGGGTGGTTGCGTTTAAAATACGGGCTAAAATTTTTCCGCCCGCGCGCATTTCTTTAATTTGTTTTTCGGTCTTGATTGTGATCATTCTGTTTTACCCTCCGCCTTTTCTAAACCTAATTGTTTAAAAACATCTTTCTTTACTTCTTCAATTGCCGGTGCGCCATCAATCTTAATCAACACTCCTTTTTTGCCATAATATTTCAGAATGCCAGAAACCTCATCGCGATATTTGGCCAGTCGCCGTTCCGTCGCCTCAGCTGTGTCATCCGGCCGCGTGATTAAATCCGCCGCGCAGGCATCGCACTTGCCCGCTGCGCGCGGACGTTTGAATTCCGGATGGTAAACCCGGCCGCATTTCGGGCAGGTCAAACGATTAGCTAATCTTTTCATTGCTTCCTCATCAGTGATATCAATTTCTAAAACACAATCCGGCGCCGCTATAGTTTCCAAAAATTCCGCCTGCGCCAAAGTGCGCGGATAACCATCTAAAATATAACCATTCTTGCAGTCAGGTTTGGCTAATCTTTCCGCCACCATTTTATTAATAATTTCATCAGAAATTAAAACTCCGTCTTTCATTTTTTCCGTAATTTCCAGACCCAACGGAGTTTTGGCCTCCACTTCACTGCGAAAAAGATGGCCAGTGGAAATGGTTAGCAAATTTAAAACCGCGGCTAAAAATTCCGCCTGGGTGCCCTTGCCCGAACCCTGAGGACCTAAAATAACAATGTGTTTGATAGAAGTAGACATAAAAATAGCTTAATTATCAATAAATTTATTTTAGCACGAAACTCTGATAGATGTCATCCTGACGACTCCGATGTTATATCGGAGAAGGAAGGATCTCGTTTATTTTTAAATAATTTTTATCGCCACTTTACGCCACTTTTTACGCCACTTTATGCTATTCTATAAATCGCTTGACAGAATTTGTCTTGACAGAATTTGTGGAGATGCTATAATAGAAAAGATAATAATTCACAACCCAATAACAACCAAACAGAAAGAGGGGAAAATGTTAATCCATCTTATTATCGAAAGTGATGGTAGTGAAGAATTAAAGCGTGATGCATTCCTCAAGTTTTTAAAAAAGGGTGAGCTGAAGGTGAGGTTTTCCAACGAACTTCATCCCGATATTTCTGTCAATTCAACAGAAATAGAAATATTATCTCTCTTCCCGCATCATGGCGTCTTCTCTATCAAATTGAAAAATTAAAAAACATCCACAGCAGACCTTAATCGGTCTGTTTTTTTCTTTACCAAAAAATTCCGCTTTCGCGAAATTTTTTATATCTTTGTTTCTTTATTACTCTATTACTTTTTTACCCCGTTATAAATGTTCATAATCCCTCATCACCAGCTGGGAATCAATCTGCCGCACCGTCTCCAAAACCACCGACACGACGATTAACAACGACGCGCCGGAAATGGCCATAGTGGTAATGCCGGTTAACGGTTGAACAATTAATGGCAGTACCGCCACGATACCTAAAAACAACGCGCCGGCCAACATAATGCGGCTGGAAACTTTAGCTAAATAATCAGCGGTTTGGTGCCCTGGCCGCAGACCTGGCACAAATCCGCCCTGCTTCTGCAAATTGTCTGCGATCTGGTGCGGATGAAAAACCACCGCCGTATAAAAATAAGTAAAACCAAAAACTAAAATGAAATAAAAGATGCCGTAAAAAATTTGGTTATTAAAAAGATCAATTGTGAATTGCGCCACGTTGCGCAACAGCGCCGACTGGGCGTGCAAAAACATCTGGCCGATTAAAGGCGGAAACATCACAATCGCCACCGCGAAAATAATCGGAATCATGCCGGTCTGATTAACTTTCAGCGGCAAATGAGTGTCAAAACCGCCATACATTCTGTTGCCGCGCACATGTTTGGCATAAGAAACCGGGATGTTGCGCTGGCCCTCGGTAATAAAAATCACCGCCGCCACTGTCAGCACTGCCAGAACTAAAAAAGCCACGATGTTAATAATCTGCGCCGTGTCAAAAGTAATTAAAGTCCGCTGAATGGCTGTCGGGATATCGGCCACAATACCCGCTAAAATAATCAACGACACGCCGTTGCCCACTTTCTTTTCTGAAATTATTTCGCCAATCCACATTAAAAACATAGTCCCGGCTGTCAGGATCAGCATCATCTGCAAAAACTGCCCAGTAGAAATCGCGCCAATAATGCCTCGGCCCGATTGCTGCAACAAACGAATCATACTGAAACCCTGCAGCAATGCCAAAGGAATAGTTAATAAACGCGTCCAATGATTCATTTTTTTCTGGCCCGCTTCCCCTTCTTTAGTAATTTCTTCTAAAGCCGGAATAATCATGGCCAATAATTGCAAAATAATAGAAGCGGTAATATAAGGACCCACACCCAAAGCCACTAAAGAAAATTTGTCCATCGCTCCGCCGGAAAACATATTTAACAAACCCAAAATCTGACTGGAACCAAAAAACTGGCGCAAGGCGTTAATGTCCACGCCCGGCACTGGAATATGCGCCGCGATTCTCACCACCACCAAAAGCCCCAGCACAAAAAGAATGCTCCGGCGCAGATCATGGTCTTTCCAAATTTGATGAAGTTTTTCAACGAATTTCATGCTTTATATTATCAAATTATTAGTTTTATTAATTTTATTAAATTATTATCTTATCGTCCCGCCAGCTTTTACCACCGCTTCGCGCACCGACTGTGAAGCATCGCAACCGGCAATATTTAATTTAATTTTTATTTCGCCCTTGCCTAAAATCTTAATTCCATTTTTAACTGTCGCCACCATTCTCTTCTTTAATAAAATTTCCGGCGTCACTTCCTCGCCATCTTTAAATCTGCGGTTCAAATCGCGCAAATTAACAATCGCCGGTTTTTTATAAATTGATTTAAAACCGCGCAGCTTCGGCGTCTGTTCCATTAGCTGGCGCATGCCCAAACGCTTCAAATTATGACGGCCGCCCGATCTGGCACGCTGTCCTTTTTGGCCCTTGCCCGAATAAGTGCCGCGTTTACCGCCCCGGCCGATTCTGATTTTGCGACGTTTAGAGCCTTTGGCTGGTTTAATTGTATGAAGTGAAAGTGACATATTTTTGTAATTTATCCCGAGTGAGGAGTTCCGCAGAATTGCGGGACGACGAATCGAGGAATCCCGTCAATCATTAAAAATTATTTATTATTTATTAACGAATTACGAATTAACGAATTATTATTTTACCAACGAGATCTCTCCACTCCTCACCTATCGGCTCGTCGGTCGAGATGAACTGTTATTCAATATTTTCAACGCTTCGTAAGTACAGATAATATAATTAATTTTATTTTTACTTGTGCCCACCATCTTACCGACCACATCCTGAATGCCAGCCATGTCTAACATAATGCGCATTGGCCCGCCCGCCTTGATCCCCGTGCCTGACGGCGCCGGTTTTAACAAAATTCTGGCCGCGCCAAATTTATGGCGGATTTCATGCGGCACTGAATCTTTAAAATTTAATTTTAACATTCTCTTCTTGGCCTGTTCCCCGGCTTTTGTCATAGCCAAAGTTACATCTTTGCCTTTTTCCACGCCATAACCTACTCGGCCGTTTTTATCGCCCAGTACTACTAACGCCCGAAAGCTCATTCTTTTGCCGCCACCAGTCACTCGCGTCACGCGCGCTAAATCCACCAGTTTTTGTTCAAACTCTGGCTTTTCCCGTTCCGGTCGATGTTTTGAATCTCGTCTTGGTTTCATAATATTACTTAATAGTTTATCCCGAGCAGTTGCGGTGTTAAGAAAAAAGTAAACTGCTTTACTTTTTTCAGCCGCAACGGGCTTCGCGTTATCCCGCAGGGATCGCGGAGCCCCATACCTTAAGGTATGAAGCCGGGGGATCCCCGCCCGCTTTGAACGCGAAGCGGTCGGGCGGGTCGTCGAGATCTCTCTGCTCTCCCGATAGCGCTTCGCTTATCGGGGTCAGTCGAGATAAAGTGCTATTTTAAAATTTCAGTCCTCCTTCTCTCGCTCCTTCCGCTAATGCTTTAATTATACCATGATATTTAAATCGGCCGCGATCAAACACGCATTCCTTGATTCCCTGTTTGCTGGCTAAAGCCGCCAAATTTTTTCCTACTTCTGCCGCTCTTTTTTGCGGTTCGCCTTTCAATTTCCAATCCGTCGCCATGGCCAAAGTTTTTCGTTTTTCATCATCAATTAATTGTGCGCTGATATGTTTTAAGCTCTTAAAAACAGAAAGCCGCGGCCTTGTTTGAGTGCCAAAAATCTTAGCGCGCACTCTGGCTGCTCGCCGTTCAATTTTTATCTGCTTTGTTTTTTCTTTATTAACTTTCATAATAATATTGTGTTTTGTAGTTCATCCCGACCGAAGTCCCGTAAATGCGGGGCTGAGCGGAGGGATCTCGATAGTAAATAATTCGTTAATTCGTAATTCGTTAATAAATACTAAATGATTTTGAATGATTGACGAAATCCGTTGTCTGTCATTCGCTAAACGGCGGAGGCGGATCAAGATAAATTTTAAGCCGTTGCTGTTTTTGCTTTCTTGCCTACTTTTATCTTAATCTGTTCACCCTCATATTTTATACCCTTGCCTTTATACGGTTCTGGTTCTTTAACTCGTCTAATTTGGGCCGCAGTTTCACCAACTAATTGTTTATCAATTCCTTCCACCGTAATAATATTTTTATCTACTGTGACATTGACGCCAGTCGGCACCGAAAATTTCACTTCGTGAGAATAACCCACGGCTAAAACTAAATCCTTGCCGCTCATCGCCGCCCGATAACCCACGCCGTTAATTTCTAAATTCTTTTTATAACCATTAGTTACTCCCTCAATCATATTTGCCATCAACTGTCGGTAAGTGCCCCATTGGGCCCCGGCCTTCTTCCCCAATTTTTTTTCATCAACTGACACCAAAATTTCTTTTTCCTTTATTTCTGCTTTAACTCCTGGCGGTAGCATTAATTTTAATTCTCCTTTTTTTCCTTTTATCAAAACTAAATTACCCGAAACTTGCGCTTCGACTTTTTCCGGAATTAAAATTGGTTTTTTACCGACTCGACTCATATAATTTTGTTGTTCATCTCGACCGACCCCGCATTTGCGGGAGAGCAGAGGGATCTCGCAGATTAACTCGTTAACCCGTTAACTCGTTAATAAAATAATTTTTAATATATTGCGCATACCACTTCCCCACCCAAACTCTCTGCTTTCGCTTCTCGATCTGTCATCAAGCCTTTGGAAGTAGAAATTATAGACATACCCCAACCGCTTAAAACTTTAGGTAAATTATCTTTACCAACATAAACCCGTTTGCCTGGCTTGGATACTCGCTGCAAACTTTTAATTTTTGCCGCGCCGTCAGCTTCATAAATTAAACCGCATTTTATCTGATCAAATTTATTTCCTTCTTTGTTTTTGCTTATTTTTATCTGTGTTGATTTCAATACTTCAACTTTTTCCACCCAGCCTTCTTTTTCTAAAATTTTTAAAATTGCCAGCTTTAATTTTGAATACGGCAAAACCACCGCCGTCTTTTTTACCGCTTGAGCATTTCTAATTCTTGTTAACATGTCAGATACTGGATCTGTGTGCATATAATATCGCTTTACTTTTATTTTTTACCTTTTAATAAGGTCTCCTATGACCAGCCCGAAAATCAGGCTGGCTAAGAAAATCTTATTGTGCTGGAGTTTCTGCTACTGGTGTTTCTTCGGTCGTAATTGGAGCCTCTTCAATTGGAGCTGTTGCCCCTTCTTCTGCCGCCTCTTCTTTTTTTGGTTGATTCGGATCCACCACGGGCATCTGCTGTGGATCTAAATTTAAATTTTGGTCTTCCATAAGTATTTCTCACATCACCTTTTTATATCAACTATGAAATTTATATAAAAAGGCAAACTTAATTTATCTTTATATATTTTTGGACTTCAACCAACTCTTATTATCTCTTAATTTATTTTTACCAACTCGATTTTTTAACTCCCGGCAATTCATTTCTATTGGCTAATTCCCGAAAACAGATACGGCACATATTAAAATCGCGCATATAGCCATGAGCTCGGCCGCAACGCCAACAACGCCGCACTTTGCGGGTCATAAATTTCGGTTTTCTTTTCGATTTAGCAATCTGTGCTTGTGTTGCCATAAAATTAGCTCGCAGAAGCAAGAACTTAGAGTTTATCCGCCATAGTCCAATGGAACCGTTATGGGCGAAGGCGGATAAACTCTTTTACTTTTGAAATGGAATGCCTATTAATTTTAATAACTCCATACCTTTTTCTCTGTTTTTAGCATTAGTCGTAATAATTATTTCCAAACCATGAATCATTTCTACTTCATCCATGCTGATTTCACCAAAAACCAAATGCTCTTTAAAACCAATCGTCAAATTACCATTTTTATCTACCGATTTAAGAGACAAGCCACGGAAATCACGTACCCGCGGCAAAGCCACGTTAATCAATTTATCTAAAAAATCATACATTCTCTCGCGGCGCAAAGTCACTTTCGCTCCCACCACCTGTCCTTCTCTCACCTTAAAAGAAGCAATGGATTTTTTGGCTTTTGTAAAAACCGGTTTCTGACCCGAAATTCTAGTCAATGTTTTTTCCACTAAAGCTGTAAATTTTTCATCGCGCTTAGTAGCCGAAATGCCCACGTTTAAAGTTACCTTTTCAATTTTAGGCACCGCTAAATTATTCCGGTATCCAAATTTTTCTTTCATCGCCGGAACGACTTCTTTATTGTATTTTTGCCTTAAACGATTCATAAATATTTTTATATTACCGCTTTACATTTTTTACAAATTCGCTGTTTCTTTTCACGTGTCAATTCGGATTTCTCCGAGCTTACTAACCTGCCCAGGCGTGTAGCTTTGCCACACTTAGGGCAAACCATCATCACCTTAGCGCTATCCATTAAAGCCGGAAACATAATACGCTGTCCTTTTTCTCCGCCTCGTCTTGGTCGTAAATGTTTATAACATAAATTCAAACCCTCCACCGTCACTTTTACCTCTCCATCTTTTTCTACCACCTGCAAAACACGTCCCGTTTTGCCGCGATCTTTGCCTTTAATTATTTTAACCGTATCATTCTTCTTAATATTCATACCTTTTATAATAATGATTTCATTTACAAATTCTTACAAATTTTGTGCGAATTTTACGAACAGGTTATTTGGTTCTATTCGCATAATTCGCAGGTAATTCGCCAGTAATTCGCATTTATAGCACTTCTGGTGCCAAAGAAATTATCTTTGTAAAACCAGCGGCTCTTAATTCTCTTGCGACTGGCCCAAAAATTCTCGTGCCTTTTGGTTCTTTATTTTTTGGTTCAATTAAAACTGCCGCATTCTCGTCAAAACGGATATAAATGCCGTTAGCGCGCCGCACTTCTTTCTTAGTGCGCACAATTACCGCCTTCACCAAATCACCCTTCTTCACCGCCGTATGTGGCAAAGCATCCTTAATGGTGCAAGTCACAATATCGCCTAAAAAAGCAAAACGTCTTTTATAACCACCGCCAACTTTAATTACCTGTAGCCGGCGAGCCCCAGAATTATCAGCAACTTTTAATTGTGTCTTTAATTGAATCATAAATATATCAAAACCCAAAACTCAATTAACAAAATTCAAAAATGGAATAATTAATAACTCATATTTTGTATTTTGTTGTCTGGTTTTTGAGTTTTTATTTTAAATAACTCTCCATTTTTTATCTTTCGACAACGGCCGGCATTCCACAAAGCTCACCTTTTCTCCTATCTTGTGTTCATTCTTTTCATCATGCACTTTATATTTTTTATAAACCGTATATCTCTTGCGATAACGGGGATGGATTTTAATTTTACCAACCTTAACCACAATGGTTTTAGCCATTTTATCAGAAATTACCACGCCCGTAAAGATTCTATTAATTTTTTTCTTATTTTCTTTTTCCATATTTTTAATTTAATTTTATTTTTTCGTCGCTTGCAACAATGTCATAATTTGAGCGATATTTTTCCTTGCCGCCCTTACTTCTCTCACGTTCTTTAATTGGCGCTGAGCAACCTTAAAACACAGCTCTCGCAGTTTTTCCTGCTCCGTTTTCAGCATTGTTCGCAACTCATTTTCTGATTTTATTTTTAAATCTTTTATTTTCATAACATTATTTTTTAACAAATTTCGTTTTGACCGATAATTTATGTCCGGCTAAAGTTAATGCTTCTTTGGCTTCTTTTTCAATGATACCTGACATTTCCATCAAAACCATGCCCGGCTTCACCACCGTTACATAATGATCCACCGCTCCTTTACCTTTTCCCATTTTCTGTTCATTACCATGAAAAGTAATTGGTTTATCTGGAAAAATTCTGGTCCAAATTTTACCGCCTTTTCTGGTATAACGCACTAACACGCGCCGCGCCGCTTCAATCTGGCGGGCCGTCACCCTTTTGCCTGAAGTTGACAACAAACCAAATTCACCAAAACTGACTGCTCTGTTGCGTGTGGCTACTGCCGCGCCGGATTCACCGGCCGACTTATGCCATTTTCTGTGTTTTACTTTTCTGGGACTCAACATATTAATTCAATAATATTTAAATTATTTATTTTTTTTCTCTTCTGCTTTCGCAAAATATTCACCTTTATAAATCCAAACCTTAATGCCAATCACACCATAAGTCGTCTGCGCCGTCGTTCTAGCATAATCAATTTCGCTGCGCAAAGTATGTAATGGCATTTTGCCTTGGCTTAACATTTCTCGCCGAGCAATTTCTGCGCCGTCCAAACGTCCGCCGCAAATTATTTTAACTCCTTGACCACCCGCTTTCATCACGGCTTCAATACTTTTTTTCATCGCCCGTCTGAAAGGAATTCTTTTTTCCATTTCCATGGCAATGTTGCGCGCCACAATCAAAGCGGAAAGTTGCGGATTTTTTACTTCCTTAATTCCAATCTCTACCTGTAAATCTTTATTTTTTAAAATTTTCTTAACAATATAATTTTTTATTTCTTCCACTCCCGCCCCGCCCTTGCCAATAATCAAGCCGGGTTTGGCTGAAAAAATTGTAATCTTCACTTTTTCTCGCGAACGCTCCACTTCAATATTATCCACTCCGCCTTCCGCCAATTTTTTCATGATATAACGGCGCAACTTCACGTCCTCTTCCGTCTTTTTGGCATAATCGCGACCTAAAGCAAACCATTTGGAATTCCAATTGGTTGAACCTTGAACTCTAAAAATTTTTGGATTAACTTTATGACCCATATTTTTCAAAATTCAAAACTCAATTAACAAAACTCAAGGATTAGATAATTATTTATTTTTCATTTCTTGCGTTCTGTTGTCTGAGTTTTGAATTTTTATTTTATTACACGGCCTTGCGTCTAAATATCCGTTTCAAAATTCCACCTTTTTCTTTCTTTCTTAATTTATCTAAATTTTGTTTGGCCCGATGTTTGCCTTCCGCACGCACATTTTCCACTTCTGGTTTATGTTCCTCGCCCGACGCCGGTTCCTTCTGTTCCGCATAAACATTTTCTTCTTTTTCTTCTTTGACTAACTTCTTCGCTTCATCCCAATCTTTCACTACCACCACGTCCTCGTCATTTTTTTTCTTGTCCGCCGAAGAGGCGGATTCTTTTTTCTTATCTTTCTTTCCTTTGCTTTCGGTCACGGTTTTATCTTCCAAAATTAAAGTCACGTGAGAATAAAATTTATGAATAGCACCGGCTGCTCCGTGAGCACGCGGCATCCATCTTTTCAGCATCGGCCCTTTATCCACCCGCAGTTCTTTAACTTCCAAATTCTCTTTTTTCAATTTAAAATTATTTTCCGCATTAGCAAGAGCACTTTTAAAAAGTTTTAAAAGCGGATTCGCGGCGCGCTTATTGATAAACAGCAACTGTTTCATTGCCTCTTCCACTTTCAAACCCTTCACCGCTTCCGCTGTTATTCTTACTTTTCTGGGCGCGATTCTTAAATGATTTAATTTAGCAATTACTAGCATAAATTATTTTATTTTTTAGCTGGCGCTGCTGCCGCTGCTGGCGCCGCCGCTGCTGCCGCTGCTTGTTCCTGTTCTTTCTGCATCTTTCCACCATGTTTTACAAACTTTCTGGTAGCTGCAAACTCGCCCAAGCGATGGCCCACCATATTTTCCACCACCGCAACCGGCACGTGAATTTTGCCATTATGCACGCCAAAAGTAAAACCCACCATTTCTGGCGTAATCGTGCAGGCGCGTGACCATGTTTTAATCACGGTTTTATCGCCAACTTTAAGATCCCTGACTTTTTTCATCAGGCGTTCATCAATATATGGACCTTTTTTTAGTGATCTGGACATAGTTTTTTGTAGTTTATCCCGAGCGAGCGGAGCGAGCCGAGGGATCTCGTCTTCAATTATTTATTAACGAGTTAACGGGTTAACGAGTTGATCTACGAGATCTCTCGACTCCCTCGTCCGCCAACTGGCGGACTCGGTCGCTCGAGATAAACTGCTGTTGTTATTTCTTCCTTCGCTGTAAAATTAATTTATCCGTCCACTTATTTTTTCTGGTCTTCACGCCCAAAGCGTGCTTGCCCCAAAGTGTTTTCGGATATTTCATGCCCACTGGCTGTCGGCCTTCACCACCACCATGCGGATGATCCACCGGATTCATGACCTTACCGCGCACGGTCGGCTTAATGCCCATGTGTCTCTTGCGTCCTGCTTTGCCCACGCGCACCAGTTTGGCTTCCGGGTTGGAAACCACTCCTATGCTGGCCGCGCATTCTTTTTTCACTAACCGAATTTCTCCAGACGGCATCTTTAGTTGAGCAAAATCACCTTCAATATTTTGTAAAATAACATTCGTACCCGCGCTGCGGCCAATCTTACCACCCTTGCCTGGTTCCAGCTCTATATTATACACCATTTCGCCCTGCATGACATGTTGCAGCGGCATGCGATTACCTTTCTTCAAATCAACCTTTTCTAAAGACGAAATTATCTTATCGCCAACTTTAGCGCCGTCCCAAGCTAAAATATAACTCTTTTCACCATCAGCATATTTTATTAAAGCAATGCGCGCGTTCCGATTTGGATCATATTCTAACGTTAACACTTCTGCCGGCACCTCATACTTTTTCTGTTGGAAATCAATCAGGCGGTAAATTTTCTTAGCTCCGCCGCCACGATGGCGCACCGTGATTTGCCCAGTATTATTACGGCCCGCGTGTTTGTTTAAAGACACCGTCAAACTCTTCTCTGCCTTCTTTTTAGTTAAATCCAAAGAAGAGACCGCGGAGGTATGGCGTCTAGCAGAAGTTGTTGGTTTGTAGTATTTTATTGGCATAATTGTTTTTGGTAGTTTATCCCGAGCGAGCGGAGCGAGCCGAGGGATCTCGTCTTCAATTATTTATTAACGAGTTAACGGGTTAACGAGTTGATCTACGAGATCTCTCGACTCCCTCACCTGCTGGTTCGGTCGCTCGAGATAAACTACTGACCTATACTCCTTCATAGATTGATATTTTATCACCAGACTTAAGAGTTACGACCGCTTTCTTCCAGTCTTTCATCTTGCCTCTCTGGCGGCCCGTTCTAATTTCTTTGCCCTGCACCCTGATCATATTAATCTTTACCGGTTTGATATTATATAAATGTTCTATTGCTTTAGCCACTTCTTTTTTATTCGCTTTTTTTGCCACCTCAAAAACATATTTATTCTCTCCGCCTAAAAAAGCTGTTTTTTCTGAAAGCAAAGGTTTGACTAAAATCTGATGTGCTAATAAATGCCCGTATTTCTTTTCCTTATTGTCTTTTTGTTCGCGGTTAGCAATCACGCCCACTTTTTCCTCATTTTTTTTATCAATTTCAACTTTGTCTGCTTTAGCAGATTGTTTTTCGTCTTTTTTACTTTTACGGCTAAAAATACTCATAAATTTCTTACTGGTTACGGATCATACAGATATACGGATCTTATATCTGTATATCCGTAAAATCCGTAATCCGTAGGAATTATTTTAAATACACTTTTTCAATAATCGCCAAAGCTTCTTCCGCCATCATAATATTCTTATATTTCAGTAAATCTCCCACATTCAAGCTGTCCGCAGTTGTAATTTTCAGGCCAGCTAAATTTCTACCCGCGCGGAAAATATTTTTATCTGACTTCGGCAAGATTACCAACAAAGATAATTTATAATTTTTAATATCAAACTTTTCGCTTTCGTTACTACCATTACTTTTATTGCTTTTAATCCTTTTAATACTTAATATACTTTGAAAATCTCTAACCACCCCGACCAATTCTTTTGTCTTGCCTTCAGCTAAATTTAATCTGTCAATCAAAATCATTAAACCACTATTAACTTTATCTGATAAACACATAAATAAAGCTTTGACTTTCATCTTCTTATTAACTTTCTGGCTGAAATTGCGGTCGTTGCGCGGACCAAAAGTGATGCCGCCGCCAACCCAAATCGGTGAACGGGTGGAACCATGGCGCGCCCGGCCAGTGCCTTTTTGACGCCACGGCTTTTTGCCGCCGCCCCGAACTTCGCTGCGGGTTTTAGTATGTGCGATAGCCACGCGAGCATTCGCCATTTGTGCCACCGCCACTTGATGCACCACGCTTTCTTTCACTTTCACGCCAAACACCGCCGGATTCAAAGCCAGTTCCTTGGTTTCTTTGCCGTCTTGACTATAAACTTTAATTTTTAAACTTTTAACTGTCATAAAATATAAAAGGATTATGAATTAAGGATTAGGGATTAAGAAATTACTTAATCCTTATTCCCTATTCCTTATTTTCCACCGACACTTCCGCTTTTTCTTCCACTTTCACTTCTTCGATAGGAGTTTCTGTTTTTTGTTCTTCCGTTCCTTCGTTCTTTGGTTCTTCAGTTTTCATTTCTTGTGTTTTGTTTATTGCATCTTGAGTTTTGGTTTTCAATTCTCCTTCACCAACTATTTCCACTAAACTTCCTCTCGCTCCTGGCACCGCGCCGCTAATATAAATTAAATCTTTTTCCGGTTCAATTTTAACTATTTCCAAATTTTTTACACTCACCTGTTCATCGCCCATGTGTCCCGCCATGCGGCGTCCTTTGACCACGTGTTGCAAACCGCCGGCGCCGATCGAACCAGGCATTCTTTCCTGGTCTTTATGACCGTGAGTAGCCGGATGACCATGAAAATGATGGCGGCGCACCACACCTTGAAATCCCTTGCCTTTGGAAGTGCCGGTGATTTTTACTTCATCGCCAACATTAAAAATTTCTGCGGTGATAATATTTCCAATCTCAATTCCCTGATTTCTGATTTCTGATTTTTGATTTCCAGTTTCCTTATCTCTAAATTCTCTGACATATCGAAAGTTTCCTAAATTTTTAAAATGTCCTTTCAGCGCTTTAGAAATTGACTTTTTCTCGCCAAAACCAACCTGAACGGATTCGTAACCGTCTTTATCTTTTGACTTGATCTGCGTCACAACGCACGGTCCGGCCTTCACAATCGTTGCCGGCACCACATTGCCCGCCTCATCAAAAAGTTGGGTCATTTCAATTTTTTGGCCTAAGATATATTTCATAATTCTAATAGTTTTTAATAGTTTATCTCGACCGACCCCGATAAGCGAAGCGCTATCGGGAGAGCGGAGAGATCTCACTGCGAGATCCCTCGGCTCAAAACAACCATAAAAGTCGCTCGGGATAAACTACCAATTAACAAAAAACTGATCCGAAGACCAGCTTGAAACATTATCTAACCCGCAAAAAACGCAGCGCTTTTATGCTGTATTCTTTTGGTTTGTTTTTTAGATAATCTTTAAAACTGGTTTTCCTTTTTACCATTAAGCAATCGGCGAACTGTCCCCCGAATAAATATTCGAGGCATCATTCGTTATCGCTTTCGGAAAATTTTTAATTCGTTAATTCGTAATTCGTTAATAAATAATTTTTAAGTTTTACATCTTTATTTCGATGTCTACTCCGCTTGGCAAATTCAAACTGGAAAGCTCTTCAATAGTTTTTGGCCGCGGATTGAAAATATCAATCAAACGCTTGTGAGTGCGAATTTCAAATTGCTCACGAGCGTCTTTATGAACAAAAGTGGAACGATTAACTGTATAACGATCCTTGTCTGTCGGTAAAGGCACGGGGCCTTTGACCGTCGCTTGCGTGCGTAAAGCGTTATCAATAATCGTACGGCAAGCGTGATCAATCAGCTTGTGATCAAAAGAACGAACCTTGATTCTCAAGCGATGTTCCGGCGCCTCCGCGGTTTTGTCCGTATTTTCTTTTTTAAGATTTTTGTCTGGCATTTCTTTCTTGAATTATTATTATAATCTACAATTCATCAATGAATATACGAATCTTACGAATATACCCGCCCGTTTCGAACGCGAAGCGGTCGGGCAGGCGAATTCGTACATTCGTTTTATTCGTACATTCGTAGCTTTAGACACACTTCAGTTCCCCACCAATTTGATGAGGAACTGTTTGTTTGTCTAAAACTAATTATTTTTCTTATCTATTTCTGAGCCTTCACTGTATTTAAAGCGGTTTTAACGGCCTCATTCATTTCTTCTTCAATCCGTTCTTCACTTATTTCGTCTCTTTTGAATCTACTCAGTAATTCAGTTAACTGCCTGCCAGTTTGTAGGCCGATCCCTTCAATAAACCTCTCGATACGAGGCTTATTTGTTTCTGGGTTTGGCATAAATTTCAAATTAAGATTTAATTTCTAAAATATATGAAATTTTTGTTTACTTCAAAATCTTCGTCACCGAGCCGGCGCCAACGGTGTGGCCGCCTTCGCGGATAGCAAATTTGCCTTTTTCTTCCAAAGCCACCGGATGAATCAAAACGACTTTAATAGAAACAGTATCACCCGGCATCACCATTTCAGTGCCTTCTGGCAAAATCACTTCGCCCGTCACGTCAGTGGTGCGAATATAGAACTGCGGTTTATAACCCTTCATGAAAGGAGTATGGCGGCCGCCTTCCTCTTTGTTCAAAATGTAAACCTGGGCTTCAAATTCAGTATGCGGCGTAATCGTGCCCGGTTTGGCTAAAACCTGGCCGCGCATCACATCTTCTTTTTTAGTGCCGCGCAATAAAATACCAGCGTTATCGCCTGCTTGGCCACGATCCAACGATTTTTTAAACATTTCCACTCCAGTCACAACTGTTTTTTGAGTGTCTTTCAAGCCAACAATTTCCACTTCATCGTTTAAATTAACTATGCCGCGTTCAATTCTGCCCGTCACCACCGTTCCGCGTCCTTCAATTGAAAAGACATCTTCCACCGGCATCAAAAACGGTTTTTCCGTATCACGCACCGGCTGCGGCACATATTCATCAACTTTATTCATTAATTCTAAAACAGCTTTATAATTAGCATCTTCTTTATTGCCGGCATTAGCGGCTTCCAAGGCCTTTAAAGCTGAACCTTTAATAATTGGGATTTCATCACCCGGAAATTCATATTTCTTTAACAAGTCGCGAATTTCTGATTCCACCAAACTGACTAATTCCGGATCGTCAACCATGTCAACTTTATTTAAAAAGACGACAATAGCTGGCACACCCACCTGGCGCGCCAAAAGAATATGCTCGCGGGTCTGCGGCATTGGGCCGTCAGCGGCGGAAACCACCAAAATTGCACCGTCCATCTGCGCCGCACCGGTAATCATATTCTTAATATAGTCAGCATGACCCGGGCAGTCCACGTGCGCGTAATGGCGCTTGGCTGTCTGGTATTCCACGTGCGCGGTGGCAATAGTAATGCCACGGGATTTGGATTCCGGGGCTTTATCTAACTTATCAATGTCGGCTTTATCCGCTTTTGAACCTTCAGCGTTTAAAACAGACAAAATAGCCGCGGTCAAGGTTGTCTTGCCGTGGTCGACGTGACCAATCGTACCGATGTTGACATGCGGTAATGATCTGTCAAATTGTTCTGCCATATTTATTTTCACACATTAGCAACACCCCTCTTATTTTAGCGGGGTTTTGTGACCAATTGCTAAAAATTAACTTTTATTGTTTAATATAAATTTTATACTCAACACAAAGATCAAAAATAATTATAGATGATTATTAAAATAGTGTCAAATTTATTATTTACTTTGACAAGTCAAAAATCTTCTTATAGATATCTAAAATTTTATCGTCTTTTTTTGTAAGAATATTTTTATGCCATTCAAAGATTTTCTGAAGTTCTTTCATGTCCTCATTTTGAATGGCGGTGGAATACAAGTCATAATATAAATTTTTATAAATAGAATCAATTCCGCCGCTTAATCTATTAAAAAGGTCGCTACTGTAAACGAAATGTTTTTTCTCATTAAGATCTTGTTTGATTTCATTCCAATCTTTTTCGGGCAAATCAAAATTATCAACTTCTTCCAAAATACTTTCCATTTTTTCTGCCTCTCGTTTTTTTTCATCCTCGACTTTTTTTGTTGGTTCGTTTTCTGATTTAAACATGTTACTTTAATGTTTTATTGACAAATGCCAATCTATCAATAAAATTAAATGAAATTTATTCTATTGGTTCTACGAGAAATTCATCTATATCTTTCTTCTCTACCTCATTTTCCACATTTTCCGCGTCGGCTTCTATGGTTGGCAAATCTTTATTCGCTTCCGCCGGTTTTTCCGTTTCATAATTGACATCACCCACCATTTCTTCATTAAGCCAGTCTTCATCTAACCCTTCCTCGTTAATTTTCCAATCTTCTTCTTTCTCCTCTTTTTCTTCTTTCTCTTTTGATTTTGTCTCCGCCACTAAATCTTCAGGCCAGCGCGATGAATCCCATTTTTCTTCTTCCTCTTCTTCGCCCGCCAGAGGATCAAAAGTTCTCTCGCCCCTTCGCTCATTAACTAAATCATAATCATTATCAAAACCACGTTCAAACGACAAACGCGGCATTAAATCTTCGCCCAGATCGCGTGGTGAAAAAAAATCCACATCACTGCTCAAACCGATTTCCCGCTGCGCCTGTTTCCACAAAGAAATTTCACGATTAACGCGATTCAAAATTTCTTCCTCCGTCATCCCAGCATAATCAATTTTGCTTTCCGTCATTTCTTCATACTGTTCCAGCGGCACCATCGCAAACGGTTCGCCAAATTCCGGCATGACAATTACTTTGTCGCCAGTTCTTTTAGCTAGGTCTATGATTTTTTCTAATTGGGAAGAAAACATAAACAAGCGTCTGTCATTCCGAGGCCGATAGTACATCGGCCGAGGAATCTCGTTTATTATTATTTATACTTTTATTATAAAGTTTCCATTAATAAAGTCAAATTATTCTGCTGTTATCCCCGCAAAAGCAGAAATCCAGAAATTTATCCGCCGAAGTCCAGTTGGGTTGCTGAGGGCGAAGGCGGATAAACGCCATTTGACAAAATTTGTGGCTTTGCTACCATTTACTCTACGGTGAAACAAAATTTCACAACCAAATCAAAGGAGAAAAAAATGAAAGCACATCATATTTTTATTGTTCTATCTATCATCTTTGTCCTGTCCGCGACAGTGGCGACGTTTTTCACAGTCAAAATGGGTTGTGTAGATGCCTCTCCGCACACCCTTCTAAACGTTCGTTATGAATTTTTTGGGTGGGTTTGTGTCTCATGGATTGGCAGTTTTTCTTTTACCCAACTTGCTTACTGGTATAAAAAATGAAGCTTTTAATTTTCAATGAGGGCGGGCATAGCTCGCCTTTTTTATTTGTCAAAAAATTTTTCTGGAGTTATGGATTCCATCTCCGCCAGTTGGCGGATCGGAATGACGAACGCGCCTATCGGCGAATACATTAAATACCTCACCCCAACCCTCTCCTTCGAAAGGAGAGAATAATGCTTCCGTTTTTTTTCTACTTTTATTATAAAATTTCCATTAATAAAGTCGAATTATTCTGCTGTCATCCACACAAAAGCAGAAATCCAGAAATTTATCCGCCGTAGTCCAATTGGGTTGCTGAAGGCGAAGGCGGATAAATGACTTGACAAAATTTGTGGCTTTGCTATAATGCAAACAATAGTCTAAACGGGACTAAATCACAACAAAAAAGAAAAGGAGGAAAGAAATGTTTCGCTGGTTACGCCAATTATTGAACAAATTATTGCTACACCTCATGTTAATAGGTAAATTATTATTACCACGCCTCATAACTGTTTGTATACTTTTCGCTATAATTTTTATAATGACCACTTATGATGCCTGGATTTCAGCTGTTATTATTGGCTTTATTATTTTAGTAATATTCATTTTGGGTAGTATCTACCTAATTCATTCAAATAGAAAACAAAACATTTTAATCTAAACAAACCAATGAGCCACTTTATTTTAGTGGCTTTTTTATTTGTCAAAAAACTTTTTTCTGGATTTATACGCGCCTATCGGCGAAGTATATAAACCTCTCTCCATCTCTCCCCTTCGTAAGGGGAGAGGGCTAACTGTTCCCCCTCTCCTTTCGAAGGAGAGGGTCGGGGTGAGGTATATAATATTCGTGCCACCGCAGTGGCACACCAAAATTAGAAATTAGAAATTAAAAATTAAAAATTTATTTGGTCAATCCTTTCTTCTCCAAAATCTTTTCCACCACCATTTGCGGCGCTGGCTGATAATGTGAAAATTCCATGGTGAAAGAAGCGCGGCCTTGAGACAAGGAACGCACGGCGGTGGCATAACCAAACATGCTGGCAAGCGGCACTTCGCCGTTGACCACTTTCATTTTGGCGCGGTCGGTCATTTCATGAATCACCGCGCGGCGCGAATTCAAATCGCCAATTACATCGCCCATGTATTCTTCCGGCGTCACCACTTCAATTTTCATAATTGGTTCCAGCAAAACCGGCTTAGCTTTTTTAGCCGCATCCTTGAAACCCAAAATGCCTGCCATTTTGAAAGCCGCTTCCGAAGAGTCCACTTCATGATAAGAACCATAAAACACCGTGACTACCACATCCACCATGGGGTAACCCGCCACCACGCCATTACCCATCGCTTCCACCACGCCCTTTTCAATCGCCGGAATATATTCTTTGGGAATAATGCCGCCTTTAATTTCATCAATAAATTCAAAGCCCGCGCCCCGTTCTTTCGGCGCCACGCGCAAATTACAATGGCCGTATTGACCGCGACCGCCTGATTGTTTAATATATTTGCCTTCGCCTTCAGCTTCGGCGGAAATAGTTTCTTTGTAAGCCACCTGCGGCGCGCCCACATTGCATTCCACTTTAAATTCGCGCTTCATGCGCTCCACCATCACATCCAGATGCAATTCGCCCATGCCAGCGATAATTGTTTCTGCTGTTTCTTCGTCGGTATGCGCTTTAAAAGTTGGGTCTTCTTTCATTAATTTTTGCAAAGTCAAACCCAATCTTTCCTGGTCCGCTTTGGTCTTTGGTTCAATAGCAATCTGAATTACCGGATCGGCAAATTTTATTTTCTCCAAAATTACCGGATTATTTTCATCACACAAAGTATCGCCGGTATTGGTGTCTTTCAAACCCACCGCCGCCGCAATTTCTCCGGCGTAAACTTCCATCACGTCTTCTCTCTTGTTGGCGTGCATGCGCACAATTCTGCCCAGCCGTTCTTTCTGGCCATTGGAAGAATTCAAAACATAACTTCCCGCAACCAAAGTTCCCGAGTAAACCCGGAAAAAAGTTAAGGTGCCCACAAAAGGATCGCTGGCAACTTTAAAAGCCAAAGCCGCAAACGGCGCGCTGTCATCAGCCGGCCGTTCCAGTTTGTTTTCTTCTTTGCCCGGTTCAAAGCCCGTAATCGCCGGCACGTCCAAAGGCGACGGCAAATAATCCACCACCGCGTCCAGCATTAACTGCACGCCCTGATTGCTTAAAGCATCGCCGCAAATAACTGGAAAAAATTCACATTTAATCACCGCCGCGCGCATAGCCTGTTTAGCTTCCGCCACCGAAACTTCATGGCTGTTTAAATATTTTTCCATTAATTTATCATTGGTTTCCGCCACTCTTTCTATTAAAATTTCGCGATATTTTTTCACTTCCTCATTCATTTTTTCCGGTATCGGAATTTCCACCACCTCTTCGCCGTTAGTGCCCTCAAATTTATAGGCCTTCTGCTCCAACAGATCCACAATGCCTTCAAAAGCGCTGTCCATGCCAATTGGTAATTGCACCGCCACCGCTTTTGAGTTCAGCCGTTCCTGAATAGATTTTAAAGACATATAAAAATCCGCGCCCAATTTTTTCATTTTATTGATATAACAAATGCGCGGCACTTTATATTTTTCTGCCTGATGCCAAACAGTTTCTGATTGCGGTTCCACGCCCTGCGAGCCGTCAAAAACAGCTACCGCGCCGTCCAACACGCGCAGAGAGCGTTCCACTTCCACTGTGAAATCCACATGGCCGGGTGTATCAATAATGTTGATGCGGTGGTCTTTCCAAAAACAAGTCGTCGCCGCCGAAGTAATCGTGATGCCGCGTTCTTTTTCCTGATCCATCCAGTCCATCTCAGCCGCGCCTTCATGCACTTCGCCAATTTTGTGTTTCTTGCCGGTGTAAAACAAAATCCGCTCGGTGGTAGTAGTTTTACCGGCGTCAATGTGGGCCATGATACCAATGTTTCTGGTTTTTTCTAAGGTGTATTCTCGGGGCATAAATAGTCAAAAATCAAAACTCAATTAACAAAACTCAAAATTTGTGTTTTGCTGTCTGTGTTTTGTGTTTTAATATTTAATTTCTAATTTCCGGTTTCCTAAAAAACCAAAAATCAGAAATCATTTATAATCATACACTATTTTTTTTGAAAAGAAAAGGGAGGCCGGGTTGGGGTCCTCCCTTATTTTTTAGTCTCTGTATCTAATGTCTGCTAATGGAAGGTCATCTAACTCTTTTTTCAAGACGTTAACCAACCTTTTTAATTTTCTCATTTCTTTTTTTAGATTAACAATTTCGCAACACTCGCAATCTTGGCATGCATTTTTTCTCTTTTCACCTTTTTTCTTGCTTTTACTGCGCAGGCGCTTTTGCAATTTCCCGCCGCGCCGCGGATTAATGATTTTCGGTTTAATGCTTCCGCCGTCAGCCATTTTGTTTTCCTCCTTGTGTTAAATTAGACAGATTTTCACAGGTTAACTACGGATTTACACGGATACACGGATTTATCTTTTCCAATAATACTATTTGAAAAACGGAAGAAATAAATCTGTGTATCTGTGAAGATCTGCTTTGCATCTGTGTCCGTCTGTTTTTTTACCCGAAACGCGCAAAATGGGCAAAGGCCTTGTTGGCTTCGGCCATGCGGTGCACGTCTTCTTTCTTTTTCACCGCCGGACCTTCGCCTTTCGCTGATTCTATTAAAACACTAGCTAATTTTTCCATCATGGATTTGCCTTTCATTTTTCTAGCCGCATCCAAAATCCAGCGGGTGGCCAAAGTTAAACGACGCTCATCGCGCACTGGAAACGGCACCTGATAATTAGCACCGCCCACGCGCTTGCCGCGCACTTCCACGGTCGGACCAACTTTTTTCATAGCCTGGTCAAAAATCTGTAAAGGATCTTTTTGGGCTTTAGCTTTAATAATTTCAAAAGCGCCGTAAACGATTTTCTGCGCTACTGTTTTCTTGCCGCGTTCCATAATATAATTGATAAATTTCGCGATCTCCGTCCGCTGATATTTCGGATCCGGACTAATTTTTCTTTTTGGTGCTGGTTTGCCACGCATAAAGTTATTTCTCGAATTAAACCCGAATTAACTCGAATTTTTCTCGAATATTCGAGACTTATTCGGAATAATTCGCGGAAAATTCGAGAGATTATTTTTTAGCTCTCTTAGTGCCATACAAACTTCGACCACGTTTTCTGTTTTCCACTCCCACCGTGTCATAACGACCGCGCACAATATGATAACGCACACCCGGCAAATCCTTGACGCGGCCGCCGCGAATCATGACAATTGAGTGTTCTTGTAAATTATGGCCTTCGCCAGGAATGTAAGCGGTAATTTCTTCCCCATTAGATAATCTCACACGCGCTACTTTGCGCAAAGCCGAATTTGGTTTTTTCGGAGTTCTAGTTGTCACTTTTGTGCACACCCCGCGTTTAAACGGTGAACCTTTTGGCAGGCTGCTCGTGCGTCGTTTAATCACATCTAAAACCGAAATCAAAGCCGGAGTTCTGGACTTAGCTTTCTTAAACTTTCTGGGTCGTTTGATGAGTTGGTTAATTGTCGGCATGTTTTCTGTAGTTTATCCCGAGGAGTCGCAACGACGAGGGATCTCGTGAGGTTATTTAACTTTATTTACACTTAAATCATTATACACATCAGTAAAAATCTTGTCAAATGAAATAAAAAGACACGCTCATGGGCGTGCCTGATAAAACTACTTTTAAGAAAATTACAACATTCCTATGTTCTCGCCTATCTTCTCCGGCGGAATACCCATCTTTTTAAAACCAGCAATTACTTCTCGCTCTTCTTTTTCTTTCTCTTGCGAATCTAATCCGTCTTTCTTTTCCTCCTCTGCGCCTTCTGCACCACATTTAGACCAACCCTTATAATATTCTCCTTCTATTTCCTCCTCCGTCAGCCAGCCCCACCGTTTTCTTAAAGGATAAGTTAAGTCAATCAAAGCGATAAAAATTAACCCAAAAAAGCAAAATAAGCCGTCCGCGACTTTTCTTAAAAGTTTCATCATGCCCTCCTGTTTTTAATTCAAAAATTTTTCCTTTTTGTTGCTATTTTTCAGTTTAACACAAATAAAAAATTTTGCCAAACTATAATCCTAGTAATAATTCATACGCTCTATGCACGATTGGCGTAATTAACTGAAAACCGAAAAAAAGAAAAATTATAAGAATCAGAAAACCACTGCGTTCAAGCTGTTCTTCAAAGTGATGAAATTTGCTTGGCAAAAGCGCGAACAAAACCTTGGAACCGTCCAAGGGCGGAATGGGCACCAGATTGAAAACCATTAAAATAACATTACCCCAGACTATCAAAGAAAGAAATTCAAAAAATTTGATTGGAAAATAACCGATGGGAAAAAGAAATTTTATCAAAAGAGTAAAAATCACTGCTAATAAAAAATTGGATAGGGGTCCCGCCGCTGCCACTATTGCTGGCCCCCATTTTTGGCTTTTTAAATTATATGGGTTAAAGGGAACAGGTTTAGCGTAGGCAAAAAGAAACGGACTCCCAGCTTGTGTTGAAACAAAAAGCAAAAATAAAGGCAAAAGAATAGTGCCATACAAATCAATATGCGCCAAAGGATTTAAAGTCAACCGGCCAGCGTGCCGCGCCGTCGGATCGCCCAATTTATCCGCCACCAAACCGTGCGCGTATTCATGCACGATGGAGGAAGGAATGATTATCAAAAAATAGAAGAGAAGTTGAAGGATATCCATAAAAACTCAAAACTCAGATTCGTAACTTGTAACTTGTAACTCGTAACTTGTAACTCGTAACTTGTAATTACGGGTTACGGATTACGGATTACGGGTTACAAATTTTAACAATTTGACACGAGACAAACAAATTGCTACTATTAAATCAATTAAAAATAAATAATTATCTATATGAAAACCTTAGCCAGAACTTGCGACCTTTGCGGTCGCGGTTATTTGCGCGGACATCAGATTTCGCACTCCAACATTAAAACTATCAAACGCCAAATGGTGAACCTGCAAACCAAAACCATTGACGGCGTCAGAAAAAAAATCTGCGCTCGCTGTTTGCGCACCTTAAAAAAGAAAACTAATAAATAAAATTTATCATTCCAGGCTCCCGCCCGCTTTGAGTCGCGAAGCGAGTCGGGCGGGCGACCCGGAATCCACTCTTTATTATATCAAAAACACCGGCGCTTAGCCAGTGTTTTTATTTTTTTAAATTATTATTGAATTTCAGCCATTTAATCGGGGTGCGGGGAATTGAACCCCGTCTACACCCACCCCATGGGCGCGTACTACCGGTATACGACACCCCGATTAAATCGCCAAATACTAAAAATTCTCTTCTATTATAACCTATCGCTAAAAAAATATCAAAAAAATGATTACCAATTATGTAATCATTTTTTATCTCACTCAAAGCTCGGAGGGTGGGATTCGAACCCACGACCAATTGGTTACATTTATCCTCAAATTACTTTGAGGGATGGACTATATCTTTACCTTGCCACACATGAAAATATGGTTTAGGTACCTCGGTATCTAGTCTCTACGGCGCCCCCGATGGTTATCGGGGTTCCCACGGTATTATCCCGCAATACTGCAGGACTTCACCGTTATCCCAAGGAGTTCATTTTAATGTTTCCATTAAAAGCTGCGATTAAACCGGCGTGCAATTCTCGATGACAATTAGAACATAAAAGAATGCATTTTTCCAATTCTATTCTTGTTTTTTTCCACGATCTAGTCAACCCATTTTGTGATAAACCAAATCTTTTTTTCTTCTCATCAACGTGATGAAATTCAAGGGCATCGATGCATCTATTATAACCGCAAAGACAGCATCTGCCACCTTTATATTTGATAGCCATATTTCTTATTTTCTTTCTTCTCTTGGCTACGGCCATAATAAGATATTGCGCGCGATTAGAATATTTTCTTTTATCTTTTATCATATAACTAATTATAACAAAAGAATTTATTCACAGCCAACTGCTCTACCGCTGAGCTACCTCCGAGCTCTAAGTGAGATTTTTTATAAAATTTTTAAAGAACTAAACCGTCTCTATCTTATAAATTTACTAAAAATTATAGCAGACCCTTTTCCGCCTCGCAAATGCGGGGCGGAAAATATAATTCTATTCTGCCGCCGGTGTAGAAGTGGCCGTTTCAGGCGCTACGGCCGGCGTCGCCGTCTTATCAATTGAAATTAATTCCACTTCAAAAATTAACGGGCTATTGGGCGGAATTACATTGCCCGCTCCCTGTTTTCCGTATGCCAAATTAGCCGGAATAAAAAGTTTTCTTATCTCCCCTACTTGCATGCCAACAATTCCTTGGTCCCAACCTGGAATCACCTGGCCCACCCCGATCACCAACTGAAAAGGCTGGCCGCGATCGCGGCTAGAATCAAATTTCGTGCCATTCACCAAAGTACCAACGTAATGAACCGTAATTGCATCTCCTGGCTGAACTTTTTGTTCGCCTCTGCCCACTTGTAAAATCTGCGCCATTAATTCTTTAATTTCTTGCGGCGCGGCGGTTGTTTCGTTTGTGGTATTCATGTTGAATGTTTCGGTTAATTTTTCTTGCACGGAACACACTTCCCCGTTGGCTTCTTGGCCACGTTTTTCAAAAGCAATTTTGTAGCCGAGAAAACCGGAGACAAAGTAAACAAATAAAAAAGCGGAAGCCAAAGTCAACAAAATAATTAAAAGTATTTTTTTCATATTGTATTTTAGTTTTCCCTAATTACTTATTACTTATTACTGATTACTTTTAGTAATCCAGTAACTTCCTCATCCCTTCATGTTCTTCCATTCGTTCCAAGGCCTTAGCTTCAATCTGGCGAATACGTTCGCGCGTCACGCCAAATTCCTGCCCCACCTCTTCCAAAGTATGCGCCACGCCATCTTCCAAACCAAACCGCATTTCCAAAATTTTCTGTTCGCGCGGCGTTAAATCAGCAATAATGCCTTTGATGTGATCGCGCAAAAGTTCTAATGAAGCCGCTTTAGATGGCGTAATCGTTTTCAGATCCTCAAAAAAATCGCTTAATTTAGAATCATCATTTTCATCATCGCCAATGGAAGTTTCCAAAGATACTGTTTCCTGGGAAATTTTTATCACATGCCGTATTTTTTCAATATCCTCTCCCATTTCCGCCGCAATTTCTTCCGGCAACGGTTCGCGGCCTAAATCCTGAATCAGTCGGCGTTGCGCTTGTTGAAATTTATTAATTGTTTCCACCATATGCACCGGGATGCGGATGGTTCGTGATTGGTCAGCAATGGCGCGGCTCACTGCCTGGCGAATCCACCAGGTGGCGTAAGTGGAAAATTTATAGCCCTTGCGGTAATCAAATTTTTCCACCGCGCGAAATAAACCGATATTGCCTTCCTGAATTAAATCCAATAAAGTCAAACCGCCACGGCCGACAAATTTTTTGGCAATGGACACTACCAACCGCAAGTTCGCTTCCACTAATTTTTTCATCGCTTCCCGATCGCCTTTTTCTTTGCGTTTAGCACACTGCATTTCCTCTTCCGAAGTCAGTAAAGGCACTTTGCCGATTTCCCGCAAATACATTTGGATGGAATCAGCGGAAATATCTGATAAATCCAATCGCCGCTGATCACCGCCACTGCCCACAATTCCCATTTGTTTCAACAAATCTTTTCTTTCTTCTTTTTTGCTCAAAATCCCCACTTCTTTCTCAATCAGCTGAATGTCCTGGCGCGCTAATTGCGCTAAAAAATCTTCATAAGCATCAATGTATTCTTCCAGCTCCGGAAAAACAAAAAGAACTTCGTTTTCGGTCACAAAACCGCGCATGCGTCCTTTTTTTAACAACGCTTCCAACGCCGTTGCTGACGGCGTTATTTTTTCTGCTTTATTTTTTTTGGCCACCTTTTTCTTTGCTTTGGCCGGCGCTTTTTTTCTTTTGCCAAATTTTTTGGCATTTTTTTTATTCCGCCAGTAGCGGAATTTTTTGTTTTTTTTATGAGCGGACTTTTTATGGGCCGCTTGATGTTTTCTGCCGTGAATTTTCTTTTTTTTCTTTGGCATATTTTTTATCCCCTCCTTAAGAAGGAGGGGCGAGGGGAGGTAAATTCGCCGATAGGCGAATATTATTATATAAGGGATTTCTCCACTTTGCGCCTCTCCGCCAGCTGGCGGATCGGCGCTTCGGTCGAAATGACAAAATTATTGACAAAATTTTTTAAAAATCTATTAATTGATTTTCGCAAACTCACCCAATAACTGATTCGCTAAATTCATATCTCCTGCTTTCTCTGCCGCTTTAATTTTCGCCTGCAATTCCATTCTTTTGCCATCATTAAAGCAACGGCGCAAAAATTCCAAACCGTTTTCAAATTCATGCGCCAATTCCCGTTCGCTCCAAGTTTCAAATTCTGTCTCCGCCAACAATTCCAAAGTATTAAAAAAATCCTCCAACTCTTTCTTCCCCGCTGTCCGCTGTCGCAAATTTTCTCGCAATATTTCTTTATCTGTGCCTTCTCCTTTAGTATAATACAAAACCAGCTCTCTGTAAAATTCACGCGCCTGATTTAAACCGCTAAAATGTTCCTCACCCAAAATTTGTGCCGCCCGACCCAGAAACAAAGGATAAAAAAGAAGCAGGGCTAAAAATCTTTCCGCCACCAGCTCTCGCCGGGAAAATTTAGCCGCCTCTTTTTGCTCTTCAGTCTGGCGCGGCGCCACTGGCCCTTTCTGGCCTTTATCTCTGATTTGCCTGATGCCCTGACGTAAAACGTCTTCACTAATTTCAATGCTTTCCGCCAACAATTTTAAATAATGGTTTTGGGCAATCTCATCTTTCAATCGCGCCATCCAAGGCAACAGCACTTTAGCTGCTCTTCTTTTGGCATTCAAATCTTTTAAATTTCCCTGTAAATTTTTGGCAAACAAATATTCCATCAAATCTTCCGCCTGCTCCGTGGCCTGCTGCCACTGGTTAACATCTTTTTGCACTAATTCATCCGGATCTTTATAACCTGTCGGCAAAATTACAATCTTAATATTCATTTCTTCCTGCCAAAGCATTTCAATTCCCCGCAAACCGGCAGCCACTCCGGCCGCGTCCGTATCAAAACACAAGGCCACATTGCGGCTATATCTTTTAATTAATTTTATTTGATCAAAAGTCAAGGAAGTTCCGGAAACCGCCACCACATTTTTTACGCCCGCCTGATATGAAGCGATCACATCCATATTGCCCTCCACTAAAATAGCTAAATCTTTCTCTTTAATGGCATTCTTGGCTTTGTCTAAACCAAAAACAATTTGCGATTTGTTATAAATCAAAGTCTGCGGCGTGTTAATATATTTAGCGCTTTCATTTTCATCCAAGGCCCGTGCGGTAAAACCAACAATGTTGCCGTGATGATCCAAAATCGGAAAAGTCAAACGATGGCGGAAGCGGTCATAATAAGGCGGCATGCTATTTTCTTTATCCACCACCATGCCTGATTGTTTGATTTCATAATCATTAAAACCGCGGGCTTTCAAAAAATTAGAAGTTGCTCGCCAATCATTAGGCGCGTAGCCCAATTTAAATTCTGTCAGCGTAGCCACGGTCAATTTTCTTTTTTCCATCAAATATTTTAAGGCCATTTGTCCAGCTGGCTGCTGCAATTGGTTTTGAAAAAATTCTGCCGCCACCCGCTGCAAATCCATCAGCCGCGTTTTTAGATTGGAAATTCGAGGATCTTGTTTGACTAATTGCACTCCGGCTTTTTCCGCCAAAATTTTTAAAGCCTCGGGAAATTCCAAATGTTCAATTTTTTGTAAAAAAGAAAACATATCGCCGCCTTCGCCACAACCAAAACATTTGTAAAATTGCTTTTCCCGCGACACCATAAAAGAAGGTGTCTTTTCCGTATGAAATGGACAAAGGCCCTTGAAGTTGGCGCCAGCCTGGCGCAGTTGGACAAACTCAGAAATCACATCCACAATGTCCAAACGTGATTTGATTTCTTCGACGTTGGAAAGCATAAAACGTTCGGTATCATAGTATCCGGTATCAAAGTTATGACCGCCGTCCATGACACTTTGACACTGGACACTTTGACACTATTTTTGTCTTTATTCTAACTCAATCTTATCACTAAAAACTCAAATTGACAACCGCCTGTTTTTACGCTAAAATTAAGGTAGTTTCGTCCCCCTCTCCTTACCAAGGAGACCCGCCCGCAACGACTTCGTCATTGCGAAGTCGGGCGGGGGGCGGGGTGAGGTTTATACACTTCGCCGATAGGCGAATATAATATGGAAGGGTGGCTGAGTGGCTTAAGGCGACAGTCTTGAAAACTGTTAAGGATGTAAGTCCTTCGCGAGTTCGCCCGCCAACACGGCGGGCGCCCGCTGAAATAGCGGGCGAATCTTCTCACCTCAATATAATAAAAATATGTATTACGTCTACATTTTATTATTAAAAAACCATAATTTATATAAGGGCAGCACCGATGATTTACGCAGAAGATTTAAAGAACATAATAGTGGAAATGTTGAATCAACCAAAAATTATTTGCCAGCTAAATTAATTTACTACGAGGCATATCTCTTAAAAAGCGATGCTGAGACGAGAGAAAAATATTTAAAAACCGGCGATGGTAGAAGAGAAATTAAAAAACAGTTAAAAAATTATCTTGAAGTGTTTGATAAAAAATAATTTTTTGGAGAGGTGTCAGAGTGGTCTAATGAGACAGTCTTGAAAACTGTTAGGGATGAAAGTCCCTCGTGAGTTCGAATCTCACCCTCTCCGCCAAAATCTAATCAATAAAATAATTTTATGGATTTAATTATTTGCATTATATTAACAAAAAAATAAATTACGGTAAGGGCCTTGTTAAATAATATAGAAACATAATATCAAATAAAAAATAAATTTTATGGAGAGATGGCTGAGTGGCCGAAAGCGGCACGGTGCTAACGTGTTAGGGATGAAAGTCCCTCGTGGGTTCGAATCCCACTCTCTCCGCCAAGTTTTACATTCAGCGAAATTGAAAGGAATTGCCTGCCGAGTCCAAATTAGTTTTTGGGGTTTTCGTCAAAGAATGTTCGAACATCAATCAAAAAACACCGGCCTGAATATTTTAAAAAATCAAAAATCGGAGTTCGCCCGCCAACACGGCGGGCGCCCGCTGAAATAGCGGGCGAATCCCTCCCTTTCCGAATTGAATATAAATTTTAAATCAATCATCTTTAATTTATGCTTAATCCCGAATCAAAACCAATTGAAGATTTTGACCAGAATCTAAATGCCGAACAAAAACTTTTGATGAAAAACCTAAAAATTCAACGGCATGATTTATATTTCTTAGAACTTAATTCTTTTTCTGGAGCTTTAGTTGATTTTATAAACCACCTTCGTAAAAAATATCCTGACTATCAAAAATACCGCCTCTATCATCTCATTGCCAGTAGCACGCTTTTTGAAGAATGTCCTTATTTTGATTTCCCCGATGACGACTCCATTGAAAAATTTCTTCATGATAAATATCAAGAACTTCCCCGCCACCGAAAAGAAGAAAAATTTGAATAAAAATTAACAATAACCGCCTGACTGGCGGTTTTAATTTTTAATTCATTATCCCCCCTTAAAAAGGAGGGGTAAGGGGAGGTAAATTCGCCGCTAGGCGCATATAATTTAGAAAATAAATTACTACCAATTGTATGCGCCTATCGGCGAGTAAACCCCCCTCTTGGTCTCCCCCTTCTTAAGGGGGAGATAATATAACTACCCGCGCGCCAAACACAAACCCCAAACTTCCGCCGCGCCAGCCGCTCTTAAAACTAAGGCCATGGCTTCCATGGTCTCGCCTGTTGTCACCACATCATCTACTAATAAAATTCTTTTTCCTTTGATCATCTCTTCAAAATCCGTTCGCACCTGGAAAGCGCCTTGCATATTTTTCCGCCGGGCTTTTTGGTTTTTACCCACCTGCGTTTTGGTTTTTTTCACTCGCACCACCGCCTCGCTGACCGTTGGAATTTTAAAAAATTCTGCCAGCTCTAAAGCTAATAATTGCGCCTGGTTAAAACCACGCCAAAATTTCCTTTTGGGATGCAACGGCACCGGCAGTAAAAAATCAAAGTAACCGCCGCTAATGGTTGGAGAAAAATAACGGTCGCTTTGTTTAATTTTAGCGCTTAAAATTTCTCCCAACGGCTTTTTCAAGTCTTGTAAAAAATTATATTTAAAACGATGGATCGCCCGTCGTAAAATTTTATTTTCCCAGTCGCCGGCCACTAACAGCCCATCCAAACGCGTCTGTCTGGCGCAGGCTTGATGTGGTTCACCGCGCAGACTTGGCCGCCGGCAAAACGGACAAAAAAATTCCTCAGTTACAGGAATTTTTTTCCAACACTCAGGACAAAGATAAATTCCATCCCGGCCGCAAGCCAGGCAAGTTACCGGGAATAAAATATCTAAAATCAGTTTCTTTATTTTGAGAAGGAAAATAAACATAATCAAATTATAGTAAAAGGGTTTTGTTGTCGCGGCTCGTATCGGTGTCGTCAAAAGGTTTTGGCTTTAAGCCGTCTCTCCACAACTTGAGACAATACTGGAAGCGATACCGAAACCAAAACCAGAAGGATGACCGTACATTTTATTATAAATTTGAAATTATTTAATAATTATTTTCCCTCTCTTCGCTTCCACCCTTGCTTCTCCTTTTTTTATTTCCCCCAACAAAATCTTTTCAATTAACTTTGTTTCTACTTCCGTTTGCAAAATATGTCGCACTTCGCGCGCGCCCGCTGCCTCGGAAAAACTTTTTTGCGCCAAAAACTTAATCGCTGCTGGCGCTATTTTTAATTTTATTCCTTTTTCTTTCATTTTTGTCTCCAACTTCGCTAATTCCATTTTCACAATTTTTTCCACCACAGCCACTGTCAGCGGATTAAAAATAATTAATTTATCCACGCGATTAATTAATTCTGGATTAAATTCGCTCTTAACCGCCTCACAAATTTTTTCTTTCAGCCGCTCCTGGTGCTCTCGTTCTTGTTTTGTGTCAAAACCAAAAGCAGTGGTCTTCAAATTTTTAACGCCTAAATTGGTCGTTAAAATAATAATGGTATTTTTAAAATCCACCACTTTGCCCGTGGCGTCGGTCAATTGGCCGTCCTCCAAAATCTGCAACAAAATATTAAAAACCTGCGCGTGGGCTTTTTCTATTTCATCAAAAAGCACCACGGCATAAGGCTGCCGCCGCACCGCTTCGGTTAATTTGCCGCCTTCTTTAAAACCCACATAACCCGGCGGCGAGCCAATCAAACGAGAAACATTAAAACTTTCCGCCAATTCCGACATGTCAATGCGGATTAATCTTTTTTCCGAACCAAAAATTTCCCGCGCCAAAACTTTAGCTGTTTCGGTTTTGCCTACTCCTGACAGTCCGGCAAAAATAAAAGAACCTTGCGGCCTGCCAGCCGGCGCTAAACCTGCTTGCGCCCGTTTAATAAAAAAAGAAATTTCTTCTAACGGTTCTGCTTGTCCTAAAATAAATTCGCCTAACTTTTTTTCCAAATTAGCAATTTTCTTGTCCTCCGCTGTTTCCAGTTCAGCCATCGGAATCTTTTTCATTTCTGCCACCACTGCCGCCACTTCCTTGGCGCCAATTTCACCCAGCCATTCGTCGGCTGCTTCTGCTTCTTGTTTAGCTGCCACAATTTTTTCTTGAATTTTCATTTCTTCATCACGCCAAGTTAACGCCTCTTGATATTTTTCTTCTCTGATGGCCGTCACTTTTTTCTCCACTATCTGTTCTCTTTTTTCTTCTAATAAACGAATCTGCCGTAATTTGGGCAAATTACCCTTCTCCACTCTGATTTTTGCCGCCGCTTCATCAATCAAATCAATCGCCTTGTCCGGCAAAAATCTTTCTGGAATATAACGCGCCGACAATTTTACGGCCGCGGCCAGCGCCGCCGAACTGATTTTTACCTGATGATGTTTTTCATAATTGTTTTTAATGCCAGCTAAAATTTCCAGCGCTTCTTCCGCTCGCGGTTCGCCAATCATCACCGGCTGAAAACGGCGCTCCAAAGCCGCATCTTCCTCCACATATTTTTTATAATCTTCAAAAGTCGTCGCGCCTAAACAGCGAATCTCCCCGCGCGCCAAAGCCGGTTTTAAAACATTAGCCGCATCCACTGCCCCAGTCACCGCGCCTGCGCCCACAATCATATGAATCTCATCAATAAACAAAATAATATTTTTATCCGCCCGCACTTCTTCAATTACCTGTTTCAGGCGTCCTTCAAATTCACCGCGCATCACCGCGCCGGAAATCAACATATTAATATCCAGGGCATAAATTTTTTTGTTTAATAAAACATCCGGCACTTCGCCCAGCATAATTTTTTTGGCCAAACCTTCCACGATTGCCGTCTTACCAACACCGGCATCGCCCAGCAGCACCGGATTATTTTTCGTCCGTCGGCATAAAATTTGGATGATTCTTTTTATTTCTTCTTCTCGGCCAATCACCGGATCAATTTGCGCTTGCACTTCCGTTTCCGTCAAATTGCGGGCAAAAACATCCAGCAGGCCGCGTTTTTCCTTACGCGCCATGGCTGGTTTTTCTTTTACCCGCGTCAAGCTTGTTTTGCTCTTCTCTTCTTCTTTCAACAAATCCGTTTCTCCGCTTACTTCTTGCATGAATTGGTTCAGCGCATTTTCTAATTCCCCTTGATTAAATTTTAACGCCATGCCCGCTTCCGGTAATCTTCTTTCACCGCTTAAAGCCACTTTCAAATTTGTTGCCAAATCATCCAAATTAACTTTCTTCGCCTGCAAAAAATTATCAATTTTTTTATCTTCCAAAACGAAAAGAGTAAAAAGCAAATGTTCTGTGCCCACGTAATAACTTTCGTATTCCGCCGCCCACACCACGCTTTTTTCCAGTACTTCGGCCACCTCTTTTTCAAAAATAAATTTTTCGTCAGTTTCAACTTTTTTTGCTGTCAATTCTTTTTCTTCTGCTTCCGTTATTTTAAAACCTGAACGCAATAAAATTTCTCGCGCCAATGAGCCTTTTTCCGCCACTAAAGCCAGAATTAAATCCGGCCCGCTAATGGCCGAAGATAAATTCGACTCGGCTAAAAGCCGAGCGCGGTTTAAAACCAAATTTAAATGATTGGTAAATTTGCTAAACATATTTTCAAGGTCTTTCTTTTTCTAAAATTTTATCTAAATCATTAATCTGTCCGCTTTCTACTCGGCTGTTCCCTACAAATAAATAAGGCACTTGGTCAATCATCAAATTCTGTCCATCAGCCAAATCCTGTCCCAACAATTGTATCACTGCCGTACTTTCCAGACAAGCGCTAAAATTTTCCATCACTAAACCTGCCTCTGCCGCTAATTTCAAAATCATCTTTGTTGACAGTTTTGCTTGGTTAGCAAACATTAAATCCGCCACTTCGGTAAATTTATTTTGCTGGCTGGCGCATAAACTAGCCGCCATTGCCTGTTGGCCGGTTTCCTTAATCGTTGAAGGAAAATTTTTCCAGACGATCGTTAAATTGCTTCGCTCTTTTTCCGCCTTCAGTTTTTGCCAAACCAAGGCGCAGTCAGGGCTTAAAAAATCACAAAAAACCATCACCTGGCCGCCCTGGCCAGCCACCACCGGATCGCCTGCTCGGATAAAAGAAAAATAATAATCACTGGCTTTAGTAATCAACGGGTCATTGTTGGTTTTAACTTCGCCTAATAACGGCTGCGCATAATTCTCCACGCCCGCCACCTGCGGCTGGCCAAAAAATCCATAGCGCACCTGGCCCCAACAGATAAAAAAAGTCGCCAGTACCACCAGGGAAATAGTCACAAAATAATTATATTTTTTATTCTCCGCTTTGTTTTGTTTTTTTACTGGCATATTATTTTAATTTCATTTTATAAATTTTTCCGCTGTATTCATCCCACAAAAATAGCATATCATGTTGCGCCGAAATTTCCAATTTGCCAACCTTCAAATTAACCGGGCTTTCCTCTTCATAAGGATTGGCCACTAATTGTTTCCGGCCAGTTAACAAATTAATTTTGTAAATCACGTCACGCTCGCTTTCCACCAATTCCGGGTATAAGCCGGCGCCCAAAGGCAAATTCTCTGGCACTGCGCAATAAACTTCATCTTCTTTGGCAAAAACGCATTTCTTCACCCAGGTTTGCAAACCCAAATCGCGACTTTGACCGCTGCCGTTCGGTCCGCTGCCTAACCATAAATTAGGATTATAATCATTATCAGCCGTCACCGTGTGGTATAAAAGATAATTCCCCGCCGGCGACCAGCGCCCTTGAAAATTAACGCCCTCCACTTTTAGGGATTTAAAATTTTCCCCTGCCTGGCCAATGAAAAAAATTTCCGAAGAATTCAAACCCGTGGGTTTGGCGTAAAAAGCCACGATATTTTCATCCGGCGAAAAAGTTGTCTGCACTTTTCTGCCTTCCTCGCCTAAAGGTTCAATCAGCTTGCCGCCGGTGCCGTCCGGCCGCGAAACCATAATATAATTATTATCCGCGTTTACTGTTTCATATTTAAAAACAATATTATCTCCATCTTCATTAAAAACCGGTTCCCGCACTTCTTTGGGCAGCGTGGCTTTTTGGCCTGTGGCAAAATTATAATAAATTTTTAAGCCATCGGGATAAGATAAAATTGCCCGGCTGCCATCATTAGCCCAAGCGACTTCCGTCACATTGAAAAATTTTTCCGTGGACAAAAGAATTTTTTCGCCGTCCGCGCCCAGCCGGTAAAATTTTCCTTCGCTTTCATCAAAATAAACCACTTCCTGTCCGCCGCTGCGCAAACTCATGCCCACCACTGAATTTTTCGTCAAATTCGCCACTTTTGTTTCTCCTCCGCCCGCCACTTCACTCGGTTGTACTCCGGCGCCGGCTTGTTGGCCAGCCGTGGGCAAACCGCCCGTGCCGCCAATTTCCTGCGGGTTAAATTCGCCGGAAATTTCCGGCAGTTCCGCGCCAGTTAATTGTTCGTTTTCCGCCGGCTGCTGTTCTTCCAATGGTTTAAAAAACATTAAATACATTAAAAAAACCAAACCCAAACACACCAAAACAAAAACCAGCACCAGCAAAATTCTTTTCCAGTTGAGTTGGGAGGGGTCAAAGTTCATGTTCCTGTAATTTAATTTCTAATGGCTAATGCAAACAAAATTTTATTGATTGCAAACTTCGCATGGATCAGCTGATTTAGCATCTTCTGATTTATAACCATTGGCACCAATAGCACATGAAGTAATTTTTGTACAATCTGGTAGTATATAAGGAGAACGAATACTGCCCCCATACAATTTCGGTGTTGTATCACCAGTGGACGCTGGAGAAACACAACAAACGAGGTTAGCATTAATACCAGCTGACTCATTGGTACAAACATACTTACTACCACTATGATCTATTGTCATTGGCACAGCTATATTTTTTCTTTCCCAGCACCCAATTTTTTTTCCATCTACTTCTTTATATTCAGGCCCATCATTCACACAACCAACACGAGTAGTGCCTTCTGGACAATATATTCTATCACTCCAAATACATTGATCGGGCACTCCTAAATTATTGATTCGTTTCACACATATCTTATTTAAAAATTCTTTGTTGGATGTAGAAGCGCCAATCATATCATTAATAACATCGCAACTATTTACATCCATACTTTCACACTTTTTTTCTGGATTTTCACAATATGGGATACTAGATTCGACAAAACACGCTTCACCGTCGGGACATCCGCCAGCACCATAACAAAAATTATCTCCTGCCTGGGTTGTACTTTTTAATTTTCCGCTCTCAAAGAAACCCCATAAATATTTAGTGCCACAAAGATTGTATCTGGGATCTTTCTTAGCATCCTCATTTATAATACAACTACTTCCATTTTCCTTGCAGATATAAAAAGCTTTTCCAGTGTTATCCCGTGAAGGAACTTGATTACACCAAGTAACCGGTTGATCAATTTTTTGCACCGTACTTACTCCCGGCAAACTTAAATTCACCAGCCGTGGATTGATATTCCATAAAATCGCGTAAGAAGTTAAAGCCAAAACCAAACCCGTCACTGCCGCGCCAATGGTTTGTCTTGCGCTCGTCACTTTGCCCATATTGCCCGCGGCAAAAATCCATTGCAACCCGCCCACCATAATCATCACCACCGCCAAAACCGAAATAATACCCACGGATAAATTATAAAAATTTTTGGCAAACTGTGGCAGTTCATCATTATAATATAATCTCTTTTTCACCATCTGCCCTCTGCCATCCGCGCCCACCATCCATTCAGTCACGTCGCAGTAACACGCCACCAAACCCGGAATCGGCACCTGCACCCGCACTTTTTTTGTCGGCGGACAAGGAGAACACTGCTGCGGATCCGGATTAGTGGTTAAAGCAGTTGAGGTTGTTGCCGCTGATGCCGAGCTCATCAGAAAAAATCCCGCCACTGCCAAATTCAGCAGGAATAAAACTGCCATAATAATCAAAATAATTCTGTTGATTTTCTTCTGCATATTATATATCCGCGTCTATCCGCGTAGTCATCCGCGTTTATCCGCTTAGATTTAGATTATTATAATTCGCACGTAATTCCAAACCAACCCAACACCGGCTTAAACAAACCGCCTGCCCAGCCTACTGCTTCGCATTGCATTGTTTTTACTATCACCACCACTAAAAAAACAACCAACAATGCTAACCACAAAGGCCAAGTGGCGGCCAAAAATGCGCCGATCGCTGGCAAAACTGTTCGTACTATAAACGCTCCAATTTTCTTTTTTACTTCTGTTTTTACTTTTTCTTTTATCAAATTTAATGCTCTTTCTCGTGCCGCTACCTGTAAACCACGCAAACGCTCCGCTGTCTCCATTTCATTTTCTACTTTCTCATTTTCCTCCATTGGTTCTTCTTCTATCTTTTCTTCTTCTCTCTCTTCTTTCTCCACTTCTCCATCTTCTTTCTGGTCTGTTACTTCCTCTTCTTTTTTTCCACCCACTCTTGCCGCGTGTAAATCTTCTTCATAACTCTTTTCTCGTTGTCTTCTTTCTTCCGCCATCTTTGCCCGATCTATTTCGTAAGCTGATGATTGATTTTCCTCTGCCATATTTTTATATAATTAATTTTCCGCGTTTATCCGCGCTCGCCCGCCGTAGAGGCGGGTCGCTATCCGCGTCTATCCGCTTAGATTATTACTGCCAATACGCCCCATCCACTTTCCATAAACCGTCTTCTTTCGCAAATTTAATTAAAATATCTTTATAATATACTTTATTATTCTCTTCGCTGGCCATGGCTTCCTGCCGCTGCGTCGCCACCAAAACTTCTGCTTGATCCTCGGTTATTGTTTTCAGCTCCGTATTTAAAGCCCTGGTGGTAATGCCATAATAAATCAGTTGGCTGTCGCTGCCTTTGGCTATTAAAGTATCCGCCCATTGGCTCATCTTTTCGGTCATCAGCATTTTCAAATCTAACAAATTTTCATAATTTGACTGGTTGGAATAAGAACCAAATCTTTCCGCAAAAGCCGCCGCGGTTTTTAATAAAAATCCCTGCGTTTTTTCCTCTTCGCTTAAATTCACCAGCACACTCTCTGTCCTTTCCGTCAGTTCTGTATTGGCCGGCAAATTTTGCTCTTCCCCGATTGTCTCGGTGCCGCCGATCACCGCCGATTCCGTGGTAATAATTGTTTCCTGCGCCAGTTCTTTGGTCTTTTGCTGCCAAAACAAAAATCCAGCCGCCACAATTATAACTAAAAGTAAAATTATCACAATAATAATTATCGGCCGTGTATTTAGCATATCTATAAAATTAAGCTATGTTTTAATAAAATAAAAAATAAAAGATAAAATACAAAAGATACAAACAAAAAGTCAAAATTCAATCAATTAATCTATTTTTTGCCCTTCATAGTAAGAATGCTGGCAGCAAGAATATTAGCAATCTCTTTGGTTTCCTTAAAAAGAAAGTTCCATTCCTCTTGTGACACTGATGGTATCAGCCCGGCTTCTTTTAAACAAGCTAACCAAAATTTACTTTCATTAGCTGACTTAAGCGCGTGGTTAAAAAAATTCTGATAATCTTTTTTAGAACTAGCGGCTTCGGCCTCAAAATAATTAGCTCCCATACTAGTGCCACTGCAAGTTAATTGACTTTTAATTTCTCGAGTCACTGGATCATTGGGAAGTTTCACTAAAAACTTAAGTAAACGAATGGTATAACGAAAAATTCTATTACGAAATTCTTGTTTTTGCTTAGCTTTATCGGCTTCCATGTTTTTTTCTTTAGATGTATTTTTAATTTTTTATATTTTATTTTTTATATTTATTGCTCCACTCCCACCTGTTCTTCAAACTCTTTCTTGGCCTGTTCAATTTCCAAAATCTGCCGCGGGTCCGAAGTAATAATTTGATCTTCAGTATAAGAAGCCACTACCTTAATCGCCGCGTGCTTGGCGCCGGCAAAGAAAATTCCCTCGCCCACGCCCGATTCCAACAATAAATATTTTTCACCCTGCGTCAGGCGGAAAGTCTTGGCCACTAAATCAATCGCTGCCGCCGATTGTTTTAATAATAATTGCAATGAGGAGTTGGTCAAAATTGACTGGCCATACTGCGAAGTCAAAAAGTCGTTGACGTCCTGGGTAATCGTCGTAATGCCTAAATAATATTTGCGGCATCTTTTGACCAGCGCGAAAATAAATTTAGCCGAATCTTCATGCATCATCAGCCACCAGGCTTCGTCAATCACCAAAATTCTTTTCTTCATCACCGAACGGACCTTATTCCAAATATAATTAATAATTGTGTAAATAGCCATCGGCCGCAGTTCATCTTCCAAATCGCGCACCGAAAAAACCACTAATTGGTTATCCACGTCCACGTTGGTCAAATTATTCAACAAACTCGCAAACGTGCCATTGGTATATTTATCCAACTTGCGCGCCAATTCTTCGCCGCCCGCCATATTCAATAGCACGTCCTGCAAGTCAGACATAATCGGAAACTGAATTCCTTCTTTGGTTAAATCCGTGTCCGGCGTAATGTCGCGTTTGGCATAAGTTTCCAAAATCGCCCGGTCTAAAATTGAATCCTCTGCCTGATTAATGCCGCCCAACATAATCCGCAACAAACCTTTTAAAGTAATTACCGCCGACCGGATAATATCCGCTGTGCTGGTTTCTTCATTCATCGGCCGTGGTAAATCAAAAGGATTGATTTTCGAATCTGAATTAAGTGAAATGTTAACATAAGTTCCGCCCACTGCCTCGGATAAATATTGGTATTCTCGTTCCGGATCAATCACCATTACATCCGTGCCCATCATTAAACTGCGCAGTACTTCCAATTTAATCGCATAACTTTTACCCGCGCCGGAAGTGGCAAACACGACGGAGTTGGCGTTCTGCAAAGAAAAACGGTCAAACAAAATCAAAGAATTATTGTGCCGGTTGACGCCGTAAAGAATGCCTGAATCCGAAGTTAGTTCTGACGACATGAAAGGAAAAGATGAAGCGCAGGGCGAAGTCTGCATGTTAAAGCCCACTGCCAGTTGGTCCATGGCCATCGGCAAAGTGGCATTAAAGCCCTGCTCTGCCTGCCAGTAACAACGCCGAGTATAAACCATTTTCGAACCGATTAAATTTTCAATTTTCTCTGTCAATAAATTCAAATCATTTTCCGTGTCGGCATACATGGTAATATAAAGTCCGAAATGAAAAAAATGTTCAATGCCCTGAGTTAAATCATCGCGCAATTGTTCAATGTCGCGCAAAGCCGTTTCTGTTTGTGGATCGCGCGGCGCGCCCTTCTCCGCATCGGCTGATAATTGCGCTTCCAAAATTCCCACCTTATTGCGCAGTTGTTTCAAAATCACTTTGGCATCCATTGGATAAAAATACATGGCAATATCCAAAGTGGCGGAAAAATCAATCACCGGCTCAAACCAACCAACATCAATATAACGCGGATAAGTGGTCACAAAAATTGTGCGCGCCCATTTGCCGCCCACATTCAGATGATCAGGCATGACCTTAAAAACCGAAGGCGAAATCAAATCCAAAACCGAAACCACGCCTTCACGATAGGCTTTTTCCGCCAAAATCACTTCGCGTTCTTCTTCCATTCGATTTAAAGCCTGCCGCTGTTTTTCTTCTTCTGTGGCCTGTGGCGACAGATTGGCGTTGCTAAATTTTGGTAATTCTTTACCGAACATAAGTATTAAATTTTAAATAACAAATTACAAATGACCAAGGGTTGGCGCGGAGCGCCAATTTTTTAAAATTTGACATTTGGATTTTGAAATTTGTTTGTAATTTGATATTTGTAATTTGGTGCTTATTATTCTACCTGCACTTCTCCCAAATTTGTTAATTTCTGCTGGTTATAAATATCTAAATTATAAGTATTATAAAAAAGTTCAATCAGCGCCGCCGTTTCCAGTCGTGCCGTCGTCACGCCCATACCGGACAAACTCGACACCACTTTTGCGATTCGGCTGTCCAATTGCTGGCGGTAATTGTCAAAAGTCTTCTGATTCAAACGAATCATCGCCACCGGTGACAAAGCATGTGTCAGCTTGGTCAAAAAATTCTCGCGCTTGCTGTCACCTGGCACATAAGGCACTACCAGATAAAACTTTTTTGACATAATCTCGCCCAATTCCACCAACTCTTTAATATATTGGACATACTCGGCCGTCTGCAAACGCAATAATTCATTGGTCTGTTGTTTTTCTTTTTCTTTTACCTCCGCCATATAACGGTCAATATTAAGTTTCCTTGACTGCACCACAATCTGCAAAGGAAAATCCAAAAAATTCAAAAAATTAATATATTCATTAATAATTGCCTGCTGCTCTTCCAGTGATTTCAAAGAAAAATTAATTGACGACGCCAGCAACACCGCTCGGATGGAGCCGTCTTTCATAATTAAAGTATTATCTTTGATCTCCACGATTTCCAAAAATTTCTGAGTGGAAGGCAAAGTTTGTTTTTTTTGAATTTCTTTACTCATAAATTGTGTAGTTTATCCCGAGTGAGGATCCGCCAGCTGGCGGAGACGAACCGAGGGATCTCGTCAGTAAATTATTAAATTTCTTTTATTAACGAGTTAATTTACGAGATCTCTCCGCTCCTCCCCCGATATCTATCGGGGTCGTCGGTCGAGATAAATTACTGTATTATTCTCCCTTATATCTTCCGCCGGTATCTACAATTAATGACAGTTCTGCCAAGCGCGAAGAATTTAAATGTTTCTTTTTTGGTTCTTGCACTTCTTCTTTTTTTTCTCCTAACTTTTTTCTTTCCAATTCCAATTTAATATCTTCTGTGGAAACATTTTTGTTCCAGACCCTCAAATTTGGTCGCCGCGCTGTTTGTAAAACATTAATTAAAAAAAGATGAAAGGGCTGGCCGTTAATTTTGACAAACGCTACCACCACCGCTGGCCCGGCAATAAAAATCAAGCTTAATAAAAACGCTCCCAGCGAAGCCACGCGAAAAATTATCATTTCAATTACGCCCGCCACCAACACAATAATAAACTGCCGGATAGTTACCTTACCCAAAATTTTTGTTTCTTCTTCAATGAATTGAGGGACAATGAATCTTCCATCCATAATATTTTTATAAATTTCAAATAACAAATTACAAAGGTCAAAAGGTTGGCGCGGAGCGCCAATTGTTTGACATTTGGATTTTGAAATTTGTTTGTAATTTGGTGCTTGAAATTTGATACTTCTAGTAATTCAGCTGTTCATTCAAATCGCCAATGGCTTGAAATTCATCCCAGGTCATGTTATTTTTCGTTTTCAAAATTCCTTCCACCGGCAAACCTTTTCTTAAACTTTCTTCACCTACCGCCAGATACAAACGATACAACGGCGAGGTTTTCCAAGCCGCCACGCCTTTAGCTTTTTCTTCCAAAGAATCTTTGGCTAAATTGCTAATTTTTTCATAAAGCCGATTGACCGCCTCCTTAGGACTGCGGCCCAAAGCCCGAAATTCACTCAAATCCACATTTAATAATTCTTCAATTGGCCCCATAATACGCCGTTCTTTTCTAAACGCGCTTTCTGCTGGTGGTTGATAAGCCGTCACTTTTATTTCCGCTGCTGGCGTTGCTATTTTTCCTTTCGGTCCAATCACATCGCTTGTTGTTTTTTCTTGCTGTGTTCGTAAAGCCGTAGCAATTTTCTGCCACTGCGGGTTTTTTATGTCTTCAGGGTTGATGTCTGATTGGTTTTGATCAAGCAAACCTTTTTCTGCCTGTAATTTTTCATTAATCGGCAACGCCTGTTTTCTGATTTCTAGTTTCTGATTTTCCGTTTCCGTTTTCACATATTCTTTCGGATTTTTCTCCCATTTCCTTTTTTCTTCCTCCACTATTTTAATAATCGTCTCGGCTGCCGCCATGGCTAAATTTAAACCACCACTCTCGTTCTTGCGCGTCAGCGCTTCCTTAGTTTCAATCAGCGTCCGAATTTCACGCAATCGGGAAGCAATAATTTTTTCCAGCCTTAATTTATCTTCCAACGAAAAATTAGCGCTTGCGCCAATTTTTTCTTTTACTAATCTTCCCATCTGCGCCGCCGCTAAATTCAGCCACTGTTCTTTCTGCCGGCGTTCATTTTCATTGGCCTCGTTTTTAAATCTGCTGGCTTCTTCCTCATCTTTTACATCAAAATAAAAAGCTGGGGCCATTGGTTTTTTTATCAGTGGCGCTGGTAAACTTTTTGCCGCTTCCACCGGCGTTGCAACTTCTTTTGCTGCTGGCGTTTCTTTTTTAAAAAGCGCGTTAACATCAGCCAGCGATTCTAATTTCATTTCTGCTTCTGCCTCTTTTTTTGCCGGCCAAACATTCGTTGGCCGGACTGGTTCCTCTTTCACCGCCAGCGTTTTAAAACCATTTTTAGTTTTGATTAAAATATCTTCCATGTGTTCTTTATTATATCATAAATTAATCATTCCACATAAATTCATTTTTTTCCTCATCGCCATACGCCACATCGCCAAATTCTTCTTCTCCACTAGCACGCGCCAGCGCGCCTAAAGTCACTCCCATCATGGCTGATTGTGCGGCGCTTAAATGCAGTTTCTTCTCTAAAATTAAACGTATAAACTGCATGATATATTTTTTATCAACGGGATTATTATTCCATTGTTCCATTGTTTCATTGTTGTTGGATTTAGCCAGATATTTATTCATAAAATCAGCGTAACGTTTATCATCGTGAAAAAACTTTTTCACGCCGCTGCTGAAAATATGGCGCAAAGCGCCAAAAACTTTCACGGCATCCGCGGCATTAATCGCGCCATAAAATAAATTCTTAAAATTTATTTCCTGGCCCCCAGCCTGCGCCACTAAATTTTTTTCCGCTTCCAAAGCATTTAAAAATAAAGAAGAACGGGCAAATTGTTGGTACATCGCCGCCAAATCCACCGGCGCCGTTGCAGGCATCGTTGGTGTCGTTGGTGCCGCCGTTGTTTTCACTCCCGCTGCCGCCGATAATTCCACCGCTTCTTCTAAAACATCAGCTACGCCAAAATTTTCAGCCACAAATTGATCCATTTCTTTTTGATGTTCAGTATAATTTTGATAAATATCAAAATATATTTCCGACAAACCGGCGTCCATTAAATCATCGCTAATTTTTTCCGCGACTTCAAAAGGTAAATCAAATTCCGCCATCAAATAGTCGCCAACCATACTTAAATCACGATCGCCGTCCATCAAAGAATTTATCAATTCCTGAAAACTACCGTCGTTATAAGCGTTATTCCGCACCAAAACCTCCTTCATTTTTTGGAGGTTGTTTTGGTTAGTAAAAAATTGCTGAATTTTAGTTTGAAGTTCGGACATAGTTAAGTGTTGTTATATGTTCTAATCTGGCTAGTCAATCTTTTAATTTCTTCCATTTTGTTTTTAAATGCCAAATCGTTTAATCCTTTATTATCTTTTAATTCTTCAATGCCTTTTAGAAGTTCTGCTATATTTTTTGCATAATTTTCATCTTGGTTACCCTGACTTTCTTTCTTTAATTGCACGGATGTTAAGTGCATTTTAGCCCATAAACCATCACGTTTTATCTTGTCTGTCTCAGTAGAAATGGTGTTTATAAAATCATTAATAGAACCGGCTAAAAGTTGTTGACTTTTCTTAACTGCGTTTATATCTTTTAAGGTGGTTTCTCCTTTATTAGTGGCGGCACGGGCATGTGAAGTAGAATATGATAAAATCTGATCAAATTCACCCTTTTCTTTCTCTTCATTAAAAGTTACTGTATTCTTTGGCTTTCCGGTCTTCGGATCAGTCCTAGCACTATCAGCAATCTTTGCGTCAAGTTTTTGTAAAAAAAGATTTGTTGACTGTCCAAACCGACTAAAATCAAAAAGTTGCTGCTGATTATATGGTTTATTGGTGACAGGATCTATTTGAGATGTAACGCTTGTTGTATCCAAACTATTTCTATATTTAGTAAGTGCCTGTTCAAAAACTTTCTTTAATTCTACAGCGTCTTTACCGTTTCTTAGATTTTGTCTTAAATCATGCATTACAGAAACAAGTTCATATAAAGCTTTTCTTGAATTTTCATCTTTATTATAAACCTCATTTATAGCAGCTAAATCAACACTAGATAACTTCTCGCGATTAAAACTCTGTTCTTTATTCCAACCTTTTTGTTGAGTAGTTGTATAATTTTCAAATCGCCTTCCAGAATCCACTTCTTCAACCGTATCTTCGTATTTTTTCTTTCCATTCTCTAATTTTATTTTTTCTTCACTTCTCATTTTATCTAACTGCTCATTTGTAAAATCTTCCATGGTAAGAATTCGCCCCGTATCGCGATCCCATTTTTGAGAATACATTTTTTTTATAAAACCACGAACCTTTGTTTCATCAACCCCTTCCGGCAAAACAGCTATGCCTTCTTTAACCAAAGCCAAAAAATTCGCCGCTTTGTCCCCTATTTTCTCTCTATCCTTAAAAGAAATAAAACCCAAATCCGGTTTACTCTGCAAAGTTGAAAGAATTTCAGTAAATTGAGGATCAGATTCTTTTATGTTTGTAGCTAGAGAGCCAACATCAGCCGTATCAGCCTTGGCAATTTTATTATGTAACCAAGTAGTTGCGTCAATTTCTTCTAATTTTCCTTGCGGACTTGTCTCGACACCATAATACATTCTAGCGAGTTTATCGCCCTTTCCTTCTTGAGTTCTCGCCCAGGCATCAAACAAAAAATTATCTTTACCAAATTTGTCTTTAAAAGTGCCAATCAATTCTTTGTTATCTGCCTTGTCTCCTTTTTCTGCTAATTTTGTCATGTAAGCCTTAGCTTTATCGAGTTTTCCTTCTTCTATAGATTTCTGTGTTAAGGATTTTAAAGCGTTTACATCCTCTGGTATTTTTCCTTCATCTTCCATTTTTTTTGCTAAAGCCATAGTTTGACGATAATTAAAACGATCCATCGCCTCTTTATCTCGGCCGATAAATTGTTCTGCGCGCGCGGCATGTCGCGCCTGTTGTCTTTCTTTATAATCTTTGGTAGTGCCAAAAACAGTTCTCGTAAAAGCATTTTGGTCTCTAAATTTGCCATAAGCTTTCCCGATTTCTTTGGTATAAGCCGGTACGCCCAAAGTTGAACGCCATAAATCGCGTGCTCTTCCCTGCACCTGTTTCTGCGGCCAGCTGGCCAGCGTCCGCCCATATCCCTGCAGCTTGCCCAAAAAATTTCCCGCGATTTCCGAGCCCTTGGCTCCGCTTTTGGCCGCAAAGCTCAAAGTCATAATCAATAATCCGCAGCACACCAAATAATCCACCAATCTTTGCGTGCTGGACACCTTGCTCACAAAAGCCTGCCAACCCGGATCAGACACATTCGCCGCGCCCGTTGTTGCCCCGCTCTTCAGTTGCAAAGTCATTAAATGCTGTTCTGTCGTCATTTCTGAAATCACGGCAAAAGACAGCCACAGAAAAAAAGCCGCCACCGGCCCCATCACCACATATTTATTCAATTCCCCCCACCATTGTTTGCCATAACGGTTATCAATTCCGCCCGGCAAAATTCCTGCCAAAAAAGCCACCGGCGAAGTCAGCAACAAAAACCAAAGCATTAAAATCCGCCAGAGCATCATCACCACTAACGCCATCACTACTCCCAAAGCAATCACCACCATCAAAGTTGCCAGCACCACCGAACCAAACACTGACCAATTATTAACCTGGTCGGCAAAACCCTGCCCGCTGCCAATCAGGCCGCCGCTCGCCACTTCGCGAAACGCCAGCAAATCTTCAATGCCAAAACCATAAGTCAAATTGCCCGCCGCCGTGTCTTTAAAAGCATTGACAAAAGTCATCATGAACATCTGCCCGATATCAATAAAAAAACCAGTGATGGTCCGAGAAAAATTAATCAGCACCGCCGCGATAACTAACTTGGGCAGAATGGCGGCGTAATTATAACTGCCCTTGCGAAACATGTTAAAAAACGCTAGCAGCAAAATCACCATAGTGATGCCGATGTTGGCCGTGTCGCGCAGCACCACCCAGCCCTTTTCCACAATCGGCGCATTAATAAAATCAGAATAACTCAAAACTTTAATCAAAATATCAATGGCTTTCAGTAATAAATTGCCCACCACGTAAATAATAGAAGTAAAAACCCAACTCAACAGTGCCACCACCACATCGCCCATGGTGTTGACAAACTTACTCTGTGCCATCACTGGCGATGTGATTATAAAAACCACAACCAAAACGGCCAGGACGGTCAATGGTAAATAAACTTTCTTGTTGGTGATAATTTTCTTAATATCTACTTTCATTTTATTTTTTCTATTGCTTCATTGTTCAATTGTTTCATTGTTGAAGTTTAAGATTAGTATATTGAATTAATTGATTTAACTCGCGTGGTAATTTTTGAAGCTCTTGATAAATATGTTTATACTGCTCCATCATAATAAGTTTTCTCATTCTTGCTTTCTCATTCCAATCAAGCGCTTCTTTAACAGAACCTTTACTATAATAATAAAACTTAATTTTATCTTTTTTGCTATATCTGCCAAAACCTTCGGCAATATTAGCGGAAATTGAATCAATGGCGGTCACAAACTGCTCGCCGATCGTCTTTTTGGCAAAATAATCCCAGCCAACCGTAATATCCCAAACGTAATTAGAAAGTCGAAACGCTGTCTTATAGGAATCAAGATCATTCAATTGTAAAAACTTTCTTTCCATAAAAAACAATAAAACAATTTCAACAATGAAACAATGTGGTTATTTACGGTTCCACCCTAATCGTGCCTCCAAACTCCGCCCATCTGTCACTTCTTTCTTCCGGGCATAAATTCCCTACCACGCCGCCGGTGCACCAGCCCCAATTATCTTCCACCTGAACTTGCGGAGTAAAATCACAACCCGTACTCTTATTGCAAATATAAGTATGCGTCAGCACAAAAGGTTTATCCGCGCTTGGCCGGCCAGCAATGCTTAAATTATTTATTTCCGTTACCGTGCCGTCGCCCCAAGCCACGCGATAAGCTTTCAACGGCAATTGGCTTTCATTCAAATTAGTATTAAATCTTAAAACCACACCCGCCACTTTGCTAAAAGTCATATTGCCGCCACTACCGTTGATGGTAATATTTGTCACCTGTGGCGCTTCGCCAGTTTCTAAAATATTCCAACCATAACTACTATCTATGCTTGGTGTATTTAAATATTTGGTTCCGTCCCATGTCCATACCTTGATTGACTTAGCAAATAATTTCGATAAATTTTGTTTTCCCCTGTTTAATCCTCTTACATATTGATCAGCGATTGAATTATTCATCTTCTCCAACTGCGCTTCAGTTAAATTAACGCCCACGCACAAACCCGTGCCGCCTTCCAAACTATAGCCGCAATCATAAGAAGATTCGCATTTTTGTCCCAAATTTTCCGCGCTGCCTAAAATACAAGTTGCTTTGTAATTCGCCGCGTCAGTTATTTTAGCAAAAGAATAAGGCCAGCCCGCGCGTGTTTGATAAGGCGCCTGGCTGTAAGTCGTGTCCGGCGGCATGACATAAAGCGGTTCTGTCCATTTATTCGGCTCATTAGTATTTTCCGCCGGCGGCACTGCCGCGCCATACGGCGCGTAATCCTGTTTGTATTGGTAGCCCAAATTATTTTCTGATTTCCACCCGCCCGCCATAATGCGGTCAGCAAAAGCATAATTCTCACCGGTTGGATCAACTACCTGAACTAATCTCATGCACGGTTCTGCAAAAGAAAAATCCATTAAAATTTTAATGATAGTGCCTTCTCCTCCACCAGTCGCTGCCGCTTTAATTTTAAATAAACCTGTCTCCGTGTCTAATTTAAAGACATAATCAATCTTCTCGTTTTTTTCATTATTCAAAACAATACTGAAATTTTTAGTAAAATCATTACCCGGGTTTAAATCTACTATATTTTCAATACCTCTTAAAGTGCAAGAATCATCATCTCGAGCATACCAAAACCTGACTCTAATATTTTTAAGATTGGTCTTATCGCTATATTTATTGATATATGTGATATTATATTCTTTTATTCTCTTCAAAAACGTAACTTCATCAAAAAAACCCGCCATTCCTGGGTTTGATTGATAGCCACCTAATTCAATAAAAGCTCCTAAATTAAAATTATTCCACCCTTTGTCGAAATTAATAATTTCACTAAACTCACTAAAATTCCCTGACGAAGATGAGGTATAAAAAGGAGAGTGTTTACCTTTTCCAGTACAAAATCCATCATGAAAAACTTTGTCTTTCTCATAATATGGCATATTTCCTTTAGCTTCCAAACAATAATACAACGGCATTCTGTCTTTGTAGCCCACCTGCTGATCTGAACCAAAAACATCCGTCTCGCCAGGAATAATGTCCACCGGCCACCAGTTCAAACATAAATTAGGATTGGCCGGATCCGGCTCCACGCAAAAGCCGCGCCAGCCGCGGTAAAGCCGGCCCGTGCTGTCATAATAATCGCAGTCCGCAGCTGCCGCATTGGGATACAAACGGCAGGACCGCGCCACGTATTTATCATTCGTCAGCTCTGCGGTTTTATTCTGTACATGCAATACCGGCTGCAAACTTACATTATCCAAATAAAAATCTTTCAAAAATTCTTTTTTATCGCTGTTGTCGCTGCCTGTCTGATTAAAAACCAAACTAACCTTCCTGTTGTCTGTGGGTATTGTTCCCAATTTCAAAGTATAAGTTTTCGGTTCTCGGCTAATCTTAATCAAATTTTTACTGACATCGGTGTAAGAAAAATCATTTTCACCCCGTGGGGTTTTAAACTGCAAACGCAAATTTTTATCCGCTCCCGCTGACCGCGCCATAAAAGATAATAAATAATCTTCGCTGGCATTCAAACGGCCAAGTTCAATTCCCGCGCCGGCATAATAACTATTATGATTTGTCGCGTTATATTTCGTCGTATCCACACCCACTTTCAAAACATTATTAACCTGCTGGTTGTTGCCCACATTATAAATATCCTGGGTAATGCCAATTACTCCCACGCCCGCGCCAGTATCATTCGCCTGCCACGGCCAAGTATCGCCCAATTCCATATTGCCATTGGATAAACTGACATTCCCGCCCATCGTTACCAAAGTAGCATAATGTTTCAAGCCCTCAATTTTCTTTCCGCCTTGCCAGTCCAAACCAATTTTTGAAAGTCCTGATAAATTTTTAAATTCATTTTCCGCTTCTTCTGCATTCTCGGCTACTTGCGGCGCCATAAAAGTCTGGTTAAATTTTGAAACTGCTAAATCAATCGGTGAACTACAATTGCCATTGGCATCCAATTGCTGGCATAAGCCAATGTCAAAACATAAATTTTCCGCCCGGCCTTTACTATTTGTCACCTGCGCGCTAGTCCGGCAATAAAGCCAGGAATCGCAAGTTCGGTCGCGTTCCACCGCTAAAACCACATTGGTATTTTTCGCCGTCTCCAGCCGCATGGTAAAATTCTTAATTGCCTGAACCGTCTCCTCTCCATCCATCGCCGCCACGGTTATTTGAAAATCACCCGCATCTAAAATATTTAAAGTAAATTTATGCAAATTCGTTTCCGTTGTTGTCCAATCCACGCCGCTGCAACCATCGCAAGAAATAGGCATACCTGGTATATTATTTTTTAAACTCTTAACTCCTACGACCTTGCTTTTCGCCGCTCCCTCTTTTGTTCCTCCGGTCGTAGAAAATTCCACTGTTGCTTGATTGCCATTAGGCACCACTTGCAGGCCCGTAATTCTTAATTTAGTGCTTTCACCCAAAGCGCAATTAAATTGTCGGCTAGCGGCAATCTGTTCGCCATTTTCTTGTTCACTTAAAATTTCCAACTGGCCGGTTTTAGCATTAATTCCATTTAATTCCACTCGATGGGCAGTACTGCCTTTCAAACTATCGGCCATAGCCGTTCTACTTTTATCCTGATTATTTTCTTTAAATACAGCTGTCGCCTGATTAGTTTGCGTTTTTTGGCTTGTCTGCCAGCTGACAATTAAATTATTGCCATCGCACACATATTCCACCTGCGAAATTGCCAAAGCCATCAAGCCATTCAAACTCACTGGATAAGATCCGCCTAAACTTATAGTTAATAAGGTTGCTTTGCCATCGTCCACAACTGCCTCCGCTGATTCAATTTCTAAATTGCTAGGCTCTTGGCCTGCCTGATCCCCTGGCGTAATTACAATCTGCGCCAGTATTGTTTCACCTTTAAAGCCTTTAGAATTGGTAATTGACGGATTAGTTATGCCATCATTTTCTTTGCCATTACCATAAACTCCACGCATTAAACTAATCATCCCGCCGTCTTTGGTTTCCGGCGCCACTGCTTCATCAAATTTATTAGTAAAAGGATCTATTTGCTTCACTTCTACGATTTTAATTTTATTAGGATCATATTTAATATTTGCCGCCACCGCCACCACGTCTTTAGTTGTTTTTAATTTCAAATCAATAGTCTGCTGATCTCCAAAACCCAAAGGCTCGCTTGGCATATTTGTGGTGTCAAAATAAATCATATTATCTACTGGCGCCGCCGTTACTAAAATTTTAATCTCTTTATTAGCCAAAGCTCTTGCTCCTAAATTACCGTTCTCCATTAACTCTTTGTAAATACCATTCTGGGAAGTCAAGGTAAACAAACCTGCCTTTTTGGGTTTAATCGTCACCGTCGCCATCCTCATCTTGTCGCTTTGACTGCTAAAACTAGCTTTGCTCTTTAATATTATTTTATTGTTTTCCGTATCTATTTCCCCTAATTCAAAACCGCCACTTTCCACGCTCACGCTTAAATCCTGGCCCGCCACTTCTTCATTGCTAAAAATACCATCGCTGTATTTAAAATTCACCGTTATGTCAGTCGTTCCTGCTTTCAAATTTTCCAAAGAAATTTCAATCTTTATCTCGCCGCCGGCTTTTCTTTGGTCAGTTGAACTAGTTTCTTTCAGCACCAAGGTTGGATTGCCCGCCGCGACAATTAGTAAATACGCCGCTGCGGCCGCGCCTGCCACCGCCAAGCCCGCCGCGCTCAAAGCCACCCATTTTTTCTTGGGTGTCAGATTTCTGAACCAATTGCCGCCTTTATTCTGTTGCGACAAAAATTCCGTTGGTGTCACCATTGGTTGTGGTGGTGAAGAAAATTCTTCTGACATATTTTTTCGTCTGTCATTCCCGACCTGATCGAGGATCCAAGTTATCCCCTCCTTAACAAGGAGGGGTGCGGGGGAGGTAAATTCGCCGATAGGCGAATCTGGATTCCCGCCGGAGTTTACCCCGATAAATATCGGAATGGGAATGACATAAAACCTAAGAAATTGTTTTTAAGTTTGAACAAAATCCCCAAATCACTAATCCCAAAATTATAATCATGGCCATAAACGCGCTCCACCATAAGCGAGCTTCCGTTTCCCTGCGTTGTCCAGTTATTTTGGTAGTAGACCTCTTTTTGAAAAGCATATAAAATTCCAAAATTTTTATTTTTTATTTTTTGTTTTTAATTTTTTATTCTCCTGTCTTCTGAAAGCAATGCTTGTTTGGATCTTTCAAATCTGCTTCACTGCAAGCTGGGCCCACCGTTTCCACTTTTTTGTAATAATAATAATTACAAGCCTCATCATCTTGCTGCGGCAATAAATCCGCGTCACAAAATTCCGGTTCATAAGGATCCTGATATTCCTGGCAACCATTATCATTATCCGTGCACACGCCTGCCCAGCTGGTGCAAATGCCCGTGCTAAAATTATCATAACGCACGCAATCAGCATCATTCGTGCATTCATTATTTTCTGAAATCTTTGACCGCCCGCCCAAACAATATTTTTGGTCACTGTTCGTATCTTCTTCCGCGCCACTGCCGTTCGCGTGCGGACATTTTTTATCTTCACCTGTCATCCACCAATCAGCTTGCCCATTCACCTGCCGATATTCGCATAACTGGTCAAACGGATTAATATAGCGGGCATAGCCCTGATTATCTGCCAAAGTATAAAACCGGCAGCCCACCTCCTCTTTTTTACATGTTTCTCCTTCTTTTATCAGCCAGTAAGCTGTCTGGAAAGTAAAGTTTCCCGGTGCTGTCCGTTGCGGTCTGGCCTCGCCCAGCATTCGGCAGCCCACCGCCGCGTCCTGACAGGTTTTACTTTTATCATAAACTAAATATTGCCATTCTCTATCGCCGGCGCTGTTTTCCTGCAAAAACGCTTCACAACCCACCGCCTCTTCCAGACACAGCTTGGAAAATCTTTGCAAATATCTGGTCGTGCCCAAATCATCGCGGTAAGCTTCGCAGCTGGTCATACCCATCACGTTCTCGCACACCTGATTCGTGGTCCAAGAATTTTTAATCACCAAAAGATTATTAATTTTCTTCAAAATAATTTCATCTAAATAAAGATTGCCTTTCACTCTTAATGTTGGGTTTGTATATGTTCCCGCCGGTAATTGTCCCAAGTCCACATTTATTAATTTCCAGTCAGCAGGAAGATCATCAACGTTTTTAGAGAGCAGTGTCTGCCCGGACACGCCTGCGTCCAAAGAAAAAGTAACCTGATCTTTATTATTATCATCACTTTCCATTTTTACTAAAGCCGTCAAAGAATAAGTCTCGCCAGCTTGCAAATCACCCGCTGCTAATTCAAAAGGCATCGTGCCATCAACTTTCAGCGAATGATTGTCGCGCCGCACCGCTTCATTGCTTAATTCTGTCCACTTACTATTACCATCCTCAAATTTTTCTTCCAAAATTGTCTGATAATTGTAACTGGAATTGTCGCGGAAAGTGCGGCAGCCAGCATTGTTAGCTGAACATTTGGTTGACAACGACGGCGCAGCCAGATAAGTGCAAATGGCAGTTTGCGTATTCCATTTGCCTACCGCGTTTAAGCCCAAACCGCCTTCGCATTCCGCTTTGGTATTGGTCAAAGTTCGGCGCATTTCATGGCAATCGCTGGTGGCAAAAACCACTGAAGCAAAATCACGGCTGTAATAAAGTTCTGTTTCTGGATTATAAAATTCACGGCAATCCACACCCGCGCTGCCCAACTGACAAGTTCGGCCAATTGGAGATTTATCAGTTCCCGAAACAGTCGCCAGTTCCCATTTTTTCAGCTGATAACCCGCCGTATCCGAACCTTCCCAGGTGTAAAAAATCTTCACCGTGCCATCGCCTGTCTTCACACAGGTGCGTAAATAAGAATAATATTCTTTGCTTTCTCCGCCCGCTGCCAGTTTATCCAAATTAGTAAATTCATCGCAGCCGCTTTCGCTGCACATGCTGGCCGTTGATGGAATAAAAGAAATTAAATTGCCCTGATAAGCATTGGTGCCGCTTTCAAAATTAGTTTTCATTTGAGTGAAAGTATGCCAGCCCGCGCACTCGGCCGGACATTGGTCGGCGCTGGTGATTTGCGCCGCCACTGTTGGCGCCTTGATTGACACCGGTGTATACAAACGGCAGGCCGCGTCTTTATCCTCGCACCGATAAACATAATTCGCGCATTCCAGACCGCCGCCCGCCACGCAGGCATTGATGTCCGACCGCCAATAATTATTTGTGCCCTCGCTTTCGCATTCAGTTCTATTCGCTGCTGTCACTTTAGTCAAATAGTCCTTGCAAAACTCCGGCGGCAATTTCAAATTAATTTTTGTCTCCAAAAAGCCAGTGTTATTTTCGTTCGCGATACTTTCTTTTTCTGATTTAGTTAATGGCTTCTGGTCAAAATTCAAAACCCTGATTACTTCACTGCAGCCCGCGTCGTTTTCATCACAGGTATTAGTCACGAGGTAAGGTGTTAAATCATCTATGTTCTCGCAATTCCAGCTGCCGTCATAATTTTCGCAAAAAGCGCTGCAGCCATCCTGAGTGCAAGTTTCTAAAGTATTGCTCAGCCAAGCCGTTTTTTTCTGGTCGCGCTGGTCAGTTAAACTCTGGCAGGTATTATAAATCGCCAGGCATTCCTCGCCTTTAATTTTCCAAACTGGTTTTTCCTCCACGCAATAGCCAAAGTATAAACATTTGCCCTGCCCGTCTTCCGCAATGCAGGAACGCTCATCCGCGCAGTAAGTCCGCCGCGTCACAATCGTGCGGCATTTTTTATCGCCATCGCCGTCGCTGTCGTTGGGGTCTTCGCAGTAATCCGTGGTGCTGATAATATCCGGCCCCGGCCCTTCTTTATAACAAATCGTTTCCGGTGCTTTTAACTGCCATTCCGGATCCACTAATTTGTAGTAAGGCGAATCCGGCTCATCATAAAGTTTGATTAAATTGCTTAATGTTAAATTTTTAGTTTTCTCACCAAATTTCTGATAATACTCCGCCGCCAGTTCCCAAGCCACTGGAATAATGCGATATTTTCTTAAAATCAAAAGCGAACGGTAAGGCAAACCATCGTTAATGCTCGGCTCCGCGCCATTAGTCAAAAAACCAAATGGCTGGCCGCCCTTAATTAAGCGCTTATTCAGCGCCTCGCGCAAAGTTAATTTTTCCGTAATCGCCCGCGCCCAGCCCTGATCAATTGTGCAGTTAAACTGTTCTTCGCCATATTCGCTGGATGAAGGGCTGCAGGCTGACAATTTATTAACAATATCTACTGCGCCGCCCAAATTGTAATCAGGATTAGCCAGTTCCGCAAATTGATCTTTAGCCGCCCGTAAAAATCCCACCGCGCCAAAAAGATCAAAAGTGCCAGTGCCTTGATTGACATTAATGCCTTTATTAAATAATCTTTCCAATAATCTGGAAGTTAAAGTGTTGGTAAATAAACCAATAGCGTCAGCCGCTGCTTCACCAGTATAAGTCGCGTAAACATCAAGCGATTTTGGCAATAAAGCCGCCATGCCATCGCCTAATAATTTTCCCGGTGTTTTAACTGTATCCGTTATTGTGTTCTGGACACTTTTAAAACCCTGGTTCATTTCCGCTTCAATTTCCGCCGCTTCTTTTTCAGCCAGCATTTTGTTACGCGCGTTATCCTGGATCTGTAAAAAAGCGCCAAAGTCATTCGCCCCAGGCTGAAATTGCATTCCCACTTGAAAAACATCTTCCGCTTTCATCTTGCGAATATCGCCCACGTTTTTCTTGATTTCACTCCAAGTACAATCCGGTTTAGTTGGCTCAAAAGTCGCCTTGGCTCTAATTTGGATTAAGGCTTTAACCCATGGCCGATCAATCGGGCTGCACAAATCCACGCCCCAGCTTTCCCCGATGGTATCAAAAAATTCTCCTAACGCTTCATCACCCACCTGGCTTAAATATTTATCCATCGGTTGGTCAATAAATAATGGCTGTTGGCCTTTATCACCCGTGGAAAGTTTGATGGCAAAATCATAAGCAATTTTATTGAAAAGATATTTAATGGCATTGCGGTAAGCAATAGCAGAGGTGGTGTCTATTGTTTTCTTGATGCCATCCCAAATTTTTTGTAAAACAGACCGTTGTCTTTCTGGCAAGTCTTCAACAACAGTAGTAATATTTGGAACAAAAACCGCTTTTGTCTCTTTCGGCCAAAACAAAACCGGCGCGGCTACGGAAACCGTGAGAGTAAGAAGAATAATAGCGGTAATAATTCTTTTCGGCATGGAGGAATCGCGGAACGACGCGGAATTATACGCGGAATTACGCTGAAATACTTTTATTTTTCTCTGGCAGTTTCATAAATCTTTCTTTTTATCTCAACGCCATTAGCACTGCCAAAATTTATTAGAAAACCCAATTTATAATCAGTGCATTTTAAATAATACCAAAACTGCTTTATATCATGCTCAGTAAGTTGTGGTTTACTTTTTAACTCAATCATAATTTGGCTATTTACCACTAAATCAATCACGTAAACCCCAACCACCTTGTTATTATGATAAATTTTCACTCTTTTTTCTTTTTCCACTTTATAACCTTTTAATTGTAAATCGTCTATTAAAGAATTTTGATAAACTTTTTCCTTTTGGTTACAGAAAAATTTCTTATAAATTTCAAAACATGCGCCCCTTATATCATATGATTCTTTTTCATAAAGTAATGCCATAATTTATGATTTCCGCGTCGTTCCGCGTAGATTTCCGCGGAATTCAGCGTGGTATTCCGCGGAATTCAGCGCTTACTTTAGTGATTCTAAAAATATCTGCATGAGCTGTTCATCCGTAATTTGGCTTAACTGCTCCTCTGTCAGTTGGCCTGATTCCAGTAACAACCGACGAACTTCGGCCGGCGTCAGCTGTTTTAATTGTTCTTTTTGTTCTGCCGTCAGTTCTGTTGTGCCGCTTCCTTCTTCCGGCGCCGTCGGCTCCTCGTTTAAGTTTTCCAAACCCGGCGGCGGCGTAATAATATTTTGGTCAGTATTTGTTGTTTCTTCCAAACCCTGGCAATCACGACCAGCCGGGCACAACGGATCATAGCCATTCTCTATTTCTTGTTTATCACTATAGCTGTCTGAATCCGTGTCCGCCAGATAAGGCGAAGTTTTATAAGTGTATTCCTCATCATAATCCGAAAGTCCGTCGCCATCAGTGTCTAAATTTTTTTTCGCCAACATTTCACTTAATGACTCTTCTTCTGTCTGCTGGGTTTGGTTTGTTTCCGCGGTGTTATTTAAAAATGGCCCCTTAATATTATGCGCCAAAGAAATAAAACCAAAAAGCAAAGTCGCCACACCCAAAATTATGAGTATAACTAAAACCAAACGGGGTGAAATATTTCTTGTTTTCTCCGTTTCTTTTATCTCTTTATTATTATCATATATTATATCATTTTCCGGCGCCTCTTCCAAAACAAAATCAGCCCCGCCTTGACTCACCTCAGGCGAGGCAGGTCCGCCATCTGCTTCATTATTCGTTACATTTCCCTCTATGATTTGATTTTCGTTTGGTGGATAATTCATTAACTATATTATAGCACAAATTACTTACGACAAACAACAAACAACTTACAACAGAAAGCTTACAATAGGTTATGATTTTAGCTTTTTACTCAAACCGCCTAGTTGATTTTTTATACTTTCTGCTTTAAGGTAAAATTTCTGGTAGTCATCATTAGTAATAAATTTATTGTCTAAAGCTATATCCAACCCGGCAATTACCTCGTCGGTGGATGCTATGGCTATCATCAAAAATCTATTAAAATCATTATCAGAACCACGACCCGACCCTTCAGCTAAATTTAATAACATGGAAATGGCCGCCCTTCTTATTTGAGAGGCCAAATCATACTGAAATGGGTGCGGAAATTTGCCGGTAATAACAAAAATGCCCTTGATAAAGAGCTTAATATCCTGATAAACCGGAAAGTTTTGAAAACGAAAAGGCATAGTCGTTAGTCGTTGGTTTGATCGTTAGTCGTTTATCGTTAGTCGTTAGTCGTTAGTTGTCAGTCGTTTGTAGAGTTTAATCCACTCTTCCACACTTAATTCCTGCGCCCGAATTTTTTCATCTAACCCGATATTTTTCATCATCGCCACCGCTTTCGCCATTGGTATTTGCAACCCAGCCGCCAGATTATTTTTCAGCATTTTACGTCTGGCCGAAAAGCCAAACTTCACCAGACGAATGAAATCTCGTTCGTCAAGCTCCCCTCCTTTATAAGGAGGGGGTTTGGGGAAGGTTGTGGTTTTGAGTTTTGTTGATTGCGTTTTGAGTTTTAGTTTTATCACAGCCGAATCTACCTCCGGCACTGGATAAAATTTATCTCTTTTGACTTCAAATAAAAATTCGCACTCCGCGTAAAGTTGGCACATTACAGAAAGCACGCTCATCTCGCCCGGCGCGGCGCAAATTCTCTCCCCCACTTCTTTTTGCACCATCAAAACCATGAGCTCCGGTCGCGTCGCGTAAGCTCTCCCTCTTGATAAGGGAGAGGTTTGGAGGGGGTCGGTAGTTTTCAACGGCTCCTCGTGTAAAAATTTCCAAAGTATGGGCGAGGTGATTTGATATGGCAAGTTAGCGACAATTTTATAACTCATTGTTTCATTGTTAAGTTGTTTCATTGTTTCCGTCGTCGAGCTCCCCTCCTTTATAAGGAGGGAGTTGGGGGAGGTAAACAATGAAACCATGAAACCATGAGATAATTTTAAAATATCTTCATTAACGATTTCAAAACCATTCTTGGGTTTTGTTAATTGTGTTTTGAATTTTGTTAGGTATTCTGCCAATCGTTTATCTTTCTCTACCACTATCAGCCGCCCCACGCGCGGTAAAAGCTCTTCCGTCAGCACGCCAAACCCCGGTCCAATTTCCAAAACCGTATCATTATTTGTCAGCTCCGCCGCCTCGGCCATTTTTTTTACCACATCTTCGTCCAACAAAAAATTCTGGCCCAGATTTTTGTTGGGACTGACGCCGAGTTTATTACAGAAATTTTTAATTTCGTTGATTTGCATAAGTCTGTTATACTTAAATTATACTTTAATTCTTTGTTTAAAGGAAATTTTATATGGACAACAAAAATAACAAACTTCTCTACTGGATACCGCGCATTTTGTCTATTATTTTTATCTTATTTTTGGCCATGTTTTCTTTGGATGTTTTTGAGGAAAATTATGGCTTTTGGGAAACAATTTTAGGTTTATTTATCCATAATATTCCCGTACTTATTTTGCTTTTAGTTTTAATAATCTCTTGGCAACACGAGTGGGTTGGCGGGCTTGTTTTTATTTTAGCTGGCGTGGCTTATTTAATTTTAATTCTAACAAACCAACCTTTTCAATGGTATCATTTATTTTGGATTTTAAATATCTCCGGTCCAGCTTTTTTAATTGGCATTCTGTTTCTCCTTGGCTGGCGGAAATTCAAAAAATGATTGCAGGTGGCGAGAAATTTCATCCAGAACCGCTTTTCATTTTGAAGAAAATAATATAAATTATGTTTAAATCATTGCCAGACGAAATTTTGGTTAAGTTTGAGAAAAGGGTTGGCAAACTTCCCCAAAAAATTAAACACATCCGCCTAAAAAACACAACGGCCAAAGAAACTTGGGTTTGTTTTGTGCCGGAATTGATTACTCGGGTTGGTTATTTAAGAAAAAATTTTTTAGGAAAAAGTATCAATGCCGACATTTATGTCTCATCCGAAACGACGGTGCAACCAAACCCTAAAAAAACAAGGGATTATCTGGAAAAAATTTTAAAAGAGGCGATAAAAAGAGAAAAGCAAAACAAAACCGGCAATAAATTGAATGTTTTGGGAATCAGCATGGGAAATGTTTTAGCCTTCCGTTTTGCCGAGTATTTTAAAATCAATAAATTTGTTTCCGTGGTGCCCGGCTCCAAACTTTCCGAATGTATTTTTGAAAGTATCGCGACTAAAAAAATTGCTTTTAATTCTGGCAGAAGTTTAAAAACATATCAAAAGGAATTAAGAATCTTTGACCCCGAAGCTCATATTGACACTTTGAAAGCGAAAAAAATTAAAATTTACTTGGGGAAGTATGACAAAATGATTCCTTACAAAAGAGGTTTTGAACTTGTTAAAAAAATGAAGCAAAAAGGATTGAGGCCGATGGTAAAAATTTATCCAGACGACGGGCACGTGGAAGTTATTGTTAAATCTATCAAAGAAATTTTTAAATAAAATAAGGCCGGTTAAAACCGGCTTTTATAATTTAATTACTCCCTGGCGCAGAATTACAACTTTCCCTTTCTCCACTTTTACAATCGTCGAGGGCTTTGATTTTTTCAGACAGCCGGCGTCCAAAACTAAATCGGGTTTGGAACGGCTGTTTTTAAATTGTTTTTTAATTTCGGCAACGGAAAAACATTCGGGTTTGGTGGAAATATTGGCGGAAGTGGAAACAATAAAACCGCCGGCGGCAGCGGCCAAAGCGCGTGCGATTTTATGCGGCGAAACGCGCACGGCCACCAAACCGCTTTCTCTAACTTTTTTGGCAAAACATTTTTTGTGTTTTGTTGTCTGGGTTTTGATTTTTAGTATTATGGTCAATGGTCCCGGCCAATATTTTTTCACTAACTTCAATTCCGGTGCCGACATCTTAAAATATTTTTTCACTACGGAAAAATCCGCGGCAATTAAAGGCAAGGGTTTATTAAAGCTCCGTCCTTTGACAACATAAACTTTTTTAATTGCTTTTTCATTAAATGGATCAGCAGCCAAACCATAGACGGTTTCGGTTGGAAAAACAACCACGCAACCATTTTTGATTGTGGCGGTGGCAAGGTTTATGTTTTTTTTATTATTTTTGATTATTTTCATCTAATACTAATAAATTCCTCCTTAGAAACCAAACTTAATAACAGTGAAACCGCCGCGGCGGCAATAAAAACATAATTAATGCCAAAATTATAAACGATCAGCAAGCCCAGCGCCAGTGCTACCACTCGCCCCACATGCAATGACATCTCGCGCAAAATAGTGAACTCATCAACATAGTGTCCCTGATCCGCTGCAATTTCATACATTAGAGCGTCAAAAGGAGTGTAAACAATCACCGAAGTAAAATCATGATAAACGCCAGCTAAAAATATAGAAGCTGTAGCGCTTGCCACAGCTTTAAATAACCAACCAATGGCATATAAAATTGAACCGGCGCGAATTAATTTTTTCTTATCCAGCCGGTCAGTTGCCTCGCCCACCGCATAACGCAAAATACAAACTACTAAAATGATGGTTGCGGAGAGCAAACCGACTTTCAGATACCGCCCTTCTAAAATTAAAAAAATAAAAATTGGCCAAACAATCTGGCTGACAGCATTTTGAAAACCATTGGCAAAGTAAGCCAGGTTGCTTTTAAAATGTTTGCGGTCAAAAAGCTTGGTAAAAGTTTCCGCGTAACGAAAACTAAAAAATTCACGTCCGCTGCGGATGAAAAAAATGGGAAAAACTGACATTAAAATCAAACAAGAAGCCAAAATAAAAAGAACAGGAAAACCAAACCTGACAATGATAAAAGCGGAAAAAGCTGGCAAAGCGATGCCAATTACAGAAACCAAAATGGCCAGTGCTGAAAGTTGGCGTCCGCGATGATGTGTATCAATAAAACGTGCCAAATCCACATGATATGGCACCCAATAAAATAGCCGGTGTGCCACCTCTGCCAAAATCAAAAATCCGAGCAGAAAAATTTGTGGCCAGGAAGAAACGCCGGGTGAAAGGAAATAAAAAATTATGACATTCACCAATAACAGTACGGTGCCGATGGACATTAAAATGTGCAAATTTATCAAACGTAAAAGTTTAGCCCAGAGCGGCAGTAATAAAAAATAAAAAAAACTGACGATCAAAAAAATCCAAAGCACCGCCGCCAGCGAGCCCGTGATTTGATAAAGAAAAATCGCGCCAAAAATACCAATTACTTCCAGGCCGATATTTTTAATCACTTGGTGCAAATATAAATTGCGCAGCTGTGGCGAAAGTTTTTCCACTTTTTTGAATTTGGAGAAAAGAGACATGGGGGTGTCTGTCATCCCGAGCCGAGACCCGGCCTGCCTGCCGGCAAGGCAGGGATCCAGAAGACGGATCCTGGATTCCCGCTTTCGCGGGAATGACAATAAAAAAATCTATTATAATTATAACACGAAAAAGATATGAAATAAAAAAAAGACCGCGGCGAGGCGCGGTCGGTAAAATCTTTCGGTAAAATCTTTAGGTATTGAGTTTGCAAATGTCTTTAAAACGACACTTGCCACAATCAGGAACGCTGACTACTACCCCTCCAACAGGCACCTCAATACAAATACCAGCATAGTGGGCTCCATAAATTTTTGCACCTTCTTCCTTTAAAAAACTAATAACTTCGGAGATAAGAGTATCTTCTTTATCTTTAGTAAAACGACGTGCAATTTCCTTTGGCATTCCCAAAAGCCACGATTCAAAAGCATGATCCATGCAGTCTTCCAAAGATACTTCTCGTAAAAGCAGTGCCGCGGTAGTGTTTGCTTTTTGAATAACTTCTTTAAATTTTATTAAAGGCAATGTCTCTACAAAGCTTCTTACTAATTCTCTTTTTTTTGTCTCAAGTTCGGTTTCGGTTTGTTCTAACGAATCACTTAATCCCTCCAATAAAATTTTAATCAGATTATCATTCCCTTCCATCTCTCTCCTCCTCTTTTCGGTTGTAAATGTTTGCCTCCTATTTGTGTTTTCATCTTAGCATGAGGTGAAAAAGAAGTCAAGAACAAAAACTCCCCTCCTTTATAAGGAGGGGGCTGGGGGAGGTAAGAACAAAATTGATTTGTTCTGTTGATGCAGACCCCTCCCAACCCTCCCCTTAGCAAGGGGAGGAGCTTAAAAACAAAAGCCGCCCCGCAAAATGCGGGGCGGCTTAACTCTTTAATAATTTAACCGTTAAATAACAATACTAACTAATTTATTTTTAATATAAATTATTTTCTTTGGTTTTTTACCATCTAACCATTTCTGCACTTTTTCCAATGCCAAAACTTTTTCTTTAATTTCTGCTTCCGAAATTTCCGCCGGCACCAAAATTTCATCACGCACCTTGCCATTAATCTGCACAGCTAAATTTATTTCGTCAGCCACTAAATATTTTTCATCCGCTTGAGGCCAATCCTCAAACAAAATAGATTTTTTATGGCCGAGTCTTTGCCAAATTTCTTCGCATAAATGCGGCGCAAATGGCGACAAAATTGTAATTAGTAACTTGTAATCCATAACTTGTAACTCGGTTTGCCTTTCCATTTCATTCACCAAAATCATCATCTGGCTAATGGCGGTATTAAATTTCATTTCCTCAATATCTTCACTGACTTTTTTAATTGTCTGGTGAAGCAATAATTCAAGTTTTGATTTTTGACTTTCGATTTTGACTTTTGAGCTTTGACTTTTGATTTTATTTTGCAAATCCCAAACTTTATTCAAAAATCTATACACTCCCACCACCCCTTTATCATCCCAAGGAATTTGCTGATCAAAAGGACCCATAAACATTTCGTAAAGACGCACGGTGTCAGCACCAAATTTTTGAACATAGTCGTCGGGATTGATGACATTACCTTTGGACTTGCTCATCTTGATTCCGCCCTCGCCCAAAACCATGCCGTGAGCGGTGCGTTTTTTATATGGTTCTGGCCCACAAACTTTGGGCACGGCGCCGATGTCATACAAAAATTTCCAAACAAAACGAGAATACAAAAGATGCAAAGTGGTGTGTTCCATTCCGCCGTTATACCAGTCCACTGGCAGCCAGTATTTTGCTTTTTTAGGATCCACCATTATTTTGTCATTTTTCGGGTCGCAATAACGAATAAAATACCAATTTGATCCAGCCCAATTGGGCATGACATCGGTTTCGCGTGTCGCAACTCCACCGCAATTGGGACATTTGGTTCTAATCCAATCCGTCGCTTTAGCTAAAGGCGATTCACCAGAATCAGTCGGTTGATAATCTTTTATTTCAGGCAAGACAACTGGCAATTCTTTTTCAGAAACAGCAAACCAGCCAGGATTCTCTAAATTATATTCTTCCTTATTTTTGATTTCTGATTTTTGATTTTTGATTTTTTCCGCGCAGTTTTCGCAGAAAACAAGTGGAATCGGTTCGCCCCAATATCTTTGGCGCGAAAAAATCCAGTCGTGGAGTTTGTAATTCACAGTTTTTTTGCCAATGTTTTTTTCTTCCAACCAAACGGTGATTTTTTTGATGCATTCATCCGGTTGCAGACCATTGAATTCACCGGAGTTTACCATTTTGCCGGAATCAATTTTGGTGAAAGCTTCTTTTTCAATGTCGCCACCCCTGATGACTTCCACAATTTCCAAATTATATTTTTTGGCAAATTCAAAATCTCTTTCGTCGTGCGCGGGCACGGCCATGATGGCGCCAGTGCCATAACCGGTCAAAACATAATCGGCGACAAAAATTGGAATTTCTTTGTTGTTGGCCGGATTGATTGCTTTTATTCCTTTTAATTCCACGCCGGTTTTTTCTTTGGCCAAATCGGTGCGTTCCAAATCGGATTTTTTCTTGGCTTGTTCAACGTATTTTTTTACCTCTCCGAAATTTGAAATTCCAGCTTCGAGATTCGTGATTAGTTCGTGTTCCGGTGCCACCGCCATAAACGTCGCACCAAACAAAGTGTCAGGGCGAGTGGTGAAGACTTTTAGTCGAAGGGATTCCTCCACTTCGCGCTTCTCCGCCAGTTGGCGGATCGGCGCTTCAGTCGGAATGACAGAAAAAGAAATTTCCGCGCCTTCCGAGCGGCCGATCCAATTTATCTGCGAGGTTTTAATTTTTTCCAAATAATCAACTTTATCTAAATCATCAATCAAGCGGTCGGCATATTTGGTGATGCGCAGCACCCACTGCTCTTTTTCTTTTTTAACCACTTCTCCGCCGCAGCGTTCGCAAACTCCACCAACAACTTCTTCGTTGGCCAAACCGACTTTGCAGGAGGTGCACCAGTTAATCGCTTCTTTAGATTTGTAGGCCAAACCATTTTTAAACATCTGGATGAAAATCCATTGTGTCCATTTATAATAATCTTCATCAGTGGTGGAAAAACAGCGTGACCAATCAAAACCAAAACCCAAAGCCTTCAGTTGGCGAGTGAAGATTTGAATATTTTTTTCCGTGACGATTTTGGGATTGATGCCAACTTTGATGGCGTAATTTTCCGTGGGGAGTCCAAAAGAATCAAAACCAATGGGGTACAAAACATTAAAGCCCTCCATTTTGCGCTTGCGGCAAACAATGTCCATAGCGGTGTTGGAGCGCGGGTGGCCGGTGTGAAGACCGTCGCCCGAGGGATACGGAAATTCAATTAGCCCGTAGAATTTCGGTTTTTTTTCCTCCGCTTCCACTTCAAAAATTTTTTGGTCAGCCCAACGGTCCTGCCAAATCTTTTCACCACCATTATCCAAAAAGTCTTTATAGATTGTATTTTTATTATTCATGTTTGTTGAGCGAGGTTTTATTTATAAAACCGAGCGAAATCCCGCTTGGCGGGACCATTTCTGTTCTATTTCTTTGTGGTTATATTTTTCCATAAACGCGATGATTGTCATTCCGACCCCGCATTTGCGGGGGAGGAATCTCGTAGTTATGTCATCCCGGGCCGTGACCCGGGATCCAGGAGCCGTTTTTCTGGATCCTCGCTTGCGCGGGGATGACAAATGATATTTTTATTCTACAAAATCCGTCACTTTTTGGCAAGTTAAGAAATAAAAAAACCGGCCTTTGGCAGACCGGGGTATTAAAAAATTACTTTCTCCTTCTTTCTTTTTTTTGTTTTTTGTTCGAATTTAAACTCAATTTAATCATCGCTTGCACTAATGCCAAACGCGCTGGCTTCTGAAACACCAAAATATCGCCACCATTCTCAAGGCCTTCCCTTGTCGCTTCTTTCAAAAAACAAGGTTGACGTGAGGCAGTAACCACAACTATAAAAATATTACTGTTTAACTTGCCAACTTTGGACTTTCTGATTCTTTTTATCAGCCCGATACCCGCTTTTTCCGAAAAAACTATTTCGCGTTTGCCAGCTGAATTAACTTTTTGCTTTCGCGATCCTAAAATCTCCAACAGAAAACAATCATAACGCTTTTCTTTCAGTTTCTTTTCAGCTTCAGTTTTTGAAGCTACAAAATCTACTTGATGCCCATACTCGTCTTTTAAAGACTTGTCTATTGGGCATGGTTCCATATCTTTTATGCTATCCAAATATAAAATCTTCGCCATCTTTTCCTCCTTTTCTTTTTCCGCTTTTGATTTATTGTTTATGCGCTTCCTTAATGGCCCATCTAATTATCTCAGCAATACCACGAGCATTGTTTGCTTCTCTGGTTATATAACGAAAGTCTCCGGGCGTTTTTCCTTCATAGATCTCTGCCACTGGTACTTCCATTATTCTGGCAAAAATGAGTACGGGAACATTCTGAAGAGTAGCGACCTTTTCTGCACCAGTCCTGATCTGATTTATTATTTTAAATCCCTCCCAAGTACGTAAAATTGGCTGATCACAACCAAAAAGAATCAAATCATATTTTTCTTTAACAATCTTATCTTTTAATTCTTTTGGTGAACCGGCAACGTCCACGTACAAAAAAAAGTTGCTTCGTAAAACTTTGGCCATATATTCCTCTTGCACGCTAGCACCTCTTAAAAAACAGTAAAGAATTTTTACCATCTTTTCCTCCTTTTCTTTTTCCGCTTTTGAGCGGAATGAGCGATGAATTGGGAAACAACAATTTTAGCTAATTTAAACTTAGCACATTAAAAAATTATTGTCAAAGCAGGCCAAAAATGCTAAACTTAAAGCTGACAGATTATAGAAATTATGCGCTTAATCGTCCCCCTCTCCTTACCAAGGAGACCCGCCCGCAACGACTTCGTCATTGCGAAGTCGGGCGGGGGGTCGGGGGTGAGGTTTATTATGGTTTCGTGTCCCGATAGCCATCGGGGCACACCATAATTTTGTTTGCTATTTGACTTTTAGTTTTTATATTATAAACCTCTCTCCTTCTCTCCCCTTCGTAAGGGGAGAAGGGCGAAGCCCACAAATTCTAAAACAGGATTTTCTATTTCTATCCGCTTTAAAAAATTAATCTTCACCGTCATTAATTCGGTCTTCACCGGAGTGATTTTTTTGTTCAAAATCCTGCTGCCACTTTTTAAAATTTTCTTCATCTTGTTTAAACTGCTGGGTAAAATAATTTTCAAAACCATCCTCTTTCCTTTTTATAAACTCTATCTTAAAACAAAAAATAAAATTCAGGAAAAAAAAGCCGCCGGCGCCAGCCCGCTCGCGCTTTTAACTCACAAAAATATCGTTCATTTTGTCATCATTGCTGCTGGTTTGATTATTTTTGTTAACAATTTAGTTACTAAGTCCACTCTAGCTGAAGAATTGGGCCGTGGCAGTATGATTTTTACTTTAGCCAAACGCGATGAATTTTCCGAAATCAAAGACGAGGCGTTGGTGGTCGTTTCTGCTGAAGATAAGGTGGCCGCCACAGAAAAACAGCCTGCGGAAAATAAAATTTGTGACACTCCTACTTCCACGCCTGCTTCTGTTTTTGAAATGGTGCTGCGCCAAGGTGCCCAACTTTCTGCTTCCCAAGAAACCTGGCAAAATTTGCTAGCCGCTCAAAATAATCCCATCACTGCCGGCACCTTAATCAAACCATCTTCTCCGGAAACCGAAGGCGCGCTGCCAGAAAGAGACGGTATTATTAATTACACCGTAGCCGCCGGCGACACCGCTGCCAGTATTGCTAAAAAATTTGGCGTCTCTGTTAACACCATTCTTTGGGAAAATAAACTTTCTGCCAATAGTTTACTGCGCCCTGGTCAAATTCTTTCCATTCTGCCAACCTCCGGTATTTCCCACATCGTTACCAAAAAAGACACGCTTGATTCCATTGCTAAAAAATACGCCGTGGAAGCTGCCCGCCTACTTTCTCTTAATCATCTCGCTTCCGCCGCTGACTTAAAAGTTGGCCAAAAAATAATTGTGCCTGGCGCCCGGCCAATTGTGCCGGTTCAACCGCGCACAACTCAGTCTGTTGCTTCCGTCTTTTCTCAAGCGCCTTCTACCTCCGGCGGCACACGCCCTGGTGGTTTAATTTGGCCGACTGTTTCTCGAAAAATTACTCAATATTACACCTGGCGTCATCATGGTTTGGATATTGGCAGTAAAGTTGGTCTGCCAATTTATGCCGCTTTAGATGGCACTGTTACCAAAGCCGGCTGGGGCACTGGTTATGGCTATCACGTTATTCTTGATCATGGCGGCGGCAAAAAAACTCTTTACGGGCACATGTCTAAAATTTACGTTACCAAAGGGCAGGAAGTGCGCCAAGGTGAAGCCATCGGTGCCATCGGTTCTACCGGCTGGTCCACTGGTCCGCATTTGCATTTTGAATTTATCATCAACGGCAGCAAAGTTAATCCGCTGACGTATTTATAAAAATTAAAAACAAAAAATAAAAAAGTAAGCCGCCCCGATAGCGCTTCGCTTATCGGGACGGCTTTATAATTTATTAATCCGTTAATCCGTAATCCGTTAATTAACAATTTAACAATTCAGCTATTTAACAATTTTATGACGAGATCCTTCGGCTCCGGTCCGCTGGTCATCGGACCTCCGCTCGGGATAAATTGCTGGCTACTCAGCAACTCTAAACACTTCCTCCACGCTCGTCACCCCCTCACTCGCCTTAATTAAACCATCCGCCACCAAGGAAACCATGCCAATCTTTTTTGCCAAATCGCGGATTTTATATTCCGAAACTTCACTCGACAAAATCACCTGTTCAATTTCCGCATTCATTAAAAACATTTCATAAATTCCCACTCGTCCCTGATAACCAATTTGGTTGCACTCGCCACAACCCACCGGCTCGTAAAATTTAGATGCATCCAAACTCCTAACTCCCGACTCCTGACTCCCGACTCCCTTTAGAATTTCCGTTACTTTTTCTTTCACCGCCGGCTCCAATTCAATTTCCTTTTTGCATTTGGGGCACAACCGCCGCACCAATCTTTGGGCAATCACTAAATTCAGTGCCGGCGCTAACAAATACGGTTTCGCTCCCATGGCCAAAAATCTAGGAATGGCTCCGGCTGCATCATTGGTATGCAAAGTCGACAGCACTAAATGTCCGGTCAACGCCGCGTTTAAACCAATATCCACCGTATCCAAATCGCGCATTTCACCCACCATAATCACGTCCGGATCCTGGCGCACAATCGAACGCAAACCTTTAGCAAAAGTATAACCCTGATTTTCATTAATTTGCGATTGATTGATCCCTTTTAATTCATACTCCACCGGATCTTCAATGGTGATAATTTTTGTCTCCGGTTTATTTAATTCATTCAAAATGGCGTAAAGCGTCGTGGTTTTGCCTGAACCAGTCGGGCCCGTAGTAATAATCATGCCATTCGGCCGCTGAATTTCGCGTGTTAATATTTTTTCCAGTTCTGGTCGCAAACCTAAATCCGCGAATTTCAGGCTTACTGCTTTGGCCATCAGCAAACGCATCACCACTGATTCCCCGTAATTAGTCGGCAAAGTAGAAACACGCACATCAATTTTGTCGCCCACCATAAAGATGGAAAAACGGCCGTCCTGCGGTTTGTCAGTAATATTTAATTTTAATTCCGCGATTAATTTCAAACGGGAAATCAAATTCTGCCAAACTTCTTTTTCCAAAACCGCCGCCGTATGCAGCACGCCATCAATGCGATAACGCAATTTAATGCCGTCAGCTTCGCATTCAATATGAATGTCCGAGGCTTTAGTTTTCACGCCTGCCGCTACCACCAAAGCCACCAGTTGTGTCACCGACACATCTTTTATTTTCTTTTCAATATCCTGTAAAGAATTAATATCAATTGCTAAAGCCGTTAATTCCTCTCCGCCAATTTCCACTCCTCTGGGCATTTCCTTGATTTTCGGCAAAGCCGCAAATTGTTTTTCTGCCGCCGCAAAACTGATTGCGCTGGTTAAAAACCATTCCTGTTTCACTTTCTTAAAAACCTCCGGCAATTTTTCTGCTAATTCCGTTCGTTTCTCCGCCCCGCTTTCTTCCACCGCTAAACGCGCCACATTATGCGCCACGTAATAAAAACAAATAATTTTATCTTGAGTTACCATTTCTTCTGTTAGTAAATGCAGCACCTCGCCCGGAATCGCCACTCCTTTTAAATTCACGTAACCCAAACCTAAACCCGCCGCTTTCTTTTTCAGCTCTTCTTCATGTTCTTTTTCCTGTAATTCTTTAATTTTCCAGTCCAGCGCCGCTTTGGCTTCTTCTTTTTCCGGTTTAATTTCATCTTGTTGTCCCGCGTCCGCTGTCTGGTTTGTCTGTTTTAACAAATCTTCAATCGAAGACATAAAATTTAATTAATTACTCTCTTCATTATAGCTCAAATTAATCCAAAAAACAAAAAGCGCCGTTTTGCTCGGCGCTCTTTTTTCTATTCTAATTTATTTTCTAATTTTTCTATCGTCCGCGCCGCTACCAGCCGCATCAGTTTAGGAAAAACCTGCCCTTCGGAAATCCGAATATATAAAATTGTCCAGGCTGCGTGCCGCAATGCCGCGCTAAAGGCTGCCACAAATAAAAACCAAAGCACGCCGCTAATCAATAAAATTATTAATGACCAAAAGCCAATGCCGACCAAACCTAAATTCAAAAGCAAAGCGTAAATCAGCACCCAAGGAATAAAGACCACCGCCATGCCGATTAACAGCACCATAATCGTCGCCACATCCACTAAAAACATAACAATCGCCATCTCCACTGACACCAGCCAGTTCTTTTTAAATAATTGCCAAGCTTCCGTAATTGCCTGCCAAACTGTCATGGCTTTGTTGACCAAACTAATGGCCGCGTAACGGAACAAGAAATAAATAATCAAAGCCAAAACCACAAAAACTAAAAAGTTAAAGACCACAAAAATTACTTGGCTCCAGCCGCTGCCCGTTTTGATATAAAGCCAGGCCAATGGCAAACCAATTACCGCCCACACTACCGCTAAAACCACCCGCGCCAACAAGTTTAAAAAAAATAATTTCCAAAAATTTTGATGGCCAGTTTTTAAAGCCAAACCAAAATCTGTTTTCTGTTTTTTATACTGGCGGTAAATATTATGCCAGAGCGCTCCCTGCGCTGTCACTGCCAGCCACAGCAAAAAAATTCCCAGCACCACCAACAATGCCATCAGTAAACCGCTGCCCCAATTTAAAGCGCTGAAAAAATCACGAGCATTGCCAAAAAAATCCGGCCAGGCCCCGCCGCCACGGAAATAATCCGTCAGTTCACTAAACTCCCAAACGCGCGGATAGCGGTCAGAAATTAAATTAACCACTCGGTCGGTTTCCAGCATCACTGCAAACAAACCGAAAAACCAAAGGTATTTGGTTTGCCAAACGATCTTTAAAGCTTGGCGCAAAATTGCGCGATAGACGGAACTCATAGTATTTGAAAGTGCCATGACAGAATCCGCCAGTTAATGGCGAATTTGGAGCATGGGAATTAGTTTGTTTTCGTTAAAAGTTTTCGGTGTTGTTATTAGTATCGGTGTCGTCTAACGATTTCGGCCTAAAGCCATCTCACGACAACTAAAACGATACGAGCCGCGACACCAACAACTATGCCTTTTTACCCACTATTTCTTCAAACTCTTCTTTCTCCAGCGTTTCCTTTTCCAAAAGCGCCTGTGCAATCTTATCCAGCATTATCCTCTCTTCTTTTATTATATCACAACTCTTGTCATAAGCGTTAACAATCAGCTTATCCACCTCGCTGTCAATGGCTTGAGCCGTCTTTTCTGAATAATCGCGCTGTTCGGAAATTTCACGGCCAAGGAAAATTAATTCTTCTTTGTCGCCAAAAGTCCGCGGCGGTAATTTTTCGCTCATGCCAAATTCTGTCACCAAACTGCGGGCAATCTCTGTCGCTCGTTTTAAATCCGAAGTCGCGCCGGTGGTCACTTCGCCAAAAACCGTTTTTTCCGCGGCATGACCAGCCAATAACACGGAAAGTTCATCAATAAAGAAAGAGCGCGTTTGCATGTGCTTGTCTTCGCCCGGCACTTTTAAAGTATAACCGCCGGCTGAACCGCGCGCGATAATGGAAACTTTATGCACCGGATCAGCGTTTGGTAATTTATGCGTCAGTAAAGCATGGCCGGCTTCATGATAAGCCGTAATCTTTTTTTCTTTTTCATTCAGCACGCGCGATTTTCTTTCTGGCCCGAGCATCACTTTTTCAATGCTTTCCAAAATTTCCTCCGCCGCAATTTTCTTTTTATTTCTTTTAGCTGTCAAAATTGCCGCTTCATTCAAAAGGTTGGCCAAATCCGCGCCAGAAAAACCAGGCGTGCGTTCCGCTACGCGATGCAAATCCACGTCTTTATTTAAAGGTTTGTTTTGCGCGTGAACTTTCAAAATTTCCACGCGATCACTTAAATCAGGCAAATCCACCACCACCCGACGATCAAAACGGCCCGGGCGCAAAAGCGCCGCGTCCAAAACATCCGGACGATTAGTGGCGGCGAGCACGACCACGCCAGCATTAGTTTCAAAGCCGTCCATTTCCACCAAAATTTGATTTAAAGTTTGTTCACGCTCGTCATGGGAACCGCCTAAACCAGCTCCGCGCTGCCGGCCGATGGCATCTAATTCATCAATAAAAACAATGCACGGCGCATTTTTTTTGGCTTTTTGAAAAAGTGAACGCACCCGCGAAGCGCCCACACCCACAAACATTTCCACAAATTCTGAACCGGAAACATTAAAAAATGGCACGCCAGCTTCACCGGAAACTGCTTTGGCTAATAAAGTTTTACCGGTGCCGGCCGGACCTACCAGCAACACGCCGCGCGGAATACGCGCGCCCACTTCCGTGAATTTTTTAGGATTGCTTAAAAATTCCACCACTTCCACCAATTCCTGTTTAGCTTCCTTTGCGCCCGCCACATCCTTAAAAGTCACTTGCTGTTTTTTATCTTTTTTATTTTTCTTCTCCTCTTCATTATTGCCCGCCATATCCTGGCCAAAACCCATGGCTCGATTGTTCATGCCTTGCACCTGCCGCGCCATCAGCCAGAAAAAACCAATAATAAAAAGCAAGGGAATCAGCGACGGCAAAAGAATTCCCAGCCAACCGCTCAAACCGCTTTCTGTTTTCACTTCCACTTTCAAATCCTTAATTTTATCCGCCGGCACTTCATAATTTTTCAATAATTCCGACAAGGAATCAGAATTTTCTTTTTTCGTTACAAATTTTTCATTTTCTGTCGTGGTAAATTCTAATTTGCTGTCGCTCACCACCACCGCGCTCACTTCTCCATTGCGCACCTTAGCCACAAAATCCGACACGCCCACTTCTTTGCTTTTTTGCGAATTAGTTTGTGACAATGAAAAAAACACGGCCAAAGCCAGAAAAATAAAAATAATAATGGCAAAATTTTTGAGTGTTTTCATATACAATATAATTGCTTCATTGTTTCATGGTTTTATTACTGACCCCTCCCAACCCCTGCCTACCGGCAGGCAGGCTCCCCTTAGCAAGGGGAGGAGCTCGTCATCTCCCCCTTTATAAGGGGGAGCGCGAGGGGGTAAAACAATAAAACAATTTCAACCATTAAACAATATTTTAGTTGGTTTAATTGTATAACAAAAAAAGAAAAAAAGCAAGAAAAGAAAAAACCCCGACTCACGAGAGTCGGGGTTTAGGCCTTGTCGGCCGATGATAAAATTACTTTTGCGACTGCGACCTGGCGTCCAGATCGAAGAAGAACGGGCTGTTCTCCGGAACAATGTTCGCCGGCAGTTGAACCTTGCCTTCCTTCAACCCCTCGGAGAAGTTGAGTGTGGCCTGAGCGCGCGTCTTCTGAATCTCCAGTAAGACCATATCCTTGGTGGCCTGCTGGGCCGCGGCGAACTTCTGGGCCTCGTAAAGCCTGGTGTCGGCGATGGACCGGATTTTTGTATTGGTCTGAAGCTGGGCGAGTTTATCGTTTTCCTGGACCTTGATGTTCTGCTCGGCAATAAACACATCATTGACCCGTTTCTGGATCAGTTGATCGTCGAACAGTAAAGAACCGGAAGTGCCCATGGCTTCAATGGTCAAGCCATCCTTCTTGAACTGTTTGGTCATGTCCACCCGGATCTGGTTGACGATATCGCTTTTTCCCGTCCGGCACTGATCCACGGACAGCCGGCCGAAATCGGTTGATAAACGAGCCAAAACGGCGCCACGCACGTTTTGATCGAGTACATCCGCCAGGGATTTGCCGGCGAAACGGTATAGGAACCTGGCGGCGTCTTCTTCCATGATCGAAGCGGTAATGGTGATGCCGACCCGGAAAGCAATCGATTCCCTGGAAGATGTGGCCAGGGCTTCGTCTTTTTCCGAAGTGCCGGTACTGGAGCTCGCAGTCCATTCACGCGTCACCGGCGACCGATCCACCCTGATGACCCGCATGGTCGGAATCCATTTGCCCATGTTCTGTATTCGTCCCATTTGAACCCAGCGCTGCGGGATTTCGATGCGTTTGACTGAAATCTTGGCCGAATCCAAATATGCCTCGCTCATGAATTTGGACTGGTTCTTCAGTGTAGCGCCCTCGAGTGGCACCAGAAACGCGGTTTCGTTCGACTTGATTTCCTCGAAAATCGGCTTCTTGTACGGCCGCATGCATCCCTGAGACAGGAGCATGACGAATGCCAGTAACAGCACCAACACAATCAGTGAATTCCTTTTCATTTTCTTGTCTCCTTGGTTTGTTTTACTTGGAACGTTTGGCTTGAAGTTTCTGAAAAAGAAATGTCACCCACACCAATCCCAGTACCAGTGTGGTCGCCCACTTGATGATTGTTGGGATGGTAGCTATGCCCAAAAACAAATGGGCTTTGGCATAGGCGATGTCGCTGTCCTGTGCCTGTTGTACCGCGATCTTGCTCAAGATCGGGCTTTCGGCTGCCTCATAGGCGGAAATTGCCAACCAGGCAATCGCCAAGAGGACAACCGTCAACACCAACCGCCACTTCCATGACGACTGCTTTTTTACCTGCTGTTTGGCCATCTCTTTTCACCTCCTTTCCTTGTGTGGTTTTATAGTCTGTTTTAGCTTAAAATTCCTCCTGCCTTGAAGATGTAAAAGGTCGTTAGGGTATTATAGCAAAGATAAAAAATATGTCAAGTTTTAAAGCTCCCCTCCTTTATAAGGAGGGGGTTGGGGGAGGTAAGAAAAGGGATAGATAAAAATTAAAATGAGAAATTATAAACCCCACCCAACCCTCCCCTTAGTAAGGGGAGGAGCTTAAAAGAAAAACCGCCCGGTCGAATGATCGGGCGGCTTTATAATTTTTTATTCTTCCTTATTTTCCTGCCCTTCAGTTTCCGTTTTCTGTTCACTGATTTCTGGTTTCTGATTTCCAGTTTCTTTCTTTAATGACAACCCCAATCGATGCTCTTCTGGCTCCAAAGAAACAATAGTGAATTCATAAGTCTCCCCAATTTTCACCACCTCTTCCGGATTTTCCACCTCTTTATCCGCCAATTCCGAAATGTGCGCCAAACCCAAAATATTTCCTTCCAGTTCCGCAAAAGCTCCAAACTTATCAGTCTTCGTCACCTTTCCCTGCACCTTGTCGCCAACATGAAATTTTTCCACCGCTTTTTTCCAAGGGTCTTCCATTAAACGTTTAATTGATAATGCCACACGGTCATTTTCAATGCTCAAAATTTGCGCTTTAATTTCTTCACCAACTTTAAAAAGATTTTTGGGATGGTCAATTCTCTGCCAAGCCAATTCCGAAATATGTACCAGACCCTCCAATTTCAAAGCCGGATTTTCCGGTTTATAAAATTCTATAAACGCACCAAAATCTACTAAACTCGTAATCTTTCCTTCCACCACATCGCCAATAGCAAATTGATTTAGAACTTCTTTGCGTTCCGCGGCAAAGACATCTTTTTCCGAAACAATCAATTTATCTTCCTGTTCTTCCGCGTCCGTTACTTTAACTTTAATTTTTTTGTTCAAAAAAGTCCGCAGTTTTTCCAAAATCTTTGCCTTGTTGCCGCCTTCCACTCGCGGATAATTTTCCGCTGACAGTTGTGAGACCGGCAAAAAACCTTGCAAATTATTTAACTGAATAATCAAACCGCCCTTATTAACATCCACTATTTTCACTTCCACCACCTCGCCACTCTTTTTCAAATCCATAGCTTCCTGCCAGGCTTTCTGATGGCCCGCTGATTTGAAAGATAATTCCAGCAAACCCTTTTCGTTTTCCTGTTCCAGCACCGTGGCCAAAACCTTATCGCCCATTTTAAAATTAGCGCTGCCCGCGCCTTCGCCGATTTCCCGTCCGCGCACTAAGCCGGTAAATAAACCATCAATGTCTACATAAATTTCGCCGCGCTTAATTTCCACTACCGTTCCTTCCACCAAATCGCCCTCTTTCGGCGCTGGTTTAACTTCATTAGTTTTTAATAATTCGTCGTAATTGTTCATAAGTTTAATTCTAAAATCTAACAGTTTATCCCGACCGAGGCCGATAATTATCGGCTGAGTGGAGGGATCTCGCAATTGTTATCATTCCGACCGAATCCGCCCAAGGCGGAGGAGCTGAGAAATCCCTTCGTCGTAAATACCGCAAAGGAATCCCTCGGCTTATAGCGACCATAAAGGCCGCTCAGGATAAACTATTAAAGTCGGCAGAAATAAAAAAACAACCTTAGCCTCCCTGATAAATAAAATATCATCAGAGGGCCCCGGAGCCGATAAAAATATCATCGTTCCGAGTGTTTATAAAAATTAAATTGACTGTAATTATCATAGCAAACCCCCAAAATCCTGTCAAATAATAAAACAATAAACATTAAAATAAAGTCATCGCTTACCACTAAAAGCTTTGGTAATTTTGTGTTTCGTCCGTGCGAGCATTGCGGAGCCTGAGTTAGAAAAGCGAGACGAAGAGGAGCGGTTTCCCGCCGTGGCGGGAAAAATTTTGATCTGTCTGACGAACTCCGATGAGTCCCGTAGTAACGGGACGATATCGGAGGAGGAGTTACAAAATTAGCGACGAGAAATCCGCTTTTCTCTCAGGCGCAGCCTGCGAGCCCTTCGCACTTGCCACTGGCAACTGCTCAGCTTTCCGCCGCTTTCTTTGTCCAAAGAAAGCGGCACAATTATAATAGTATTTTTAGTGGCACCTTTTTATAAAGATGGTAGAAAAAACTGTTTGCATCCCTCCCCAAAACATGCTAAAATTATAGTGTAATTTAACTTCTAATTCCAAACTAAAAAATACGAGATCCCTCGTCCCGATTACTCGGGACTCGGGATAAACTACAAAAATATGCTTATCCAATGGTTCGGACAATCTTTTTTCAAAATCACGGTCAAAAACCAACTCGGCCAGGAAGTTACTATTGTTATTGATCCTTTTCATAAAGAATTTTGCGGTCTCAAAAGTCCCAATAAATTCGGCGCTGATATTTTACTCGTTACCCACGACCATGAGGACCATAATAATGTAGAATTAATTAAAGGCGCGGAAGACGGCAAAGAACCGTTTCTCATCAGCGGTCCTGGTGAATATGAAGCCAAAGGCGTCATGATTTATGGTCTGCCGGCTTTTCACGACAATGCCAACGGCACCGAGCGCGGCGAAGATACCATTTACTTAATTCAGGCCGAAGAAATGTGGTTAGCGCATTTAGGCGATTTGGGACAAAAATCTCTCAACGACGATCAATTAAGTCATTTAGAAGATATTGATATTCTGCTTTTGCCCGTCGGCGGCGCCGGCGCCACTTTGGACGCCAAAGCCGCGGCCGAAGTTGTTTCCCAAATTGAGCCGCGCGTCATTATTCCCATGCATTACGCCCTGCCTGGTCTGAAATTCAAATTTGACGGCGTGGAAAAATTCGTCAAAGAAATGGGCATTAAACCGGAAACGGTGACCGAAAAAATTCGCTTGCAGAAAAAAGATCTGCCAGAGGAAGAAACCAAACTTATTGTGATACAAGTTTAAAGAGTTGTCATCCCGAGGACTCCGATAATTATCGGAGGCCGAGGGATCTTGTGCGAGATTCCTCGGCCAATATTCATCGGCTTCGGAATGACATCATTTTGTTTATGAAAAATAAACCCAAAATTTTAATCCTCTTTTTTCTCTGTGTTCTAGTCATTCTAGTTCTCTGGTTTAATTCCCTCAAACTAAATCTCAGCAAGCCGTCTACTGGCCAAGGCAAATTTGATTTGGACTTAGGAAAAATTTTTAACGACCTTAAAACAGCTTTTAAAAATCTGCCGCCCGCGCCGAATTTTGCCACTTCCACCCCAGCCACCGACCAGGTGATTGATACCTTGGCGGACAAATTAAAAAATTTAAATAGCACTACTAAAAATTATGAGTAAAGACAAAGACACTAAAAAAGAAAAGAAAAGTATGCCCGAACCGGTGGTTGAAGAAATCAAACCGGTTCATATCGGTCAACTGAAAAATCGCCCCATTTCCGATGAAATGCGCGAGTCGTATTTGGACTATGCCATGTCCGTCATTGTGGCGCGCGCTTTGCCAGATGTGCGTGATGGTTTAAAACCAGTGCACCGCCGCATTCTCTATGCCATGTGGGACATCGGCCTGCGGCCGTCAGCTAAATTCCGCAAATCCGCCACCGTGGTCGGTGAAGTTTTGGGTAAATATCATCCGCATGGTGATCAGGCAGTTTATGATTCTATGGTTCGTCTGGCTCAGGATTTTGCCATGCGTTATCCTTTAGTTCACGGCCAGGGCAACTTCGGTTCCATGGACGGCGACAACGCCGCGGCCATGCGTTACACCGAAGCTAAACTGGCTTCCATTGCCGAAGAGCTGCTTTTAGATTTGGAAAAAAACACCGTGGACTGGCAGCCCAATTTTGACGGCACGCAAAAAGAACCGAAAGTCTTGCCGGCCAAACTGCCTAACCTGCTTTTGGACGGCACCATGGGCATCGCCGTCGGCATGGCCACCGAAATTCCGCCGCACAATTTAAGCGAAATAGTTGACGGCCTTTGTTACTTAATTGAAAATCCCGACGCCACCCTGGAAGACTTAATGAAATTTGTCAAAGGACCCGATTTTCCCACCGGCGGCACCATCTATAATTTAGAAGATATCAAACAGGCCTACGCCACCGGCAAAGGCGGTGTAGTTATGCGCGCCAAAGCCGAAATTGAAGAAACTAAAAACGGCTTTCAAATTTTAGTTACTGAAATTCCGTATCAAATTGTTAAATCCGCCCTGCTGGAAAAAATTGCCGAACTGGTCAAAGACAAAAAAATTGAAGGTATCAGAGATCTGCGCGATGAATCCAACAAACACGGCGTGCGCGTAGTCATTGAACTAAAAAAAGATTCTTTTCCTAAAAAAATTCTCAACCAGCTTTTTTCTCATACTGATTTGCAAACTACTTTTCATTTCAACATGCTGGCTTTGGTGGATGGCATTCAGCCGCGCGTCCTGACTCTCAAAGGCATTTTGGAAGAATATCTCAAACACCGCAAAATTGTGGTCACGCGCCGCACCGAATTTGATTTGGCACGCGCCCAAGACCGCGCCCATATTTTGGAAGGTTTGATGCTCGCCTTAAATAAAATTGACGCTGTCATCCAGACCATCAAAAAATCCCGCGATCGCGAACAAGCCAAAACCAATTTGATGAGCAAGTTTAAATTGACTGAACGTCAGGCCGTGGCTATTTTGGAAATGAAACTTTCTCAGCTGGCTAATTTGGAACAGCAAAAAATTGAAACTGAATTGAAAGAAAAGAAAAAAATTATTGCCGAACTGACGGAAATTTTAAAGAGCCCCAAGAAAATCATGGGCATTATTAAAGATGAACTCACTAAGCTCAAAGAAAAGTTTGGTGATCAGCGTCGCACCCAAATCATGCCCGGCGCCATAGGTGAATTCAGTCAGGAAGATTTGATTCCGGACGAAACCACCATCGTCATGATTACCCAAGATGGTTATATTAAACGTTTGCCGCCCGAAACATTCAAGACCCAGGGCCGTGGCGGCAAAGGCGTCATGGGACTGACTACTAAAGAAGAAGACGTGGTGGAACACTTATTTACCACCACCACTCATAAAGATCTTTTATTTTTCACCAACAAAGGACGCGTCTTCCAACTAAAAACTTACGAAGTGCCGGTGGCTTCGCGCGTAGCCAAAGGCCAGTCCATCGTCAATTTTTTGCAGCTCGGCCCGCAGGAAATGGTGACCACCATCTTGCATCTTGAAGGTAAAGAAAAATTCCAATCCTTAATGATGGTTACTAAACATGGCACCATCAAAAAAACAGAGTTAACTGAGTTTAAAAATATCCGCCGCAGCGGCTTAATCGCCATCAAACTCAAAAACAGCGACTTGTTGGATTGGGTTCGCGCCGTCAATGACAAAGATGAAGTCATGATCACCACGGCCAAAGGCCAGGCCATTCGCTTCCCGGAAAAAAATGTCCGGCCCATGGGCCGCGCTGCCGGCGGAGTGCGCGGCATTCGCCTCAAAGGCAATGATGAAGTTGTTAGTATGAATATGGTTTCGCCGGAAGAAATAAAACTGGGCACCAAAAGTTTGGTCGTCACGGAAAATGGTTTTGGCAAAATGACGCCGGTAGCTGACTTTCGTTTGCAATCGCGCGGCGGTTCCGGCGTGCGCACCGCCAAAGTCACGCCCAAAAATGGCAAAGTGGTTTGGTCCCATGTTTTAAATCCCAAACAGTTGCCAGAAAATGTCAGCGGCGATTTACTCATCATTTCGGCTAAAGGCCAGGTTATCCGTTTGCCGCTGGCTTCCGTTTCCCAAACCGGCCGCGACACGCAAGGCGTGAGATTGATGAGGTTTAAAGAAGAAAATGATAAAGTCGCCAGCGTGACGTTGGTCTAACTGATTTCCCCTCTCCTTAAGAAGGAGAGGTCGGGGTGAGGTCTATCGCCGATAGGCGAATCTAATATAGAAATAGAAATTGTTAAATTGTTAAATTATTATTAAAGCCGGTCCGATGAAATATCGAACCGACTTTTTGTTTTATTCGTATATTCGTAAAATTCGTAATTCGTAGTAATCCGCCTTTGGCGGATAAAAAAACTCCCCGCCGGTTTGTCCCGACGGGGATTTGAATCTATCCTTTCTTTATAATCTCTATAACCCGAAAAAGATCACTGATATCCTTTTCCATTTTCCCAATTTTCTGCCGAAAACTTCTTTCTACTTCTTCCTTCTCCATTTTTTCTTTTTTCTGTAATAATTTTATTTTCATTTGCTTAATTGAAATTTGATGTTTCAAATTTTTTATCATTTCTGCCTTTTTCACACGATTTTTCTCTTTAAGAGCCAAGCAATTAAACTCGGTCTTATCTTCAAGCCCCTCTTTAGTTATTGGCACTGATGTCGGCTGATTCGGGCGCCGCTTTGTTCTGTGTCCAAACCGCATTATTCTGCTCGGTTCCTTACCAATACACTTAATTTCTATCTCGGGATTAAATTGATAGAAAAAATCAGTAGGCGATGCTCCTTGGTGAGATATTTTTTTAAAAATATTTTTGTTCACAAAAAATCTTATTTTCCTCCGCCTCTTTTTAGTATTGGCAAAATATGGCTTAAGAACTTTATAAAGACAAACTTTTGTGTCTTTCAGGTTTGGTTTAATTGCCCTTTCAATTAAATTCCAATCTCTGGGTTTTAAAAGGATAACTTTGTTTTCTTTTTTATTTTCTTTTGGATCCACGGCCATTACCTCCTTAAAAGTTACCTTTGTTATGCCCTTCCATTTTTTTGGCATCTTATTTATTCTTACGCCCCCAGTTTCTTTTATTAGATAATTCTTTTTAATCAAGCATCCAATAACATTTTCTAAGTCAATTTTTTCCAGATTATGATCTGGGCTCGCAATCAATTTTTTAATTGTTTCATCAGAAATAAAAGATTCTGGTTCTCTTTTTTGATTGGCATGAACACAAAAAACCATTAGCAATCTACCTTCAGGACTTTTCATCCACTTTCTAGAGCCGCAATGATTAGCATATTCTACTACCATTTTTCCTCCTTCTTTTTGTGTTTTTAAAGTTACGGACTGACCAATTTCAATCTCTTTCCTATTATACACCTTCCTCATTTTCTGTCAATTCTTAAAAAAACTCCCCGCCGGTTTGTCCCGACGGGGATTTGAAATTGAATAGAAAAAATATAATCTTTATCACCTCTGCTTAAACCTATCAAGAAATTCTTTTATCCTTTCCCACTCATATTTTTGAAAATCAGTGTAGATGCGGAATTTCCTGACTTTAGGCTTGCCATCTTCTTCATGTTGTTTATACAGCTCAAATAGAACCGTCAGGACTTCCTGCGAGGGAAAATATTCTCCGCGTCTTCCGAGTTTAATATCTGAATCTGTTAGCACCGCCAAACCAAAATTATGCAAATCATCAAGTTTTTTTATTTGATCACAACTTCCTATACCCCCCTCTTCCATATATTCAATCTGACGAATAGGATGTCTCCCGGCTTTAAACAGGCTTGAAAGAAGAAGGGCAAAGCGAGGCTTGCCCTCGCCAGTGTAAAGTTTAAAATCATTTTTGCCCGTATTCAACTGGGTTTCAATCATTTTTTTAAGCGTTCCTCCTGATCGATTAAAAGTAAATTCCTCTTTTTTTGATTGCTTTTCACTCACCGTGATGGTCCCGATCGGCTTATTCAAAGAAACTAGAACTCCGCCTAACTCTCGCCAATCGCCGTTGTAAACGGTTTTTACCTCATAGGTTCCGGGTTTATAAGCAAAAAAATAACAAGAAATTAAACTTGTCAAAAACCAGGATAAAAAGAGAGTGCAAATGGCTATAACTACTAAAGCCGAAATAATTATTAATTCTGGGCTTATTTCTTTTTTTATCTTTTTTTCCAGATAAAAAGAAGCATCTGAGCCCAAACGATAAATCTTCGACTTAAATTCATAGCTTTCTCTAAATTCATAAATATCTGGCCTCACATCAAAATACGCGCGTTTTTCGAAGATGCTCGCAAAACCAAGACAAAAAAATATTGCCACGAGCGGTATAAAAATACCCATCCTCTTTACCATGTTGTTTGTCATAAACTCCTCCTTGTTTTTGATTTGTGAAAGTTAGAAACCAGCCCTTCTGGTTCGCTATTCCTATTATACACCTTCCATATTTTCTGTCAAGCTCTATTTATTAACCAAATCAGCCAAAGTAAAATGTTCTGTTTTCGGAGTCGTTGAGACAATCTTTTTAAAAGTTTGCACTAATTTGGTAAATTTTTCCTTGGCCACAAATTCGTTCAAAGCCTCGGATTTAAAATGATGCCAATTGCCATTTTCATCAGCCAAACGATCAAAAATTTTATCAATTTGGGGCGTGGATAAATCAATAAAAACCCCTTTAAATTTTTCATCGCGGTCAATGCGGAAAGAATAAGTTCTGCCCTGTTCATTTAGATAATTAATTCGAAAACGCGCCTGGCGATCTTTTGCTGACACAAAATTAAAGCTAACCCTTGTCTTGTTTTTCATCTTACCATTTTCATCTTTTTCAATTTTGGTAAAAGTTGAAGCAGCAATTTCTCCTTTTTCATCTTTTACAGAACTGTTGGTAAAATTTTTCAAATTACTTTCTAAAACATCCGCCACTACCTGCCATAGTTTATCCAATTCACTTAAAGCTTCGGGCACTAATTCCAAATTAGCTGGATGAATATTAAACAACCGTTTTTTAAATTTCTCTTTTAGCTCCCAAAAGGCCTGAATAATTTCCTGAAAATTCTTCTCCGCCAAATCTTTGATTTCCGGATCTAAAAGTTCAATCCGGTTTTCAAATTTCTGCATCACCTGATCAAAATCCACTTCCAAAGAAGTTAATTTTTCCATTGATTTTTGTTGGATGGTTTCTATATTTTTCATATAAATTTATTGTATCATTTGATTTAATTCCTCCAAAACATCTTCTGGAATCGGCACCTGTCTTTTCGGGCTCACCCCCGGATACCGCCACGCCGAAATTATTTTCTTCTTTTTATTATTTACCATCAATTTTTGGGTTTTGTTAATTGAGTTTTGGGTTTTGTACATCGCCCAAATCTCCGTCTTTTTTTTCGTACCCAAACTTTGCATCACCGCCACGCAGCCCGGCACAATCGCCTCCTCTTTTCTTTCCGGATGATTCAAAATCCGCACCACCCGCTGCGGCGTGAGACCATAAAATTTCATCTTCTCCACCACGTGTTTGGTCCAGGAGAATTTATCAGTGTCTTTTGGTGTATTAAACATAGAAACCAGAAATTAGAAATTAGAAATCAGGATCTAAACCACTTCTACTTTTATAATTAGCGTTAATTAAACCATTAAGTCCTTTGACTATTTCTCTATATAGCTCAATTAACTCAAAATATTTTTCTTTTCCTATAATTTCTCTCTCATAAAATAAATCAAGCCAATGTTTTGATTCAAATAACGAGCCACGAGCATTATAATAAAATCTAATTTTATCCAAATAATGAAACCGGCCATAACCCTCAGCAATATTTGCGCCTACCGAATCAGTACTTCTTATACTTTGGTCACCCATTATCTTCTTGGTTTGCCAATCTAAAGAATCATAAACTAACCAATGCTCTCGACTATACTTTTTACTTAATTAATAAATTACTAATTGTTCTAATGGAATATGTGACATAAATTTTATTTGCGTCCCTGTTTTCTGGTTTCTAATTTCTGATTACTTGAAAATGAGTTGTCCGCACGCCCCTTTCACTCCTCTCCCAAACCGAAATCTTTCCGTCACCTGCAAACCAGCATCTTCCAAAATCTTTTTAAACTTCAAAATTTGCTCGCGCGGCGAAACCCGAAATTTTCCCGTTGGGTTGTAAGCAATTAAATTAACCAAACACAAATACTGCCGTTCTTTTTTGATGTGCGTGCGGATTAACTGCACTAATTCTTTGGCCAAAAAATCACTATCATTCACGCCATCAATCATCACGTATTCCAACATCACTTTTCTTTTGGTTTTGGCCAGATAATCATCAACTGCTCGCAAAACACTTTGCAAATTATATTTAGCGTTCACCGGCGCCAGTTCAGTGCGCAGTTCGTCATTGGGCGCGTGTAAAGACAAAGCCAAGTTCACCTGCACTCCTTCATTCGCAAACTTTTCAATTTTTTCCGGAATGCCAATCGTGGAAACAGAAAGATGGCGCGCGCCAATAGCCAATCCTTTTTGGTCCATTAAAATTTTAAGTGCTTTCAGCACTTCTTCATAATTTAAAAAAGGTTCGCCCATGCCCATAAAAACCACATTCGTCACTCGCTCGTTTTCTTTTTTCAGCCAACGCGCAAAAAACAAAACCTGGCTGACAATTTCGCCGGCCGTCAGATTTCTTTGCCAACCCTGCTGCCCGGTGGCGCAAAAAGTGCAGCCAAGAGCGCAGCCAGCTTGCGAAGAAACACAAACCGTGTGCCTAGGAGCTTTATTCTCTTCTTTTTTCCCCACATAACTCATTAACACCGTTTCAATTTTCATCCCGTCATCAAAAGTAATCACTGCTTTTTTGGTTGGGTCATTTTGATCACTGAAAATTTTCGCCTCAATTTCAAGCGGGCATTCAGCATTAAGTTTTTCACGTAAAGCCAAAGGCAAAGTGGTGGCCTCATCCCAATTTTCAATTAAATCAAAAAAGACCGCGCGTTTCACCTGGTCCGTGCGATATCTAGGTTCGTTCACTAAAATTTTTTCTAATTTGTCTAAATTCATACCTTTTGTGTTTGTCATCCTGAGCCCCGCAAGTGCAGGGCGAAGGATCTCGTCGCTCCCCCTCTCCTTACCAAGAGCTTGTCCCGTACTTGATACGGGAAGAGGGTGGGGTGAGGTTTATACATTTCGCCGCTTGGTGTTTGTCATCCCCTCCTTTTCAAGGAGGGGTCTCCCCGATAGCGCTTCGCTTATCGGGGAGGGGGTGGTTATTTATTTCACCGACAGGTGTGCATAATTTACTTTCATCATAGCATCATTTTCTAAAAATAAAAACTCCCCCGCTGGGCGAGGGAGCGCTATTTTATGAAAAATGTTTTAAACCTTAATTGCTTCCTTCAATTTTCTGGCTGGATAAGTTGCTTCTACTACTTGATTAAAATTTTCCGACAAACTGGCTTGAATTTTAAAAAGAGGCCCAGGAATAATGATAGAAAAACACATCCTATCTTTCCCTGGCAAATCTCCGCCCCAAGAACCAGGATTAAAATTTTTAACGCCCTCCAGGCCAAATCCAATCCAATGATGCCAGTGGCCAAAAATTAAAGCATTGACCCAAACATCTTCCTCTAAGCCATGGCTACGATGTTCTTCAGCTATCTTTTCCGCTCTTCTTTTTGCATCTTCTGCCATTTTCCAAAAATAACAATTTCTTTCCTGCTGACTCATAATACTGTCAATTGTTGTTTTTAATAAATTACCTCGACCCGGATCGTGAACCATAACAACACTATACATGCGATAACCTGAGTCAATACCCGGCCTTTTAGTTTCCAGCCAATATTTAAAATGTAAAAAATTATTGGCAGGAATTTTTTTGTCACCCACTTCAATTCCTTCAGTCAAAAGGTGCCAATTCTCTGGCAAGTTATACTCGCCTGGATCCTGTGATCGGTTCATTTCTGTTAATAAAAAATAATTCTGAAACTGATCAAAAGCTGGGTGACCAAGAAATTTATCTGGTGTATCACCAGCATTAAAATGAATGTTACAACTAAAAGAATTTCCTATTTTGGCCAATTGAAAAAGATTTTCTTCAGAACAATCATGAAAATCGGAACTCACCAAGGCAAGGTTCATCTCCACTTTTTGAATAACCGACTCTTGTCCCATTTTCTCCTCCTTTTATTTATTTGGTCTTTAAGTTTTGGTACCAACTTTATTTTAATCCTTTCTCTAAAAAAGTCAAGTGGCACCCTATTTTAAAAACTTGACAACATATTTTTAAAAGAAGTATAATTTAACTACATTCTCTTCCTCCCCTCTCGGTGGCGGAAAGGTGCGCCTTAGATAAGGACGGGTCCTTCGCCGTTCCCTGGATTCCTTATTCTGAAAAGCGGCCTTCCGCCACCACCTCTTCAACATCACACAGCCCCCTAAGGCGCCCCGGATGAGTTCGCGAAGTTGGGCCATCTTTTCCCCCTGGCCGCAGCTTCTTCGCTCCCTCTCATCCGGGGATTTTTTTATTTATAAAAGTTTATCAGTAAAAAATTTAAAAACAAAATCGCCCCGACGAATGTCGGGGCGATTAAGTACCTGATAACTCTTCTGAGTTTATCATCTCTTTAAAAAAGAGTGGTTACGTCTTGGACGCCTTTTTCTTTTCATGTAAATGAAAAAGGTAGGTGCTGAGGACGGTGCCTAAGGCACAACCCAAAGCATAGAGCAAAATCAGCTGCCAGTTATTAATATCATCAATCACCACGCGCAAAACATAATACCAAATAAAAATATTGACGATCGTGATGAAGCCGCTAGCCAGCACTTGCGTGTTGCTCACCGTTTTAGTCCAAGCGGTGACGATTAACATTTCCAAAATTCCAATTAAAAATAAAATCATAAAATTTTTTGTTAAAGGCACTTTTTGGCCACTTAATTTAGACGACCTTTTGTCTTATTGGCACAAAAAAACACCCGCTTTTTTCTTCAGATGTTCTTTTGTTTCTCCATTATAGCATGGCTTAATTTTTTCTGTCAAGTCGAAAAAAAATAAGCCCCATTAAAGATCCGCCGGCATCCCACAGCCAATCATTTAAACTGACCGCTCGGTCCGCCACTAAACTCTGGTGTCCTTCATCGCTGGCCGCGTAAAAAAGGCAAAAAATTAAAGCCCAGCAAAAACAGCGCCGGGTCTTAATTTGCCCGGCCCGGCCCGTTAAAAAACCAAGCACCAAATATTCAAAAAAATGCGCGACTGAACCCAGCCAGGGAGTAGTCGCCGGCAACTCGCCGCCTTTAAAGCTGGAAAATAAAAAAATGACCGTCAGCCATAAAGCCAAAGGTATAAATCTTTTCAGTAAAAGAGAGAATTTCATACTCTCATTTTAACACTTTTCGCGCCTTTGCACTAATTTTTCCTGTGCAAAACTCCGTTGATAAGTTGTGCAAAATTCGCCATTGTCTATCTCCGCCCATTTGATAAAATAAAAGTAGAAAAAATATGTCATTCCGAGCGACCTCTATGGCTGTTATGAGTCGAGGAATCCCTTCGCGTCGTCATCTCCTCCTTAATAAGGAGGGGCGCGGGGAGGTAGATCGCCGATAGGCGAATACGATCTAAGGGATTCCTCCCCGCCCGAACGACCGTTCAGTCGGGCAGGCACTCCGCTCCTCCGATGTAACATCGGAGTCGCTCCGGTCGGCATGACAAAAATCCTATGCCCAACAATTTAGAAAAACTTCCGCCGCAAAATATTGAAGCCGAACAATCCGTGCTCGGCTGTCTTTTAATTGACCAAGAAGCCATCACTAAAATCGCCGACCTTCTGCGCGCCGATGATTTTTATAAAACCGACCATCAAAAAATTTACCAAGCCGTCCTGGAACTTTATGAAAAACGCCAGCCCCTTGATATTTTAAGTGTCACTGCCCGTTTGGAAGAAAAAAAAGAATTGGAAACTGTGGGCGGCCGCACTTATCTCACCTCGCTGGTTAACAGTGTGGCTACCGCTTCGCATGTTGTTTCTTACGCCCAGATCATTCAAAAAAAATCTACCTTGCGCCGTTTGATTAATGCCGCCACCGACATTGTCAATCTCGGTTTTTTGGAAGAAGCTGAAGACATTACTCGCGTTTTAGACAAAGCTGAAAGCCGTCTTTTTGGCGTCTCCCAACAATTCCTGCGCCAAAAATTTATTCCCATCAAAGATTTGTTGGCCGATACTTTTGAACGCATTGACGAACTGCACCGCGAAGCTGGCAAACTGCGCGGCATTCCCACCGGCTTTAAAGATTTAGATAACAAGCTCGCCGGCCTGCAGCGTTCTGATTTGCTCATTCTGGCTGCCCGGCCATCCATGGGTAAAACCTCGCTCGCTTTGGACATCTGCCGCCAGGTCGCTCTGCTCCAACGTCTGCCCGTCGCTATTTTTTCTTTAGAAATGTCCAAAGAACAATTAGTAGAAAGAATGCTCTGCGCCGAATCCGGCGTTGATCTTTGGCGTCTGCGCACCGGCCGCCTTTCCGACCAGGAAGAAGCCGGCGAATCTGATTTTTCTCGGCTCGGCCACGCCATGGGCGAACTGGCCGAAGCGCCGATTTTTATTGACGACTCGCCCACTGGTTCCATTATGGAAATCCGCACCAAAGCTCGTCGCCTCCAGGCTGAGCATGATTTGGGTTTGATTATGATTGATTATTTGCAATTAATGGAAGGCGGCGCTGACAGCAGTGTTGATAACCGCGTGCAAGTGGTTTCCGAAATTTCCCGCGGTTTGAAATCGATCGCCCGCGAATTGAATGTCCCCGTGTTAGCGCTTTCACAATTAAGCCGCCAGGTTGAATCGCGGCCCACCGCCATTCCCAAACTCGCTGACCTGCGTGAATCCGGTTCCATTGAACAAGATGCTGATGTGGTGCTTTTTATTTACCGCGAAAAAATGTATAAGAAAGACACGCTGCGCGGCAACATCTCTGATGTTTATATTGCCAAACACCGCAACGGCCCCACCGGCATGGTAGAATTATATTTTGACGAACAGCGCGCCAGTTTCAAAAATTTGGAGAAAAAATTAGATGGTCTGCAGCCGCCAGCGGAGTTTTATTAAACCAGTAGTTTATCCCGAGCGACCTTTAGGGTTGTTAAGAGCGAGGGATCTCGTCCGTTCGTCATTCCGAGGTTCGATGGCCATCGGACCGATGGAATCTTTTGTACATGTAATCCAGCAAATATTTTTTTGACAAATAAAAAAGCGTTTCCCAAAGAAAAGGAAACGCTTGTATAATGTGAATTGCAAATAAACAAAGTTATTACTTATTCCAAGATCTTTGAGGTGGGTGTATCCAACCAGAAGGAACTTCTATCAATGGTTGGTCTCCATCTTGAATAACTATAGGATTTCGAACTTTTATTTTCCAAATAAAAAAATCTAATTCATTTTTTGTTACTATTTTCTTTCTCAATTTACAAAAAATTCTACTTTCGTCTCTATGTTCTATAAAACCATAATTTACTGGAACTCCAACCACTGATAATGTTATGCTTACTTTTTGGAAACCGAATGTAGTATCAATTTTTCCAGTGGTTCTGTTTTTTAAAAAAATAAGACCCCCTTTAATTGCTTGTCTGATTTCGTACTCATACCAATATTTGATATCGCCCGGCCAAGTCTGAAAAATTTCTTTTTCCACAACAAAAATTTCTCTTGAATCCGCATAGATATCTTCTGGCTTGCGGGTAATGACTATCGTTGCCAATAACCCCAACAAAACCGTCAGAATACCAGCCCAGGCCGCCACTTTTGTACTCTTTTTCATCGCCTTTCTCCTTTTTCGGGTTAATTGTGAGATGAACAATTTTTCACTAAAATTATAGCAAATCTAAATTTCCTTGTCAAATGTCCAACCACCTCCAACAACTCATCGCCCATTTTGCCTCTCTCCCCGGCCTCGGCCAAAAAACCAGCAAATATTTTTTTGACAAATAAAAAAACACACAATTCTTTATTCTGATTATCTAAATAAAGAATTGAGTGTGTTGAATGAAACAAAGTTATTTACCAATACCAAAAAACCATTTAATAAATTTTAATTTTGGCAAGACGATCCTGCTGACGATCGCGCCGACGATCAAGCCGACGGTCCCACCGACGGTCCCGCCGACGATCCCGCCGACGATCAAGCCGACGATCAAGCCGACGATCAAGCCGACGGTCCCACCGACGGTCCCACTGACGGTCCCGCCGACGATCATGCCGACGTTTTCATTTTTGACTTCATCACAATAACAATCAAAAAAAAGTTTGGTGGCCAATAAAACTAATGAATTGGCCGCTGGATAGATGGCTTGGAGTAAAAATACAAGCCACCAAGCCAGAGTGATGTTTCCAATAAAAAGCACATGCTCTCGAACGATCCACGTTGGCCATTTCATCCATCCGTAACGAAGCAGATAGCTGACGACCAAAACAACCGTCCAAACAAGCGTTAAACGCCAAGTGGCGTTTAACCATTGCTTCTTTCTGTCCGCTGACAACATTTTTCCTCCTTTTTTAATTGTTCAGGCGGGATTGCCTAATGAACTATAATTCTATTATAGCAAATCTAAATTTCCTTGTCAAATGTCCAACCACCTCCAACAACTCATCGCCCATTTTGCCTCTCTCCCCGGCCTCGGCCAAAAAACCGCCGAGCGGCTGGTTTTTTATTTATTAAAACAGGACCGCGCCGCCTTAGCCGACTTTGCCGAATGTTTGATGCAAGCCAAAATTAACATCCGCGCCTGCGCCAATTGCGGTCATTTCAGTGAAAACGAATTTTGTTCTTTCTGCGCTGACCGTCGCCGCGACCACGCCCTGATCTGCGTCGTGGCCGAAAATTTGGACATCGCTCCTTTAGAAAAATCCGAGCAATTCCATGGCGTTTATCATATTTTAGGCGGACTGCTCAATCCTCTGGAAGGCGTTACTCCGGAAAAATTAAATATCAAAAAATTAGAAGAAAGAATTAAACTGCAAACTCCTCGTGAAATAATTTTAGCGCTCAACCCTACCATTGAAGGTGAAACCACTTGCTTATATTTAACCAAATTCATTAAAAAAATTGCCCCGCGAATTAAAATCACCAAACTAGCGCGCGGCCTGCCCCAAGGCGGCGATTTGGAATACGCCGATGAAATCACCCTCGCCAACGCCTTCCGCGGAAGGACGATTGTATAGTCGGTTTTTCCCCAATAGTTTATCCCGAGCGAGGCCGATGTCCATCGGCCGAGTCGAGGGATCTCGCCAATTATCCCCTCCTTAAGAAGGAGGGGTGGGGGGAGGTAAATTCGCCGACCCGCCCGACTTCGCCTGGACGAAGTCCTGGCGGGCGGGTAGGCGCGTATGATAAGAAATTAGATGCGGCTATCGCCGAACTTATCCCCTCCACCTCCGCCAGTTGGCGGAGATGGGATCTTTTTAAAAGATTCCATCAGTCATCCGACATTCGTCGGAGTCCCTCGGAATGACGCACAAAAAACCCCGCCATTTCGGCGGGGTTTTAAATTTCAATTAAACATTTTCAATCTTCACCTTAGTAAATGGTTGGCGATGACCATAAACTTTATGATGGCGAGTTTTGGCTTTATAATGTACCACCCGAATTTTATCCGCTCGGCCCTGTTCCAAAATTTTGGCCTCCACTTTGGCGCCGGCCACTTCCGGGTTGCCAATTTTCAAATCAGCGCCGCTGTCTTCCGCGGTTAATAAAATCTTATCAAAAGTAAAATTTTTACCCGCTTCGACCGCAAAGCGAGGCGAGCCCGCTTCCGCGGCCAGCCTCGCTGAGTCTAGGCGGGCCAATTTTTCCACTTTCAAAGTGTCGCCAGCTTTAACAACGTATTGTTTTCCGCCGGTTTTGATTACTGCGATTTTCATAATAGTAATATAAAAGTTTATCCCGAGCGGCCTCTATGGTAGTTAGGAGCCGAGGGATTTCGTCGATATGTCATCCTGGGCTTGACCCGGGATCCAGGTTTCTGGATTCCGGCTCGGAGGCCGGAATGACAGCTATTTCTGTTTAATTTATTATGTTATCATCCTATCATTTCTCAATTTTTATGTCAAATTTAACATTAATCTCAAAACTCAAAAGTAAAAAATCAAAACTATAACTTAAATTTCAAAACTTTTTAATTATCCTTCGGTTTAAAAGTTTTAAGTTTTGGTTTTGAGATTTGCGTTTTGACTTTTGAGATTATTACTTACTGATTTCCAATTTCACCCCCGGCACAATTCCATACTTCTCACAAATTCCACTATTTACTTCTAACACATAATTTACTTCGCTCGGCGATAGAACTTGCGAAATTTGCCCATTTTTGTCTAAAACTTGCACTTGCTTTTCACACTCCATAACTATCCCGTCTTTAATCCAAACAATGTCCAAGGGAAACTTCATTCCTTTCATCCAAAAACTGCGAATGTTATAATCGCCATAGACAAAAAGCATGCCCGAATTTTCCGCCAAATTTTCCCGGCCGGAAAGTCCCCGGCTCCACTCTGCCGGCGTGTCCGCAATTTCCACCACCAATTCCTGTCCGGCCAAACGCACCATTTTTTCACCCAAAATTTCGCCTCCTTTTCTAGCGCAGGCAGTCAACATTAAAACATTAAAACATAAAAACATTAAAACAAATTTTTTATTACGGCTTGACATAAAAAATTATAGGTGCTATAATAAAAATACGCCTTAAAAATGCGCTCAAATCGTGCCTATGCGAACATAGGAAAAACCAAAAAAGGGAGGAAAAAAATGAAAAAGGCGCTCATCTTGTTTACCGTGCTGTCTGTATTCTTGGCCATCAACGTGGCCAAAGCACAAACGCCCGCCCGTTCATTCGATACGGTCGACAGTCTGCTTGCCACAGCACTCGGAATCAATCTCAACGATTCCACGGCCGCCATCAAAATCATGACGGCCAAAAAAGCAATATCTTTAATAGCTGACGCAAAATCTCTTCAAGCAATCCACTGTTTATATGAAGTAAGTAATGAGGGGAGTGATGGCTATATTCAACGAAGCCATATATTACAAACTCACCGTCTTATTCGGCAAGATATTAGTTCTCTTGTCGATTCATATTTCCTTCGCAAATACGGAGGAAATTACATAAAGACAATGAATGAATAATAAGATCAAAATTACCCTAGACATACTCATTGACGTCTAGGGTTTTTTAATTCTTTTTTCTAAAAAAAGAACGGAAAGAAAAATAATAATTGTTATAATCAACAATATCAAAAGTGCCATCATTTTATCTTTGCTCTGCAAAAACAAAGATGAAAGTCCAAAAATCAAAGACAACAAATACAAAATCAAAACCGCCTGCGGTTGGGTCAGCCCGGCGTCCAAAAGCCGAAAATGCAAATGTCCGCGGTCGCCCTCATAACTGTGTCGGCCGGACAAAATTCGCCTACCAATCACCAAAACCACATCCAAAATTGGCATACCCATAATCAAAAGCGCCGTGGCAATTTTTCCTCCGGAAATAATTGCCAGACACCCCAGCATAAAACCCACAAACGTTGCTCCGCCTTCTCCGAGAAATATTTTAGCCGGATGCCAATTGAATCTCAAAAATCCCAGCAGCGCGCCAGCCAAAAGCAAACACAAAATTGAAGTGCCACTCATCGGTACATCCCAAAAAAGCGAAACAATAAAAAGAATAATCGCCCCAATTGCTCCAATCCCCGAAACCAAGCCATCAAGCCCGTCTAAAAATTTGGTGGTGTAAATCATGCCGAGTATCCAAAAAAAAGAAAACAGCGCGCCAAAAGAAACAATTTTCAAATCCAGCCAATTAAAATAGAAAAGCGCGCGGCCAAACGGCCCAGTGCCCGAAACAAACGGATTGGTAATGTATTTCACCGCGACCCCCATCGCCACCACAATTATCGTTGCCAAAATTGGAAACAAAATTGACTGCCAAGGTTTAAGTTTAAATTTATCGTCCAAAAACCCGCCAATCATCAAAACAATTCCACCAAAAACAATTCCCGAAATTTGCGCATTTTTCAAAACCCCATCATTCAACCAACCAAAAAGCCAAGCTACAATTAATCCGCCCAAAAACGCCCCAAAAACCGCCAGTCCGCCAAGAAGTGCCGTGGGGTTTTTATGAATATGCCTTCCGCCGGTTTGCGCGTCCACAATTCCAAATTTTTCCGCCAACTTTCTAATTTTCGGCGTCAAAAAAATGGCTAACATTAGCGGAAAAACCAACGCAAAAACATAAATTAAAATTCTCTCATTTGACATAAAAAATTAGAGGTGCTATAATAAAAACACTAAAAACGTTTGTTCGTTTAAACCGTACCGGCATAACCGGAAAAATAACCAAGGAGGAAATATGAAAAGAACATCCATTCTGTCGCTCGCGTTGTTTGTAGTATTTGTCGGCATGACCACGGCACAAACGCCCGTTCTTTCATCTGACCCTATAGACAGTCTACTCACTATAGCGCTTGGAATCAATCCTGATGATTCGACTGCCGCTGTGAAAATCGAGGCGGCCAAAAAAGCCATGTTCATCAGTGCGGATCTAAAAACTTTTCAAGTATTACGCATGTTTTTTATGGACGACCGAAACAATGTTAAAGGAGGTCGAACAATGGAAGTTGTTTATGTTGTGGCCAGTTTGTTATTAATATTTGGCCTGGGGATTTTCCTTGGGTACCAAATTGGGATTCCCAAAAAGCCACGAACTCTAATCTATCCGGAATGCAGCGGCATGTAGTGTCTGTAGGGGTTATGGCAAGGTCAGATAATAACCTTGGTTATCAAAAGTCACTGCACAATCCTCGTGGAAACACGAGGATTTTTTATTTGTCTTTTTCTTAAATCATAAATCGTAAATCTTAAATCTTCTGTCTATCCAGCCACCCCTGTAACAAAATCTGCGCGGAAAGTTCATCAACATTTCGCGCATTTTTATTTTCCAAATGTCCAGCCGCCACGGTTGTCAATCGTTCATCTTCCGTCTCCACCGGAATTTTCAAATTATTTTGTAATTCTTTTACAAACTCCCAAACCTCTTCTGTCTTTTTAGTATCTTTTCCCGAAAGTCCAATTGGCATACCAACCACCACCGTTTCCACTTTTTCCAACTCACAAATCTTTTTAATGTCTTCAATAACTTTCTTTTCTGTCATTCCGGCCCGTGAGCCGGAATCCAGGAATCGTTTTTCTGGATTCCCGCCTTCGCGGGAATGACAAACGCGCAACGTCGCGTACGCAAACGCCAACTTCCTCTCGTCGTCCGAGAGGGCCAGGCCGATATTTTTGGTGCCGTAATCAATGGCTAAAATTTTCATCTTATTAGTATAATCCTGAGGCCTTTAGGCCGAAGGATCCCGTGCCAAGCACGATAATTAATTGAATTTATTATTAATTCCCCAATTTCGTCGGGGATCCTTCGTCTCCGCCTGCTGGCGGTTCCTCAGGATTACACCGGTGATTTCTTTAAATACGCTTCCACCACTCCCTCCAACTCCCCATCCAAAACCTTTTCCACCTCTTGTGTTTCAAAACCAGTCCGATGATCTTTGACTAATTTATACGGCTGCAACACATAAGAAATCGCCTGGTTGCCCCAAACCGCCTCAGAAAATTCTCCGCGCAATTTTTTCTTTTCTTCTTCCTCTCGTGCTTCATAATAATTTTTTAATCTACTAGCCAGCACGCGCATGGCTGTTTGTTTATTTTGCATCTGCGAACGTTCATTTTGGCAAGAAACCGTAATGCCGGTTGGTAAGTGCCGAATCCGCACCGCCGAATCCGTGGTGTTCACGCTTTGTCCGCCGTGTCCCGAAGATCTAAAAACATCAATTTCCAAATCATCGTCTTTAATTTCCACTTCGCTCATTTCCTCAAACATCGGCAAAACTTCCACCAAAGCAAAAGAAGTGTGGCGCATTTTTTCCGCATCAAAAGGCGAAATGCGCACTAAACGATGCACGCCCGCTTCCGCTTTTAAATAACCAAAAGCATACGGCCCACTTACTTCAAAAACAGAAGATTTAATGCCCGCCTCATTGCCCACCTGGCGGTCCAAACTGCTAACTTTAAATTTTTTCTTTTCACAATAACGCAGCAACATGCGTTCCAACATCTCCGCCCAATCCTGCGCATCCGTGCCACCCGTACCCGCGTGCACCGCTACGATGGCATTTTTTTCATCATGCGGCCCGGCCATCATGGCATCAAATTCAATCACGCTAAATCTCTTTTCTAATTCTTCATATTTCTTTTCCATTTCGTTTTTTAATTCTTCATCATTTTCCGCCGCACCCTCCAACGCCAGCGCTAATTCATCCGCCACTTCTTTTTTTAACAACTCTAACTCCTCCACTTCTCGGCTCAAAGCGCTGGCTTCCGCCGAAATTTTTCCCGCCCGTTCATTGTCCGTCCAAAAATCCGGCGCGCTCATCTTATCTTGCCATTCCAAAATCTTCTGTTTCTTTTGCGGCAAATTCAAAACTCCCGTCACTTCGGCGATTTTAGTTTGTAATTCTTTAATTTTATCAATTAATTCAGTCATAAAAAATGTCGCCACAAATAATTGCGACGAAAAAACAATGGCTCAAGATTAACTTTATCATAGCATTAAATCTCAAAAAGAAAAACTCCTTGGCTACCGCATCTTGACATTCTTTTTAAACTTTGCTATAATTATTTTAATTGGTGGATAAACTCATTTGGAGCTTATCTTAGCCAAAATTGAACGGCCAAAATTCAAAAATAGGGGGGTACTATGCACCGAAAGCAAGGATGGAGTTTGGTTGTTCTACTCCTCAGTGCCGGGGCATACATACCCTTGGCAATAGGAGGATGGCATCATCCGAGTGAAATCAATATCGCGAGCTATAGTATTTGGCTGATTATTTCAGCTATGTTGCTATACTCATCTCGCTTGCGGGGATTTGCCGGTTGGCGGATGCCACTTGGATTCTTCATCGGAAACGGCTCCTTACTTATTCTCGGCCTGTCTCTCGGTGGTTACACTTTCAATCTCGGTCCTACGGAAACGATTGCTCTTTATGGAGTGGTCGGAACCATTAGTATTTGGATCACGATTGGAACGGTAACAAAAAAATGGAATTCTCGAATTCTATTTCTGGGTGGCATAATCACCGATGTTCTATCGTTTTATCCGCAACTGAAGCAGTATTTACTTCCGCACGACAAACCAACGAACTGGCTACTTCTTGGTTGGAGCTTGTGGATTCTTGGATCTTTCATCAACGTCGTCATGGTTGAAAAACTTTTCAAAAATCTCTTTATAACCAAGGCGGCTTATGAAAGTATTTATAAAAGAAAAAAGAATCCACTACTCATCCTAGAAGAATCGGCCTTCTCTGTAGAAAATTGTGTATTCATGATCGTCACAGTCATCGTGATGATCCAATAATTCTCACTTTTTCATCAATCCCCGACGGACTCCGTTGGGGATTTTTTTAATTCAAAAGCCGCCCCGCATTTTGCGGGGCGGCTTTCTATATTATAATGGTGCCGCCGCAGCGGCACACAACTTTTGGGTTTTGTTAATTGAGTTTTGAGTTTTATTTTACTTTATATCCTGTTCCCACCGGAATCAACCGGCCGATAATCACATTTTCTTTCAACCCGCGTAAATTATCAACCTTGCCCGTCACCGCCGCGTCAATCAAAACCTTAGCTGTTTCCTGAAAGGAAGCCGCTGACAAAAAGGAGGAAGTGGACAAAGAAGCTTTGGTAATACCCAACATCAAACGTTTGCCTTTCGCTTCCACCCTGTCTTCTTTCTTCAAGGCTTTATTCTTAGCCACAAAATCACTCCATTCCACCACTTCACCCGGCAAAAATTCCGAATCGCCAATCGCTGTCACAAACACGCGCGAAAACATTTGGCGGGTAATAATTTCCACATGGCGGTCATTCAATGGCTGGCCCTGGGAAGAATAAACGCGCTGAATTTCCTTAATAATATAACTTTGTGTCGCTTCTCGTCCTTTTAATTCATAAAGTTCATGTAAATCCAAAGTGCCTTCGGTTAATTGGTCGCCCTTTTTCACTTCCTGGCCATCTTCCACCCACACGCTTTGATCCTTGCCTAATTTTAATTCTTTGGCGCTATCTTTAATGGTTCGGATGTGTACTGCCCAATCGCCATCGCTTAATTCTTCTATTTCTACCTTGCCGGCAAACGGCGCCATTTCCTGTCGTTTATCCGTCTCCACAATCGCCTCGCCTTTTTTAATTTTGCTGCCATCCTTGACCAAAATATCCGAAACCTCTTTCTTGTTAAAATGGAAAGTTTCCACCGCTTCTTCTTTGCCCGTCACCACCAATAATTTTTCCTTTAATTCTTCGTCTTCTTTAAAATTAACTATGCCGTCCAAAGGCGCAAGCAAAGCCTTATTCTTCACCATGCGGGCTTCAAAAATTTCTTCCACGCGCGGCAAACCTTGAGTGATGTCAGATTCCGAAGACACACCGCCAGAATGAAAAGTTCTCATGGTCAGCTGCGTCCCTGGTTCGCCGATTGACTGTGCGGCAATAATGCCCACTGCCGTTCCTTCCTTCACTGGTTGGTTATGTCCTAAATCCCAGCCATAACATTTAGCGCACACGCCGCGTTTGGCTTCGCAGGTCAAAACAGAACGAATCCGCGCTGATTCAATTTTCGCTTTATCCAGTTCTCTCATTGTCTCTTGGCCTACCAGCTCTCCTTTCTTAGCAATTACTTTGCCTTTTTCATCTTTTATCTCTTCTGCTAAAACACGGCCCAATAAACGGCGCGCTAAAGTCGTATTAATTTCTTCCGAATCCGCCTGAGTCATTACAATGCTTTCTTTCGTGCCGCAATCTTCTTCTAAAACCACAATATCCTGCGCCACATCAACCAAACGCCGCGTCAAATAACCAGCGCTGGCCGTTTTCAAGGCCGTATCTGATAAGCCCTTTCTGGCGCCATGAGTAGAAATAAAATATTCCAAAACATCCACGCCTTCTTTAAAGGAACCGGTCACTGGCAGCTCAATAATTTTTCCGGCCGGATTAGACACCGAACCTTTCATACCCATCAATTGAATCGCTTGGCCCCAGGAACCGCGCGCGCCCGAAGTCATCATAATATTAATCGGATTGCTCTTTTGCGGATTCATCAAATTTTTGCAGGTCGCCGTCACCTTATCTTTAATCATTTCCCAAATTTCCACCACCTTGACATATCTTTCATCATTAGTTAACAAGCCCTGTTCATATTGCCCCTGCACTTCATTCACTAATTCTGCTGCTTCCTGCAAAATATCTTTTTTAGCTGCCACTTCTGGAATGTCCGCTGTGGCCAAAGAAATTCCCGAACGCGTAGAAAATTTAATTGCTAGCTCTTTCAGATTATCCAAAAAAATCGCCGTGGTTTCTTCGCCATAATACTCAAAACAGATGGCTACTAATTTCTGCAGCGCTTTGACATCCATGGTTTCATTCACATATCTCAACTTTTCCGGCACCACTTCATTAAACAACAAACGGCCCACCGTGGTTTTAATTCTGCTTTCCGGCCGCTGGCCCTGGCATTTTTTTAAATAAGCTTCTGTTAATTTTACTTTAATTGGCTGCTGCAATTTTATAACCTTATGTTCATAGGCCATAATCGCTTCCTGAATGTCAGCAAAACAACGTACTTTTTCATCAGCCCAATCATATTCTTCTGGTAAAAAAGTCATATAATAACAGCCCATCACCAAATCCTGCCGAGGATTAACAATCGGATCGCCCGTCGCCGGCTTTAAAAGATTATGTGCCGAAAGCATCAATTCCGCCGCCTCCTTTTTGGCCTGTTCGGTCAAAGGCAAATGCACAGCCATCTGGTCGCCGTCAAAATCCGCGTTAAAAGCCGTGCACACCAAAGGATGCAGCTGAATGGCCTTGCCTTCAATCAAGACTGGTTGAAAAGCTTGAATGCCTAAACGATGTAAAGTTGGCGCGCGATTTAAAAAGACGTGCGCGCCTTTGGTCACTTCATCCAAAATATCATAAACTTCCGTGTCGCCAGTTTCAATAAAACGATTGGCGCTGCGCACATTATGCACGCGCTCACGCTTAATTAATTCCGTAATGATAAACGGCCGGAAAAGTTCCAAAGCCATCTGTTTGGGCAGACCGCATTGGTATAATTTTAATTTCGGTCCCACTACAATCACTGATCGGCCGGAGTAATCAACTCTTTTGCCCAACAAATTTTGGCGGAAACGTCCCTGTTTGCCTTTTAATGAATCCGCCAAACTCTTTAACATTCTCTTCTGGCCGGTCGAAGCCGTTACGGTTTTGCCCTGCCGCGCCGTGTTGTCAATCAAAGCATCCACCGCTTCCTGCATCATTCTTTTTTCATTGCGTACAATCACTTCCGGCGCATTTAAATCTAATAATTTTTTCAGGCGGTTATTTCTATTGATCACTCGACGATATAAATCATTTAAATCCGAAGCTGCATAACGGCCGCCGTCTAAAGCCACCATTGGCCGCAAGTCCGGCGGAATCACCGGGATCTCCGTCAAAATCATCCATTCCGGTTTGATTTTTCTTTCCTTCAAACTCTTCAGCAAGCGCAGTCGTTTAATTATTTTAGCCTTCTTCTGACCAGTTGATTTCTTTTCTTCTCTTTCCAAACTATGTATTTCTTTTTCCAAATCAATCTGCAATAAAAGTTCGCGCACCGCTTCCGCTCCGATGCTAGCTTCAAAAATATGGCCGTATTTTAAAGATAAATCATGAAAAGTGCTTTCGGCCAAAATCTGTCTCACTTTCAAATCGCGCAATTCTCGTTTCGCCATGTCCACTGCTTCGCTTAATTCGCGCAAATCAATCATTTTCTGTTTTTCTATTTCTTCCAGCTTAGCCACTTTTTCTTCCGCATTAATGTTATTGTTATTGCGTAATTGGTTGCCGCGATTTTCCGCGTCCGCTTCCAACTGTTTCTTTTTGGACTTGCCCTCTTCTTCCACCTGTTTTATCATCTCCACTTTCATTTCTTCATTAACTTTAGTCACCACGAAATTGGCAAAATAAACAATTTTTTCCAATTCCATCGGTGACATGTCCAAAGCCAAGCCAATCTTGGAAGGCACGCCGCGCAAAAACCAGATATGCGAAACCGACGCCGCTAATTCAATATGGCCAAACCGCTCGCGACGCACCAAAGCCCGCGTCACTTCCACGCCGCATTTATCACAAATAATTCCTTTATAACGGATGCGCTTATATTTGCCACAATAGCATTCCCAGTCTTTAGTCGGACCAAAAATTTTCTCGCAAAACAAACCATCTTTTTCTGGCTTCTGCGTGCGGTAATTGATAGTTTCCGGTCTGGTCACTTCTCCCTTTGACCATTCCTTAATTGCTTCCGGTGACGCCACTCGCAAACGAATGGCATCAAAGTCAACTTGACGATAATCAGACATATATATTTCTAAAAAGTTATAAATAATTTATATTTCTTTCCTCAATCGTAAACTTTAAATCTTAAATCATAAATCTTAAATCTTTTATTCCGCTTTTTCTGTCTTTGCTCCGGCTTCTTCCGTTTCCGCTGCCACTCTCAGTCTTTCTGATTCCTGACGAATCCGATCCTGTTTTCTTTCTTCCAATCTCTTTTCTTCCTGTTCGCTTAAGGTCAGCATCTTCACCAATTGTCCACTTTTTAAAAGTTCTACATCTAAACCCAAACCCTTTAATTCGCGCACTAAAATATTAAAAGCTTCTGGCACATTAATTCTTTCAATGGCCTGGCCTTTGACAATGGATTCATACGCCTTGGAACGACCCGGCACGTCATCGGATTTAATTGTTAAAATTTCCTGCAGACAATGCGCCGCGCCATAAGCTTCCAGCGCCCAAACTTCCATTTCACCAAAACGCTGGCCGCCATGTTGTGCCTTGCCGCCTAATGGCTGTTGAGTAATTAAAGAATAGGGGCCAATAGAGCGCTGATGAATTTTATCTTCCACCATGTGGATTAATTTCATCATGTAAATGATTCCGACCGTCACTTTATTATCAAAAGGTTCGCCAGTCCGGCCATCATATAAAGTCACTTTGCCGTCTTCTGGCCAATTTGCCTTCTTTAATTCTTCTTTAATTTGCTCTTCGGTCGGACCAATAAAAGGAGCCGCCGCTACTTTATAATTAAAATGTTTAGCTGCCACACCTAAGTGTGTTTCCAAAATTTGCCCCAAGTTCATGCGCGAGATCACGCCTAATGGATTTAAAATGATATCTACTGGCGTGCCATCAGCCAAATGTGGCATATCTTCCACTGGCACAATGCGCGAAATCACGCCTTTGTTGCCATGGCGGCCAGCCATTTTATCGCCCACCTGAACTTTACGGATTTGCGCTACTGAAACTTGCACCTGTTTCATCACGCCCGCCATTAATTTATCGCCATTTTCGCGGCTAAAAATCTTCACCTGCACTACTTTGCCCTGTTCGCCATGTTCCAAATAAAGAGAAGAGTCGCGCACTTCTTTTGCTTTTTCGCCAAAAATCGCCCGCAATAATCTTTCTTCCGCCGTCAGTTCTGTTTCACCTTTGGGTGTAATTTTACCTACCAAAATATCGCCGGATTTAACTTCCGCGCCAATTCTGATAATGCCTTCTTCGTCCAAATTTTTTAATTTCTCTTCGCCCAAATTCGGAATATCTCTGGTAATCAATTCCGGACCTAATTTCGTTTCTCGCACATCAATTAAATAATCTTCAATATGGACGGAAGAATAAATATCATCTTCAATTAATCTTTCTGACAACAAAATCGCGTCTTCATAATTGCCGCCTTCCCAAGTCATAAACGCCACCAAAACATTCTGACCCAAAGCCAACTCGCCTTGGTCACAGGCCGTGCCGTCAGCTAAAACCTCGCCTTTCTTTACCTGCTGACCATTATTCACAATTACGCGCTGGTTTAAACAGGTAGAATGATTAGAACGATTAAATTTTACTAAATCATATCGGCGCAAGTTGCCATCTTTTTCTTTCACTTCAATAAAAGAACCGGATGCTACTGTCACCTCGCCATCAGCTAAACAATTTAAAGTGTGGCCGGAATAAAAAGCTGCCGGTCCTTCCATGCCCGTGCCAATCACCGGCGCTTTGGCCTTAATCAATGGCACCGCTTGTCGCTGCATGTTTGAACCCATCAAAGCGCGATTAGCGTCATCGTGTTCCAAAAATGGAATTAAAGAAGTAGCGATAGAAATAATTTGATTTGGCGCCACATCCATTAAACTCACTTCTTTAGTTCCGGCCGTAGTTGGTTCGCCTTCTTTTCTCACTTCCGCTTTTTCTGTCAAAAAATTTCCCTCTTTATCAACCGGCGTGGTAAAAGCAGTGATCACTTCTTTTTCTTCTTCAAAAGCATCTTTATAAACAACTTTTTCTTTAACTTTATCATTTTCTACTTTAAAATATGGCGTTTCAATAAAACCATAATCATTAACCTTGGCATAAGAAGCCATATGGCCGATCAAACCAATGTTCGGGCCTTCCGAAGTTCCGATCGGACAAATGCGGCCGTAATGCGTGCGGTGCACGTCGCGCACTTCAAACCCCGCTCGTTCGCGTGAAAGTCCGCCCGGTCCCATCGCTGACAACAATCGTTTGTGTTCCAGTTCCGCCAACGGATTGGTCTGGTCCATAAACTGCGCCAACTGTGAAGACATAAAAAATTCTTTCACTGTGCCGATCACCGGCCGCGCGTTAATCAGCTGCGCCGGCGTTACCTCGCTCACGTCAACCGTGGACATTTTGTCTTTCACAATTCTTTCCATGCGCATCAAACCCACTCGAAAGCGTCCTTGCACTAATTCGCCAATCGCCCGCACGCGGCGGTTGCCCAAGTGGTCAATATCATCCGCTTCGCGCTGTGAAATATTAAGTTTAATAACTTCTCGCAAAATATTGACTAAATCTGTTGGTTTCAAAACTCGGTTTTCGCGATTAATCTCCCAATTCTCGCCAAAACGCTTGTTCATCTTGTAGCGGCCCACAGTGCCAAAATCATATCTTTCAAAATTAAAAAACATCGCCTCAATCAGCTGCCGCGCGTTATCCGCCGTGGCCAAATCACCCGGCCGAATTCTTTTATAAACCTCTTTAAATCCTTCTGCCTGATTATGGGCGGCGTCTTTTTCCAAAGTCGTCTTAATATATTTTATTTCCGGATCCGTTTCCACTTCTTCAAATAATTTCAAAATTTCCTCATCCGTGGCATAGCCAAAAGCGCGCAATAAAGCCGTCACCGGCACTTTCCTCTTGCGGTCAATTTTGACTGTAATTACATTATTAGAATTAGTTTCAATTTCGAGCCAAGCGCCACGGTTAGGAATTACTTTGGCGCCATAATAATTGCGCCGTTTAAAATAAACCGAAGAAAAGAAAACACCGGCCGAACGAATCAGCTGGGACACCACCACGCGTTCAATGCCATTAATAATAAAAGTTCCCCGTTCAGTCATCAGCGGAAATTCACCTAAATAAATTTCTTGTTCTTTAACTTCTCCCGTCCGTTTGTTGACCAGTTTGGCCATCACGCGCAGCGGCGCTTCATAGGTCGCGTTGCGCGCTTTGGAACGCACCTCGTCAAATTTCGGCGCATCCAAATAATAATCCGTAAAATAAAGTTCCAGATCACGGCCAATGTAATCTCGAATCGGCGAAATTTCATCAAAGAGTTCGCGCAACCCTTTATCAAAAAACCATTGATAAGAATTTTTTTGAATTTCAATCAAATCTGGCAGATGATGAATCTTGAAATTCTCACGAAAACGCTTACGGAGATTAGGCATATTATTTTCCAATCTATTAATTAAATTATTTTTATCAATTCAGATACTCAATCAAAAAACAATTTTTTGTGGATAATTTTCAATTTTTGCCTTTAATTTTTATTTTTAGACACAAAAATACCTCTTCCGGACAAGTTATCCACAGGAAGAGTTATTTTCCTTTATATTTCGGGGTTATTTAGTTGTCGCTGCCAGCATAATTTTTTGCTAATTTTAGCGAAAAAGTCGCTAACTTGGGCAGATTTAAATCACTTAGAGTAAATTCAATATAAATATGATAGCATGGCAAAGAAATGCTGTCAAATTTTTAAATTAAACACGCAAAAATTGTTCCACTAAAATTAAAATTGCTTCTTTGCTGTCGTTTTCATTAATTTTATTTCTTTTTTCTGTCTCACACTTTTGACATTGATGAATAATATCAAAACCATCGGACTTAGATTCGATCTTGATCGGTTCCATCATTCCTCCACAACTCTCCGCCCTGTCCCCCGGATTTATGTCTACGTGTTTGCTCCACAAACATTGAGGACAATGATTTGTATAGCCAGTACCGATTATTTCTGCATCACAATGTTCGCAGATAAAATTTTCTTTGACTTTGATAAAATTTTGATCAGACATAAAAAATTGAATTTTTAAAAACTTTTATAAAAAGATGGCAGGAAAAAATTATTTCAAATATCCGTTAATAAAATCTTTATCATTCATGATATTTTTTCCTTCTGGTTGGAGTTTTTTTATTTCCAGTAATTTTTGGTCTCCGCCAGCGACAAACAGTTTATTATTTTCAGCAAATAATTCGCCAGGTTTATGCTTGCTATCTTCTCCGCTGTTCAGTGACAATTCTATAATTTTTATCCTTAATTCATAATTCCCTGCCTTGCCGGCAGGCAGGTTAATTCTTAATTCAAAAAATATACCCGGCCACGGCCAAAACGCCCGCCATTGGTTATAAATTTGCTCAGCTGATTTTTGCCAATTAATTTCTCCGTCGCTTTTTTTGATAATTTTACAAAACGTCGCCGCGTTATGATTCTGCTCTTTTGGTTCAATTTTCCCTGTCAAATAATCCGGCACGGATTTCAACAATAATTCCGCGCCAACTTCCGCCAACTTTTCTGAAAGAGTTTGCTGTGTTTCAAAATTCGAAATTCGAAATTCGAAATTCGAAATTATCGGCCCGTGGTCCATCTCCGCATCCATTTTCATAATGGTCACGCCGGTTTCTTTTTCGCCATGCAAAAGTGCGCTCTGAATTGGTGAAGCCCCGCGATATTTTGGCAAAAGTGACGGATGAACATTCAAGCAACCAAATTTTGGCAAATCCAAAAATTTTTGCGGAATAATTTTGCCATAAGCCGCGACAATAAAAAGCTCGGCGCCAGTCACCCCCCTCTCCTTACCAAGGAGAGGGTCGGGGTGAGGTTTATACACTTCGCCGATAGGCGTTATTTCTTTTGTTATTTCCTCATAAAACTCCTCATCCAATTTTTCCGGCTGCCAAACCTTTAAGCCGTTTTTCTCCGCCAAAACCTTCACCGCCGGCGCTGTCAAAATTTGCTTTCTGCCCACCGGCTCGTCCGGCGTTGTCACCACGCCTAAAATTTCATAACCACCATCGGCTATGATTTTTTCTAAAATTATTTCCGCAAACCGCGGTGTGCCGAAAAAGATGATGCGCATAAATTTATCCCGAGCGAAGTCGAGGGATCTCGCTCGCTTTTATAACTTAAATCTATCATTTCCAATCAATAAAATCAAATTAAAAAAGCGCCTGCCGTCTTGACGGAAAGCGCCCTGTTTGAGTGTCAGATATGAAAAAACTGTGCCGTGCCTTGTACAAAGCTTTTTTCGATTTCTTCAATCTTTTTTATCTCTTCCAATAACACGCGAAAGATAATATCTATCAGAAAAATGGTCTCCCCCAAAGTAAACATGGTAATTTTATAGGAAAAACCACTCGATATTTTAAAAATAAGAAAAAGTAAGAAATAACCACCCATTATGCCAATTCCTAAAATCCACAGAGCATAGTATGATACTTCTTCGCGAAGAAAACGAAAAAAACGACTGAACGAAGTTATGACGACTAAAGCACATAAAAAATACACAAAATCAAAATTATGTGGCGAACCGATAAGCTCTCCCCAAAAAGTTCCTTCTTTGGGACAAACGGTCAAAATCGTTGCCATAACAATTATTAAAAGCATCGCCAAAAAATATAAAGCATGAAGCTTTTTCATAAAACCTCCTTTTGTTTTTGCTGATTTAAATTATTGTCAAAGGTCTGTCTTTAATGTATCATTCCTATATTAAATCTGTCAATATGCCATTTCTCCTAATTAACAAACCCATCGGCCCAACCTCACACGATATTGTTAATCGTTTGCGAAAAATTACCGGCATCAAAAAAATCGGCCACGCCGGCACCTTAGATCCTTTTGCCGAAGGCTTGCTTTTAGTTGCCATCGGTCGCGAATCAACCAGAAAAATTTCCCAATTTGTCGGCTTAGACAAAAAATATCTAGCTACGCTTAAACTTGGCGCAGTGAGTGACACGGAGGACAGAACCGGGAAAATCTCTATTCGTCATCCCGAGCGGAGCGATGGGATCTTAACAAAAGAAAAAATTGAAAAAACCCTCAAAAAATTTCTCGGCAAACAAGAACAAATTCCGCCCATGTTTTCAGCTAAACAAATTGATGGCAAAAGATTATATAAACTGGCACGACAAGGCAAAGAGATTGAACGTCCAACACAGCAAATTGAAATTTACGAAATTAAATTAAAAAAATATCTGCCCAAAAAAATGGAGCTTATTTTGGAAATTAAATGCTCTTCCGGCACCTACATTCGCACTCTGGCACATGATCTTGGTCAAACACTTGGTTGCGGCGCCTATTTGGAAAAATTGGTGCGCACGGAAATTGGAAAGTACAAAATTAAAAAAGCGATTCTACTAGAAAAATTAACATCAAAAAATTGGGGAAAATATTGTTTTTAAATGGGCGCTACTTAATGCCATTAGCTACGCTACTTTACGTCAAAATAAAAACCGCTCCGAGAAATCGGAGCAATTTTTATTTATTATATTATTTATAATATTTGTATTTTATTCGTCTATCTTCGCGCTATTAACATCTTATTAAGTTTCACCCGTCCACCTTTTGTCCCCGGCAGGAATCGAACCTGCATCACGAGCTCCGCAAGCTCGCATTCTATCCGTTGAACTACGAGGACGAAAAGTGGGCGGGCGAGCCTCAATTACAACAATTTAACAATTTTAGCTATATTTTCAATTTTTTATTTAAAGCCTCCGACAATGGTTCGGTTTGTTTGGTCAAATCTTCACTTAAAAATTTTAAAAGTATCTGCCGAACTTTGACCGGGTTGATATCTTCCAGAGGAATGGTCAGCCGTGGCCGCCACCAGGAATCAAATTCTAAATATAAATTTTTTATTCGCGGCGGTTCATAAATTAAATAAAAATTCTTAAGACTTTTAAAATCAAAAAATTTATCGCCTACTACAACACCATTTTCTAAAATGGCAAATTCCACCTGAGCTGCTTCTTTATGCGCTTGCAAAAACATAATCAGGGCAGAAATGATAATAATCAGGCCAAAAAGAAAATTAGCCGTCAGTACTGCATAAAGTAAAAACAAGACGCCAATTAGGATGGCGACAATATACCAATTACGACTGCGTTCCGGCACCACAAATTCAGGAAACGACCAAGAAATGAGCATGGGTTGTTGAGTCATAAAAAATATTTTATAAATTTTCGCTTCGGAAGGAGAGGGATTCCTGCTCCCCCGTCGCTCGCTGTGCCAAAGGCACAAAGCTCGCTGCCTCCTCCGCAGCCCGGGTTTTTCAAAAGTAAAGCAGTTTACTTTTGGAAAATACCCTTCGAATCCTTAATATATTTTTATAAATCATCGCTTCGGTGTATTCTTAAATTAGCTCGAACCGAATTCCCTCGCCGCGCTTCGCGCGGCTCGGATGTGGCGGGGCAAAAATAAGTGGCTCCGCCGCGAAAATTAACAATTTCCAATTTTTCTTTGGCGGCTAAATACAATTAAATTTAACTCTTGGTCGCTTCGCAAAGATAAGATATGGGATTCAATTCGATTATGTTAACTGCTAAATTAACAGAACTAAATAATTTTCCGAGTTGCGACTTTGTAAATTGTTCGGAAATTAACCCTTCTTTTGTCTGGATAATTCCATTGTCAATTTTTGTAATATGCAAACCAACTTTTTCATAATCATTTTTTCTAATTTCAAGCGATTTTTCGGAATATACGCTTATGATTATTTTGCCATTACTTTTACAAACTCTTTTCATTTCTTTCAGGACATCAATTTTTACATCCGGAAAATCGCCAAAAGTATTAGTCATGCAAATTACATAATCAAATGAATTATCACCAAAATCTAACTTTTTTGCATCTTGTAAAAATAATTTTATATTTTTAATCTTAGAAAGATTTTGTTTAGATTTTTGAACCATGTCAGAATTATTATCAATTCCAATAATTTCTTCAGCAAAAGGGGCTAAAATTTTAATGTGCCTACCGAATCCACAGCCAATATCTAAAATTTTAGAATTGGGTTTGATATTTTTTTCTAAATACTCTATTTCTTTTGAAAACCAATCTTTAATTTCTGGCGCAGCTTGTTCAAGCCAAGTTTCGAAAAAACGTTTTGAGAAAAAATTATCCATAAATCCTTTTTATAATATTAAAAAATTTCTTTTGCCCTTATTGATAAAAGCATTTCTTTTTCGCCCAAAAATGAATACAAACTGGCCGCCGAGCGAAGCGAGGCGGCTTCCAATCGCTTGAAAAATCCTGTCTGGCGGAAGGAGAGGGATTCGAACCCTCGATACCTTGCGGTATACTCGCTCTCCAAGCGAGCGCACTCGACCACTATGCGATCCTTCCATAATTTTATTCTTTCCAAAGCCCTAATAATTTTTTAAATTTTATTCCGCCTTTGTATGACTTAACTTCCATTTCTCTCTTGTAAGCCTCGCTTTTAGTAGGAAATTTTTCAGAATACACTAATTTCCATGGTTTACCACTTTTTGTTGATTTAACTCTTCCGCCGTTATGTCTTTTTAATCTCTCATCAAAATTTTCTGTAGAACCTATATAATATCTTAAATTGACTAAACTTTGTAAAATATACATTTTATACATAGTGATGATTTGTGGCACACTTAGGCCACCCACCGCGAAGCGGGGTCCCGCCCGCCCCGCAATGCGGGGCAAGCGGGATATGCGATCCTTCCATAATTACCTGTAGTTTATCCCGAGCGATCCCGATAACTATCGGGGGAGTCGAGGGATCTGGTAGTCAAACACCGAATATAATATATCTTATTTTTGATTAAAAAGCAAATAAAAATTATAAACCCATCTCCTTCTCTCCCCTTCATAAGGAGAGAGGGATGGGGGTGAGGTTTATGATCAATCGGTGCCGCCACAGCGGCACACCAAAATTTTGAGTTTTGCTATTTGAGTTTTGAGTTTTATTCAATCATCATCCCATCACCAAAACTATAAAATCGATATTTTTTCTTGATAGCCACGGCGTAAATTTTCTGCATAATTTTAATGCCGGCAGATTTATTTTTCTTTTGTCCCAAAAACGCCGCTACTAACATCAAAAGTGTTGATTTAGGCAAATGAAAATTAGTCATCAGCGCATCCACAAATTTAAATTTATAACCCGGGTAAATGAAAATATTAACCTTTTTATTTATTGGTTTTAATTTGCAATTTTTGTCAACGGCTGCTTCCAAAGTTCTGGCTGTGGTGGTGCCCACGGCAATAATTCTTCGCCCTTCTTTTTTGGCTGCATTTAAAAAATCGCAAGTCTTTTTATTAATTTGTGCCACTTCGGCGTGCATCTTATGGGTTTCAATTTGCTCTGTTTTAACCGGTGCAAAAGTGCCTAACCCGACATGCAAAGTCACAAATTCTTCAGCTATACCCATTTTTTTTATTTGTGCCAAAAGCTTTTTAGTAAAATGAAAACCGGCTGTCGGCGCCGCTACTGAACCAAAATATTTAGCATAAACCGTTTGATATTTTTGACGCAGCTCACCTTCGCCAAGACTATGGCGGGCAAATTTTGTGATGTATGGCGGCACCGGCACTTCACCGTATTTATCAATAAAATCAAAAAATTTTTTTTCTTTTAAATTAAATTTTATCAACCAGCGGCTTTCATCAATCTTTTTTATAATTTCACCAACCAATCGCGTCCCTGTTTTCTGTTTTCCCTGCCTCGCCGGCAGGCAGGTAATTTCTAATTTCCTTACATCTTTTATCTTTCCGCCAATCAAACACTCCCAAAAACATGATTTTATCTTTTTCAACAAAAAAATTTCAATTTTTCCGCCAGTCAGCTTGCGCATTATTAACCGCGCCGGAAAAACTTTGGTGTTATTAAAAACCAAAACGTCATCCGCTCGCAAATATTTTGATAGATTAAAAAATTTATCATGATGCAAAGCGCCAGTTTTTCTCTCATAAACCAAAAGCCCCGAAGTGTCTCGGGGTTCGGCAGGAGTTTGCGCAATTAATTCACGCGGCAAATTGTAGTTGAAAAGAGAAAGGTTCATAAAACCAACTCAAAAGTCAAAACTCAAATCTCAAAACCATGACTCAAAACCAAAAACTGAACTGACCATTGAGAGTTTTGATATTTAAACTGTGGTTTTGACCTTTGACATTTGAGTTTTGAGATTACTTTATTCCGTCTCCGCCGTATCCGGATTTAATCCCAAACCAATCAAATGCTGGCGTTTCATTTTTACTAAATCCAAAATTTTCTTAACCGTCTCATACGGATGCGGCACTTGGCGAATTACAAATCGTTCTTCCGCGCCAGCAGTTTGAATAAACAAATCACCATAATGAAAAAGTGTCGGTAAAAATCCTTTTACTTCTGCCGTCACGTCCTGAACGCGATATAATTTCTGGGCCGCAATGCTGCGTGCAAAAAGCCCTTTTTGTTCAATATCCACAATGCGTTCGCTGGTGACAATGCCCATGTCCAAATAATAATCAATCCAAGCACGATAAAAAAGTGTCAGAATGTAAAAATAATAAAGACTAGAGAGAAGTTTCAAAATAATAGTTAAGGTTCCACCGTTTAGCAGCGTGGTGTATTGAAGCATTAACCCACGCAACACCAGTGGTAAAAGAGCTAAAATAAAATAAAATAAAAACATCTTGAAAAAAATCCACCAGTGACGGCGCACGATCATGATTATTTTTTCATTCGACTCTTGACCGGGAAAGAAAGTATGATAAGGCATAAATTATTTTAAACTATAAATTTTAAAAATTCATTTGTATTTTTTTTATTTAATCCATAAACGCCCATTTTTTTATCTCTTAAGTATATCTCTCCATGAAAATCACTGCCGCCAGTAAAAATTAAATGATATTTTTTCTTTAATTCTTCTAAAATTTTTAATAATTTTTTGTTGTCGTTTTGCTTACTACAAAACTCTACTCCATTCAAACCACAATCAATCAATTTTACAAGAATATCTTTAAAATTCTTTGAATATTTCTTATAAATTTGTCCTGGATGCGCCACTATTGCCACACCACCGGCTTTATTTATAAGTCCAATAGCTTCTTCAATATCTATCATAAAATTATCTTTTTCCTGTACTCTAATTTTTTTCCAAAAATCTATGGGTTTTCTAAATTCATTTAAGCATATCCAAGAAATTAGATTGCTATTTAAAAAAATATACTGATGTTTTTTAAAATTTTTTAAACTAATTTTATAACCCATTTGCCTAATTTTGGCTAAAATTTTTAAACCCCTTTTCTGATAACCGTTTCTTATTGGTTTCATTTTTTTATCCATTAAATTTCTGTTTTTAAACTGCCGACTATAGCCGAGAAGATGAATGTCAACACCTTTAAATTTAGTGGAAATTTCTATTCCCTCAACTATTTTAATGTCTTTCTCTTTTGCATATCTAGCTAATAATTTAAATTCATTTAGATTATGTAAATAATTGTGATCGGTAATAGAGATAACCTTCAATCCTCTTTTAGCCGCCAAATCAATTAATTCTTTTGGTGAATAAAATCCATCGGAAAAATATGAATGAAGGTGAAGGTCAGAATAAGTTGACATAATCTTTATAATATAATTCATTCGCTGTAGCTAAATGAGATTGGCTATTTTTATATATTTCATCAATTCTTTTTGGATTAACCCTTTTAATGTAACTTCTAATTAAATTGGCAAATAAATATTCTTTTAAAAGAAAAGGTTCTTTTGATAAATTTTGTAAACTTTCTATTAATAATTTAAAATTTTTATCAATTATTATCTTTGCTTTTTGATATTCTGGTAATATTTCATAAATGATAGAGATTGTATTTTCTGTTTGATTAATTTTTTGCGCATATTCATAAAAGAAAAGATGGGCGCCTCCTATTAAATTATTAATTGCGTGGGCTGGAGAATAAAAACCAGCCGAACGGGGATCGATAACCCAATACTTCCTCTCTGATTTTTTATCTTTATTTAAAAATAAATTACGAAGGTGTTCATCTCCATGTCCTAAAACCATTATCGGATCCTTGTTTTCCGATAATTTCCTCAAAACACTTGTGCAAGTATCTTTTAGTGTTGGATATAAATCATTATTAACCTTTAAAGATAAATTTATTATTTCTTGCGACAAACTATTAGAAAGAAAATCCTTTAATGTCTCTATGGAATCAAGGCGAATATTTCTTGCTAACCTTTTTTCTTCCATTGGTTGTACTGTTTTCATCCACATTTTTCTTAAATCCCCTATGAAATCCTGGAAACCAATCTCTGCATTAATAATATCATGAATAAAAGCACTTTTTATAGTTAAGTCTTTTATTTGTTCTACTACCAGAGTTTTGGGTTTTTCTTTTTCTTTTATTAATTTTACTTTTGGAATATGAAGATATTCTTTTATTTTTTGATAAGATTCATACTCCTCTCTTTCAAAACCAGATTTTTTAATAATAAGTCTCTCGTTATTATCAGATTTTACCTTATAAACTTTATTGCCAATTTCAATAAATTCTCTTTTTTGTGATCTCATAAAAATTAAATGGTTTGAATTATTGATTGCCGCCAATCAACAGAAGAAATAAAATTATAAGAAAAAAATGTCACAATTATAAACAACAAAAGATAAAGCAGTATCATGAAAATATTTACCCCGCTCCAGCCGCCAAACCGCCAAAGATGGTAAAGATTAAAAAGCGAAAACAGCGCTATGATCGCGACGATGATTAGATAGATTATTAAGATTGCGTAGAGGGGAATCATAAAAAAGTAATGTCATTCCGACCCGCCCAAATTTTTCTCGCAAGAAAAATTTGGACGGGGAGGAATCTCAATGTTATCCTCCCCTTTCGAAGGGGAGGTGTTCCGCCGCAGCGGAACGGAGGGGTTGTTGCAAAACAATACAACCACCCTGGCTCTCCGCCCAGGGCGGAGAGCCACCCCTCCTTCGAAAGGAGGGGATACTAATAATTAATTTTACGCTAAACAGCGGCAATATTTTTGGCCGAGATTAAAGAAACCTGGTGTTCGGTTGATTTTCCTCCGGCCACAATGGCGATGGTTTGTTTTTTCATTTGTTATATTATTTTAGACAAATCACCATTAATGATAATTGGCCTAACCGCCTCTATTTCCGTCTTATAATAAGAAATTTCGGGAATGGGATTATACAAAAATATTTTTTGATTTAACACATGGGCAAAACCAATTTCCATAAGTGTGTTGCCCCCTATATAATTTTGTATGCCGTTTTTATCAAGATTAACAACTAGAACAGCGTCAGCACCTTGCATCATATTCCAAAACTCTCTAATTGCATCCATATTATTTTTTTGATAAATTTTAATCGCCTCTTTTTCTTCATCGTTCTTGCCAATAAATGCCTCGTGTAATTTGGTTACAAAAGCATCATGACTTAATTCAATCAGCTTATTTCTGATTTCAAGCATTTTTTCAGTATATTGCATGCTGCCTATTATACCAATGCGCATATAAATTAAAATTTATATCAGCTTCGGGGCGACGCGGCCAAGGTGTTCGTAGGCCAAAGGCGTGGCCACGCGGCCGCGGGGAGTGCGCGCCAAAAAACCAAGTTGCATCAAATATGGTTCATAAATGTCTTCAATGGTGGCCATTTCTTCAGAAATCGCGGCAGAAAGTGTGTTCAAACCAACTGGGCCACCGCCAAATTTTTCAATAATGGCCAAAAGCAAACGGCGATCAATGTCGTCCAAACCAAGTTCATCCACATCCAACATATTCAAAGCATCGCTACAGATGTCAGCAGAAATTTGTCCATTATGTTTCACTTCGGCGTAGTCGCGCACGCGCTTTAAAAGACGGTTAGCCACACGCGGAGTTTTGCGGCTGCGACGAGCGATTTCAGCACTAGCAGTTGGTTCAATTTCACAACTCAAAATTTTGGCCGAACGGTCAACAATTTTTTTCATTTCGTCATTATTGTAATAATCAACGCGATAAACCGAACCAAATCGATCGCGCAGCGGTGAGGAAAGTAAACTTAACCTGGTGGTGGCGCCAATTAAAGTAAATTTGGGCAAATCCAAACGCAGAGTTCGGGCCGATGGTCCTTTGCCAATGACAATGTCCAGAGCATAATCTTCCATGGCCGGATACAAAACTTCTTCAATTAAACGATTTAAGCGATGAATTTCATCAATGAAAAGAATGTCGCCAGGTTCCATGTTGGTGAGAATGGCGGCCAAATCCCCTGCTCTTTCAATTGCCGGGCCAGAAGTGACGCGGATGTTATTGCCCATCTCTCTGGCGATGATGTGCGCCAAAGTTGTTTTGCCAAGGCCTGGCGCGCCATACAAAAGAGTGTGCTCCAAAGCTTCTTTTCTTTTTTTGGCCGCGCCAATAAAGATGTCCAAATTTTCCTTAATTTTTTCCTGGCCGACAAATTCACCCAAGGTTTTGGGACGCAAGGTTAAATCCAACTTTTCATCAGCTTCCTGGGCTTTGGTGGTGGTGATTCTTTCATCAATTTCCATGGCTTAATTTTAGCTCAAAAAAAACACTCTGACAAATCCTTTACAAAACGACAAAAATGGAATATACTACAGTAGTATGATGGACCGAGCGCATGTAGCTCAGCTGGTGAGAGCACGGCTCTTATAAAGCCGGGGTCGATGGTTCAAGTCCATCCATGCGCACACGGGCGATTAGCTCAGCTGGTTAGAGCGTTACATTGACATTGTAAAGGCCACTGGTTCGAGTCCAGTATCGCCCACCAAAAAATCTCCCGAGTACTCGGGAGATTTTTTGTTCCTTGAAAAAAAGGTGAAAATAAGGTAAAGTTAATCTGTCATTTCGACCGAAATGAATTATCTCCCCCTTAACAAGGGGGAGACCAAGAGGGGGTCAAATCGCCGATAGGCGCGTATTATCAGATTCGGCTAGCGCCGAATTTACCTCCCCTCACCCCTCCCCGCCTTGACTGGCCCGCCTAGACGCGAGGCTGGCGAGGCAGGCTTGTTAAGGAGGGGATAAAAATATGTTAAATTCAAAACAACAAAAACTTATCACCAAATTTCTATCCGAGGCAAAGGACCTTGGTGTTTTGGATTGGGCAAAAAAATTGATGAAAGAAGAACCGAAGGCGGAAGTTTTTTTGGTGGGCGGAGCGGTGCGCGATTGCCTTTTGGAAAAAGACACCAAAGATTTTGATTTTGTGGTGCGCGGAATTTCGGCTAAAAAACTGGAAAAATTTTTGACCAAACTTGGCAGTGTGGATTTGGTGGGCAAAAATTTTGGCGTTTTCAAATTTGTGCCGCGCGAATGGAAGCGTGAAAACATTAGATTAGATGCGCTCGACGTTGCACTCCCCCGCACGGAAAAATCCATTTCCCATTCCGGCGCCTACCGTGATTTTAAAATTCAGTCCGATTATCGTTTGCCAATTAAAGAAGATTTAAGCCGCCGCGATTTCACCATTAACGCGTTGGCGATTAAAATTGATGACATTAATGATTTTGAATTGGTTGACGAATTTGACGGCCTCAAAGATTTGGCAAAAGGAATCATTAGAACCGTGGGCAAACCCGAAGAAAGATTTAAGGAAGACTTTTCCCGAATGCTCCGCGGAATCCGTTTGTCTTGCCAATTCGATTTTAAGTTGGAAACGAAAACAAAAAATGCTATCAAAAAATTGATGCCGAAAATTAACAAACGATTGACGATTAACGACAAACGACGGGTGGCGAAAAACTCCTTTATCATCCCCCGTGAAACAATTGCCAAAGAATTTTTGCGCGCGCTCTGGGAAAAACCGGCGCGAGCCTTTGATCTTTTTGACGAACT
>Ga0233422_10000014_pt1 | contig 119385 bp, 131 predicted proteins | sample Watercolumn_Mata_2_FD_182724 | JGI IMG/M metagenome (GOLD analysis project Ga0233422, IMG submission 182724) | Freshwater microbial communities from Lake Matano, South Sulawesi, Indonesia - Watercolumn_Matano_2014_110_MG | ecosystem: Environmental > Aquatic > Freshwater > Lake | place...
GCAATACTATATATAGTATTGTAAATGCCGCAAGAAAACCCAAAAAAAGGAAAAGCAGCGCTGAAATAGCTTGGAAATGCGGCTTGAACAATGCCTTGCTCTTTCCTTCTGTCATCTCCCTGATTTCCTCTATCCTTATAAGCGAATGGATAAATGGCATCGAGAAAATGACAGTGAATGTTATGACAAGAAGCGATGAATGCTTTGACAATACAGGATCTCTTAAAAAGATAAGATTAACAATCAGGAATGACAATGCAACGTAAAGCAGTCCCACAAAAAACAGTCTCTGGGGCTTCTGTTCAGCATGCCTTGGGCTTATCAACATCTCAAACATTTTCTCCCAGTCCTATGTTATTGTTAATACTCTTTAATATAAATAAATTTCCTTTATAGTCAAGGACTTTAATATTCCCCTACTTCAGCCTTGACTAGATAGGGAAAGACTTATGTCTCTCACTATAAACAAATAATCTCGCAGTCCTTATATCTTCTATCTTTCCCTCGTATCTGCGGCTGAATGCCCTCTCAATATTCTTCTTTGCCTTTTCATAGGGCATGCCTGTAACAAATTCTACGCACAACTTTGGCAGTTCCTTAGGCAATTTTTTTGTTGTCTCGTCAATCTCAACGCTCCTCAAATAAACATCCTTCGCCCCTATTGATATCCCGAGATTTTTTGCCTTTTCCTCCACTTCAGGCAGGCTTAAGGGGGGTTTTATCCTTATGCCAAAATAATTTCCTTTTATTCTCCCGTTATCCGATTTAATCCGCTTCATAATATTGTCTTCTCTTGAAATAGAAACATCACAAGCAAAAGAAATAGGAGTATAATGTATCTTGCTATTTACTCTTTTCTCCTTGAACTCTGGCTCTTCCATCCCCATATGCCTTCTTAAAATCCTTATGATGTCTGCAGAACTATAATTCTCATCAACCTCACCATAAATGAATATGCCCAAATCCCTTGAAGATGAATTGTCTCTCAAAAAATTGTCAAAAAAAGAGTATTTAAGGGAATCAAGCTTAAATCCATTAAAACCCCTCCTTATCTCTTCCTGACTTTTGCCTTCAAAAAACACAAATCCCCTAACCTCTTGCATTTTTTTATTACCACTCTATAGTTTATAAATGTTATGCGAAATATGCTAATCCACCCGACATAAAGGTTTTAATATTGAATATGTTTAAATTAAAAATGGACAAGAGAAAAAGGTTTGATAGGATATGCAATGACATAAAAAGGGTTAAGATTCAGGGTGCAGAGTCAGTTGCAATTGCCTGCTTGAAGGCATATAAATTAATCCCGACAAATGCCTCTGTAAAAAAGCTCCTTTCATTGAGGGCAACAGAGCCCGCCCTTAAGAATGCGCTCTATTACGCGAAAAGATTTTCTGTTGAGGATGCGTCAAAGCATTTTCTTGATTCAGAATATGCAACAAACAAATTAGTTTTTAAAATACTGAAGGATAACTCAGTTATTTTCACGCACTGCCACTCTTCGAGTGTCATTGATGCGCTAATTTATGCAAAAAATCATGGGAAACGATTCTCAGTTCTCAATACCGAGACACGCCCTCTCCTGCAAGGCAGAAAAACCGCCCGCGAACTGGCAAAAAGGGGCATAAATGTTGTTACAATGGTTGATTCTGCTGCAAGACTAGAGATAAAAAGGGCGGATACGATGATAATTGGCTGTGATGCGATATTAAGTGATGGTTCGGTTGTCAACAAGATAGGAAGCGGAATGTTTGCAGAGATAGCCCATAATGCTAGAAAAAAGGTTTACATTATTACTGACTCGTGGAAATTCTCCCCAAAACCTGTAAAAATCGAAGAGAGAAACTTTGCCGAGATATGGAAAACCCATTTAAAGCATTTGAAAATAAAAAATCCTGCATTCGAAAAGGTTGATGCAAAGTATATTACTTCAATAATTTCTGAACTTGGGATTCTTAAACCAAAGGAATTTGTCAAAGAAGTAAAAAGAGTTTATCCCTCAATGAGATAAATGAAAAATATGCCACCCAACCAGATTCTGAATACTGAACCCAAAAAATGCGAAACTCCAGACTTCCCCAATTTTGATGGATGGTTGGAAAAAAATCTTAAAAAAACTGGCAAAAAAGGATTTCTTGAAAAGATTATTGAAAAATTAAATACTGTAAGGAAGATAATTGCAAACCATTTCTACTATACTGTATGCATGGATGGCAAAGAAGAGGCAGTTTATATATTTCGGGTTTGCAATGACAGAGTGAGAGGAATTCTCTGTTATGATGAAATGAATATAGACAAGTTAAAGATTATAAAAATTAAAAACAAAGAGTATCTTCCATGCCCAAAAGCACATCAAGTCGCAGATAAAAGTGATTTTGAGAAATATGAAGCAGATTAAATTTATTTTTACACCCTATTTATCTCGTTTACAATAGCATTAAATTCCGTAAAAATCTTTTCTCTTGTCTCAGTCAGTCTTGCAATATCCTTATCAATTATTTCCTTTGCCTCATCTATGCTCTTCTTTACGATTGTCTTAGCACCAACATCAACAAAAAGCTCCTTGTCCTTCAATGATGTCTTGACAAATATGTTCCTTCCTATTGAAGCAAGAACTTCTTCTTTAGTATCTGATTTCTTAAGCTCATCAAGATTCATCTTTAATAACTGCATTTCAATAATCTGCTGCTCAATTGCCTGCAATTGCTGCTCTATCTGCCTTGCCTGCTGCTCAAGCATGCTTAACCTGAACAACTTCTCCTGCTCATCTTGGGAATGCTTATGCCCGTCATGTTCATGATTATTTTCTGCAATATTCTCTTTCCCCAATTCATTGGAATTTTCTTCTTTCATTTTTTAAGTAATTAATCTATTTTAATCAATATACCTTCAGTATTTTTCTTAATAAAATGCTGAATATCATGCTAAATATTATATAGGAGAGAAACCATCCGGCACCATCACCAAAAACAGGCAGGTTTGCATGCCAGTAGATTATATTGCCAATTCCTGCATTTGTGTAAATATCTCTCAGGAAATTAAAAAACAAAACAAAAGGCAACAATGTTATTACTGTTATCTTCAGGGATGCCCGCATCTGCTCTGTTGAAAGAGACATCATCTCCTGCTGCAATTCAAGCATTTTATTCGGATTGTCCCTGAACTGCTTGCTCCTTTCCTGCAGTTCCTTCTGCTTGTCCTTCAATTCCTTCATCTTTGCCTGATTTGTGAATTTCTTGTATGCAATCGTGAATACCAGAGTTATCAAAAATGAGAACAGCATTATGCTCAGCAAAGGAGACGATTTGACAAATTCTTGTAGCATTTTTTATTACCGATTGTTTCTGTTATAAATCCGTGTTTTTATTTCTATTGTTTTTTTAATTTAAACTATCACATCATCTTTCTTAGCATAGGATGCATGTCAACTGCATGTTGTTGTGAGATATCCTCGTAGAATTTATAGATTATCATCACCCCCAGTAAGATTGCAGTCCCTGAAACCAATGCCCCAAGCAAATCTGCAAGAGAAGCAAGCAGCCCTATCGCTGCTCCTCCCATTACAGTCAAAGGCATTATATACCTGTTTAATATGGACTCGAGTATTCTTGGGTCCCTCCTGAACCCTGGTATATGCAGTCCTGAGGACATAATCTGCTCTGCCTGATTCCTTGCATCCATTCCCGAAGTTCTTACCCAAAATACGGCAAATAAAACTGAGAATAACATAAAAAATAATATATGCGTAACTGACTGCAGCAGGAAAACAGGCCTAAAACTTTTTGTGATTAATGCCTCAAGTATTGACGGATTGGGAGCAGAAATCCAGAATGACAAGCCGCTTTCTGCAGTTCCCTGTGCATTGAATTTTCCTAGCCATCCCATATGAGATGCAATCTTTGCCCCAATCCCGCATTCCCCCAATTGGCATGATGTTGCAGAATTTTCTGCAAGTCGCGCAAAAAGCTGGACATTTGCAACCAATGCCGCGGCAAGAATAACAGGAATAACAGAAGTATAAAAAAATGCAAGCGGCCACTTTATTGCAAACCCCCTTATCCTCTCGAAGCTCAATGGCACCTCAACCTTTATCGATTGTGCCCATACTACTATAAGAAATATCAATATTGTCACTGCAACAACTGCTGCAGCCCTCATTGCTGAAACAGCATCGCCATTTGCTATTGATATAAAAAAGACAAGCACTCTTCCTACTGGCTGTATCTGTTTTTCTGCGCCGAGGAAACCAAATGCCTGGGTGAACAATCTCCATCCAACTCCGGCGGCAATAAACAGGCTTACACCAGAACCAAAGCCATATTTTGTTGTCACCTCATCCATGAAAACTATAAGTAATCCCCCCACTATAAGCTGGGTTATCACAACCCACTCCATTCCGGGCATTGCTTCTAATCCCTTCATCAGAACATAAACCATTGCCTCAAATATAACAAAAAAGAATGTCAATAATTTCTGCAAACCCTGAAAGTACTCCTTATTCTCACTTGATTTTAAGTCAATATTCAGAATTTTTGAACCGACAAGCAACTGCAATACAATAGAAGCCATTACAATTGGGCCTATGCCCAATGAGATGACAGAGCCAAAATCCGTTCCGAAAATAATAGCAAGATACTCAAATCTTGCCAGTGCATTTTTAGCCAGTCCATACAAAGGGATATTCGCAAGGACAAAAAAAGCGACTATTACAATTAAAGTCCACTTGAGTTTTGTATTGAAGCTTAGCCTCTTCTCTGTTGGTTTTGCAACTGTCGGAAGATTTAAAACAAATTCTCTTAAATTCATTTTTATTTTTGGTTTATTTCTTAGTTTCTGCCTTATTTTCCTCAGCAGATTCTGTTAATTTCTCTTCATCTACTAAAACCCTGCCACCTGCTTTTTCTATTTTTTCTCTCGCTCCTGCTGAAACAGATTTCGCTTTTATAATAAGCTTATCTTTCGCTTCGCCTTCCCCAAGAACCTTATAGTCATATAAATTCAGCTCAATTCCTTCAGGTGTCTTTTTTGCAATTCCTTCTTCGATAAGATTATAAAGCCTGTTCTCAATATCCATTATATTTATCTTCTTCTCATGCTTCCTTTTCAGTTCCTTTACGCTTGTGAATCCCTTCTTGCCAAAATAATCTGGCATCTTCGCATGAACTAATGTCACCTTTTGGCCTGCCCTTTTCCCAGTTCCTGCCATTCCTACTCCCCCCCTGCTACCGCTTCCCCTATGCTTCTTGCCAAATCCATAGCCGCATCTTCTGCTTCCCCTTAATCTGCTCCTCTTGTTTCTTTTTTTGACTCTCATTTTAAAGCATCCTCCTGAGAAGCAAGACTATGTCTTTGCCATTATTTCCTAATATTCCTTTCGGATAAAGTATTCTTGAACGCTTGTTAAATCCCTTTTTTGGCGGCTGCAATCTGAAAAAACGCTTCATATTCCCAAACTCGCCAGATTTAATCTTTGAAATGAGTGAGGTAACTGAATTTGCCTCAATTGGTTTATCTCCTATTAGTTTCCCCCTCTTGATAATAAGCTCCTTAAGCATCTCATCGTCTATCTCGCCATATGCAACATACTGGGAAACCTTCTTTAGCATGCCTGAAATCTCCTTATTCTCCTGCAAAACAACACAGGTATATTTCTTTCTTAATCTTAACCTGTCAAGTGTTGATTTTATCCCTTCACTTAAATCAACCTGCCCTGAAATCCTTATTACTGCTATCATTTTTTGCTCCTTAATTTTTTTAATGCATCAAAACACGCTTTAGCGAGATTTATCTTTGTTCTTGTTTGCCCGAATGTCTTGCTGTAAATATCCTTTATGCCGGCAAATGCAAGAATCTTCTTGCATTCTCCCTCTATGACTAATCCTGTTCCTCTTGGAGCTGGCATTAAAATCATTTTTGAACTTCCGCATTTTCCCTCTACTTTGAAGGGTATTGAATGCTGTTCAGTGCATGAACAATCAAAACTACCGCAGCCTCTTGTTATCTTTATTATATTTAATTTGGCGTTTCTTGCTGCCTTTTCTCTTGCAGGCAATGTCTCCTTTGCCTTGCCATACCCTAAGCCAACATAACCTGCCCTGTTGCCAACAACAGAGAGGCACGCAAAACTTGGCTGATTGCCCTCTGCAGTTTTTCTCTGTGTTTGCCGCCAAGCCCTTCTCTTGCCGCCTCCAAATTTGCCCTTTGCCTGCCCTATCGCAAGCAGATCAGAATTCAAATTCAGGAGCTTGTCAACAATCTCTGCCTCCATTATTTTCCTGTCTTGCTTGAATATCTCGTCTATATCCTTAATCTTGCCTTCCTTTACCTCTCTGCCTATATTTGTTTTTGGCTGCCATGAATCCAGTCTTTTAAATCTCTCTTCTTCAAGTCTCATTGCGGCCTTTTTAATCAAATCCTCCTCGCTTTTCTCTATTGGCTGGACGACTTCTTCTTCTATCTTCTCTTCCTGAACAGTTTGCTCGGTCTTATTATCTTTATTTGATAATTCCTGCTCTTGTTCAATTTTCTTTTCTTCAGGTTTTTCAGTTTTCTTTTCCATTTTACTTGATATTCTTTTTAATTTCCTCTGTATTGATAGATTTTTTCATATGCTTCCCAGTCAATCTGTCTTCTGAAGGAATAACATCTTCCGAGCATGGCACATTAACTCCTGAATCAATCACTCCCTTGATTGCTGCATAAATTCTTGAACCCTTTGTTGACCTTGCCAGTCCTGTGTCGGCTATTGCCTTCTCAAATTTTAGTTTCTTTATCTTGGTGCCTAAAAGATAACCATCAAGATAAGCTGCAGGAACTGACTTTAACGAGCCTGATGCTGGTTCTGGCCAGCCATACTTAATCAATTCCCTAGAATTTGCAGTGCATAAAACAAAATCCTGCGCCTCTTTGCTCTCAACAAGCTGCAAAATAATATACTTGTTTGTTTTTCTTGCTACAACTCTTGGTATCCCAGATTTAATCATTCCCAATCTCGCATGATAATCTGTCCTGTGCTCATTCCTTCTTCTGAATTTTACTATCCTGTAAGTCATTTTGTATACTCCTTAAGATGCTTCAAGCCCTTGAAAATGCCTGATTTGGCATAATTCCTTAGTTTCCTGTATTCAACTGAACTGATTTTTCCTTCAGTCCTCTTAATTTTAAGATATTTTCGCAATTTTCTTATTTTATTAACATAAGTTGTTTTCTTTCTTGCCAGTTTTATCTTTCTGGTTATATTGCCTGCCCTTCTCCTTGTCTTTCTCTTCTCTTTCTTCTTTCCGCCTCTGATATCCTTGATTTTTATAACCTTCTCTGCTATCAAATCCTTGATATCCTGCCTTGTTATTGCCTCTTTAATCTCCTGCAGTCTCTCTGGATTAAACCATACCCTGTCCTTCCCGACATTAAGCACTCTTGCGGCAATTGTTTTTTTCTTGTCAAGTTTCATTTTACTGTTTTTTCTCCTCGGTCTTAACTTCTTCCTTTCTGGTTTTTTCTGAGCTTGTTTCTTTTTTCTTGCTAATTTCTGCTATAATCTTCTCTGCCTTTTTCATGAATTTTTTCTTGTTGATAAGCAGATTAACGCCCATTTCTTCTGCCTTTTTCACAATCGCAATCTTTTTTTTCATGCCAACTTTTGCAATTATCCCTATACCGCCCTTGCCGACTTTTTCCAAATCCTTCTCGTTCTTTACTAATATGGGTATCAATCCTTCTATAGTTCCTCGTATAAGACGCGGGCTCATGTATCCAACTGAAGGATTTTTTCCGTGGCTCTTTTTCTTTTCTCTGAGCTTGTTATGCCTGCCCTTTGGCTTTCTCCATACTTGCTTGTTCTCTCTTCTCAATCCAAGATTTGATATTTTATGCCAGTCCTTCCTTAGGAATGTTGGCTTTCTCCTCTTGATTACCCTTCTATGCTCAAGCAGTTTCTTTATTTCCATTTAGATTCTCCTCCCGTCTTTCTCAATCATAAAAATTCCATCCTGAAAAACCCTTCTGTCCCTTGATTTTATTCTTGTTGCCATTTCTATATTTGCTGCTGTATGCGAGGCTTTTTCCTTGTCAATTGAAGCGACAGTTATAATCTCCCTCTCAATCTTGACACTTGTATCCTCAAGTATCTCTGCCTTTCTTTCCTTTGTTTCCCCGAGAAAATTCTTTATTAGAACAAACTTCTTTGCAGAATCAACGGCAACTGAAATGGGAAAATGTACAGAACATACCTGCAATTTATACTCAAAAACCTTCGTCACTCCTAAAATCATATTTTTTATATGCGCTGCAATTGTGCCAGTTATCTTTTTCTCGCGCTTTGTCGCCTTTTTTGAGCTCAATGCAACAAGATTGCCCCGCTTCTCCATTGACATAAAAGAATATGGGAAATTCTTCTCTATTTTTCCGAGCGGGCCTGTTACAACTACTGTAAAACCATTTATTTCAACATTTACATTTTCAGGTATCTGAATTTCCTTTGATATGTCCTGTTTCATTTTATTATTATAACGCATCCTCTGGAATTTTAATCTAAAAACAGAATGCTACTAAAGATCCTCCAATATTCTTTTCCATTGCCTCCTTGTGTGTTAATAACCCTCTGCTTGTTGATACAATCAATATTCCAAAATCCCTTGCAGGGAGAAATCTTCTGACATATTTGTCAAACTCATTCTTTTTGACATAAAATCTTGGTTTTATTGCCTTGCAGCTGTTTAAACTTCCAAGCGTGATTTCTACTTCTCCGTCCTGTTCCTTGTAACCAGAGATGTAACTACTTCTCTTCATTATACTCAAAACATCCAGCAAGAGTTTTGAACTTGGGACTGAGCATTTGTCCTTTTTCCCTGCCCGTTTTGTATTCATCAGACAATTCATTGCGTTTGCTATTATGTCCTGCATTTTTTCCTCCTATGAATATTTCCTGAATCCGATTTCTTCTGCTATTTCCCTGAAGCATTGCCTGCAAAGATTTAATCCGTATTGAGAGAGATGCCCGCCGATTCTTCCGCATCTTTGGCATTTTTTTGTGACAAAGCCGATTTTCCTGTCCTTTGGCTTGTTGAATGTCAGATATCTCGCTTTGATTGCCGGCTTGCCCTCAAGCTGTTTCAAAATTTTTCTCCAGTCGCTTACTGTCATTTTTTTGTCTCCTTTTCAACTATCGTTGTATTGAAATTTTCCTGCATGAATTTCACTGTTTCTTCCTTTGTTATCTTGTGCCTTGAAGGTATCCTGCCTCTCTTTATCTTCCTTAGGCCTACATTAAAACCTGCGCGCCTCAGGCTCAGTGAAACATCAAACCCTAATATTCCTATTTCGCGCTGAAACTGCAACCCGGGAATCTCTATATACTCGTGAATCCCGAAATTAACAACGCCTTCTCCTATCTGCTTCCTTGTGAGCTGATTGCCATTCACTTCAAGAAATTTTTTCAGCAATTCCTGCACTCTTGAGCCCCTTAATGTCACTTTGCATCCTATTTCAAGTCCTGGCCTCAGGCTGAATGCAGGCATTCTTTTCTTTGTCGTTGTCTTTACTGGTTCTCTATCTGTCAAAAATTTAAGCAGTTTCATGCTCCTGTCAAGCTTTTCTCCTACTGCTCCGCAACTAATCACGAGTTTGTCTATTTTTATCCCCCTCATTGAATTATTACTTTTCATTTTCAACTACAAGAACATTTGCTAAAGGTATCTTTATAACGCTGTTATCTGCCTTTATTTCTGCAGTTCTGCCCTCCATTTTGTTTAATATCCCCTTTGTGCCTATATGGCTGCCGCCTATTACTTCTACACTTGCCTTTTCCTTTAATGGCAAATGTTTAATGATTTTATTTGCCTTAAAATCAAAAATGACTGAATCATTTACTGCTGCTTTCAAATCTGACGGGAGATTATAGCCGTTGTCAAGATTAATCTGGACCTTGCCTCCTGAAAGTATTTTTTTGCTTACAATCTTGCATATTCTCGTAAATGATTCCTTTTCGCTTATCTCCCCAAGTGAAAATTTATTATTCTTGAGTATAACCCTAAAAAATTTCTGGAGTCTGGTTATTGTTACGCTATCGAACAAGTGCACGCTTATTCTCTCGTCATCTGTCTTCCTGTTATTGACAAGAATTTCGCCTGCCTTAAGGAGTGCCCTTGCTTCTCTTCTTGTTTTTGCAATCTTGAGTATATCCCTTAATACAATCAAAAGGGGGATTGTTTTTGCATTGCCAATTTGAGCGATTACATATTTTTCCCTGCCTTTCCTCTTGAGAGGGAATGATTTTGGCATTGCGATTCTTCTTAGGTGAGTCATTTTTTTATCTCCGATTTTTTATTGTCGCTTTCATTTTTCTTCTTAATCCTTTTTTTGTCTTCATTATTCAGCTCGATTATCTGCAAATTTGACGGATGGAATGTGACTGGAGCCTTGCTCCCGTCTCTTTTTGTTATCTGGATGCCCTCAACTGTCACTCTTTCTCTCTTAACATCTGCACCAAGCACCTTGCCTTTCTTGTTTCTGAATTTGCCGTTTAAAATTCTGATGATATCATTTTTCCTTATCTCTATGCTTCTTTTCCCATAAGTTTTTCTAAGTTCCTTTGAGAGATTTGCGCCCATCAATTTTTGTTTCAAGTGCAGCGGGGCATTAAATCTGTATTTCCTCTGCTTTCTTGCCTTGCTGCTCCCCTTCCACTTGACTGAAAACTTTTTTTTCATTTTTATACAATAGTTTTGGCTAATTTAGCTACAGCAGACCATCTTTCAGACACTTCCCTCGCGACAGGGCCCTTTATTATAGTCCCTTTGGGATTGCCCTTCTCGTCCTTGAGCAATACTGCTGCATTATCATAAAAGCATATTCTTTCTCCAGTCAATCTCCTGTATGATTTCTTCTGCCTTATTACAACTGCATCAAAAACGTTGCCCTTCATTTCAGGCAGCCCTTCCCTTACGCTGACTTTTATCCAGTCGCCAACGCCTACTGAAAATTGCCTGCCCTGCACACTCTTGCCCCGCTTTACTGACACTATCCTTGCTATTCTTGCACCGCTGTTGTCAGCTATATTGACATGGCATCCCAAATTAAGCGCCTTCGTGATTCTTGCAGTTACTGCTTTCATTTTTTTAGTTTATTTATCTGATTTTTCTGTGTTTATTATAACATGATGTATTGTCTTGCTCAATGGCCTGCATTCACCTATCTCAACGTAATCTCCTACTTTAACCTGCGAAGCAAGACATTTTGGCAGATGCGCATGCAATCGTGTTCTATTTTTTGCATATCTCTCGTATTTTGGGAAATATGTGAATCTCTGAAATTCTATAGTCACATTACTGGCATGAATCTTTATGACATTCCCTTTGAATCTTCTGCCTCTCACCGAGATTGTTCCGTGAATCGGGCATTTCTTGTCATTGCACTGCATAGTATCCTCTACTGCTGTCTTCTTCTCTGCTATTTTTTTATCCTTTTTCATTTCTGCTCCTTCTGATAACGGCAGGGCTAACCCTGTATTACACCTCTTATTGCGTTTGTCCCCTATTCAATAGTGTTCTCTGGAAATCCCATGCGAACAAGGATTTCCTTTGCCTTTCTCTTGTGTTCTCCTTGAAGTTCGATTACGCTGTTCTTTATTGTACCGCCGCAAGCAAGCTCTGTTTTAAGCTGCCTTGCAGTCTCTTTCATGTTGACGCTCTTGTCAAACCCAGTTATCAGCGTTATTATCTTCCCGAACTTTCTCTTCACGACTTCAATCCTTATGCTCTGCTCTGTCTTCGCTATGTCCTCGCAAACACATGCTTCTTTGGGCAAACCGCATTTCGGGCATGTATCCATATTTACTTTTTTACAGTTTTTTCCTTGTTTATTTTATTTGCTGATGTGAGTATTCTCGCTATTGTTCTCTTGATTTCCCTGATTTTTCTTGGCGCAGTTTTGCTTGATTTCTGTGCATTAACCTTCAGGCGTTCAAGCCACAAATCGTTCAGTTTTTTCTGCAGTTCCTCAATATTCATTGCGGCTATTTCCTTTTTCTTTAATATTGCCATTTTTAATTCTTTTTCCTCCCCTTTCTCTTTGGTTTTTCCTCATTTGTCTCATCTAATTTGGGTTCTTCTTCCTTTATCTCTTCAATTATAATGTCCTTATTAATGCTTATCTTGTCAAGCAGCAAATCATTCGGAGGCACAATCTCTACTTTCACTCCTATTGTTCCGGGCTTTGTATTTGAGGGGACTTCTGCTCTGCTTACTAAACGTATCTGTTCTCCTGTTTTTTTCAGATAACCAAAGGCAAAACGCCATGATTTCGCCCTCTCGCTTGGCAGCTTGCCCGATAATCTTATCTCGCCGCCTAATGCGCCTGCATCCTTAATTCTCTGCAGCATCTTATATGCAATTATCTTGAAACTAGTAGATCCAAATCTCTCAAGAGCCAATGCAATCTCCTCCCCGATACATTTTGCATCTAAGTCGGGATTTTGCACTTCAAGTATTTCTATATGGGGATTCTCCATATTAAACTGCTTCTTTAACTTCTCTGTCAAGTCTGTTATTTTCTCCCCCTTTCTCCCTATAATCAACCCTGGCTTGCTTGTCTTTACTATTATCTTTTCCCCGATGGGAGTTCTTTCTATTCCGATTGTGTTTATTCTGCCTTTCCCCAATTCTGCCTCAACGAATTCCTTTACCGCGAATTCGTCCTGCTTTAACTTTACAAATTTTTTCTCTATCATTTTTGTTTTAATTCAATGAATACGTCTGTCCTCTTGAAATTTTGGGCTCTTCTGCTGAACCTTCTTCTCGATGCCAGATTTGATTTAGCATGAATCACAAGTGAGGATGCGTCAACTCCTAAATTTGATGCATTTGCCTTCAAATTTTTTAATAATCTTATGAATGCCTTGCTTGCATTTTTCGGATATCTCCCCGAATCCATCCCTTTTCTATGAGGCAATTCTCCTTTCATAGGGACTGCCTTCTTTAAATTCGAAACATCTTGGAGTATTGAAACTGCATCATCTACCTTTCTGTTCCTTATGAATCTGCATATCGCAATTGAATGCTTTGTTGAGATTGGGAGGTCTTTGCCCGTTACGGTTATGTTCCTATGCAAAATCTGCTTTTGCTCCTCTTCTTTCTTTTCATCTTGTTTGAGTTGTTCTTGTTCTGTCATTTTATTTCACCGATAATGCCGCAGAGCTCTTTGTTGCACCGATACCTGGTGCGCTATGTGCAACCTTTTGCCTTGTAGGCACAAATTCTCCTAGCCTATGCCCGAGCATTTCAGGCAGTATTTTTACTGGGATAAATTCCTTGCCATTATGAACATTTATCGTCAAGCTGACCATTGCAGGGACTATAACTAATGACCTCGAATGCGTCCTTATTTGCTTGCCCTTCTTGTGCTTCTTGTCAATCCGGACTAAAAATTTCTCAATGCTGTCAAATTGCCTAAGCAGATTTCTTCTTGCCCTTGATTTCAAGAATCTTGCGAATTCCCTTATTTTAAGCGCCTTTAATTCATCCAATGTTTTTCCACGGAATAAAAATTCTGCCATTTTAAATTTCCTTCCCATTTCTTGGGAAATTTAAAGCTTGAAAATTATTTTCAATTTTCATTGTTTTACTTCTTCCTCCTTCCAGTTCTTCTCGGTCTCAGCAGCCCAACCTTTGCTCCAGATGGTGCATTCCTTTTCGCTATCTTGGATTTAATTCTTTTTCCTCTGCCGCATCCAAATGGATGGTCAACTGCATTCATCTTTACTGCTGATGTCCTTGGCCACAATTTATTCCTTGCCTTCATCATGTGCCACATCTTGCCTGCCTTTGCAATTGGCTTGTCTCTTCTGCCTGAAGCAGCAACAATCCCAATTGTTGCTCTTATCCTTCCATCAAATGGTTTTTCCTGCTTTGAAGGCAACAGCACAAAAACATCATTGCCGATTTTTTTTGTAATTTTTGCGGATAAACCTGAAGCCCTTATAAATTTTGGTCCATTATATGGTATTGCTTCGACATTGCAAATGTTTGTTCCTATTGGGATTGCATTGATTGGCATTATATTTCCTGTATTCGGCTGCGCATCTTTTCCTATTCCAATTTCCTGCCCTTCCTGCAAGCCATTTACAGCAACGTTATAAAATATCTCTTTCCCAATTTTTATTTTTGCAATAGGCGAGGAATGCGCAGGTGAATTCATAAGCTTCAGAACTTTTGCCTTGCCTTCTGACTTGGGATAAGTTATCCTGAACCTGTATGCCTTGGGCCTTACCCTGTAAGTAAGGCTTCCATGCCCTCTTGCCTGTTGTATAATGCTTTTTCCCATCTTAAAATTATATTAAACCGAGTTTTGTCGCAATGTCAATCGCAGGATTTTCATTCCTCAGCTTTACATATGCCATTTTTTTATTTGCCCTTATTTCAGTATTAATATCCTTAACCTTGACATTAAATTCCTTCTCTATCTGCTTTTTTATCTCGCTCTTATTTGCCCTCCTTTCAACAACAAATATTATTGTGTTCTCTGTCTCAATAAGCTTTATCGCCTTTTCTGTCCTTAACGGATACTGCAGTATCATTTTAAATTTCTCAACTCATTTATTGCCTGTTCGGTATAGATTACAATTTTGTATCTATTATCATAAGGATAAAGATGCTTGACAGATAATTGGCTTGCCTTTGCAACATCAAAGATTTTGGTTTTAGTGTTCTCGTTTTTTGCAGTCACAATAAGGAGTTTTCCTTTCTGATTTTTTTTGAGTTTGTTTACAAAAGAGATAATCTCTTTTGTCTTTGCATTAGACAAAGAATCAACAATCAATGGAGAAATCGAAGAAATCGCCGAAAATAATGCAGATAATCTTTCTTTTTTGTTAATCTTCTTCTCTTTAATCATGCTCTCTACCTTTGGCGGATGTGCCTCTCTTCCTCCCCTCGTCGAAGCGACTGTTGCCCCCCTCCATGAGAACCTGTTGCCGCTTCTGGAAAATATTTTCCTCGGCACTCTTGACATTCCATATCCATATACTGTTTTCCACTTCCTTCTTGCATGCTTTATTTTTCCTGAAGCGCTTGCCTGCAATCCAGCGAGGATAAATGGAGCATATGGCTGCTTTTTCTTTGAAGCTTCATATAACCTGGAAAGAATATCTCTCCTTAAAGGAAATGAAAAGCATTCTGGCAACTCTATCTCCCTAATCTTCTCTCCTTTTATATTCAAAACATCTGCTTTCATTTTGCTCTTGAGATTATTTCAAAATTTTCCTTGGTTGCATTTTTTGATGGCCTTAATGCCGAAGTGATTAACAACGGCCTTTTTTGCGTTCCGTGAACAGAACCCTTTATCAGGATATAATGAGTTTTTATTAATCCATAATTTGAAAAGCCGCTTTTTGGCGTTATGCCTGAGCCTGAACTTGCAATGTCAAGAATCTTGTTGTTGTATTGCACTCTCGTAAAAAAGCCCATCTGCCCCATGAGGGGCGCTCTGAAAGTCAATCGCGATGGTTTCCAAGGCCCCAAGCTTCCTGCCTTTCTTACGCCCTTCTCTGACTTGTGCTGCCTAAATGCAATCCCGAATCTCTTTACTGGGCCTTGTATTCCCTTGCCCTTAGTTACAGCCCTTACATCAATAAGCTGGTTCTTCGAGAAAACATCCTCTACTGATATCTCTTTCCCAAGCAATTTTTTTACAATCTCTAATTTTTCATTGATATTGCCTGTTAATGCAACCTCTGTCAAATCAGGAACCCTTTTTATTGATGTTTTTTTGGCAATTGAGAAAACAATAATCCTCATGTCATCATAATCTGCTAAATTTTGTGAAATTTCGTCAAGCGTTTTACCTGCTTTTTTTGGCAGTTTTAATCTCCTTTTCAGTTCTGCATCAAGGTTTTCAGCCAAAATCTCTGTTGAAACAATGCCATTCTTATAGAATCTTGCAGAAAAAATCTTCATAGGCGGGCATTCAATAATGCTTACAGGCAGGATTATCTGCTTGTTTTTTGTCATTGAATTTGGGGTTAAATCCCTTGCAACAACATGAGTCATGCCGACTTTATAACCAATAAAACCCAGAATTCGCGCCCCCTCGCTCGGAATGTTTCTAAAGGCATTCCAGTTGGCACTAGGCAAAATTGACTTGGCCCGCTTTCGCGGCCAAAACTGCAAACTTCCTGCTCTTGGCTTGCTTGTCTTTGGCATTTCTTATTATTCCTATTAAATGGAGCGAAAAATTCATTTTATATAGCCTTTAGCTATTTTCCTATTATCCCCTAACCTATTTTTTAGTTGCAAAAAGGCATTTATAAAGGTTTCGGGCAGAAATTTGCAAACAAACATTTAAATAGCAGATTTTACCTTATCTTTTTATGAGTATAAGAAGTAGTGATTATCGGTGGCTATGGGGACTTTTTCTTAGATAAATCTATAATCGGGGGTTGCCGCTGGCAGCAGTTTTTTTGATGTCGTAATTATTGGCAGTGGTATTTCTGGAAGCTCTCTGGCATTTGAACTGGAAAAAAAGCATGTAAATTATCTTATATGCACTGAACAAAAAAGTCCATTATTAAACACATCCTCACTAAGCTATGGGCATTGCAGAATACCGCAACGCAAGGATTTTGAAGAGATTGTGCAAAAAAGCGTATTGCAATTGGGGGAGGATAGAAAAAGGATGAGATTTGTTTATTCTCGCGCAAATCTTGTTATGAGCTTATTTAAGGAGTTAGGCATTGATTTTGAGCATAGAAGTTTTGGCATAATCCCCTCTTGTAAAGGAAAAGGCGGTAAAATGATTCTAAAGAAATTGCAGGAAAATATTTCTTCATTTGCAACGCAAACAGAACTCATAGACTTCATAAATATAGATAATGGGTTTAGCATCCATCTTAGGAAAAATGACAAGGACATTATGGTAAAGTCAAAATATCTTGTTTTGGCAACAGGGGGGTATGGGGGAACATTCAGGCACAGTGATAATTTCCGTTATAAAAATTACAAGGTTTTTGATATTGTAAAAAATAATGGTGGAAAAATAATAAATCTCAAGTGCATTCTTGTCCATCCTTTTGGTTATAACAAAGGAAAGAGCATTTTAATCGGAAATGAAGCAAAGAATGGAGAATTCATTGATTCTACAGGCAATTTTGTATTTGATAAGGAAACTCGCAAATTAGTCAAAGAAGATAATTATCATGAAATTTTTTCACATATTCTTAAACAAATGAATGCTCATATAAACAAGGGTTCTAAAATTTACTTTATAGATTCTAATAAGAAGATTGATATTCATCCAACCGTCCATTACACTGCAGGCGGAATCAGGACAGATTATCTGGGGGAAGTTATCGGCTGCAAAAATCTTTTTGCAATTGGGGAATGCAGAGCAGACGGCTCAAGAAATGGCGGCAGGTTGCCAGGATACCTCTTTACATCCGCGATAGTAAATGGGAAAGTGTTAGGAGATAAATTGTCGCATAAATAATGTCTTTAAAACTCTATTACATTAAATAGCCTTTTCAGTAGATTCTAAAAAACTATGAAACTTGCTATTTCTATTAAAAAAATAGGTTAGATTTTCTCTTAACCTTCTTAAGCAGTATAATAAGAACAACAATAATCACAAAACCCAAGACAGCCCCAAAATAATCCCCTCTTGGCTTTTCCTTTTCCTCTTTCTCAGGTGGCTTTTCTTCTGCTTCTCTAACATTTTCAGCGGATTTTTCTTCTTGGGTTACATTCTCAACTGGCTTAACATAAATCTCTTCATGAATTGCCACTAAAGTCAGATTTGCCTTAAAATATCTAATATTATTAAGCTTGATAACCAAATCATAAAATTCTGCATTGCTAAGATTTAATTTTCTGCTTTCATTTACAGCAAGTATAAACACATAAGAGCTTGAGTTCAGTTCAATTGTTGCATTCTCGCTTGTAACCCTCTTTATGGTAAGGTTATGCTCTTCTCCTTTTAAGCTGAACTTAATCTTGTCTCCCTTTCCCAATTCTTTGTTAACTTCTTGTGATTCTTTCAGTTCTCCTAAAGAGTAAGTTGAATATGCCAAACCACCTCCACCTCCCCCACCGCCAGAACTTGAAGGAGCAGCAGGAGCCTGATAATTTACTGTTAATGTTCTTGTTTCTGATTTATTCTGCCTTAGCAAGTTATCAGTGCAATTCACGCTCCAGTTATAATTTCCATTGCTCAAAGTGATAGTAGCAGAAGTGCTTGTGTTGACTGTTACAGAAGTGAAGTTATATTTAAGTGAATAGCCATTGATTACTAAGCTGCAATTCTGAATAGCAAAATCAGTAACATTGAAGCTAAAGGTTATTGAATTGTTATCTGTCCATGAAGAAGAATTAGCTGGGCTTTCAAGATAAACAAGAGGAGCAGATAAATCTCGCACAACAGTTCTATTAGCTGAAAAAATGCAATTGTTTGTAGTATCACATGCCCGTATTGCCCATGTAAAGCTTCCCTCGCCATAGGCAGATAAATTAGCTTGAAAAATATAAGCAGTTCCATTTATTCCTGAAGAATTAGTCTGATTTCTGTGCCATCCCCCCCAAGTTCCATACAAACTGACATTGCTTACAGCAACATTATCACTTATGTTTGCACTAAAAGTGATGTTGCTAAATGATGTGTAATTAGCATCAGCAGGATAGTTTACCTCTATGCTTGGGTAAGTTATATCTGCTGCTGTTGTGAATGTCTGCTCAAGGCTCCAGTTTGATTTTGCCAAACCTGTGTCTATTGTTTGAACGCTCCAGTAATAAGTTGTGCTGTTTCTTAACCATGAGCCACCTAGAGTTATGCTCTTTCTCTGCATCATGTTTCCGAAGTAGCCTGCAGTTGGGTTTGATGAGCCGCCATAAACGCCCGATACAATCTGGTTGCCTCCAGAGGTTGTGCCAACTCGCAGATTGTAATACAAGCCAGTCATGTTAGTTTCGTTATCCGAGCCATTTCCCCACCTCAGAGTAAGTTGGTTGTTTGCATAAGAGGCAGAAAAGTCCGTCGAGTTTGGGGATTTTGGGAGGGTGTTGTTTAAAGTTAGAGAACGATTGCTGGTATATACAAATCTTTGTAAATCATTTGAACCATAACCAGTAGACACCAAATCTAAATCTGTATCATTATCCATATCCACCCATAAAACAGTGCTGTAATATAAATTAAGCATATCTGATTCTGGATCTTGCCAATAACCCGTAAAATTAGTATTAGTAACATTAAATAAGTAAAGGACCGTAGATTCCTCTCTTCCACTTGTGATTAAATCCACATCACCATCATTATCATAGTCGCCAAAGGACTGCGAACCAGCAAACATACCATCTAAATCCTCAAGCTCTTTTTGAGTTTGTATAAAAGTACTACCATTATTTTTATATATACGGTGTTCATCACAACAACCATATAGACTTAAATCCAAATCGCCATCATTATCAAAATCTGCAAGTGCTATCGAACTATCATCTACACTAGTTAAGCTTTGTGTCCAAATTATATTTTCTACAAAACTAGTGCCATTGTTAAGATAAACCATCGTAAATTTAATTGGACCTGTCTTTCTGCCACTCAAAACAAGGTCTAAATCTCCATCGTTGTCTATGTCGCCAAAAGAAACTGCACTTTGCCTCACACCTGTTAAATTTTGCTGCCAAGTAGTGTTTTCTACAAAACTAGTGCCATTGTTAAGATAAATTTTTGTAATCCATGCAACACCAGTATCTCCACTCAGAACAAGGTCTAAATCTCCATCGTTGTCTATGTCGCCAAGAGCAACAGAACTTCTCCACACACCTGTTAAATTTTGCTGCCAAGTAGTGTTTTCTACAAAACTAGTGCCATTGTTAAGATAAATTCTAGCTTCTTCTGCACCAGCGTTACACAAACCAGTATAACTCCCCCCAGAACTACAACCAGTCAAAACAAGGTCTAAATCTCCATCGTTGTCTATGTCGCCAAGAGCAACAGAACCGTAATGCATATTTGTCAAATTCTGGCTTAAACTTAAATTATAAGAGAAACTGGTGCCATTGTTTGTATATACCTTAGCACTATAACAACTTATTCCACAGTTCCCTATCGTAACTAAATCTAGGTCTCCATCAGAATCTATATCGCCGCTTACAATTGAGCTATAGTATATTTTTGTTATATTCTGCTCCCAAGCATCACTTTCATTTAAATATGTCTGTTTTGCCGTTGTTAAATTAGAAAATAATATTAATATAACGATTAAACAAAATGGTGATATATGCCTTTTCATTTCCCAGAGAATGGAGAGATATTACCCAATCCTTCTTATTTTGTAAATAGTAGAACATATAACTATTATAGCAAGTAAGAACGTTATTGCTGTAATCCCCACTATAACCACTATTTGATTCCCAGTCAAGAAATTCCTTATTCCTTGGATAGTAGCTCCTGTTAAAAATCCTGTTTTTGGTGGCAAGGTTTCTGCTATTTTTTCTAAAGTAATCTCTGCCTCTTCATTTCCTTCTTCAACTGTTACTTGCCCTACATCCTCCTGCCCGTAATTTACCCATCTCTGTAAACCTTCAACTATCGGGTCTATCTCAATTGCCCTTATCACATTATAACTTGCTGTAGGCAAATTTGGTCTTAAGTCAATAGTAAATGTCACTGAACCATTATTCGGTCCTAGAGTCTCTGCTATCAATGGAAAGCAGTAAGGTGATTCTGCTCTGTTGCTGTCTGTTGTTTTATCCTGATTGTAGCATTTGGTTTTGTTTGTATCTGTAAACCAAAAGAACAATCTTAGAGGTAACAATTCTCCATTAGTATAACCCTGCTTGAAAGGAATCTGAATTGTGTAATTCAAAGTTATGTTTGAAGTATTGCTTAAAGTGTTGCTAATAAATTGCTCTTGAGTCACAACATTTCTATTAGTTCTTGTTACTTGCTGCCATATTTGGGTTGTTGTTTGATTAATAGCACGTAACAACTTTATGCACTCCCCTGTTTTAAGACAGTTATAAATCTCTTCTAGCATATTATGCTCTTCTATTGTTAAACTAAACTCCCTAGACATCTTAACATTTATTGTTTTATCTGAATCTGCAACAAAATTTATTGTTTTATTGTAAAATTCTGTAGCCACAAATGTGCACTCATAATTTGCTGGTAAAAAACCAATTGAAATGGGAGAAGCAGCACCAACAATAATAAATGAATTATTACAATATATATTAAAATTTGGAAGAGAGACGTTAGTTTCACCGCTTCTTACATCAAAAGTAATATTCCATAAAATTTGCAAGCTTGTTGAGTTTAGTGTAACTCCATCCTCCTCAGCATCATTCGGCGTTACTTGGCACATGTAAGTATCTCCAGCAGTTGTTTCTTGTGCTACAATTGTTGAATTATCTGTCTTGCCGTCTTTTGTTTCTTCATATACTTGCTTGATTTGCTGTGCTGTTAGGGCAGAGGGATAGATTTTAGCCTCATCTATTGCGCCGTTGAAATGACTTGCTATTGCCCCCCTGTCGTTTTGCGCTCCTAGAGCAAAGGGATACTGGAAGCCACTCCCTGCAAACTTATCTACAGTTGAGAGTGTTCCAGACGAGGTTAAAGTTTGCTTTTCCCCGTCTATATATACAAATACTTCTGTATTGCTGTTCCTTCCAAAGACATAATGATGCCATGCCCCATCTGTCAGTTTAGGGTTAGCAGAGGGTAGATAGGAATAATAATCATTGCCTTCATCGTCTCTTAAATACACTCTAAGATTATTTACCTCATAGGTTGAGCCATAGTTCCAGGCAATAGTAAAAGCCTGTGTTGAGCCATCATCAACACTTCCCATCAGTCTTCTGTTGGTTGTTGTATTTGCAGTTTTTACCCATATTGAGACAGAAAAAGAGTTGTTTAACCTGCTTTCCATATCCTGCATTTTTCCAACAGTAACATAATCGTCTATACCATCAAAGCTTAGAGCTTTTCCTATTTTTCCTTCTGTAAAAGTTGCTCCATAAATTGTTCCGTTATTCCCTTTGCCGCTGTAATCCTTGGCTGAATTCTCAGAAGGCATATTCAGAACAGCTAAAGGCTGAGAATTCTTAAACCAGTTATAAATATTTGTTACCTTGTCATTGTCTGCATCGCTTGTTGATTGATTCTTGCAAGTCAGATTATCAGAGGTTGTGTTGTATTTTGATGTTGCCTGCAATTTTGGCTGTGAATGAGTTGGTGCTGTGTTTAGAATTGTAACAGCACTTGAATTGCTTGCATTCCCATAATTAACACCATCAAATGGCTTAACCTCGCAAATCCACTGCTCTCCTTTTGTTGTGTTTCCTGCGAGAAGAGTTGTGATTAAGCTGTCTGTTCCATTCTGCACCGTTGTGCTTCCTGATGAGTAAGGCTGACTATTCTTATACCATTTCCAGTATGCTGTTAATGTTGTTGCTCTATTGTCTGTTAGTGTCGCGTTACATTCTAAATCCTCCCCACTCTTTGGTTGTTGGGGGGTTATAATTAGTTGTGTTATGCTAGGGGGTATTGTATCGTAAGCTTGTTCTGCTCCTATTGTGTAGGTAGATGAGTTAAGATACACAATTCCTTTGTATACCTTGATGTAATCTGTTGCCATAGCTGCCCCTACTGCATCAGCATGTCCTTGAATATTCAATACCCCAATTGATAAAGTATTAGTTGTAACTGCATTGTTTAGTATATGATATGAAAAAAATGCCCCATTATCTTGCCTTACCACTTTGCCTGATATTCTTCTTCCGATAGTATCTTGGTTGTTTATTGAGGTATAGAAGACATAGGCTACATTAGTTAGTATTGTCATGCCATTAGCCGACTGGTTTGCAACTGCCTGGTCTTGAAGTTTTATATAATCATCAGAATCTTCAGTACTTGGACCAGAATTCCAGTGAATATATGTTCCTGTATATCCTGCAGAAGTTGTATTACGGTCAGATAGATAAAAACCAGCATATCTTTTACTCACTGTAAGATTTCCTGTGCTTTCTATTGTATGGGGAATAGCCGACGAAATTGAAACGCTATGGAATGCCCCTGCTGGTTCTAACCCAACTATAAAAACTAACTCGTTATTCAAAATTTTACTATCAGTGGCGTTTTGTGCTGGCGGCTTTACCCATCCATTGCCAATATCAGTGCTGTCTGCCCTGTTAAAATCATCCATAAAATAAGTAAGATTTTCCATCTGCTCATTTGCATTTGGATTGTTATAATAAGCGGTATAATTAAGATTTTCATTTGCGCTTATATTAGCGAGAAATTCAACATAACACCATTGCTTTCCATCTGAAGTCCCGCTGTTTATGATACCCATTTCTAATTGATAGCTTGAGTTGTCTATCAATACCAATTCCTTTGAGCAGTTAGTGGTCGCAAGTGTCAATCCTGTTACGTTAACCCTCATATACTCATTTGCGTGATAATTATTTTCAATATTTGTTATTGTTATGTTCTTTGAATTAGCCCAGTTAGCACCACCGCTCCACCATGCCATCTCGCTCAACATAAAGTCAGATGTTGCTATCTTCACAAGCGGAATGACATCAACCTTGAATCCTTCCTGTGAGTTCATATTGATATTGAAATATCCCCTTATGTCTATGTAGTATGTCTTGCCTTTCTCTAAAGTTATTTCTTTTGTCAGCTGTTTCCATCCTCGCCTGTTTTCAAGATGCGAGCCACTTTCAACTTGTGTGCAGTTTGAAAAATATGAATAAGTCCAGTTGCCCTCAAACCCTTCTGTCGTGTTATAAGTCACGCAAACCGTAGAATAATCTTTAACTTCCTCTTGGTATTCATTCAGATAGTAAATCTCACTCTTCTGGAATTTGTCCTGTCCTTTTGCCCAAGTGAATTGTGTTCTTAGCTTGTTCTTGTCTATTGCAGCAGAAGTGGGCGCATTAGTTCCAGAATAAGTGAAACTGAAAACCAAGTCGCATGTTCCGAGGCAAGTTGGGGTGTAGTGCCTGCCTGCAATATCATAAGTAATCAGATTGTAACTAACTGACAATCCAGAGCCCCCTATGGCGTAAGCTATGACAAAATTTATAAGAAAGACCATAGAAATTACAAGACCTATTGCTAATGAAAAATATGAAAGAATAGTCTTGGCTTCTTTATTCATGCTCTCTGCCTCTTTTTTCATGAAAGTGAATAAATCAAACTTTAAATACTTTATGCGTAATCCGATAAGTTTTTTCAATTTTAGGTAAAAACTAAGAAAAAACAGCGGTTTATGCAACAAACTCCTTTCTATCTGAATTTTCCCTTCCGTCTGCAACGATATTCCTTGTTATTATGCCCTTCTTCTTTGCATTCAATCTTAATTTTTCAAAGTCCTTTTCTCCCTGGGGCAGAATAACATCATTTATCTCTACTGTATGCCTAACCTGCGCCTTCTTGAAATCATCAATGTCAAATGCAAATTCTTCCTTTATTTTTTGCCAGTGTTTTATATCTGCCTCTAGAACACAAAACTTGTCATTCACCTTTTCCGAGCCCGATTTTGACGGCTTGGGCAGTTTTTTCTTGATTTTTAACTCAATTCCATCCCCAATACAATCAAAAAGCATAAAATACGCAACATCTGAAATTTTCTTTATCTGCTCTGCTGTAAGTTCTGCATCAATTTCACTCGCAAAAATTGCCGCCTTTTTTTTAGATGCGGCTTTGATGTCAATCTGCTTGATGAGAGAATCTGGGTTTTCCCTTGTTAAAAGGATGCCATTAACCCTCATCTTTTGGGCAATGCCTGACGCAAAAACCACAAGGTTATTTGCTAACTCAAAAGTAGAATTCAACTTGCATTTGCCATTTCTTGACAGGGTTGTAACAAATTTATTTTCGAATTTTCCCCTGGAAAATCTTATGAATTGTGAGTGAACTGATTCGTCAGTCTCATTCTGCCAGATTTTTTTGATGAAGAATATTGCCATACCCAATTTCTGTCAAGTTGATTTATAAAGTTTTTTATATAACGAGTAAAACAAAAATTTATAAAATATCATGGCATTTTAATTTTATGGTTAAGAATGAATACGCCCAGAAGACAATGCTTATAGGGATTATAATAACACTCGCCGTATTCTCCTTTCTCATCGCAAAACCCTTTCTTATAACAATACTAAGTTCAATGATACTTGCATATATCTTTAATCCAGTTCATAATAAACTAAAAAAAATTCTGAAAAATGCCAATTTATCCGCAGGGATAATAAGCTTTATCATATTCCTTGCTATCCTAATACCCGTATGGCTTCTTACTCCCCTTCTCGTAAGGCAGACATTTAGCATATACACCATGCTCCAGAATGTTGACTTTGTCTCTCCATTAAGGCAAATTGCGCCAAAATTTTTCGTGTCCCCAGAGTTCACAAGAGACTTTACAGTAAGCGTTAATGGAATCGTAATAAAAATTGCTGATTCTATCATGGCAAGATTTGAGTCAATAATTGCAAATCTCCCCCTGATACTGACCCAGATTGTTGTGTTATTCTTTGTATTCTTCTTTACACTAAGAGATGAGGACAAGATAGTCGTGTTCCTGAAAGAAATGTCCCCATTCAACGAAGAAACAGAAAAGAGATTTATCAAGCAATTTAATGATGTCACAAAATCAGTCATATACGGCATGGTTATTGTTGGAACCATTCAAGGCATAGCCGCAGGCATAGGATTCTATGCATTTGGAGTTTCCCAAGCATTGTTCCTCACAATAATCGCAATCCTATTCGGCATACTGCCTATATTGGGTCCCTTTATGTTATGGCTTCCAATAGGGATAGGCATGGTGATTTCAGGGAAGATTGCAATTGCCACAGGATTCATACTATATAATATATTAACCACTCTAATCATAAACTTCTTCATATCCCCAAAAATTATCGAGAAAAGAAGCGGCATGCCGCAGGTTATAGCAATTATAGGAATGCTGGGGGGAAGTTATTTATTTGGCATAATAGGGCTCATAGCAGGCCCGTTAATCCTTGGTTACCTCCTGATTTTCCTAGAATTCTTCAGGAACAAGAAAATACATGAAATATTCAGTTTATAAAAGCAAAAAATGTTACTGAAAGTTAAGTCACTCAAGCTGTTTGCAGGAAGACCTGTTGCAATACTTCACAAGAAAAAGGCAAAGCAATTGAATGTTCATGTTGACGAAAGAGTAATGGTTAAATCAAAAAGAAAAAGGATTATAACAATTATTGATACAATAGCAACAGCACTTCTGGATGAGGGGGAGATAGTATTATCAGAGGAGGTTATCAATGAATTAAAGCTGAGAACAGGGCAGTATGTTGAAATAATTCCTGTAGAACAGCCGCAGAGTGCTTATTATATCAGGGAAAAAATCAAAGGGCAGGAACTGAATGAGAAAAAGATATTTGCAATAATATCGGATATTGTTTCAAACAATCTTACAGAGGCAGAGATAGCATACTTCATCTCTGCAGTGTACATCAATAGGATGAACATGGATGAAACATTCTCTTTGATAAAGGCAATTGTAAACACTGGAAAAAAATTGAATATAAGAGGAAAAAAGATTATAGCGGACAAGCACTGCATAGGGGGTATTGCGGGCAACAGAACAACTCCGATTGTTGTTTCCATATGCGCTGCAGCGGGTTTGACAATGCCAAAGACATCAAGCAGGGCTATAACATCTGCTGCAGGAACAGCAGATGTCATGGAGACTATAACAAATGTTGAGTTTTCAGTCAAGCAGATAAAGAGGATACTCAAAAAGGTTAATGCATGCATGGTATGGGGCGGTGCATTGGGGCTTGCACCAGCAGATGACAAAATTATCCAAGTTGAAAGATTGCTTAGCTTGGACCCAGAAGCGCAATTAATTGCAAGCATTCTATCAAAGAAGGTTTCTGCTGGAGCAACTCACGTTGTCTTGGACATTCCATGCGGAAAATCTGCAAAATTCAGCGAAGAAGAAGGCAAAGAATTAGGGAAAAAATTTTCACATCTTGCATCTAAATTAGGGCTTAAGTTGAAGGTGTTCATAAGCGACGGTTCACAACCAATAGGGAATGGCATAGGTCCTGTTCTTGAAATAAGGGATGTAATTGCTGTTTTGTCCCGCCAAGAAAACAGGCCCAAGGACTTGGAAAGAAAGGCTGTAAAGCTTGCTGCCTTGCTGCTTGAACTGACAAATAAAGTACCGCATGGCAAGGGAATAGAAAAAGCAAATCAGATACTTGATTCTGGCTCAGCATACAGAAAGTTCAATGAGATAATAAAGGCACAAAACAGCTCTCTTAACAACATTGAAAGCCGCCTCAGAGTAGGCAAATACTCCTGTGACATATTGGCTAAAAAAAGCGGCAGGATAGCTGGGATAGACAATAAAAAAATAAATGCAATAGCAAGAATCTCTGGATGCCCTGCTGACAAAGGTGCTGGCTTGTATTTATGGAAGCACTGCAATGATAATACTAAGGCTAATGATAAAATTCTGACGATATATTCTGAAATAAGGGAAAAATTGGAATACGCCAAAAAAAAGTACATTTATCTGGACCCGATTGAGATAGCTTGAGAAGGATAACTTTTTAAAGAATTTTCTCTTCAGTCTGAAAATGGTCAAGAAAAAAGAAGTAATACCCGAACAGCACTCCATCGAACAGAGACATGACACCTTAATCGACAAAAGAAAAGACAAGTTTTTTTCATTTTTCAAGAATAATGTGGATGTTGCAGCAATACTTATATTATTACTAATAGCAGCATACGCATATAACGTAAGAACAAGCAATATTCCTAATTTAAAAGATGTCACAACAGGCAGTTATACATTGGGACCGGACTTGGACCCTTTTCTATTTCTAAGATGGACTAAGGAAATAGTGGAGAACGGCAGTCTGGCTAAAATTGACGTATTAAGATACTATCCTTTAGGATATGAGACCTCAAGAGAAACCCTGCTGTTGCCGTATTCAATCGCCTACACCTATAAAGTCCTTCATTTTTTTAATAATGCTGTTACAGTTGAATTGGCTGCAGTTATTTATCCCGCAATTTTCTTTGTTCTTGCATTGATTGCGTTTTTCTTATTTGTAAGAAGGCTCTTTTTCAATGATTCAAAGATAAAAAGGAATCTGATAGCGCTGATTGCAACGGCATTTTTTATCGTGATGCCCTCCCTTGTTCACAGGACAGTTGCAGGCATCCCAGAAAAAGAAGCTGGAGGCATATTCTTCCTATTCCTTGCCTTGTATCTTTTTGTTGTTTCAATGCAAAGCAAAACAAGGAAAGGGGCTATCATTTACGGCTGTCTGGCGGGAATATCAACAGGGTTATTGGGATTAACGTGGGGTGCAACGGCATTCGTCTTCCTCAGCGTCGGTCTAACAATGCTTTTGTGCTTCTGCCTTGAAATTGTGAATGAAAAAGAGTATCTTGCCTATCTCTCTTGGGTTCTTTCATTTTCTATTGTGCTGGGATTTTTTACGGCAAAGTATAATGGCATCAAGGGTCTAATCAATTCAACAACCACATCAATCGTTTATCTTGCGGCTGCAGCGATAATAATGGACATTTTCCTGTCAAAATACCTGTATGGCAGAATAGCAGATAGGATAAAACTGCCAAAAAGGATTACCTCTTTGATTGCTACAATATTAGTGGGCATATTATTTTTCCTTGTAATGAATCCTTCAATGGTTCTTCATATTGTCAAGGACATACAAGTGGGGTTGCTGCATCCCCAGGGTGTTGACAGGATAGCATTGACCGTTGCAGAAAACAGCCAGCCATATTTCTCCACATGGAAATCAACCTACATGGACATAAGATTTTTCTGGATTTTTATGCTCTCTGCTGTCTTGCTTTTTTACGAAGCAATAAAGGAATTAAAGAATATCGAAAGATATATTTTGAGCAGTGTCTACTTCCTGTTTCTGGTTGCACTGATATTCTCCAGATACTCTGGAAGTACTATTATGAATGGCACAAGCACACTGAGCCAGATAGTTTATTTCGGCGGATTCTTTGTTTTTGCCGCTGTATTCCTCGTGATATATATAACTGCCAACAAGAACAAGGAATTAGAAAGGATAAAAAGGATAAAAATTGAGGTAGTTATTCTATTATCCCTCTTTTTATGGGCAGTAATCTCTGCGCGTGGTGCGATTCGACTGTTTTTCCTGCTTGATCCAATAGTTGCAATCCTTGCTGGTTTTATAGCAGTTGAATTGCCATACAAGGCGATTAAGAACAAAAAAGACACAATAAAATTGATAGTATGGGTTGCTGCTTCTTTATTTGCGTTGTTTATAATCCTCCCCGCATTATACAATTTCGCGGTTGTTACCAGCATGCAGGCAAAGGGCACTGTCCCCTCATATTACACAATACAATGGCAATATGCAATGCAATGGGTAAGAGATAATACTCCCAAAGATGCTGTTTTTGTCCACTGGTGGGATTATGGATACTGGGTTCAAACAATTGGACAGAGAGCAACTGTCGTTGACGGGGGGAATACAATAGGCTACTGGGACTATCTTGTCGGCAGGTATGTGCTGACTGGGCAAAGTGAAAAAGAAGCATTGGAATTCCTGAAGACTCATAATGTGTCCTATCTTCTGATTGATCCCACTGACATAGGGAAGTATCCCGCATACAGTTCCATTGGAAGTGACTTAGATTACGACAGATACAGCTGGGTTCCAACTATGGTTTTGGATGAGAAGCAGACTCAAGAAACAAGAAATGGCACAACCTACTTCTACAGCGGGGGGACTGCATTTGACAAGGATTTTGTGTGGTATGATATACAGACAAAACAGCAGTATCTTTTCCCGCAACAAAGCCAAGAGGCAGTAATCGCAGGTGTACTAGTAAAGATAAATAAGGTGTCTATTGGCAATAGCAGCCTTGCCCAGATAGAGCAGCCAAAAATTGTTGTTTTATATAAAGGAGTCTCGAGAATAGACATTCCTTTGTGTTATATGTATTATGAGAACAAACTTAGTGACTTTAAGTCTAACGGGCCTTGCATGCCTGCTGCATTTTATGTCATTCCAAGCCTTATATCAAGTGGCAAGGGGGTTAGTGTAAACCCTCTGGGTGCGGGACTGTATCTAAGTGAAAAGGCATTCAATGCGTTATGGGTTAAATTATATCTTCTTAATCAGACAGAAAATTTCAAACTTGCTCATTCACAGCCAAGTCCTATTGTCAGTCAATTGAGACAGCAGGGGATAGACTTACCTGACTTTATATATTATGGTGATGTGCAGGGGCCTATCAAGATATGGAGCATAAAATATCCTGAAGGAATAGAGGTTAAACAGGAATATCTTGAAAAGGGCTATCCTGATGTAAGATTGTTAAATCCGGGGAGCAAGTAAAATGAAAATTTTCAATTTTCAGTTTCCTAAAAATCTTGGAGGATTTTTTTGAAAATGAAACTATTGCTATTCTTACTCTGCATACTAACAAGCTTTCTTGTCACACTAACAGCCATGCCTTACTGGATTAAAAGGGCTGTAAATGCGGGTTTAGTTGGCACAGACATGAACAAGCGAAAAAAACCGAAGGTTGCGGAGGTTGGGGGGATAATTGTTGTTGCAGGAACTATTGCAGGCATACTGGCTTATGTAGCAATAAAGACATTCTACTTTAACAGCATGCAATTCGTCATTGAAATACTCGCATTTGTATGCACACTCCTTATAATAACACTAATCGGATTTACCGACGATATATTGGGCTGGAAAATTGGATTAAGGCAGTATCAAAAACCTATACTATGCCTTCTTGCAGCCATCCCCCTAGCAGTTATAAATGTCGGCGAATCAACAATAACGCTGCCTTTTATAGGACCTGTTAATCTTGGGATTCTTTATCCCTTAGTGCTCGTGCCAATAGCGATAACGGGAGCAGCGAATGGTTTTAACATGCTCGCGGGCTATAATGGATTAGAGGCAGGAATGGGAATGGTTATTCTCTCAACATTAGGATTATTCCAAGTAAGGAATATTGGCTATATTGATGTATTATGGGTGGGAGTGATATCCTTTTGTGCTGTCGCTGCTTTGGTAGCATTCTTTTTGTATAATAAATTCCCTGCAAAAATCTTTCCCGGAGACACATTAACCTATAGTATCGGGGCTATTATTGCATCTGTTGCAATATTCGGAAATGTTGAAAAGATTGCATTAATCCTTTTTATCCCCTATTTCATTGAGCTAATATTAAAAATAAGAGGCAAACTGAAAAAAGAGTCCTTTGCACTGCCTCAAAAAGACAATTCGCTTGAGATTAAAGGCGTTTACGGATTGGAGCATATTGCAATCAAGCTGCTCAAAAAGATAAAGCCATCAAAAAAGGTTTATGAAAAGGATGTCGTTTCCCTTATACTCGGATTGGAAACAATAATTGCAATTATTGTCATCTTTTTGTATCTGTAATCACCCTTTAAAATGCAAAAACAGCCGTTTGTTTCAATAATAATACCCTGCAGGGAAATTGATTTGTATACTAAAGAGTGCATAAAGCATTGCCTCTTGTTAGAGTATAAAAATTTTGAAATTCTTGTCCTGCCTGACAAAAAAAGCAGAACAGCATACAAATCAAAAAAAATCAGGGTAGTCCCTACAGGAGGGGTTAAGCCTGCAATTAAAAGAAACATAGCAATGAAAAAGTCCAAGGCAGAGATTTATGCATTCATAGATTCTGATGCTTATCCTGAAAAAAACTGGCTGGGAAATGCTGTCAAGCACTTAAGAGATGATAAAATTGGAATGGTCGGCGGGCCAAATCTAACACCAAAGAATAATAATTTCAGGCAGAAAATTTCAGGAATGCTTCTTGGGATATGGTTCTGCGGGGGAAGAACTTCAATAAGGTACAGAATTGCAAAAGAACAGGAAACAATCGAACTTCCCTCTTGTAATTTTATTGTTAAGAAGGACTATGCGACTGATTTTGAGCCTGATTTGCTGACAGCAGAGGACTCAACATTCTGTTTCAATGTCGCAAAAAAAGGAAAAAGAGTAATTTATGCACCCGATGTAATTGTTTATCATAATCGCCGCGAAATTTTCTTGCCGCATATAAGACAGATGTGGATTTATGGAAGGGATATTGCAATGCTGTTAAGAAGAAAGGGGCAATTCTCCATTGACAAATTGTATTATTCCATGCTCTCGGTGTTTGTTCTTGGTGTAATCTTCGGAGCACTAATATCCTTTTTTAGCCCTTTCTTAAGACTAATCTATCTCTCGGTTATTCTTCTTTATCTGATTATAGTTCTTGCATCGAGCATAAACAAGAATTTAAAAGCGATTCCTTTCTTGTTTATAGGGATAATCTCAACGCATTTTGCTTATGGGCTTGGATTTTTATATGGTTTAGCAGGCAGGCCTACAAATAAATTGAATTTAAGGTAAAAATGAAAATAATGATTGCATATCCGCCGATAGAGAGTGAAAAGGGAATCCCTTTGCTGAGCCAGAACAGGCAGTTCCAATTCTTCCATAATCCCACATACATATTTCCTGTTGTTCCTGCATCAGCCGCAACACTGCTTCAGAATGAAAATCATGAGGTAGTATGGAAAGATGCAATAGTAGAGGGCTTGTCAAGCAAAGAATTTGATGATTTTTTCAAAAAACAGGATGTTGATATTATTGCAATGGAAACAAAAACCCCCGTGATAAGAAAACAATGGCAGATAGTAAGCAGATTAAAGAAAATTAATCCCCATACAAAAATAGTCTTATTTGGAGATCATGTCACTGCCCTGCCCCGCGAAAGCCTGCAGAAAAGCAAGGCAGATTTCATATTGCAGGGAGGCGACTATGACTTCGCTCTCGCTGATTTATGCAATGCACTCGAAAACAAGAAAAGAATTCCCCCTGGATTTTGGTACAGAAAAGGAAAGAGAATTGTTTCAAGCGGTTCATTTAATCTTAGCCATAATCTTGACGAACTTCCATTTATAAACAGGGACATGGCGAAATGGGAGTTATACCAAAAGGAGTACAACATCAAGGGAAAGCCGTATATGTATATTATGTCTGGCAGGGATTGCCCGTGGCACAGGTGCAAGTTCTGCGCATGGCCTGTTCTGTTCCCAAAATTCAGGGCAAGAAGCGTAAGTAATGTTTTAAATGAAATAGAGATGCTTGTTGAAAGATATAATATAAAAGAGATATTTGATGATGCAGGCACTTTTCCAGCACAACCTCCTGGAAAATGGCTTGAAGAATTTTGCAAAGGAATGCGAAAGAGGGGATTGCATAAAAAAATAAAGATTTCCTGCAATATGCGTGTTGATTATCTCACTGAAAAAAATGCGAAATTAATGTCAAATGCAGGATTCAGGCTGCTCAAGATTGGTTTGGAAAGCGGCAATCAAGAAACACTTGACAGGATAAACAAGGGAATTAAAGTTGAGCAGATAATCCAAGCGTGCAGGAATGCCAAGAAGTATGGCTTGACTATTCATCTTACAATGATAGTCGGCTATCCCTGGGAGACAAAACAGGATGCATTAAAAACGCTGAAACTTGCGAAATTTCTCATGCAACGGGGTTATGCAGACATACTGCAATCAACTGTCCTTGTCCCATACCCAGGCACTCTGCTATGGAAAGATGCAGTAAAAAACAAATGGTTTTTGTTTAATCCAAATGATTATGAAAAATATGATATGTCGCAGCCAATCCTCAAGACACCCATGAAACCATCAGAAGTCATGGAAATCTGCGACAGCATATACAAGATTTTCTTAACGCCCAGTTATATTTTCCAAAGAATAAAATCAATCAAAAGCTTTGATGATATCCTGTTTAATTTGCGCGGTGTAAAGGCAGTTATCGGCCATCTTCAGGATTTTGCGAGATAAATGCTCTTTGCGATATTGCTGTAATAACCCTTTATTGAGGTTATTTTTTCTATTACAAATTTATCAAATCCAGTCATTTGCATAAAAAGCATGCAGATTTTGTAAACCTTGCCATTGCCCGAGAATGTTGCACCCCTGTCATATTTTCCAATTAAGCACTTGTCTTGCGTGCAGGCATAAAAAAATGTTCTCTCATCAATTGATTCTGGCTTGCATTTTTGCATTGCCTCTAACGCATGGACTATCCTTAATAAACCCATTTTAGGCAAATTAAAAAGAACACTGATTCTTATATTCTTTTGCTCCATAGCTTAAACATGTGCCAGAACATAATCGGAACAAATTTAAGGCGGAAAGTGCTGAACTTGAAATATTTTGAGACGGGTATGTTAACCTCTTTGACGGAAAATCCATTTTCCTTAATCTTGTAAAGCAGTTCAACATCAAAATCAAATCCAGTGCATACAAAATTCTTGTCTATTGCATCAAATGCCTTTTTTTTAAAAAACTTGCATCCTGCCTGCGTGTCGTGAAACCTCATGCCTAAAAGCAGCAATGTAAGGGCTTTCCATCCTACTGCAAGAACCTTCCTCGTGAATGGCTCTGAAATCTCAAAAACATTCCTTCCTACCCATTTTGAGGCAATAACGCAGTCATATTGCCCAAGTAATGATATCATATCCCTCACTGCATCAAGCTTGAATGCGTTATCTGCATCCATAAAGCCGATAATGTCTTTTTTAGCCGCACTAAAACCCCTAAGGACTGCAAAGCCCTTGCCCCTTTCTTTTATCTCCATAACAATTATATGGGGATTTGTCCTTGCAAATTTCTTTGCTATGCCTGCTGTATTATCAGTGCACCCATTGCATACAACAATAAGCTCATATTCCTTATAAGGGGATAAGAATTTTGTATACTCTTTTATACTGCTCTCAATAACCCTTTCAGAATTATGTGCGGGTATAACCAAAGAAACCTTTAGATTGTTTTTATTTTCTGTTTTTTTCATTTTTTAAGTAAGGGAGACCCCAAGATTATTCCTATTTTCTCATTTTTCAAGAACTGCCAAAAGATTTATTCCGAATGGCAATTTCAAGGATGCCTCAAGCCAAGCCAAAAAGTTAAGCAAAGGCACAATCTTAATTTCAAGCCCTGATTTTCCTATGTATGCCTTATTGCTCTTGACAAAAAATTGGTTCATAAGCCACGGGAAAAATAACAGGCTGCAGGAGTATCTTACTGCCTTTACACCAAATCCAGCACTTCTTGCCATTTCGCAAAACTCCTTTTTGTCATATCTCCTGTAATGGTGTATAAGCTTGTCATGATGCCCATAGAATCTGGAATATGCAGGCAATGCAATAATTGCCTTCCCTCCATCCTTCAGCAGATTGTATATATTCAATAAAACCCGCCTGTCATCCTTTATATGCTCGAGCACATCCGCGCATATAACATAATCAAAACTTTCCTGCTTGAAGGGCATGCAATTTGCATCAAGAATGACTTTCATTCCTGTAATATCTTTTATCAATGAGGCATCAATCTCTGCAAAAACAACCCTATTATTCTTGGCTAAAATCTTGCCAACATAACCCTTGCCGCATCCCAAGTCAAGGATTGTCTTGCCTTCTGATTTTATAATTCTTTCAAGGATTTTAAGCCTCGTATTGGCCCATAAATCACTTCCTATCCTGTTATGAATGATTTGAAATTCCATGAAAAGCAGAGAGGATAAATTTATTTAAAGGTATCGAAAAGGATAGAAAGCTTTTTATCCCGGCTTTTCATAGTGTTAAAAAATGAGGATACTCAGAAATCTTTTGCCGCTTATAGGAGTCGTGCTCCTTGTGTACATTATAGGGAAGATAGGGATTGCCAAGATATTCACAAGCATACTGGAAGCAAATTACTTCCTTACAATAATCGCCGTTCTTATCCTCATACCCATGATATTAATGCAGACAGCAAAGTGGGATTTTATCCTGAAAAAGCAGGGTATAAGATTAAGTTTCTCTTATCTGACGAAAGTGCAGATTATAAGCTCCTTTTATGAGTCAATAACTCCTGCAAGAGTCGGCAGTTTCATAAAAATTGCATATCTTCAGGAGCGGCTTAAAAATTTTGGCAAGTCAGCAAGCAGCGTTGTGATTGACAGGGCATTGGATTTTCTCTCTGTTGCATTTCTTGCTTTTATCGGCTCTCTTTTGCTTGTCGCTGATAAGTCTGACCTATTCTATGTGCCGATAATTGCCTTTGTGCTGTTCCTTGCGGGTTTCCTTCTTCTTACGAACAGAAAATTAAGCAGGATTGTGTGGAATATTGCCTATAAAATTGTTATACCCAAAAAATTCAAGGAAAAAGCAAATAACTCATTTAACGAATTCTACAATGTTCTGCCAAATCTCAAAAATATCCTTGCCCTTTCACTGCTAACTCTCGCATTCTGGCTATTGGTTTACACGCAGGCATATGTGTTTGCATTGGCATTTAATGTAAAAATTCCATACCTTGAATTTATATGCATATTTCCTATTTCAGTTATAATAAGCCTGATACCAATAACAATCAGCGGTTTTGGAACAAGAGAGGCTGTATTGCTTACCCTGTTCAGCAAGTTTGATGTTGCTGAAAGCGGGATAATAACATTCTCCCTTGTCTGGGCGGGCTTGGCTGTCATCATCTATTCAGCAGCTGCATTATACATTCTCGCCAAAAAGAAGGTTTAAAAATCAAAATAGGATAAAGATTAAATGGGAGTCCTGAAAAAGATATTGCCGCTTGTAGGAGTAGCCCTTTTTGTCTACCTCCTTATGAAGGTGGGCATAGGGGATATATTCTTAATAATAGCGAAAGCAAACTTCTTTTATATAATCCTTACCATTTTATTCATAATCCTGGTTGTGTTTTTTCAGGCAGCAAAGTGGAATGCCATTCTAAAGAAGCAAAAGATAAGGCTGAAATTTTGGGATGTTATAAAGGTGCAGTTAATAAGCATCTTCTACGGCACTGTGACGCCTGCAAGAGTCGGCAGTTTCATAAAAATTGCATATCTTCAGGAGCGGCTTAAAAATTTTGGCAAGTCAGCAAGCAGCGTTGTGATTGACAGGGCATTTGACATGCTCACGGTTTTAATCTTTGCAGGCATAGGAACTCTTATACTAATAAACCAACTTCCGAAGATGGCAATCTTCATATTCTCTGTTCTTGCTGCCTCCATGATTTTCTTGATGCTGATAATAAGCAAAAAAAACGGGCAGAGGATAATAAGATTTTTTTATGAAAAGCTGCTGCCTAAAAGCATAAAGGCAAAGACAAGAGACGGGTTTAATGAATTCTATTCCTCAATACCAAAGAAAAGGCATCTTATTTTTCCGTTCATTTTGAACATAATAACATGGATGGTAATCTACACCCAGATATTCTTTGTTGCAAAGGCAATAAATATGCAAGTTTCATATTTTACCATAATATTTATGGTTCCGATTGCCACAATAATTGCAGAGATACCAATAAGCATAGGAGGATTGGGAATAAGGGAGGCGTCATTAATAGGGCTTTTAGGAGTATTTGGTGTTCCAGCAAAGACAGTTATGTCAATGTCAATAATCACATTGGTAATTGGAAATTTAGTGCCTGCAATTCTTGGCCTGATTCTTGCTGCAATGGGATATAATCTGAAAAGTATAAATACAAAACAAAAAAATGCCAAAATACACAATCTCAAAAAAGGCTGATGGGGTAGTTGAAAGGGATTTGAGCGTAATAAAAAAGATAATTGTAGAAAGATTAAATCCCATAAGCATAATTCTCTTCGGAGGTTTTGGGCGGGGTGAAGGAAGCTTTGAGATTATCAACGGCAAGCCAAATCCATTGAACGATTATGACTTATATGTTATAACAAAGAAAAAAATTCCTGACAAAGTCCTTGAGGAAACAGGAATGGAGTGCTCAAGGGCGCTTGGCAAAGGCGGAAAAGAATTTGCAGAGAATCCATTCAGCATTTATGACAAAGGGGAATTCTTTCATGTTGATATAAGATGCATCAAATATTCTGAACTTGGAAGATTAAGAAGGATAAACAGGACATATGAATTAAAGTACGGCAGCACTGCAATTTACGGCGAGGATGTAAGGAGAAAGATAAGGATTGATTCATTGCCTGTTTCAGAAGCATTTAGGTATCTCATAAATCCTGCATGCCAGCTTCTTTTATGCATGGACTCAAGAAGATTGGATGGAAATTTCAGGAAGGACGAGGAAACCTTTGCCCTGCATCATATAATAAAGACATATCTTGCATGCGCCTCTTCCCTGCTTATCTCATCTGGCAAGTTTGCACCAACATACAGAAAAACGAATTCTGAAGTCAAAAGGATTTATGGCAAAAAATTTCCTGAACTTGTGAAAAGGATTGATGAGGCAACAAGATTCAAGGTTATGCCACGGCACAAAAAAATTCGTGACTTGAAAAAAAGATGGTTTCAGGCAAGAGATGATTTGGCATTTGTCCTTGCTTACATTTCATCCAAGCACCTCAACATAAAAACCAAAAATAATGATATAAAGCAATTGACAACTGATATATACAAAAAATTACCCTATTCATACTTTACACCCTACCTTCCATTTGGCCCCTTGTCAAGATTTGCATTTCCTGCGCAATACGCATTAAATATCCTATATTTCAAAAGAACGGGCTATTTCAGGGCCCTTTTTGGCTGGAGGGATATAGGATTAAGGATTGAAATGGCATCATTCCTTCTGCTTTTTGCACTGGACAATAAATCGCTTGTTGATGATGCTTATAATTACATAAAAACATTTTATCCTGCAAAAAGCAAAAAGTGGGAGGATTTAAGAGAGGCACTGCTCTATTCGTTTGACAGGTATTTTTCACAAAAATTGATTTAATCAAAATGTTATGCGTTTTTATAGATGCATGGAATCCCGAATACTTGAGGCATATGCCATTCCTGAAATCATTGATTAAATCAAATCTTCACGGCTTTCTTGAAGTGCCTTTGGGCTATACTGGAATAATCGCCTCATTTGTGACAGGTGTAATGCCCAAAAAGCATGGCATATTTGACTTGTTTATTCCAGACAACAATCCAAGACAAAGAATAAAGAATCCTTATCTTCTGGCTGCAATCCGCCTTTTGCAGAACAAGAGGATTTTCTATACACCCCTCCAAGTTAAGGAAGCATCATACTTTAAACCAAGCATAAACAAAACATGGGTCCAGAAAAACTGCCTGCCCTATCCAACTCTATTTGATTTTCTTGAGCAAAGCCATAAGAGTTTTGAGGTTATTGACTGGCCAAATCACTTTAAGAACAGAAAAGGAGGAGTTATCTTTTCAAAATCCTGCAATGCAGTTCTAAAAATGACAAAAAAATCCAAGGCAGACTTTATTTTCGCGCATTTTCTTGATTTGGAGATTGCCCATAAATACGGGATAAATTCAAAAGAAACAATAGGCGCAGCAAAAAATATTGATGATGCCGCAAGACAGCTTTATGAAAAGGACAAAAACATCCTTTTCTTTTCTGACCATGGCATGAACGACATAAAAAAGGAGGTTGACATAGATTCCGACATAAAAAACCTTGGCTTAAAATTTGGCAAGGACTTGATTTATATTGTCGGCTCAACAACAGTTGAGTTTTGGTTTAAGAATCCAGTAGCAAAGAGTAAAGTGATAAATCTGCTTGAAAAACTGGAATATGGCAAGATAATAAACAAAGAAAAGTTTGGCATAGCAACCGACTCGCTAATATTTCTAGCAGATTTCCAAACAGGTTTTTATCCTAATTTCTTCTCAAACAAGCATTTCAGGGCAATGCACGGCTGGAATCCAAAGGAGCAAAAAACATTTTACATCTTAAAAACAGAAAATAAAAAAGCAAGAGGGCAAAGAAAAGACGCAAAAATGGTTGACTTCCTGCCTACAATCTTAAACATTATGGGCCTGCAAGCATCAAAAGCAGAAAAATCAGGATTTGACGGCAAATCTTTAATCTAAATCATAAAAATCCTTGTGTTTTACCACACCTTAAGGTGTGGTTTGTTAGGATTTCCATGAAAATCTTATGATTTTCAGGGCATAGGAAATTAAAAATTTCCTCTGTTAGGATGCTCAAGAACACAACTCCCAACTAAAGTTGGGAGTTTTTGTCAAGTGTTCTTGACATAAAAACCTTTAAAAGAAGGGGCTTCTCACGATTATTTGGGCTTAGGGAGATTTAGTGACAGAAATGAGCAGGGTATTATTGATAAATCCCAATTATAGGAAGGTATACAAATATGTAAGCGAAGAGGCAACTATGATTGAGCCGCCTCTTGGACTGGCTTATATAGCTGCTGTCTTGAGGCAGAATAATATTGAGGTAAAGATACTTGATGCCGCTGCCCTGAATTTAGAGAATTCTCAAATCTCAAGATATGCTGAAAAATTCAAGCCAGATGTTATTGGCATAACTGCCTCAACAAATACTATTGTTGTTGCATATGAAATCGCAGATGCTGTAAAGAAACCTGAAATTAAAGTTGTTGCGGGAGGCCCTCACACTTCAATACTCCCTGAACAGACTCTGCAAGAGTGCAAATCAATTGATATTGCAGTAAAAGGAGAGGGTGAATATGTAATACTTGAGATTGCCCAAGGCAGGGAATTAAGCGAGATAGATGGGATAACATACAGGAAAGATAATGAGATAATAAGGAACAAAGACAGGGAGTTAATAGAGAATCTTGATGAGCTTCCATTCCCAGCAAGGGACTTGCTTCCCTTGGATGAATATGAATCTGTAGGGATAAGAAGATACCCCTTTGCGACAATGATAACATCAAGGGGGTGCCCTTACAGTTGTAATTTTTGTGTGAATTATACTGTGCTCGGAAAAAGATTCCGTTACAGAAGTGTTGAAAACATAATGCGGGAGATAGACGAGCTTGTGAATAAGTATCATGTTAAGGAGATAGACATAATTGATGACAATTTTACAGTGATTCCTGAAAGGGCAGAGCAAATCTGTGATGAGCTCATAAAAAGAAGGTATGACTTAATCTGGAAACTAGGAAATGGCATTCGCGCTGACAGGGTTAATGAAAGGTTGCTTATGAAAATGAAAAAATCTGGCTGTTATCTTGTTGCTTTTGGCATAGAATCCGGCAACGAGGAAATCCTGAAAAAGATAAACAAGGGCGAGAGTTTGCAGCAGATAGTCCAAGCAATAAGATGGGCAAAAAGATATGGCATGGAGACAGAGGGATTTTTTATATTGGGCAATCTTGGGGATAATGAAAAAACAATGCAGCAGACAATAGATTTTGCAAAAAGGCTTGATTTGGATATAGCGCAGTTCCAGGTGTTCATACCGATACCGGGCTCTTCATATGAGCAGATAATAAGAAAAGAGGGAAAGATATTTGCAAAATCCTGGAAGGACTATAATGCATTTGGCAAACCAATCTTTCAGCACGGAAAACTGACGCCTGAATTGATGGAAAAAATGCAGAAAAGGGCATACAAGGAGTATTATTTCAGGCCAAGAATGATAATAAAAAAGGTGCTGGAAGTCAGGACTCCAAAGCAATTTATAGCTTATGCAAAAGCAGCCCTCGGGCTTGTTAAATTCCAATAAGATTCATTATTCCTTTTATTCTTGAATTGACTCATTCAATAATTGATAGTTATTCCAATTGAATTCATATATCACCAAAACCGGCTGTTGCTTCTCGGCATCTGCAAACCAAGCATTCACAGGCCTCACAAAATCCTGATGAGTGCTTAGCCATTGATTAACGTCAAATGTGGGATTAAGCCAATACGGTTCAAAAATTGAATTAACAAGATATCTCGGTTTATCTCTTAAAATCAGTGTAATGAACTCTGACTTATTCATACCGCTAAAACTGAATGTGCGCCTTTCGGAGTAATACATATTCTGAACAGTAGACATTGTATAAACAGAGTCATCCTTATTGGAATTATCTTTTATCCATAATGCCGCCTCCTTGACAGGCAGATAAGAGGTTGACTTGTATTTTGTTAAGTCATAACCATCTTTGATTTGGGGAATTGCGCCTAGGATAATCAATGCCAAAACTGCAATAATCGCAATAATCTTGTTATATTTTCTGATAAATTCCTGCAGTTTCGTTAGTGCCACGCCAACAAAGGAAAAAAAGAAAACTGCAATTGGCAGGTTGTCACGCTGTTCAACATAGCTTCTGGTCAAGCCAAAAACAACTAATGCAAAAAGAATCCATGTTAATATTAATATCTTTACTCTAAGCTGCTTGTACTCTTTCTTGAATATCAAGTCCAATCCCAAGAATAAATCTGCAAAAACAATTATGAAACCAATAATCATAAGGACAAGGAAAGGAATCTTCATGACATAAGCCAAATCAGCAAAATAAAGAGGCACACCGGGCCATCCCATCGAGCCATGCTCCACCCCAAAAGAGAACCTGCCATATTTTGCCCCTATGAACTTGCCAATAGGGTCTTGGGGAAATGCCTGAAAAAGCCATATAAAAAATGGCAAAACAACAAGAAAACCGAGAAATGCTGCAATCCACAAATCCTTGTTCAAGATAATCTTTAATTTATCCTCAAGCAGAAGATAAATCAAAAAGGGCAATAGGAATATGCCATAGCTTACTCTTATCAAAAATCCCAGTGCAAAAAACACGCCAAAAAGCCAGATATACTTTGAGCCCTCCTTTTTTATATATCCCTTTGAAAAAAAGTACAAGGATAACAGAAAGAAGGGAGTTGCGGGCATTTCTACTAAAAACCTTATACTAAAGAATAAATGCACCCAAAAAAAGCTCATTAATGCAGTCGCTATCAACGCAACCTTCTTGTCAAAAAATTCCTTTGAAACCAAGTACGTTGCATAAACGCCTGCAATTGATAACAAGACAAGCACAAATCTCATTACTGCCTCGCTTAATCCAATCTTGAAAAATGGCACAAATATCCACGCAAGAAGGATTGGCTTTCTTGGGCTCCAGTAATCATGCCATGAAGCGGGGAAATTCAATGCAATACTCTTTGCCTTGAGCATATATTCTGCCTCATCCCACCATATTGGCTGCTCGCTGAACTGGAAAAAATAGAACAATCTTATTGCGACTGCAAAAAGAAGGATTGCAAATAATATTGAGTTATAAGGGTTCCTGAACCACTTGATTATCTTATCTGATAATTCGCTCTTCCTATCCTCGAGCTTTCTCTCTTTTTTGTCTTTTGTTTCCTCTGGCATTTTAAGAATAACTTAATATGATTTAAATTTGTTTTGATTAATGCTATTTGGAGGAACCGCTGGGATTATGCCTGTTAATCTTTCCTGATTTAATCGCCTTTTCTATTGCCTTGTCAATCTCTTTCTGCATTCTCTCAAGTGAGAATTTCTTGGCATTCTGCATGGCGCTTTTGCTTAATTTACTTCTTAATCCTTCATTATTTAATAATCTCTTTAACTGTTTAATTGCCTCTTCTTCAGTATTGAAAAGAAGACCATTCTCATTTTCCTTAACTATCTCCTTATAACCTCCCTTATTTAGAACTACAGGAACGCAACCGTGTGCCGCTGCCTCTAATACAGACATACCAAAATTTTCCATTAATAGGGGAAATTTTTCTTCGTTGATACATAACCCTTTGGCCATAAGGAATATTTTTGCTTTTGAGTAAAGGACCTTGAGTTGCTTATCAGTTAGATTAGTCCTTATTTCTATGGGGTAGTCCTTAATACGATTGCATATATTTCCATAATATTCATCTCCATCTTTCCCTGTAGCCGCAGCAATTATGCATGTGTAATTCTTGATTCCTGAATCATAAATTTGCTTAAAAGAGTCTATCACAAATTCGTAATTCTTGTCTGGACTAAGCCTCCCAGTCACCAGTATTATGTTTTCTTTTTTTGGGGGCACTTTTTCCGGTATTTGTACAAAAGGATAGATTATCTTTGCATCAATCCCCCACAATTTCTTGAGCCATTCTTTTGTATATTTGGAATTACAGTAAACTGAATCATACTCTCTCACGTAATTTCTAAGCATTTTTCTGAAGAAGTAGACCCCAAGAAGTGCAAACCTATCAAAAAATCCTTTGGGGTACCTGTATTTATACACTTGCGGCCTAAAAAAGTGGCAGTACATTATATTATATTTCGCACTTGGTTTCACTGTCTCGTGGGCATCTGCATTAATCAAAATATCATACTCACGAGCAATTTTTGAAACTTTTCTGAAAGATATAAGGAAAAGAAGATAACTGTTTATATTGCTTTTTTCATAGAGATGCATTATCTTGCCAACTCTTGATAAATCTACTGAATAGTATCTTTCAAGGTCCTGCTTCTTTGTAGGAAACATTGTCAAAATATCTGTCTTATATTTCTTAGAAAGATGTTCCGCAATCCTGCAGTTAACCTTTTGCCCGCCTCCAATAACATGCAAACACCAGTCATAAATTAATATTCTCATATTCTTCTGAAGCAAATTAAATTATATTTTTGAATAACAATCCAAGCAATAGAATGGGACTTTGTTATCTCTTATGTCCTTCCTAAATTGCTGGTATTCCTTGCTATTCCAAATCTCTCTGAAACCTTTCTCAAGTATATTCCCAAAATTTGCTACATTGGGGTCTGAGATTACACAGCAGGGAATAATATACCCATCTGAAGATATAAACATGCTGGTCCAAGGCCATCTGCATTTATTATGTGTGGATAATTCAACATCGTCACAAATTCTAACATTAGGATGACTATTTTTAATTTTCAGTAATCTTGACTTAAAAAGGGGGTTATTATTAACATTTATTCTTTTATTTGTTGAATAAACCTCTTTTTTATAAGAATAGACAGACAGTTTGCTTTGGATAACTATCTCATCAAAACCGATTTTATTACATAATTTAACAATCTCTTCTATCTCTTCCATATTGTAAATATTCGGAACTACCCAAGCGCTAATTTTTAATTTTTTGGATTCTCTTATAGAAAAAAGATATTTGAGATTGTTTAATAATTTGTCAAAACTTGCTTGCCTTCTTATCTTTTCATATGTTTGTTTATTCGCTCCGTCAATGCTGACTATAAGTTCCATTAAGGAGCTATGGATTATTTGTTTAGCTATTTTCTTGGTTATTAAATTTGCATTTGAGAATGTATACACCCTTATACCTTTTGAATGAGCATATTCAATCATCTTAAAAAAATCTTTATTTAAAAAAGGTTCTCCTATTCCCTGTAAATTAAGGACCCTCAAAAAAGGCATCTTGTCAATTATTCTTTTGAAATCATCGAATTCGAGTTCTCTTTTTGTTCTTCTTAACGTATTTTTCTGGCACATTACACAGTCAAGATTACAGTTTATTGTTGGCTCAATCGCAAGGAAAGAAGGATAAAAATACATTTTTCGCGGCTCAAATCTAGACATTATTTTCATCCCAACTACATTAAACACTTTGCGAGGGTTTTTTGAAACTTCTTTTAAAAATCTTGTGATGTTTACCATAGGCGGATTTTTATTTTTTAGGCTTACTATTTTTTATCTAAAATCTTATCTCCATTATCTTGAATTCTTTTTTATTTCCAGGGCAATTTTCACATAGCCCTATTTTTTGCTTGTCTTTCAAAACCTGTTTCCTGAATGATACATATTTTTCGTTATTCCATATATCCCTAAATTTTTCCCTGAATATATTGCCAAAAACATAACTATTATGCGAGTCCCTGCAGCATGGAACAACACTTCCATCAACATTAATCGTTGTTTCGTCCCACAGATACTCGCAGAAATTTGTTACTTGCCTTGCCTTTGCTTTGCCTTCTTTGAGATTATATCTCCTGAATTTCGGGTTTAATGGAAGGTACTGCTCTATCGGCTCATAAACTGAAGTGTCCATCATGCCCACTGTCTTAAAGAATATTTCATCTACCCCGATGCTTCTTGCAAGATTTATAGCCTTTTCTACCTCGTGCTCGTTATGCCTCATCACTATGAACTGCATCTTTATTATTGGTGTTTTGCTCCTTAATCTCCTTTTTTCAAGAACAAGCTTTTTCATTGCGCTTATTGCCTTTGAAAAGCTTCCCTGCTTTCTGTATCTTTTATATGTCTCCTCGCTTGCACCATCCAAGCTTACTATCAGCTCGTCCAACCCGCTCTTAACCAATTTTGAGGCATTCTCTTCTGTCAGGAAAAAGCTGTTTGTGCTTGTATTGACAAAGATATCAAATTTTTTTGCATATTCTATCATCTTGTAAATCTCCTTATTTATAAGCGGCTCTCCCCAGTTCCATAATCTAAGATGAATTATATAGGGGCCCAATTCGTCAATAATCCCCTTGAAATCATCAAACTTCATTATTGCTTTTTTTCTGCCAAGCAAACCTGCTCCAGTGGGACATAATGGGCATTTTAGGTTGCAGATATCTGTCGGTTCTAACATAAGGGTAATTGGCATGCCCAAAACCCTTGGAAACCTTAATGCCTTTGAAATCCTCACAATTATCAGGTTCAATAACCTCGAGGGTTTAAACGCTACATATCTGAAGAAATATGCTGCCTTTGACGCTATATTCATTTTAAGGGAAGCTTAAATCCACTTTTAAAGTTTATGAATTAAGGTTCTATCAAATAGGATATTTCATAAGAGAGCATATGAATCATTGAATCAAAAGCTATTTAAAAGATTTTGAGTATTTTTACGTATGAGCAACAAGGAAACACTGCTTGCTGTCTTGGGCAGGGGCGGGCATACAGAACAGCTCCTGAAATTAATAGACATTCTTGGCAAGGGGTATAATTATGAGTATGTAATCGCATCAGATGACCTGGTATCTGAAAAAAGGATAAAATTTACAGGCAGGGTGTTTAAGATTATCAACCCAAGAAGGATGGATGACAAAAGTATCTTAAAAGTAATACTGAAGTTCATTCCTTCAACAATCCAGCTTATTTCTGTAATATTAAGAAGCAAGGCAAAATTTGTAATTATGTGCGGGCCCGCCCTGTGCCTCCATATGGCTGTCTTGTCCAAATTAGCCGGCAAGAAAGTAATCTTCCTTGAGTCGTGGTCAAGGGTATACACAAAGTCGTGGGCGGGCAATGCAGTATACAAACTCAATTTGGCTGATTTGTTCTTTGTGCAATGGAAGGAAGAGATGAAAAATTATCCTAAGGCAATTTATGCTGGGAGGCTTGGTTAAATGATATTTGTCAGCGTTGGAACAGGCAAATTTGATGAATTAACAGAAGCAGTTGACAAAATTGCGCCTTCTCTCAAGGAAAGGATAATTGCCCAAATAGGTGAAGGTGGCTATAAGCCAAAAAATATTGAATATTTCAGATACAAAGAAACCCTGTTGCCTTATGATAAAAAAGCCCGCCTAATCATCACTCATGGCGGTGCTGGAAGAATTTATGAGCTCCTTGCAATGAATAAAAGAATTATAGGCCTAGCGAACACAAACAGGACAGATGACCATCAAATAGATATACTAAAGGCATTATCACAGCAAGATTTCCTTATATGGTGCAAGGACTTGGATGATTTAAAGGAAATAATAAAAAATTCCAGAAAATTCAGGCTTAAAAGATACAAAAAACCTGAATGCAGTATCGCTGAAAAAATCAGGGATTATATAAAAAAGGTGTAAAAAATGTGCGGGATAGTCGGAATATATGAGCAGAAGAAGGGGATAGAGAAGGAACAGGTAAGAGCAGCGACAGGCATACTCGAGCATAGGGGCCCTGATGACTTTGACTATTATTTTGATGATAATATAGGATTAGGCCACAGAAGACTTTCAATCATCGACTTGAGCAAAAATGCAAGACAGCCGATGAGCAATGAGTCGGGGGACATATGGATAGTGTACAATGGCGAGATATACAATTTCATGGAATTAAGAAAGGAGCTTGAAAAGCTCGGGCATGAATTCAAGAGCAAGAGTGACACAGAGGTAGTAATCCATGCATATGAACAATGGCAAGAGTCTTGTCTAGAAAGATTTAACGGGATGTTTGCCTTTGCAATATGGGACTCAAAAAATAAAAAATTATTTCTTGCAAGGGACAGGTCAGGCGTAAAGCCGTTGTATTACTGCCTGGACAAGGGAAGATTCATATTTGCATCAGAAATAAAGGCAATTCTGGAATTTGATGTGGAAAGGAAAATCAATGAAAATGTGCTCTATGATTACTTCAATTATCTCATTCTCATAGGAGACGAGACATTATTCCAAGGAATAAAAACCCTGCCACCTGCACATTATTTCATCTTGCAGGATAATAAGATTATCGCAAGAAAATATTGGGATTTCAATTATGAAACAGAGCAAAAAACAGAGGCTGAGTGGGTTAAACTGCTTGAGGGAGAAATCCCCGAAAGCATAAGAAAAAGATTGATATCTGATGTCCCGATAGGGGCATTTATTTCTGGGGGGGTGGACAGTTCTGCAATAATTGCATATATGAAAAAATTCACAGAGGATGTAAAGACATTTTGCGTGGGTTCTGGTGACGAGCTTGAACTGGGCAATGCGAGAGTTATCGCGGAAAAATTCAAGACAGAGCATCACGAGGTTATGATAAATGCCTATGATTTCGCAGATAACCTCAGAAAGATGATATGGCACTATGATATGCCGGTATCCTTTGCATCTTCAATCCCGCTATATTTTGTCTCAAGGCTGAGCAAAGGAAAAGCAACTGTTGTTCTGACTGGTGAGGGGGCAGATGAGCTATTTGCGGGTTATAACAGGTATAATCTTATGCTCCAGTCATTCAATCTTAACAAAATAACAAAAATTGTGCCAAAGAGAATAAGGGGCAGTTCATTTGGATTGATAAGCAGTTTCTATTCTGATTCAAGATACGTAAAAAATATCGATATGATGCTGAATGGCTTTAATTTTGATTATGCAACAGGAATAAACGCGATAATCGGCAGGGAAAGAGATTCCCTGCTGAAAAATATCCCCAGGGAAAAACCATGGCAGGAAAGGGTTATAAAAATATATAATGAAAAGGCAACAGATTTGCTGGATAAGATTCTCTATCTTGATTTCAAGACATATCTGGTTGAACTTCTTATGAAACAGGACAAAATGAGCATGGCTGCGTCCATTGAAAGCAGGGTTCCATTTTTGGACTATCATATAATTGAAATGGCTGCAAGAATTCCCGCAAACTTTAAGCTCAACGGCAAAATAGGAAAATATATCTTCAAAAAATCCTTGGAGAATGTGCTGCCTCAAGAAACAATATACCAAAAAAAGGTGGGGTTTACTGTTCCGATTAGCAGATGGTTCAGAGGGGAGCTGCACGGATTCCTGCAGGATAGCATACTAAATGACAGCGGATTATTAAGCAGATTTTTTGATATGCCAAAAGTGAAGGATATGATTGAAGCGCAGAAAAAAAGGGATTACTCCCTGCAGTTATGGGCAATTTTAAACTTTAAATTATGGCTGGAGGAATTTAATCTTGCTGTTTAATATGTCAGACATACTATTTGTAAATCAGCCGCGCATGAACGGAATTCCTGTCCCGAGAGAAATAGATTGTGCCAATCCCCAAAAGGACTTTTTAGTGCAGCCATTGGCACTTGCATATCTTGCCTCGTCAGCCAGAAAAGAAGGATGCAAAGTGGGCTTAATTGACCTTAATATAATGGACAAAGATTATGCCTATTTGATTCCTGTTCTAAAAAAGGAAAAGCCGAAGATTGTAATCAGCAGTTTTGCAATACCCTCCATATTTATCGATTTGGAATTATGCAGGATAGTCAAACAGAACTGCAATGCCAAAGTAGGCATATGGGGTCCTATACCCTCTGCTTTGCGTGATTTTTTTTACAAGAAATTTCCAGAGCTTGATTTTATAATAGAAAATGAGCCTGAATTCACAATGCAGGAGATAGCAAAAAATCTGCATAAAAACAAAAGAGACATTTTTGCAAAGGTAAAAGGACTAAGCTACAGAAAAAACAGGAAAATTGTATTTAATGGTTTTAGAAAACTTGGGAATCTCGATGAATTGCCAATTCCTGCTTATGACTTGCTGCAAATGAATCTCTATCATACTCCCTATAATAGGAGATTGCCCATGACAATAATGAGAACTTCAAGGGGATGTGTCGCAAGATGCACCTTCTGCCTGATTGGGGGCTTGGACAAAATTGAGAGGGGTTATGGAGTGCCATGGCGGGCGCAATCTGCTGAAAGAACCCTGAAAGAAATAGAATATGTATATAAAAATTTTGGTGTTAGAGAAATAAATTTCTTTGATGCTGAATTCACAATAAACAAGAAACGTGTCAAGGAGATATGCAAAGGAGTAATAGAAAAAAAATTAGATATAATGTGGAACTGCAATGCCCGTGTTGACCTTGTTGATAGTGAAACCTTAAAATGGATGAAAAAAGCTGGTTGTTACGGAATAAGTTATGGAGTTGAAAGCATAAATAAAAAGGTGGTAAGATTATGCAAAAAGAACATAACTGCTGAACAAGTTGAGAATGCAGTTAAACTAACGAAATCTGCAGGCATCCAGCCAGCATTATATTTCATGATTGGCTTGCCCGGAGAGACAATTGGGAGTATAAAGGAAACAATTGCATTCGCAAAGAAAATGGCATTAAAATATGACTTAAGGCCCCAGTGCACAATCGCAACACCCTATCCTGGCACTGCCTTTTGGAACAACGCAAAGAAAAATAGCTGGATAAAAGAGGATTTGGACAAGCTTGAGCAAACAACTGCATCAATTTCTTATCCCCATTTATCACAACAAGAACTTGAATACTGGCACGAGCAATTCTATAAGCAGGTTGTATTAAACCCTATAAGGCTCATAAAAAGGGTTCTTAGGATAAGGCACTGGAATGAAATTAAGAGCGTTCCAATGCATATAAAAGAATTTTCAGTCGCATTATTCACAAGAATGAAATATGTAAGATAAAAAATGGATAACTTGAATATATTAGTCGCTATCTGCACGCACAAACGCAGGAAGTATCTTCTTGAAGCAGTAAAATCATTCAAAGCAGTAAAACAGCCAAAATTCAATCTTGCAGTGATTGACTCATCTGATGAAAGGTTAAGCAGAAAAGAACAGAAGGGAATTGGAATATACATTTATTGCAAAGGCAAAAAATCCCTGTCTATTAAAAGAAACATTGCGATTAAAAAAATCAAGTCAGATATTATTGTTTTTACAGATGATGACTGCATAGCAACTGCCTCTTGGCTTGCAGAATTAACGAGATTTTTTGTTGATAAGAACATAGCATGTGTAACAGGCAGGACTATTCCCTTCAGGGGTTATGAAGGAAGCGATTATGAAAAAAAATTCAGTTTTGATAAATTGGGGGACAGGAAAAAAGTAATAAAAAGACATTTTGGTCTGCAGAACCTTTGGCGTTTTGGGCACGGGAATAACATGGCATTTAGAACTGATGTTTTCAGGGCAGTGGGCTTGTTTGATTTAAATCTGGGTGTAGGCACAAAGGGCTTGAGGGCAGAGGATGTTGACATGTTTTATAGGATATACAAAAAAGGTTCTTGTATAATCTACAATCCAAATGCAGTGATATTGCACAAACACCTTGTGAAAAAAGAGGGAATGGAAAAGGCCGCATATGAAAATGGCTATGCCTCAAAACTCGTTTTATTCAAGAATTTTGACATTAACACAATGGCTCTCTATTTTGGGGGTATAATCAAATTATCCATAAAATTTTTAGCATCAAAGGGATTTGAAAAAAGAGTTAATTTGCAGCTGCTTAAAGGATGGTTAGGATTAAGATGATTAAAAAAATCAAGAATAAACCAAAAATAGCAGTGATGGCAACATTCTTCTGGCCTGTTTCTGGAGATGTTGAGGATTATCCTTACAACATAGCAAGGATTCTCAAGGAAACAAAGCAAAACTTTCAGGTGCTCACGCCAAATGTTTGGCCTGATGGCAAAAAGATAAACAGGCCATTAACAGATAATTTCCGGGGCATACCGATAAAAAGATTTCCTGTTTATTCAAGCATAACATGGTTCACAAAATTGTGGTTTCCAGATGTCAAGGGTTATGCCATAATACATTCATGCGGCGGTTACAGGCACCCAGACATGTTTATTGCCTTCTTAAGAAGGGAAAAGGCAAAATTTTTCATTTCTCCCTTTTTTCCAATGCACCCCAGAAAAAATCCCTTGATAAAACTGGCTATCTGGCTGATTGACAATACGATAGGCAAATACGTCATAAGCCATGCTGACTGCTGCTTCGCAGAAACAAGACAGGAGGAGGAATGGTTAAATAAAATGGGTGCAAAAAAAATTGTGATATTGCCAAATCCGTTGCCTGAAGAAATATTCCATAAAGGTAATGCGGCAAGATTCAGGAAAAAATACAATATCAAAGATAGAATTATATTCTTTTTAGCCAGGCACGTTCCTATAAAAAATTTTGAGGAACTTGTAAGCATAATGCCGGAATTAACAAATACTACGCTTGTTATAGGTGGGGAGGAAACAAAGTATACAAAAAAATGCAAAAAACTTGCAAAAGAGCTTAATGTGGAAGATAGAGTCATATGGCCGGGATTTATGAATTTTCAACAGAAGAGAGATGCGTATAGTGCTTGTGATGTTTATGTCTCCAGTAGTATCAGGGAATCACTCGGCCCTACTGTGCTTGAGGCAATGGCTCAAGGCAAGCCAGTTCTTGCAACAAATGCTGGGGGGCTGCCAGAGGTAGTGCCTGATAAATTCTGCCTCTATAAATCAGGAGACAAAGAGGAATTAAAGAGGAAGGTCAGTTCTATCTTGTCCGATAAAAGATTAGCTGCAGAAATATCAAAAAAGGGAAGAAAAAAGGCAGAAAACTACAAATTCGGCAAAGTAAAGAATGTTTATCTAAAAACAATTGGAGAACTAACTGGACAATAAGCACACACTCCCTTCAAAAGCCCTTTGTTTTAATCCGCAACCCCTTGCTTTCTCGCAATAATCCCTGTAAATTATCAAATCTTTAATGTTTAACTCTGAAATAAAAGAATTTATTTTTGCACAGTTGGGTTGGTTGCTCTTCATTTCTGCTTTCAGTTCGCCAATGCCTAATAAGAGGGACTTGGGGGCTGTCTGCGGATACCATCCATTTGGTGTTGAAAGATTGTAATAAACTGCTGCATAAGAATAAACTGCCTCGTCATATGTCGGATAGGGCATTCCCAACACGAGGAATCTTCCTTCTACATTTGGTATAACATTGATTATGTCATTATCAACAGCATTATGCTGCCTGAAATTAGGGACAAACATAAGTGATGGGATAATCAACAGGAAAGGGGTTAATACCAGCAAAAAAGGAATAATCTTCCCTATCTTCCCAAAACTCTTTTTTGGCGTTTGAATGAAAAGGAACATCGAAAGGAATATCAATAGAAGATTATAAGAGTCGGGATAGGAATAATTTATTATTGGAATAAACGCTGCAATTCTTAAGAAGAAGAGGATGCTGAAAACAAGAGGAATTGAATAGAAAATAATTTCCTTCTTCCTTTCCTTTTTTTCAAGTGACTTGCAATAAAAATAAAAGGTAAACCAGAAGAATAAAGGCAGAATAAAAGAAAAGAGATTATCAAAGAAGAATTCCTTTCTGAACTCGAGCAATCTGCTTAATCCTGTATATCCTGTATCCTGGCTCAATGTTGATTTTGCAGAGGCATTAATGAATGGAACAAGCCAGAATGAAGAAAGGAGCAGCATAATCAAGAACATGATTATTACAGCTGCTTTCTGCTTCCCCTTTTTCATGAAAAAAAGTGAGGGGATAAAGAAACTTGATGCTATGAAAAATGCCGGATGTGAAAGCAGTACTGCCGCATACAACACCCCCAGTAATAAAAATTTTCCGTCCAATCTTCTGTCCCTGTAATAAATGAAGAATGAAAAGAGCATTATAAAAAGAACAAGAGATAACAGTTCTGGCAGTCTGCCAAGTTTGATAAAATTTCCCACTGCAATAGGATTTACAAAAACAAAGAAATAAAGGAAAAGTGCCTTAGCCCAAGATATTTTGGTGAATCTCTTAAGCAGACAAAGAGCAAGAAAACCCAGCAGATAGACAAGAATATGAGACAGATAAGTGGCAAGCAGGATATTGCCTAAGATTATGGATAATGGCAGAGCAAAGAAAAACCATCCTGGGGGATATAATAAAAATAATGTAAATCCATTATACCAGTTCGGGACATTCTGGTGGAAACCATAAACCTCAAGAAAATGCAGCTGCCCTATATAACTGCCTATGTCATTATTCTGGTCCAAGGGAAACTGGGAGATTATCTGTGACTGGTTATACAGCTTAAAAAGGAAAAACACCCCCAATAAGATTATTGCAAGATAAAACCACCTGTCTTTTATCCAGCCATTTTTCAGTTTCATCTCTATAAAAAAGGACTATAATTTAATAATCTTTCTTTGAAACAGCAAAGACGAATTGTATAAGCCAAAATTTAAAAATGATGCCAAATAAGTATAAAGATGAACAAAATTAAGACAGGAGTTATCCCTGCGGCTGGAAGAGGCATGCGTGCCTACCCTAAAACAAATATCATGCCAAAGCCGATGTTTGAGATTGAGGGCAAGCCCATTCTGCAAAGAAATATCGAATTAATGAGGGACAAACTGGATATAAAGAATATTTTTATCGTTGTTAATTATATGGGGGATTCTATAAAAAGATATTTTGGGAATGGGAACAGGTTTGGCGTGAATATAACCTATATAACCAATAAGAGAATGAATGAGGGGCTACTTGGCTCGATTTACTGCGCTTTAGAAAGCGTAAAAAATCCTTTTGTTTGCATCCTTGGTGATGAGGTATACTTGGATTCAAACCATAATGAACTGAAAGAATTCATTAAGAAGAGGGACGACTTTGATGTTATATGCTCAGTAAAAAGAACAGATAACCCTGACTTAATAAAGAAGAATTATTCTGTTGAGGTTAATAAGGAAAGAATAACCTCTATAACAGAAAAACCAAAGCATATTGTTAATGATTTATTAGGATGCGGCACCTATGTTTTTAACGCAAAATTTTTTGATTATCTAAAAGAGCTTGAAAGGAAAAATCCAGAAAGTAAACCTGCTCTTATGACATTAATTGGAAACATGGCGAGAGAAAAAGGCAAGGTATACTCATTTGAATTAAAAGGGGACTATATCAATGTAAATACTGTTGAGGACCTGAATACTACAAACTATTTTATAAGAAGCAAAAATTTTGAGAAATACAAGGTTAACCTTATTATTCCTGCATTAAATGAAGAAGAATCTATCGCAAAGGTTATAAAGGAATTCAGGGGGTGCAAGGACATCGATAATATAACTGTTGTTGATACCAATTCTACAGACAAAACAGTTGAGATTGCCAAATCCTTGGGTGTTGAAGTAATAACAAAGGAAAAATTGGTTAATGGGATAAAAACCCTGCCGGGTTACGGCGACAAGCTGAAATACGGGATGGATAATTCTAATGCTGATATTCTTATTCTGACAGAAGCAGACGGCACCTTCAGGAGCAAGGACATTGGAAAGATTCTTGAGTATATGAAGGATGCAGATATGGTAATAGGAACAAGAACAACAAGGCAGATGATCGAGCAGGGTTCAAATATGGGCTGGTTCTTAAGATGGGGCAATGTTTTTCTTGGCAAGCTTATTGAAGCATTATGGTGGGGGCAAGAACCAAGATTCACTGATGTCGGCTGCACATTCAGAGCCATCTGGAAGGACTCATACAACAAAATAAGAAGCGATTTACACGCATCTGGCCCCGAATTCTCCCCCGAGATGATGATTGAGGCATTAAAAGCAAGGTTAAGGGTAATAGAGATACCTGTAAGTTACTACCAAAGATTCAAGGGGGAAAGCAAGCATTCAAAAGGATTTAAAAAGATTAAAACTGGCTTAAAAATGCTGAATGTCATTTTAGGCAAAAAGTTTGGATGGAAAAAATGAGATATGTAATAACTGGCGGCGCGGGTTTTTTTGGGTATCATTTAGCAAATTTTCTTGCGAAGAAAAAACATAAAGTTGTTCTTATAGACATTGCACCTTATAATAAAGAGGATTATCCCCAAAGTGTTGAATGTTATAACTGTGATGTCAGAGATGGCCCTAATCTTGAAAAATATATCCAAAAAGGAGATATAGTCATTCATGCTGCTGCTGCACTGCCCAGATGGAAACCCACAGAGATTTATGACACAAATATAAGAGGAACCAAAGTTGCATTGGACTGCTCAATAAAGAAAAAAGCCAGCAGGTTTATTTTTATAGCCACAACTGCAGTGTATGGCATCCCTAAAAAACATCCTATTTATGAAACTGACCCTTTGTGCGGGAAAGAAGTCGGCCCCTACGGAGACAGCAAGGCTCAGGCAGACAAATTATGTGAAGATTACAGAAAAAAGAATACTGGAATGGTTATAACAACAATAAGGCCAAAGACCTTTATCGGGACAGCAAGACTTGGGGTTTTCCAGATACTTTATGAATGGGTAAATGAAGGCAGAAAGATACCTATGATAGGCAGCGGGAATAATAAGTATCAGCTGCTTGATGTTGATGACTTGGTGGAAGCAACATATATGCTGTCCAAGGCTTCTGGAAAGAAGGTTAATGACTCATTCAATATCGGTGCAAAAGAGTTTGGAACTATAAAGGAAAGCATAAATGCCTTGTGCAAATATGCAGGCACCGGGGCAAGATATATGGCAACTCCGAGTTCAATTGTGAAACCGACACTCGCATTGCTTGAATTCCTAAGACTCTCTCCATTATACAAGTGGATTTACGGGACTCTTGACAAGGATTCTTTTGTCTCAACTGAAAAAATAGAAAAGGCAATTGGTTTCAGGCCAAAATTCAGCAATGCGGATGCCCTCATAAAATCATATAAGTGGTATCTTGAACATCGCAAAGAAGTCAGGAAAGAGCCAGGCATAACACATAGGGTTGCATGGGACCAAGGGATACTGAAATTCTTCAAGAAATTTATGTAAAATAAGTATCAAGATTAACAAGTTTTATAAATAAATTCAGTCAGTTATTCTCGATGCTAAAGGTTTGTGTTGTCGTTGATGTTGAGGGGTTTATATCATTCAAGCAGGGCAATCCCGCTTGGGATTCCTGGCAGAGATTCTTGGGCAGGATAAATAACCTTATCAAATGCTTTAGGTATAATAAAAAGGGATTTGAAGAAATCTACAATCTAGTTATCAAAAAAAGATTTCCTGTCACCTTCATGCTCGTTGGCAGTTTATTTGCTCCTGCCAAGAAAAGCCCAAAATTTATTGATTGGGGGTATCACACTCTTAATCATAAGCCATTAACATTGATTTCTGATGCAGAACTCGGGGCAGAGACAAAGAATATCTACAATGCAAAAAGTTTTTCTGCGCCTATGTGGATGATTGAAGACACAAAAAATCCTGATAGGATATTTAATGCATTAAAAAAGGGAGGTTACAGGATAATTGTTTATCGTGGAAAAAATGAAGGCATAAAAAATACCCATGAGAGCAGAATTTCAAAACCTATTGCCAAGTATGGAATTGCTTGTGTCTACACTAGCAACTGGTTTGACGGCGAAAGGCAGTATAAAATTAAAGAGATAATAAAAGAAATAATTCAGAACTGCGAAAAGGAGACTGTCTACTGCATAACTACCCATGATTTTTCCAATAAGAACATGGGAAATTTTGAGATTTTAATTGATAAACTCAAAAAGATGGAGCAGAATGGAATGATTAAGATAGTGAATATGAGGCAACTGATAAGGGAGTAAAAATGGGATGGAAGGGCTTTAGGGACATTCAGGCAACAATAGAGATAGATTTAAGCAAGACAATTGAAGAATTATGGAATGCCCTTGACAAGGATGCGAGATGGGGCGTCAATAAGGCGAAAAAAGAGGGATTAATAGTGCAAGAAGCCAAAGAAGGGGATTGGCAGGAATTTTATCCGATTTACGCCGATACATGCAAAAGAGGCGTTATTCCTCCCTTGCCTCTCGAAGAAATTAAAAAATCAAGGCTTTTTGTATGCAAGAGGGATACAAGTATTATTGCAGGCGCAGCAATAAAGCAAAAAGATGAAAAGATTGAATTATTCCTGAATGCTTCTCTGCCAGAATTCCTAAAATTTCAGCCAAATAACCTTCTTTACTGGAACCTGATAGAATATGGAAAGAATAATAATTTCAAGATTTTTGATTTAGGTGGCTATCAATTAAAGGCAAAATCTGGAAATAAGCTTTATGAAGTTAATAGATTCAAGGAGAGATGGGGGGGCAGGATAGCAACCTATTATGTCTACAGCAAAAATCCTCTTTACATCCTTGGCAGAAAAATAATAAGAAATTTTCCTCTTATAAAAAAAATAAGAGACAAGTTAAGAATGAGGGTATAGAGTGATTATCCTTGCATCCAAAAAACTCACGAACCAGTCAGAGTTTTTTTGATTTAATCGCCTTTTCTATTGCATTGTCAGTCTCTTTCTGCATTCTCTCAAGCGAAAATCTTTTTGCCCTGCTTCTTGCATTAACACTCATCTTACTAAATAGTCTCTTGTTTTTTATAATCCTATCTATCATATTCATTGCCTCTTCCTTCTCCATAAACAAGAAACCGCTCTTTCCATTATCAACTGTTTCCCTGTAACCTGCCTTGTTCAAGGCAATAGGCACACATCCGTAAGACATTGCCTCTGCAGCAGCCATCCCAAAGTGTTCAAGCAATGCAGGATATTTTTGTTCATCAATGCCCAACCCTTTTGCCTGAATAAAGATTTTTGCTTTGCTGTAAATCTTCTTCAGTTCCCAATCATTAAGATTTGTCAATATCTCAATAGGATATCCTTCAGCAAGTTTTTTCAGTTTTTCATAATAATCCTGCTCATATTTAACACCACAGATTAAACACCTGTATTTCTTTGCTTCTTTATAAGAATCATAAACCCTCTTGAAGCATTCTATTACAAACTCATAATTTTTATCCGGCGTCAATCTTCCACTGCTTATTATTATATCCTCTTTCTTCCCCTCAATTTTTTTAGGAATATCTACTGGAGGATATATGACATCTGCCTCCACCTTCCATAACCTCTTGAGCCATTTTTTTGTGTATAAAGAATTGCAGTATATTGCATCATAGCACTTGGAATAATTCCCAAAAAAGCTTTTGAACATGTAAACGAAAAGAACCTTGAATAAATCCTGAAAATTATCTGATTTTTTATACCACTTTGGCTCAAAGAAATGGCAATACATAATGTTATATTTCGCAAGCGGTTTGACTGTCTCATGAGCATCTGCATTGAGAAACAAGTCATAATCTTCAGAGATTCTTGAAACTTTTTTGAAGCTTATGAGATGCAGGAATGAGGCATTTGCTTTGCTGTTTTTGTAGAGATACCTAAATCTTTTCACTTTTGAAAGGTCAACAGAATATGCCTTCTCAAGTTTTTTCCTGTCTACCGGGAAAAGGGTTAGAATGTCTACCTCATTTTTTTTGCTTAAATGCTCTGCTATTTTGCAGTCAAATTTCTGGCCCCCCCCGATATTATGCAAACACCAGTCATAAAAGAGGACTTTCATTTCTATAAAGCTCAGATTTTGTATATAAAGGTTATGAAAGAATTATTACGAATCTATAAGCCTTATTCTTAAATCTATCAGTTGAAACAGCATTTTGAACGGGTCAAAAAGGCTTATCTTGCTGCCAGTCTTATGCTCCCATTTTATAGGTATGTTCAAAAAGCTATATCCTCTTTTTTTTATTTTATAGAACAGCTCAACATCAAAAAGCCATTTTTTATCAACAAGATTCTTAAAAAGTTCTAGGGCTACTCTCCTTCTGAAGCCCTTAAAACCGCAAAGATTGTCTCTTACCCTGCTGTTAAAAAGAATGCTGACATAAAAATTGAATATAATCCCGATAATTTTTCTTGATTTTGCCTGTCTTATAATCGATTCTCTATGCCCCCTGTCGCCCACAACAACATCATACTTCTCAAGTTCCTTGAGCATTTTAAGAATCTGCTCTGGGCTGATAGAGCCGTCTGAGTCTATAAATAATATAAATTCGCCTTTTGACTTAAAAACTCCTGTTTTTACCGCAAAACCCTTCCCCCTATTTGGTTTATAGGACACAATCCTCACAGACCTGTCCTTCTTCACAATGTTTTTTACAACGTTTAATGTATTGTCAACAGAACCATCGTCAACAATTATTATCTCATAATTGTCCAATTGAGCTTTTGCAAATTCCAGCAACTCTTCCAAAAACCTGCCTATCCTTCTTTCTTCATTATAAGCAGGAACTATTATTGAAACCCTTTTCTGCATTTTATTAATATTCTGAATTTAAATAAATACCATTTAAAAATGTTTATAAGCTAAGAAGGGATATTTTATGTATTAAACAAAAATGAAAATAAGCCTGAGAACTTCCTACCAGAAGCAGTATTACGACAAAGAGCATAATTACATGGACCCAGCGGATACGAATTATGTAAATAATCTTGTCGAAAGGCTCATTTCTGAAGCAAAAATCAAAAAGCATCACAAAATACTGGAAATAGGATGCGGCAAGGGAAGATTCAGCATCCCCCTCCTCAAAAAGGGGTACAACATTACATGCATAGACCTCTCTGACAGCCTGTTAAAGGACTTCAAGAAGAACATTTCCTCTGAAATGAAGGTCAAAATAATAAATGAAGATTTTAATAAGATTGCAAAAAAACTAAAAAACAAGTTCGATTTCATAATAGGATTCTATATCCTTCATCATCTTGATAACTTGGAAGGAAGTTTCAGAAATATGAGGATAATGCTGAAAAAAGGCGGCAAAATTATCTTCAGTGAAAATAACCCCTATAACTTAATGTACTATGTGCAGATGATGATAGTTAAAGATATGGGCTGGAAAGGAGAAAAGGGGATATTAAATATGAGAACGGGGGTAATGCTTCCTATGCTGGAATCAGCAGGATTTGAGGACTTTTCTATAAAAAGGTATGGATTTTTGCCACCATTTATAGTTAATACCAAATGGGGATTAAAGCTTGACAAAATTCTGGAAAAAATAGGGATATTTTATCCTGTCCTACCCTTCCAGATAATTACAGCTAAGAGAGCAAAATGAATTTGGATTACAAAAAATTCATCGTCGGAATTATTATCTTTGCAATAATTATCAGAATCTTCCTTCTTTTCTTTGCTCCTCTTCCTATGTTTGCAGACGGGGTAATACGCTATCTTCCAGATGCTGAAAAAGTTCTGCGTGGGGATTTCTCCTTTAATGACGTGCCTTTATTTACAATGGTTGAAGCCTTCTGGCTGTTTGTCTTCAAGGGCAAGATTTTATGGTTAGCTCTGAAAATGACTTCCCTCCTTTTCTTTTTTGGGATACTCTTCCTATTGCCCCCACTTCTTGCAAAAATGCATCTCGATAAGAAAGAGGGGCTTATGGTTCTTGCCTTATTTTTATTCTCAACTTGGTCTCTTCTTCTTAGCGTGACTGTCCTTCAGGATATGGCGCTAACCTTTTTCGCTCTTTGCCTATTCTTAAATATAGAAAATTATTTCGAAAAGCCTAGCAGAAAATCAATTATTCTCTTGATTCTTCTTACTTTTTTAATGATACTCTCAAAACTAACGGGGTATCTTATACTCTGTGGTTTTGGCCTCTATATTCTGGCAAAGAAGGAGAAATTTGTCAATAAGGTAAAATCTTTCTTTTACCTGTCAATAGGCGCATTAATGACCCTCCCATGGCTGATAAAGAATTACCTTCTCACAGGAAAGATATACCTGTCAAATTTCACTCCGCCTCCTATTTATATTCATCAATTTGCAGGTTATGCGGACTATACTATAAAGGCATATCACTATTTTTGGGAGATACCTATGCCTGTTAAAGTTGGTTTAAATGGCCTCCTTTTGTTGTTCTACAATCTATATTACTTAATCACGTTAAGCATAACACTGATAGTAACCCTATTAATCCTCGCAGGCATTGTAAGATACTTCAGAAAGTGTAAGCAATACCTCCTCTTGATGCTTCCATTGGGCTGTTTCATATTCTATTGGGTCTTTGTTATCTACTGGGGGCCTCATGATGCTGGCAGATATGCTTTCCCTTTCCTTTTATTCCTTTTTATCTTTCCTGCCAAGCTTATAGGCAATATAAAGAAACGAGGTGTGAAGAATATTGCCTATCTTATAATCGCTGCCTTTTGTGTCCTTTCTATAATATCTGCATTTGGCATAACTATTCATATGAATGAAATAGACAGCCAGCTATTGCAGATAAATAAAGTATTGAAAAATAGCAATGTAAGTGATAATTTTATAACAAATGATGAGTTCACAGGAAGTGCGCTGAGCTATTACTTAAAAAAACCAGTTATTTTCGGGCTGCCTACAAATATAAGGGATATGAGCATACCATGCAAAGGGGAGCTTTTATTTTCAACAAAAAACTTTGATGTTTTTAAAGAAAAGGGGGAATACAGGATATGCAGGTATTAATCCTTTTTTATATTTGTTCAATAGTAATGAACAAAAGTGCTCATTACAATGGAGAGTGTCTAACAATTAAGAGAAGTTAGAATATTCTGATTTTATTATCAACTAAATGTCTAAATCCGACATCCTCAGTGTTCGAATCCCGCTGCACCTCCTGTAAAAATGCTTTCATAAGGTTTAAAAGATTCTCTGGATTGATAAACAAAATGAAGGTATGCCATGTAACTAATTTACTACCCTACTATCATGAAGGATGGGGCGGGGCAGAGCAGGCAGTTTATCGCATAGCAAAAATGCTGGCGAAAGAAGGGATTGAAAATGTAATTGCCGCAACAAAACCAAAAAAGCAGCCTGATGAGGAGGAATTCAAATTTTATTCAATTCCAGTTATGCAAGATATATTTGGAGACAGACTTGGCGGTTTCTTCAAGAGGCCCTTTGACCCCATAGCTTATCTTTCAATTTACGGGCTTTTCAGGAAAGTGAAGCCCGACATTGTGCATTTGCACAATTTTGGCAATATAGGATTTGGTGCTATCCTGGCTGCAAAAAAATTGAAGATACCTGTAGTTTTCTCCCTCTATGATTATTGGTGCTTTTGCCCCATGCAGACGCTTATAAAACAAGACTATTCTATATGCACCGAATTTCATGGCCCGCAATGTTTAGACTGTCTAAACTCAAGGCAGGACATGCTGCAGAAAACTTTCATAAGCATGAGACAAAGAATGTTTGATTCATTTCTCTTCCAAAAAGTGGACAAATTCATTGCACTATCAGATTTTGTGTCGGGCCTGCTTCAAAAATATGGCGTTGGGAAAGAAAAAATTTCTGTAGTCAGACTGCCCATGGAAAAATTAAATCCGAGAAATGAGAGAACTAAAAAAAATTCAATCTTGTTTGTGGGATGGATTGTGCCAAGAAAGGGCTTGCATGTAATAATCAATGCGATGCCAAAAATATTAAAAGAAGTTCCCAATGCAAAACTGTATGTTGATGGGCAGGAAGACCCCTATGAGGAAGTATATAAAAAAGAGATTGAAGGCAGAATAAAGGAAAAGCAGCTTAAAAAACATGTTTTCTTGTTTAAAAAACAGGAAAGGGGGAAGATTCAAAAGCTTATCGCAAAATCAGAAGTTTTGGTGGTACCTGAACAATGGCAGAATATGTCCCCCCTCATAGTTATAGAATGCATGATGTTTGGCAAGGGCATAGTAGCAAGCAATATCGGGGGAATACCCGAATTAATACAAAACAAAAAAACAGGGCTTCTTGCCAAACCAGGTTCCCCTGAAGATTTTGCAAGAAAGATAATATGGGCATTAAAACATAAAAGAGAGATGGATAAAATGAGAAAAAATGCGAGAAAAGTGGCAATCAGGCTATTTGATGAGAAAATTGCCGTAAAAAAACTTGTGGGGGTTTATAATTCATTAATCAATTCGGAATGAGCGATGAGCAAACCATGCCCTCTTGATTTTATTAATTCCTCTTCTGATTAAACTCTTTTCTGGCCTCATGTACGCAGTGGCCCTGTAAATTTTTTCCTGCAGTCTCTTGTCATATTCCTGTCCAACAGGCTTGGCACCCTCCCCATAGAAAACTGCACTTGTAGAAATCTGTTTCTCAGCGGGCACATAATAGCTGAAATGCGCATTTATCCTCTTGCTTCTTGCCCACTTCAAACTTTGCAAATCCTTCTCGTAGGTTGAGCCGGGCAGACCAATTATAAAAAAGCCATTCACAATTTTAAAATATTTTTTTGATATATCAACTGCTTTCTCCACCTGCTCAATGCTCTCGCCTTTTTGGATTCCTCTAAGCACATCCTTATCTCTGGATTCTATCCCAAAACCAACAATATTGCAGCCAGAATCAGACATAGCCTCTGCCATCTCTTCATCAAACAAATCTGCTCTAAGTCCGTTCACGCATGACCATTTTAAGTTAAGCTTTTTTACAAACTTGCAAAAATCAAGAACCCTCTGTTTGTTCAGGTTGAATACATCGTCAACAATCTCGAATTTTTTTATCCCGAATTTTTCCTTTGCCTGTTTAAGCTCCTCATAGCAATTCTTAGCGCTTCTTGCCCGCCATTTCCTGTTTCTGGCGGCGCAGTAAACACACTGGAAGGGGCAACCAACACTGGTTAATATGGGGTAATCCCACTTCCCGCTGCTCCAATTTTTTGAAAATATGGTAAAGGAATCCAGCAAGTCATATCTCGGAAAAGGGTAGGCATCAGAAAAAAGAGGTTTAAATTCAACATTTTCCTTAAGCTTCAAAAAGGGGTAACAACATTGTATATCTATGTCTGTATTGACAGATGCTATTTTCGCAGTTGGGTATTTCTTTTTGTACTCTTCAGAGATGCGCATGGCCTCTGAATAGGTTCTTGACTGGATAGATATGCCGATAACGTCTGTTTTTTGATTCAAAAATCTCTGTCTTGGATGTGGTTTTGTGTTTAAGTCAATAATTCTTGTATTAAAATGAGTCGCAGCATAAACAAGATTGAAATTTGGCAGAGAAAAATTCACTCGTGCATAAGGATTCACAAATATCATTTTTTTGTTTTAGAAGATGTATTAAAGGAAGGACAGCCACGGCACTGCATGGGGCATATACCCTGTCTTATAAGCTTTCTGGCTTTTTTATATTCCTCGCTGTTCCAAATTTCCCTAAAGGGTTTTTCCAGTATGTTGCCAAAACTGTATTTTTTCTGAAATTCCCTGCTGTTTGCCTCGTTGCCTGCACAGCAAATAATGACATGTCCTGTAGCAAAGATAAAGGGAATTATCCAGAAAGTGCACTCACCAATAAGCGGGCGGCATTTTTCATCCCTCACATTGAAATTCCAGCCAATTCTTATTCCGAGTTCTTTGCCTCTTCTTTCTGCCTCTTGAATTATCTTTTCGGGCACAGAAAGAAGATAATCTCCTTGGACTTCTTTAAACGGGTGCAACAGAGTCGTAAACGCAATTTTTTTTGCAGTAGGATCGATAGAGTGCACAAAATCAATAAATTTTACAACTTCATGCATATTCAACTTTGAGATTATGTAATGGAAACTCAGTTCTGGGAAAATCAAATTCCTCTCCTTTTTTATCTCTATCAAATTTTTCAGATTCCTTACAACTGTTTCAAAATCAGAGCCGACTCTTATTTTTTCATACGTTTCTTTTGTTGCAGCATCTATTGATGGCAGTATCCTGTCTATGCCCAAATTTATCAGCTCTTTTGCCTTCTCTCTATTAATCAAAAAGAATGTGTCATAAATCTCCACATAAATCTTTTTTGATTTTACATATTGCAGCATCTTCATAAAGTCTTTGTTCAAGAAACTGCTTCCTATGCCTGTTAGGCCAATCCACTTCAAATGAGGAAATTGGTCGATAATCTTCTTGAACTCTTTGAAGCTCATATCTCGCTGAGGCTCCCGCCAGTAGGTATGCTCACACATCCTGCATTTAAGATTACAGCGCGTTGTTGGCTCTACTTCTATAAGGCAGGGGTATGGCTGTATAATTGGTGCAAGTCTTTTCAACAGCAGATTCTGAAGAACGCCAGTTGCCCAGTAAACTCTGGCAATCGTGAAGTTATAAGTGGCCCTAAACCCTTTCTCCTGCCAAAAACGGAACAAATAAAGCAAGCGGTATCTTAAAGAGCTTGCAAAATCTAGTGGATTCATTTTAATTCTCTGTTCACTTGCTATTTTTAAATTACTTCTCATTTTTTAAAATTATTCCCTATAATAAACTTATGGATTGCCAGTTCATAAAAGATTTAAAGTATGTTTTTTAAGAGATTATATGAGGAAAGTTGCTCTGATTGCCCCTAATGGGAATGACCCCAGTTATGGCGTCTCATCTCCGCTAAATTTGGGGTATATCGCAAGCTATTTGGAAAAGAACAATATTGAAGTAGCAATAATAGATGAAATAGCCGGGCAGAATGCTGAAAAGGAACTGCTAAAATTCAGCCCTGACATCGTTGGGATAACTGCAACAACCCCCTTAATTTACCGAGCATATCAAATAGCAGATTTCTGCAAAAAAAATGGTTTCCTCACTGTAATGGGGGGAGTGCATGTGACAGTTCTGCCAGAGGAAGCCCTAAAACACTGTGATTTGGTTGTTTGTGGGGAGGGGGAGAGAGCAATGCTGGATATCGCCAAGAAGGGGGGAGGCAGCAAAGAAAAAGGACACAAAATAATCCAAGGGACTGATATAACAGACATAGACGAGATACCAATGCCAGCGAGACACCTAATGCAAATGGATTTCTATCTCAAAAGCAGAGACAGGTTTCCTGATTCGTACTATTCATTTGTACCATTACATACAAAAGTTGCTACAATAATCACTGGAAGAGGATGCCCGTACAGATGCCTTTTCTGCCATAACTCTATCCGCTCAAGCTTTTACAGATTCAATTCTGCAGAGCGGGTAATCAGGGAGATAGAATTTTTGATTGATAAATATGAAATAGGTGCCTTGTTCTCTATTGAAGACACTTTATTTGCAAATAAAAAGAGATTCAAGGATATATGCAACCTGATGAAAGAGAAGAAAATAGACCTGATTTGGGCTGGAAATGCAAGAGTCAATGAGGTTGACTTGGAGACACTCCGGCTGGCAAAGGATGTGGGCTGCAAACAAGTCACATTTGGCTTTGAATCGGGAAGTCAGCGTGTGCTTGATGCGCTAAATAAAGGCACTACAGTTGAACAAAACAAGAGGGCAATAGAACTCTGCAGAAAAGTGGGTATAATCCCCCAGGGAACATTTATAGTAGGAACACCCGGTGAAACTGCAAAAGACATAGAAGCAACAAAGAGATTTATCAAAGAAAACAAAATTGGCTCTACATCAGGTATATGCATCGCAACTCCTTATCCTGGCACAAGATTGTGGGAATTCTGCAAGAAAAACAATTTAATGCCCCAAAAGATTGAATGGGATAAAATGATTATGAACAAGGTTATTATCCCCACAAATCCAGCCATGCCAGTAGAAACGATAGAGAAGTATTACTCTGAAATAGCCCAGCTTTGCTCATCTGAAACTCCTATGCTTGCGTCTTCATTTATAGAGGATTTCAAAAGAAGACCATTTGGGATGGTAAAAGAGGCTATAACCCACCCAAGAAAGGTTTTGAGGATTGCGCATAGAATAAGCAGGGGTTTGACGGCAAAAAGAATAGGTTATTAACCAAAATGATTGAATGGGCGGGATTAACAAGTTTTAAAACTGTATGTAAAATTCCAGTATAGAAACAGAAAATGGCCAAAAAAGAAAAAACCATATTGTTTGTAAAAAGAGAGTTTATATTCCCAGATTTTTGGATATTCAAAAAGCTTAACAGGTTGTACTGGTGGTTCATTCTTCATCTTATTATTAAGACGATAAAAAGGCATTGTAAAGAGAATATCATCATAATCTCTGACTTAAGAAACCAGATTCTTTTGCAAAATAGGGGGATAGAATGCAAAATATTTGGAGAATATGCTGGAAATTCCAAAGCAATGTATCCTAAAGCAATTGGCATGATAAATAATTGGTTCAATTCTTCCTTCCTTAAAGATACATTAAAATACGAAGAATTTAATCTTGGATTCATTGAGGGGGAAGAGTTTTCCCATTGGTTATATCCCCTTCTCGGATATTTTGATATTATCAATACCATATTTGAAAAAGAGAAACCAGAGAAAGTTATAATTGCAGGGAAAGAAGATCCCATAAATAGATTTATATATCTTAGAGCAAAAAAGGGGGGAGTCTCTACAGAGGAATTTGCGGGTTTTTGGAGCAGGATAAGATGGATGATAGAAATTTTTGTAAAAAGATATTCTTTAGCAGTCAGATTCCATAATATACCTATACTTAACAGAACAGAATTTGCCAGAACGAAAAAAGCCATAGAATATAAAAAGAAAAAAAGAAATATTCTTTTAATGGGTTTAGATGACACCCAATTCAACAGGCTTGGTTCTGTTCCCTATGAATTAATAAAAGATAAAAATACGGGCATATGTGTTCTTTGCTCTGAAGTCACACTAGAAAGATTTTTAGAAAAAAAAGATATCCCTTATTTTTCTTTTGGAGATTTTTTAGATTCGGCGATAATAAAAAAGGTTAGCCATAGAAAAAATAAGCTGATTAATTCCTGGAGGGAATTGTCTAAACTTAGTGAATTCAGGGAGATTTTTAATTATGGAGGGATATCCTTACTTGAGGTTATAGGAGATGAGTTTTCTTATCTGTTCTATATCAGATTTCCCTGGATACTATACTACATAGAAACAATCAAAAAATTGCTTAAAACTAATCACATAGATGCTGTTGTAAGCATGGGTGATGCTGGTGCCATAACAAGATCAGCGGCACTAATTGCAAAGTCAATGAACATCCCCAGTTTAGTAATACAAAATGGGGTAGTTGGAACAACGACTGGGGAGCAATTTTTTCCAATGCTTGCCGATAAAATGGCGGTATGGGGGGCAATACCAAAGAAAACGCTAACTCAACAGGGGGGGAATGCTGATAGGATTGTTATTACTGGCAACCCCCAATTATCCACAAGAATAAGAAAAGAAGTTGTCGAAGATGAATTTTACAAAAAATTGGGGGTTGATAAGAACAAAGAAATTTTTATCTTTGCCACACAAGCTTTTGGAGACTTCTTTGCTGAAAAAGAAATAAAAAATTTATTTGGGATACTCCTGCCTATTTTTAAGAAATTTCCAGAAAAACAATTGATAATAAATGTGCATCTCAGAGATGACCCCGAGATTTATGAGTCAATAGTAAAGGGGTATAATCTAAAAAATGTGATAATAACAAAATATGTTGATTTGAATAAATTGTTGAATATATGCGATATTTTAATAACAGTAAGTTCAACAATTGCATCAGAGATTATGTTTCTGGATAAACCTGTAGTTATTACGAACTTCTTCAATCGTGATTGTGCTGTGCCATATGCTGAATCTGGCGCTACAATCGGGGTAAAGAACAAAAAAGAGCTTTATGAAGTGATCACGGATATTTCCAAAAGCAGGATAGACAAAGAAATGGGGGAAAAAAGAGCAAAATTTGTATATGAATCCTTTTACAAAAGAGATGGCAGGGCGGGGAAAAGAATTATAGCAGTGATTAAAAAACTGATAAGACAAAGAAGGAAGAAAACTTATGGGGCAATAGAACCCTCTTTCATAAAGTTTAAAAATTAACGAAAGGGTAATTGGATAATAAAATGGATAACCTATTTACAGACAAGACAGTTCTTATAACCGGCGGAACTGGTTTTTTGGGAAAAGCTCTTGTAAAAAAGATTTTAGAGCAAAATCCCCACTCAATAAGAGTTCTAAGCAGGGATGAAGTGAAACACTACAGATTTATTGAGGAGATTAAAGACCCGAGAATAAGACATTTTGTCGGGGATGTAAGGGATATTTCTAAAGTAAGAAAGGCGACACGGGCTTGTGATATAGTCATACATGCTGCGGCTATGAAAAGGATAGATATGATTGAGTACAATGTTGAGGAGTGCATTAAGACAAATATTGTGGGCACATTGAATGTCATAGAAGCATGTCTGGAGAATGATGTTGAAAAGGCGGTTTATGTTTCGACGGATAAGGCCTGTTCTCCTGTGAATACCTACGGCGCTTCCAAGTTCATTGGAGAAAGAATATTTACTGAAAGCAATTTTAACAAAGGAAATTTAAGGACGGTATTTACCTCTGTAAGATATGGAAATGTCCTTGAAAGTACGGGTTCTATAATCCCGATAATAATAAATAAGATAAAGAATAATGAAGAATTGCCTTTAACAGACAAAAGGATGACTAGATTTTTTATAACAAGTGACCAAGCAGTAGAACTCATATTTAATGCAATAAAATTCGGTGTTGGGGGGGAAGTATTCGTGCCAAAACTGGATGCCTTCAAAATAGCGGAGCTTTTAGAGGTGCTGAAAGAGCACTATAAATACAATAAGCCAATAAACGAGATAGGGATAAGACCCGGAGAAAAGATACATGAACTGATGATTAATGAAGTTGAAGCGCCAAGGTCCTTCGGATTTGATGGTTACTACGTTATAACCTCTGAAATAGAAAGATACCAGAAAAATGTAAAATACGCATATTTGCAAAAAGGAAATCTTGCAAAATTTTCAGAATATAGCTCAAAAGATGTTATTGTCTCTAAAGAAAAGTTAAAAGAAAAACTAAAGCAGTATAAAATTATAAGTTAAAGAAAGGTTTTATAAATCTCTAAAATCACATTTCTTATTAGTGCTGAATTTACCGGAAAATGAATAAACCCGCCACAAAAGACTCTTTTTATTCTAAAAATTACAAAAAGCAACTTGCTGAAGAGGCGAGATTTTGGGGCCAAATTTCAAAAAGCAAAAGAGACAAATTACCGAAAAAAGCATTAAAAAATATTTTAAGGTTTATGGGAATTTACAGCAGTGTAGAAGAAAATCCTGGAGTTGATTATAGAAATGAAATGCTTTTTAACACAATCAATGTCATATGGGGGCGGAAAGAGTTAGAAACAATATTTAAAATAGCTTCCAGCGGCAGTAAAAAAAGGGTGCTGGAGTTGGGTTGCGGTTCTGGTTGGCTCAGCATAGAGATTGCTAGAAGGAACAAGAATGTAGAAATTGACGCAATAGACATAGCAAAAGATTCCATAACAAAGGGAAAAAAATTTTATTTGCAACATCAAAAGGATTCAGGGAAAATTAATTTTGTTGTAGAAGACCTTAACAGGGTAATTCTAAAAAGAAGCACTTATGATGTCGTAGTAGTTTTCGGTGCCTTGCACCATGTCCTAAGACTGGAAAGGCTACTGAAAGAGATTAAAAAGTCATTAAAACCCGGGGGCTATTTGGTTGCTTATGAAGACAATGGCCTCTGCAAGAGAGACAGGGATAGATTAGCGATTATACTCTACCCTCTTTTATTATTCAAGAATATTATAATAAAAAAATCAATCGGGATAAAATCAGCAAAAAAAGAGGTGGAAAGAATGTATGAATGGTCTGAGATAAGAAAGAGCCCCTTTGAAGGTGTTATGAAAGGGCACAATATTGTTGAACCTATCTCAAAAAATTTGGAAATCAAAAGAATTAGGTATCTTAGATGCATGATTGATGGATTGTTAAGAAATGCTTCAATGCCTGTTCTTAGATTGTTTTCAAATCCTCTTAAAATTCTAGATGAGCTCTTTCTTTCCATAGGCGTCTTATCCGAAGGGAGAACAATTTTGATAGTTGCAAGAAAAAATGAAAAGAGATTCATAGAAAAAAGAACCCCTTTACACAAGATTTAATAAGCAAAATACGGATATTTAGAATAATGGAAAAAAGAATGTTGCCTTATGGACAGCAATGGATTGATGAAGAAGATATAAATGAAGTTGCAAAGGTTTTAAGGAACGATTGGTTGACGACCGGGCCAAAAGTCAGTGAATTTGAAGAGGCTATTTGCAATTATGTTGGCTGCAAATATGGTATTGCGGTAAATTCCGGAACAAGTGCCCTGGATATTGCATTAGCCTCATTAGAAATAAAAGAGGGGGAAGTGATAACAACTCCTTTTAGTTTCGTTGCAACCACTAATTGTATTTTGTACAATCATCTTAAACCAGTATTTGCAGATATAGAAAGAGATACAAGGAACATAGCCGTTGATGAAATCAAGAAAAGAATAACTAAAAAAAGCAAGGCGATTGTCTATGTGGACTATGCGGGACAACCTTGTGATATTGAGGATATAGAAAAAATAGCAAGAGAACATAACCTTCTATTAATTGAAGACGCAGCTCATTCTTTGGGAGCTGAGTATAATGGCAAAAAAACAGGCAATTTTGCGGATATAACAACATTCAGTTTTCATCCTGTAAAGCACATAACTACTGGAGAGGGCGGCGCCTGCGTAACGAATAATGAGGAGATTGCAGAAAAGATGAGAATGTTGAGGAATCATGGCATAGACAAAACTGTAAAGCAAAGAATGGAATTGAAAAGCTGGGAATATAATATTAAATATCTGGGAAGAAATTATAGAATAACTGACTTTCAATGCGCTCTTGGTATTTCGCAGCTTAAGAAATTAGATTCATTCATCGAAAAAAGAACAAGAATAGCTAGCCGATATAATGAGGCTTTTAGAGATACAAAAGAAATAATCACCCCCATTACTAAAAATAAGATTAAACATGCATGGCACATATATACCATACTTCTCAAAGGCATCGACAGAAACAAATTTTTTGATGAGATGCGAAAATTGAATATTGGCGTAAATGTTCATTATACTCCTATTTACCATTTTAGCTATTTCAAAAAGATGTTCAGCATTAACAAGGCGGAATTTCCAGTAACTGAAGATATATTTGATAGGATAATTACCTTGCCATTATTCCCTAAAATGAGCAATCAAGACATTGATAGAGTGATAAATTCAACATTGGAGGTGATAGGGAGATTAAAATGAATATAGTTGCTATAATCGCGGCAAGGATGGCTTCAACAAGACTTCCCGGGAAGGTAATGATTGATATCTCCGGAAAACCAGTACTTCAACACGTTATTGAGGGAGTAAGGGGTGCAAAAAAGGTAGACAAAGTTGTAATCCTAACAACAAAAGATGAAAGAAATGAGGAGATTGTACGACTTGCTGAAGAGCTTGAAGTAGATTATTTTAGAGGGTCTGATGAGGATGCGCTCGGTAGTTTCCTTTTGGCGGCTAAAAAAGCAAATGCAGATATCCTAGTAAGAGTTACGGGAGATTGTCCTTTTATAGAACCAACAATCATAGATAAAGTAATAGAGTTGCATATTAAAAAAAATGCAGATTATTCCAGTACCCTAGTAGATGAAGGTAATGAAGAAAGTTTTCCTAGGGGGGTTGATACAGAAGTATTTTCAATAGAAACACTCAAAAAAGTACATGAATTGGGTCATGAACAGTACTATAGGGACCATGTGACTCCATTCATACTTCAACATCCAGAATTATTTAAAATACAGATAGTTAAAGCCCCCGTAAATTTAAGAAGGCATTTTAGGTTAACGGTGGATACACAAGAAGATTTAAGATTGATTAGAGAAATTTTTTCCAGATTGCAAAATCAAGAGATAGATATTTATAAAGTAATTAAATTACTGGACAAAGAGAAAAAATTACCACAAATAAATGCCAATATCAAACAAAAAGCAAAAGCAGACTATTCCAAATTAAAGTTATAAAATTACAAATGCAAAATGGGAAAAGAAAAAATAAGCATCTTATACGGGTTGGATGGGAGATACCTCTCCTCTTTAGAAAAGAAGTTTCTTACCAAAATTAAGAATTGGAGAAATGCACAAATGGAGATATTAAGACAATCTAAACCCCTGACTGATTATGACCAAGAGAAATGGTTCCAGCAAATAAGGGAAGATAAAAATCAAAGTTTGTTTTCGATTATAGCAAAGAATGAAAAAAACAAGAAAATGAAGTTTATAGGTTATTGCGGGATTACTTATATAGACTATAAAAATAGAAGGGGGGAGCTATCTTTCATAGTTGATACAAAGAGAGCGTTAAATAAAGAGATTTATAAGAGAGACTTCATGGCTGTTTTGAATATGATTTGTCATTATGGTTTTGAAGAGTTGAACCTTAACAAAATCTTTACGGAAACTTTCTCATTCAGAAAGAACCACATAAGCATTCTAGAAGAATTTGGGTTTCATTTTGATGGAATCTTAAGAGAACATCATTTTGCTCATGGCAGATATTATGATTCTATTATCCACTCTCTCTTAGCAAACGAATGGAGAACAAAACAAAAGAAGAGTAAAAATGATATGGAAAAATAAAAAAGTAATAGTAACTGGCGGAGCAGGCGTCATTGGTAAAAGCTTGATTGAGAAACTGGTAAATAAAGGCAGCAGCATAAGATGCTTTGATATTGTTCCAAGACCAAATTTATTACCGCAAGAAGTAGAATATTATGAAAAAGATCTTTGTAAGCTGGATATAAAAGAATTCGGCGAATTTAAGCCAGATATAATTTTCCATCTTGCAGCTGTTTTTGAAAGATCTACTGAAAGCCCTGAATTCTGGGAAAACAATTTTAAAAACAACGTAATATCAAGCCATAAAGTCGTTGATGCCAGCAAGAATTGTGAACAGCTGAAGAAATTTATTTTTGCTTCAAGTTATCTTATTTACTCGCCAAGCCTGTATCTTTTGAGAGAGCCCCCAATAAAACAGATTAATCTTAAAGAGGGGGATTTGATTGGTGCAAGGAATATTTGCGGAGCTTCCAAATATTACACGGAAAAAGAATTAGAATTTTTAAGTGAGGCTGACAAAAACTTCAAATTTATTTCTGCGCGTATTTTTCGCGTTTATGGAAAAGGCTCGAGAGATGTTATATCCAGATGGATAAGGGCGGGATTAAAAGGCGAAACAATAGAGGTATTTGGCAAAGAGAATTTATTTGATTATATTTTTGCCGACGATGTTGCTGAGGGTTTAATAAAACTTGCTGAGAATGATGCAGAGGGGATAGTGAATCTTGGAACAGGCACATCCAGGAGAGTAGATGAAGTAGTAAAAATAATCCAAGAACAAATTCCGGAAGTCAAAATAAAAGAAATTAATGGGGAAGAATTTAAAAAGTTTGAAGCAAGTTCTGCGGACACATCTAGACTGATGCAGCTAACTGGGTGGAGACCTAAAGTAATGCTTGAGGAGGGGATTAAAAAAATTATTGAGTATGAAAAAGAGGGGATGAGATAGGACTGGAGGCAATTTCAATGCACAAATATAAATCATATATCCAAAAGGGAAAATATAAGCTAATTGATTGTAAAATATGCGGATTCAAGCACCTATTGCCAATCCCGAGAGATTCTAAACTGAATAAATATTATAAGTCTAATTACTCGGATAAACTTGAAAAAATCAATGTGAAGGATAAATTAGAAACCCTTACCAAGTGTCTGGGCAGAGGAAAAAAAAGAATCTTGGATGTTGGGTGTGGAAATGGAAAATTGCTTAAAGTATTTAAGGAAAATGGATGGGAAACCTGCGGGATAGAACCGTCAAGCCAGGCATTCAGCAAAGAGGATAAGAAAGAATTGAACATCATCTGCAGAACATTTGAGAATGTAAATTTCAAGTCTTTGGGTGTCTTTGATGCTGTGATGCTATCATTTATTTTAGAGCATATAAGCAGTCCTATTGAGCTGCTAAAGAAGATACATCCAATACTGCGGGAGGGTGGGGTGATTTGTATAGAAGTGCCAAATGATTTTAATGAGTTGCAGGAAGTACTCGTAAAACAACTCGGCAAGGAAAGATGGTGGATAGTTATTCCAGACCATATTAACTATTTTAGCATTGATTCCTTAAGCAAACTAGTTGAAAGGATTGGATTTAAAAAATTGCTTGCAGAAGGAAGTTTTCCTGTAGAGATATTTGCACTAATGGGAGAAGATTATATAGGAAACCCCGCGGTAGGGGAAAAAATTCATCAAAAAAGATTATCTTTTGAGCAAAATTTAATAAAATCTGGTAAGAATCAGCTAAAGAGAAAACTATATCAAAAATTAATTGAAATGGGTATTGGTAGAAGCATAATACTTTATGCAACAAAACAAAATCCAAAATGAATATTTTAATCACGAGTGCATCAAGAAAAGTTAGTTTGGTTAAATATTTTCAGGGGGCACTGAAACAAGAAGGCGGGGGAAAAGTGATTACAGTTGATACTGGCCCCTTATGTGCGGCATTATTTCAGAGTGACTTATCCTATCTTATTCCTAGAGATTCTGAACCTTCTTTTATGCCCACCATACTAAAATTATGCAAAAAATATGAAATAAAACTTTTAATTCCAACAAGGGATGAAGAATTAAAGATATTTGCTAAGAATAAAGAGAAATTTGAGGAAGTTGGAACCAAAGTTATGGTTGCAAAACCGGAAGTGATTGAAATTTGTTCTGATAAACTTAAATTTACAAGATTTTGTGAAAGAAATGATATACCTGTTCCTAAAACATATACAAAAAAGGAAATAAATGAATCTTTATTAGGATTTCCTTTATTTATAAAAGAAAGGTATGGTAAGGGAAGTAGAAATACATTCAAGATTAAAAACAAAAAAGAATTGGAGTTCTTTTTAGGTTATGTAAAAAATCCTATTGTCCAAGAATATATTAAAGGAAAAGAATATACTATCGATCTTTTTGCAGATTTTGATGGAAGGATTATATCGGTAGTTCCTAGGGAAAGGATATATCTTTTTGGGGGAGAGTCTCTTATAAGCAGAATTGACAAAAATGAAAAATTAATAAAGGCGGCTTCAGGATTAGCTAAAAAGATTGGACTAGTTGGTCACAATAATATTCAATGTTTTTCTGATGGAAATGAGGTAAAATTTATTGAAATAAACCCAAGATACGGGGGTGCAAGTAGCCTAAGTTTTGCTGCTGGTGCAAATACTCCTTTATATCTGATACAATTAGTCAAGGGAAAAAAAGTTAAAAGTAAAATTGGTAAGTTCAAAGATGGATTAATAACAGTTCGTTATTTTAAGGATATTTTTATCAATAATGATGAAGTTAAGAAATTGGAAAAATTCGGTCAAGGCTATAATTTTTGATTTGGATGACACCATCTATGAAGAAACGAAATTTGTCGAAAGCGGATTTAGGGCAGTTTCAAGCTATGCAGAAAAACAACTCGGCATTGGTAAAAAAAAGTTCTTCGGGGCATTAAAAAACAGTTTAGAAAAAGATGGAAGAGGCCATACATTTGATATTGTCTTAAAAAATTATAATTGTTATAATAAAGGATTAGTGAATAAATTAGTTAGAATATACCGAACCCATAAACCGAAAATTAAACCTTCTCCAGGTGTAATGACTACTCTGCAAATTTTGAAAAACAAGTTTTTATTGGGAATTATCACAGATGGCATGGGAAGCGTACAAAGAAATAAAGTAAAAAGCTTGAATATTGAAAAATTATTTGATTTGATAGTTTATAGTGATGATTTAGGAAAAGACAATTATAAGCCTAACAAATATCCCTATGAAAAGATGCTGAAACAACTGGGTGTTAGTGCGAAGGAGGCTATTTATGTTGGGGACAATCCCTACAAAGATTTTATAGGGGCAAAGAAGATTGGTTTTAAAACTATCCGTGTACTAAAAGGCCAATATAAAAATATAAAAATAGATAAGGACCATGAAGCTGACTGCTCTATCAAAAAAATTAATGAATTATTAGAACTCTTGGGTAATTTGACAGATAAATAAAATGAAATTATTGATAATAAACCCTAGAAGAGGGATAGAAACTGGAAATTTAGGATGAAAGTCAGGTGTTCTTGACATAATAATCTTTTTATAGTTAAAAATAATGAATTGGTAATGGGAAATAAAAAGGAATTTAATTTTGGAAATCGGAAAATTGGAAAGGACCATCCTGTTTTTATAATAGCTGAAGTCTCTGGAAATCACAACCAGGATTATAATACTGCGGAAAAGGTTGTCAGAGCTGCTTGTGAAGCTGGTGTTGATGCAGTGAAGATTCAAACATATAGCCCAGACACTATGACAATTAATTCTGACAAAAAATGGTTTAAGGCAAAATGGATGGGGAAAGAAACAAATCTTTATGAACTATACAGGGTAGCTCATACGCCTCTGGAATGGCAGCCAAAACTCAAGAAAGTAGCTGAAAGTTATGGAATCCCCTTATTTTCCACACCTTTTGATGAAACTGCAGTAGATTTCTTAGAAAAAATGAATGTTGCCGTATACAAGGTAGCAAGTTTTGAGGTAGTTGATATAAATCTTCTTAAAAAAATAGCTTCTACTGGGAAGCCCGTAATTATGTCGAGAGGAATGGCTTCCTTAGAAGAGCTTGAATTGGCTTATAAGACGCTTAAAGAGAATGGATGTCCTTCCGTTGCAATATTGCACTGTGTCAGCGCCTATCCTGCAAAACCTGAGAATATGAATCTTGCAACAATTCCAGATTTAGAAAAAAGGTTTGATGCGGTAATAGGGCTATCAGACCATACCCTAACTACAGAAACAGCTATTGCGGGTGCAGTATTAGGAGCAAAAATTATTGAAAAGCATATCACACTGAATAGGGCAGATAAAACAATTGATTCTGAATTTTCATTAGAACCTGAAGAATTTAAAGAGCTTATTAGAAAGATTAGAAATGTTGAAAAATCTATTGGAAAACCAAATTATAATTTAGTTGATGATGAGAAAGAACAAATTCGCGTTAGAAGATCTTTATTTGTAGTTAAAGATATGAAAAAGGGGGAAGTACTAACAAAAGAAAATGTTAGAAGTATTAGACCGGGTTACGGGCTTGCGCCTAAATATTTCGATGGAGTTCTGGGAAAGAAAATTAAGCAAGATGTTGAAAGAGGAACTCCTCTTTCATTTGAACTAATTGAAGAATGAAAAATCAAACTCTAAAAATATTTTCAAAAAGGTTTTTAAATGGTAATATAAATCTTGTTGCCATCAAAGTTAGGGAAAAAGAATAAAAAAAATTTATGCTGCTATAAAAACAATGGAATCTGCACTTAAAAAATATATGAAAGTCTTGCTAATTAATCCCCCTATACGACTCTCTCATCCTCCATCTTCATTCCCACACGGGATTGGATACATTGCAGCGGTCATGCTTAAAGAGGGTTATGAAGTTAAGATACTAGATATAAATGGGTATAGATATGATAAAGAGAAAGTTAAACAATTACTTAACAAATTTCTCGTTGAGGAAGGTATCTCTATTGTCGGTATTGGCTGTTTGATAACCTGTTATAACTATGTGAAATGGTTAATCCAGACAATAAAAATAATAAAACCTAAAACAAAGGTTATAGTTGGGGGCGGTCTTGGAACATCAATCCCAAAAATGGTGATAGATAAGCTTAATGCAGACATCTCAGTTATTGGGGAGGGAGAATATACGATGCTGGAGTTAATGGATGTTTTTAATGAAAAGAAGAAGATTAATTCTGTAAAGGGGATATGTTACAAGGAAAATGGTAGGATACTAAAAACACCGCAGAGGGATAGAATAACTAATATTGATGACTTGCCACTCCCTCCATGGGATTTATTTCCAATGGAAGTTTATTTGAAAAACACATTTGTTGAGATTCCGAAAGATACCCTGTCTACAGATAGCCATAGTATGAGTATTGTTTCTGGCAGAGGATGTTGCTATCATTGCACATTTTGTTTTGATGCGTTAGGCCATAGCAGAACACTAAGATCTGTAGAAAAAGTAATTGAAGAAGTTATTTTGCTCAAAAAAAAATACAGAGTAGCCTACTTTGCTTTTACAGATCCTTGTTTTGTTATTGATAAGAACTGGGTTAATAGATTATGCGATGAGATAATAAAAAGAAAGTTGAACATAAAATGGATCACCAGTGGAAGGGTGAATCTGGTTGATGAAGAGCTTTTAAGAAAAATGCGGGCTGCAGGATGCCTTACAATCAACTATGGGGTAGAAACAGGCAGCCAAAGGATTCTAGACTCAATAAAAAAAGGTACGACTGTCGAACAGGCGTATAAGACTGTAACTTTAACCAGAAAGGTTGGGCTTAAGGATTGGTATAACTTGATGATGGGATTTCCTGAAGAGACAAAAGAAGACCTTGAACAGACAATAAAATTTTGTATAGATAATGATTTACATCAAGATACTATATTTTTTGTAACACCCTATCCCGGAACTGAATTATACGAACAGGCTAAAAGTAGGGGTCTAATAAAGGACGAAGAGGAATTTATAAGCAGGCTTGGTGAGGCTACACAATTCACAATAAACCTAACAAGATGGAGCAATGAAGAACTTCTTAAGTTAAGAGACTATGCAATAAATAAGATTAATAAAGCCTATTTCAAAAAGCATAAAATAGAATTTCTTTTATGGATAGCCCAAAAACCGAGGCATTACATACATTACATTAAAGTGTTCGGTCTGTCCTCTTTTTTTGATAAGATTAAAGGAAAGCTAGATAGAATTCTAGATAGTAACTAGTTTATCTCTCGCGTAACCTAATCGGTTGAGTATTTTTTTAAATAACTCTATATCCTCTCTTTCAAAGCTTCTTAACAAAAAAAGCAGGGCAAAATAGAAGACAAAGAAAACAGAAAATATTGCACCGAAGTAGAGTACGCCTAAAAAACCCGAATAGGGTATTGGACTAAGAACATAATGGATGAAGAGATACATTATGCCTACAGAGAATAGGCCTGTGAAAAATGTCTTAAAAAAGGATTTGTCCATAGCCCAAACCTTGAGGAGTTTATAGCTGAAGAAGAGAAGAAATAGAGACCCTATAATATAAGAGATTGATGTTGCAACAGCCGCTCCATTCACGCCATAGAGAGGAATAAGCAAAAAGTTAAGCAAGATATTTGAAGCAGCAAGAATAATAGTTATTAGAAGTATCCATCCTGTTTTCTTTGCCATGCCTATTATATTACTGCTCGTATAAGCAAGAGAGTAGAGAATGTAACCAAAAACAAGTATAGCCAGGGGGAGTGCTGCGGCTGTATATTCTCTCCCAAAAATTATCCTAATAATCTGCGTCGGGAAAATGGCCAGAACTAAAAATACTGGAAAATTAAAAAGGAATATCCATCTTGAAACAGTTTTATGAAACTTTTTAATTTGGTTATACCTTTTATTGCTGTAAAACCCCATCAGAATTGGCAAGAAGAGAGAAATTATCCCTGTAGGAAGGATGAATATCAAAGCAGCTGTTGAATGGGCTGCATTATATATCCCCACTTCAGAAGCAGTTCTGAAATAGCCCAGCATTAAAGTATCGGTCCATGCTATCAAAAAAATCATGATATTCGCAAACATAAGAGGAAGGGAATAAGAGGATAATTCCTTGAAGTAATAAACTGACTTTATCTTCTTGTCAAAAACAGGAAAAACCCTTTTTTCCAGTATAAAAAGGCTAATAATGCATATAAGGACTATAGAAATCAGGTAGGAGTAAGTTGCCCCTAAAATGCCAAAACCCCAGGAAATCAATAAAAAGGTTGTAAGCAATCTTATAACCTTCTCTGCTATCTCATTTAACCCCACCTGATAGTCTACACGGCGAAATGCCCTAAAACTCGCAAGAAGCAGTGTTGTCACAACAGAGAAGGGTATCATCAAAGCAAAAATTCTCAATATTGGTATAAGCTTTTGATTGTGAAAAAATGAAACCGCTATATACGGAGAAAAGATCAGCACAATTGCCATGAGAAAGATGCTTAATGGAAGGCATATCCTGAAAGAAGAGGTTAAGGCGCCTTTTATCCTTGATTTATCTCCCTTTCCATGATAATAAGGGATATAGCGTAATATCCCGCTATCGAACCCCAACAATGAGAATATAACAACGAGTGAAACCACAGAAAGACCGAGATTTAACAAACCGAATTGCTCTGTTCCAATTCTTGCCACAATCATTGTATAGAAAAAACCAATAATCTTCCCAAGAACCATCCCGAAAAAGACTATTCCTGCACCCTTTATTATCTGGGTAAGCGAATGTATATGTTCATCCTCTTTTTTTTGTTTTTTATTCTGCTTGGCTATTTGCCCTTTTTCCATCTGCTTTAGAAATTTTAGGCGTTTAAATTACTTGTGGAATAAAAAATTATAAAAATTTATAGATTATCTTTATACCACTCAACTGTTTTCTCGAGCCCTTCTTCAAGATTAACCCTTGGAGTCCAATTAAGAAATTTTTCTGCCTTGCTTATATCTGGGCATCTCCTTTCGGGGTCATCTTGTGGCAAATCCTTAAACAGAATATCTGACTTTGAATTCGTTAGTCTTTTTATGATATCTGCTAATTCAATTATTGTTCTTTCATTGGAATTGCCCAAATTTACCACTTCTCCCTTTATTCCTTCTGCAAACATCAGAGATAATAATCCTTCGGCAAGGTCAGAAATATAGCATAAGCTCCTCGTCTGTTTTCCATCACCATATATAGTTAATGGCTTATTCTGCAATGACTGGTTTATAAAATTTGAAATCACCCTGCCGTCATCTGCCCTCATCCTTGGCCCATAGGTATTGAATATCCTCGCTATCCTCAAATCAATGTTATACTTGCGGAGATATGCCATGCACAGCGCCTCGCCAAATCTCTTGCTTTCGTCATACATTGAGCGTATTCCATTTGGATTGACATTCCCCCAGTATGTCTCTTTCTGGGGATGCTGCATAGGATTTCCATATACCTCACTTGTGGATGCAAAAAGAAATACCGCATTATTCTTTCTCGCCAATTCCAATAAATTAAGAGTTCCGTTTGAGTTAACAAGTAATGTTTCAATCGCAAGCTTCTGATATGCTGGGGGGGATGCAGGGCTTGCAAGATGGAATATAAAATCAATTTTGCCTAACGATTCAGGCAATGGTTTTGTTATGTCATGATTGATAAACTCAAAATTTTTATTCTGCTTCAAATTGGAAACGTTCTGCTCTCTGCCAGTGCATAGATTATCTACACATATTACCCCAAAATTCTGCTTTAGCAGTTCCTCGCACAGCCAAGAGCCAATAAATCCTGCGCCTCCAGCAACTAAAACTTTTCCTTTATCCATTCTTATCTCCCAATTGAAAAATAATCAAAGCCAAGCCCCTTCATGCGCTCTTTATTGAATATGTTTCTGCCGTCAATTATTATCTTTTGTTTTAATGTTCCCTTAATTTTCAGCAAATCTATATCCTTGAATTCCTGCCATTCTGTCAAAATTACAAGGGCATCTGAATCTTTTGCCGCCTCATAAGAATCCTTGCAATATTCTATGTCCTTGAAAATATTTTTTGCATTTTCCATCGCTTTTGGGTCATAAACCCTAATCCTCGCCCCTTTTGCCTGAAGCCTGTTGATTATATCAATGGAAGGCGCAAATCTTATGTCATCCGTGTTTGGCTTGAATGCAAGCCCAAGGACTGCTATCTGCTTGTTCTTCAGACTGCCCAAAACCTTTTCTATCTTATTGATAAAACTTTCTCTCGCTTCAGCATTAATCTTTTGGACTGACTCAAATAGCCCCGCATCAATCCCGTTTTTCCTTATTATATTTATCAATGCGTCCAAATCCTTCGGGAAACAAAATCCACCGTATCCTACGCCTGCCTTAAGAAAATCCGCACCTATCCTCTTGTCCATGCCGACGCCCTTTGCAACTGTCTCTATGTCTGCTTTTGTTTTTTCACAAAGTTGCGCGATTAAGTTTATTGTTGAAATCTTCTGCGAGAGCATCGCATTGCTCAAGTGCTTTATCAGTTCTGCGGAATTAACATCTGTTAGGAGTATTGGGGCATTGAGTGGCTTATAAAGTTCTGAAAGAATTGCAGATGCCCTGCTGCTTTCTGTGCCGATAATAATCCTATCAGGGTACATGAAATCATGCACTGCCGAACCCTCGCTTAGAAATTCGGGATTTACTGCAATATCAACATCACTTAGATATTTTTGTATTACCTGCTTGAGCCATGAAGCTGTCTGCACTGGAACAGTACTCTTTTCCACTATAACTTTGTAGCCATCTGCAGCCTGCGCAATCTCCCTTGCAACATTCTCAACGGCGCTCAAATCAGGCTCTCCATTTTCCTTAGGGGGGGTGCCAACGCATATAAAGAGTATATCTGAATTCCTGACTGCCTCTTTTATCTCTGTCGTGAAAGATATTCTGCCCTCTTTTCTGTTCCTTGAAACAAGATTATCAAGTCCGGGCTCATAAATGGGCATCTTGCCATTTTCAAGATTTACTATTTTCGCCTCGTTATTATCAACGCATATAACTTTATTGCCTAATTCTGCAAAACACGCTCCTGTGACTAATCCTACATATCCTGAGCCGATTATTGCAATTTTTTGATTGGACATTTTGCAAATTTAACTATTTAATCTTGCTGAATCTGCCTTATAACATCTGCGAAGGCAGGCCGTGTTATAAAAACACCCAGGCTTATACCTATGAGGGTTGTTATCGCAAATCCTTTAAGCATGCCTGCACCAGCCCACATCAGCGGAATCAGTGACGCAACCACAGTAGAATACGCCCCAAAGATTATCATCATTGCCCTCTTTATTCTCTCCTTTAAGCTAATTGATTCCTTGCTGATTCTTGATTCATCTACTATGACAATCTGGTCGTCAACTCCAGTTCCAATTGCGGCAATTATCCCTGCAATGCTTGCCAAATCAAGATTCCACCTTATTAATGCTGCAACACCTAGTGTCATTATTATCTCTGAAGTCATTGTTGCAAAAATGAGAAGGGAAATTTTTATTCTCCTGAATCTTGCATAAAGCACAATAAAAACACCCAAAAATGCAAGTGCAGAACCTATAAAAATTGCCCTTATAAATTCTCCTCCCAATAAAGGTGAGATGGAATCTAGCTTTACTATCACTAATTTGAATGGCAAACTTCCTGTTATCAAAACAGTTTGAAGCTTGTTCATTGAGTTTTGGGCTGCTTCAAATGCATCTACCTGTGTTTTACCTGAACCAGAACCCTGAACTTGAACTTGGGTTGTTATTTTGCCTTTTAATTCCTCGGAGATAAGAAGCGAATCTGCAATCTTGTCATCAAGATATAAATTCAGTTTCTTGCTTAAGTACTCCCCTTGCTCTGTTGAATTTATCTCCAAGTCCTTTGTCATCTCTGCATGCCTCTTTGCTGCTGTCTCACTAAGATAAACTGCAAATCTGAATTTGCATGCATAACCTCCCTGAACCTCCCCGCAGGATTCTATGCCCGCACAGGTAGCATCATTCCTGCATACTGATGTTATGTCCTCTTTTCCCCCGACAAAAACAGTATCATTGCCTATTCTTGCCTCGAATTTTCCCTGTTTGCCTATCAATTCCTGCAAGTCCTTGGGGGTTGCTCCTGCAACTTCTACCATCATATATGTATTGCCGCTCAAGTCATTTGCAGCCCTTACATTGATATCACTTATACCATAAACATTCAGCCTGTAACTTACGATTGAGATTAAGTCTGCAAGCTCCTTTTGTGTTAATTTTCTTTCTGGTTTTACAAGCCCTCTTGCGCCGCCCTGCAAATCCAATCCTGTTTTTATTTTTGTTCTTGGAACATTCCCTACTGTAATATCGATGGGAGAATTTATAAGCAGGGTATAGACTTTCTTGTTCGTATTGACATTTACCTTGACTATTGTTTCCACTTTGCTCTTTGCAGTGAAAAAATCAAAATCATTTGTCAGATTGTAGTCATTTATCGCAAGAATAGTCATATTCTTTTTTATTCCTGCCTTTTCAGCGTCTTCGCTTACTTGAGTTACTGTCAGGTTATTAACTTCAAAGCCAAGCACAATGCTTTGATAATCAAATCTTCCCTTATCCGTTAGAATGGACATATTTTGCAACGGTATTTTAATCCCAGAAATCGCATTAGTGTAATCCTGTAGGTTTGCTATCGGATGTCCACTAATTGCTTTTATTATCTCGCCTTTCTGCAAACCGGCTAAATATGCAGAGGAATTTATCTCAATGTTTTTTATGAGCACCCCTGTCTGAAAATTCGGGGATATTGAAAGTATCAACACTAAGAAGGTAAATACAAACAACCATAGCCGAAAAGTCATTTTCATTTTTTTCTATACCACTCGACTGTCTTGGCAAGCCCCTCTTCAAGAGGAATTTTTGGATTCCATCCAAGGATTTTTTTTATTTTATCATAGCTTAGGAAAATCTTTTTTATCTCTCCTTTTTTTGCCTTTGTGTGTATAGCGCCGCCAAGATATCCTGCTGGCTGTTTAAGCAAGGAAAAAATTGTATCGATGTTGGTGCCTCTACATGTGCCTATGTTAAATGAATTATCCAATGCCTTGGCATTTTCAACAGCAAGGAGATTTGCATCAACTACATCGCTTACATAAACAAAATCCCTTTCCTGCATTCCATCGCCATAAATTATTGGTGTTTGCCTCTTAAGCATCATATTTATGAAAATTGAGATTACTCCTGCCTCTCCCTCAAAGTTTTGCCTTGGCCCGTATACATTCGCATACCTCAATGAGACATAATTCAAGCCATAAGTCCTTCTGTAAAAATCAAGATACATTTCACCCAGCACTTTTGTTATCCCATAAGGGCTTGCGGGATGCAAAGGAGTTGTTTCTGAAACGGGCAATTTGCCCTCTTCATAGATTGCCCCGCCGCTTGATGCAAAAATGAATTTCTCAACATTATGCTTTCTCGAGCACTCCAGCAGGTTAAGCATACCTATGCCATTTGTTTCAATATCTTTTATAGGATTTTCAACTGATAACCGAACATTTATCTGGGCGGCATGATGATTTACTATATTGGGCTTCTCTTTTGCAAAGATTTTTGCAAGTGCCTTATCTTGCAAATCAACTTTGTAGAATTTCGCCTCTTTATTGACATTTTCTATCTTCCCTGTTGAGAGATTGTCAGCTATCACAACTTTGTACCCTTTTTCAATTAACCCGTCAACAACATGACTCCCTATAAATCCTGCCCCGCCTGTGACTAAAACCCTTTCTTTTTCCATTTTAGTAAATCCTTTTCTTTTCGCAATACCATTTTAATATCGCTGCATTTCCAAGCCAGGTGCTTAGTATATCAGTCACTAAGCCTATGCTAAGTATCATAAATATCTCCGAAAGAACAGGGGAGATATTCCTCGTAACAAAAAATGCAAGCAGCACTGCAATAAGGGAGGTGGTAGTCATTGTTATTCCTGTAAGAAATGCTGAGAATATTCTTTGGTTTATTTTGAGCTCCCTCTTTCTTAGTGCCCTGTTTGTAAGCAGTATGTCTGTATCAACAGAATAACCAATAAGCATAAGAAATGCGGCAATTCCCGCCCCAGAAACCCTGAAGCCTATCAAGTCAACAACAGCCAATGGGACTATGATGTCTGTAAAACCTGCCTGCAATACTGCAAGGGAAGGTACGCCTGTCTTGAATAAGAAAAAGACAACAATTGCCATAAGGGCAAATGCAAGTATCAATGCAGTTCTCAACTCCTTGTAGAAACTCGCGCTTAATGAAGAGCCTGTGAATTCTGTGCTTGAATTCTCCTCGGTGAGATTATAGCCCAGCTTCTTTTCAAGCAGGGGCTTTATGACCTCAACATCCTTGTTTGTTTCAACAGAAAAAGCAAGTTGTTTGCCTGTCTGTATATCACTCAATTTCCTTATTGTGCTTCCCTCAGGCAAAATCTTCTCTATCTCATTTATGTCTGCATCTGAATTGACTGTTATTATTGTTCCTCCAGTCAGGCTTACATCCTTGTACATTATGTCTCCTGTCTTGAAATAAAAATAAATTAGGTAAGAAAGGGCAGAAAACATCAGTATAAATGCCAAAAGCCCAAGTAATTTATAGTACTTGTCATACCAGTCTTTCTTAAGTATAGGTTCATTAGTCATGTTCATTTGAGGAAATCTCGGGCTTTTAAAAACCTTTTTAATCAAAAAATCCTTTCCCAGGGTTTTCGCGGAAAGATTTTTAAGTTAAGGAGATTAAGGGAAAAGAATAGAGAAACATAAGTTTCCTTATATGCGCTGGTGGTCCAATGGCTAAGACTTCAGCCTTCCATAATCAGAACCAGAGGTTCCGATACCTCCTATCTGATAAAAGACAGCTGATTATCCGGGTTCGAATCCCGGCCGGCGCATTTTTATCCTGAATAAATTATCTTAATTTCCTGCGTGATTTGTTCAAGGCTCTTGTCTTTTGTGTTAATTGGTGGCAAAATCCGAAGGTATAAATTCTTTTTGGAATAACTCCCTACATTTATGGGGGTTATATCAACATTTCCTTTTTTTGCTATAAAGGCAGCGCCCTTGTAATACCTGTTTTCATACATTCTATGTGCTTCTCCCTGAGGGAATATTGCAACAATTTCACCTTTTCTTACATAATCAATCCCCTTTCTTACATCTATCGGTTTTGTGGAAAAGGTCTCAAGCCTCTCAAGGCAGAATCTTGTCGTGGGTTTCATATACTGCTTGTTCTGGACAGCAAAATGTATCTTCCCTACGGGCAGAAAGCCCAAAAGAAGATGGTCAGCCCATTTTTCTTGTCCGCTAAATAGTAACTTAATCCTGTGATAATGATTAACAGTTAAAACTGTTGGTTTTTTTGGAATTTCCCCTTCTATATTTATTTTGTGATTAGTTACTCTATAAGCTAATCTTATTGCCTTTCTTGCTGTAAAATAAAACCAATCTGACATATTAATCTCAGAAATCAGCCTGAGGTGCTGTCACCTCTATTACTATATTATGCCTTCTCTTTAAAAAATTTGTTAAGCGCGCCTGGAAGGATTTGAACCTTCGACCTTGACCTTAGGACGGTCCTGCTCTAAGTCCAAACTGAGCTACAAGCGCATATATAGCAAAAATAAAAAAGGTATTAAACCTATCTCTTTCGCCCAACAGAGGAAATCTTTGATTTCCTATGCCCCGAAAATCTCCAGATTTTCGCGGAGAATGAAAATCCCTTCTTCTTTTCTTTTATAATTTTTGGCTTTATGAAGAGAACAGGAACATTATATGCTTGGGCGGTTTTTGCCTGAACCAAATCGGCAGTTATAAGTGTTGCGTTGTTTTTTATCGCTATCTCCCTTATCAATGCGTCAATCTCCCCCGACTTCGCAAATTTAATCTGGTGCTCATTAGGCCTTAGCCCCTCGAAATAAACAGAAAACTTAAAGTGCTTTTTAAGCTCATGAAGCTTTGCAATCTCGTCAAGTCCCTTAAATCCTGCTTCATTGCCCCTGTTTGCAAGATTTTCTAATTCGGCCATTACAGCATTTGGTATTATCATCTTTCCCTTTAACCCCTTTTTTATAAGTCTTCTGAGCGACTGGTTTATAGCAACATTTGTATCAACAACATAATTCTTGCTTTGCTTGCTCATTTGATTATTGAGGCTCTTTCTTGCCCTGTTCTTTATTTTCTGGCTTATTCCTTGTCTTATTTTTTTCATTTTTAAATGCGGGAGATAGGATTTGAACCTACGCAGGCACTAAGCCAACAGATATCTTTATAGGGGTTTATAAGGGGTATCCCCTTATTCTTGAGTCTGTCCCGTTTGGCCGCTCCGGCACTCCCGCATGAATAGAAAGGAGAATAAAATACTTATAAATATTTCTTTGAAGTGAGATGAGAAAGATAAATTTAAAAACCCGTGCTTACAGGCATTTATGAAGACGGCCATAGCAGGCAGGAAACACCTCTTCCCGTCAGAACAGAGAAGTTAAGCTGCTTGCGTTTTGGGCTGTAGTCTCTTCGGAGGCGAACCCTGAAAGCTGTCTTCGCTTTTTTCCTTATTCTTAATCTAGCAAAGCTTTTAATCCCCGATTGATATATTTATTTATGGCAATAAAAAAATCAGAGGCAGTCGGAAGGATTGCAAATCTTATAAAGGAGGCAAAAGCCCTTGCTAAAACAAATACTATAATATCAAAAAGAAGGGTTAAGGCGGCAAGAAGGATAGCAATGAAATTTCATCTTAAAATTCCTGAATTAAAAAATGATTTCTGCAGAAAGTGCAATGCTTATATCAAATTTAATAATAAAACAAGAATAAAAAATAAGTTCAGAGTTGTAACCTGCTTGGAATGCGGGAGTATAAGAAGAATAAAACTCAAAACTTCTTGAATTTGCTCACAAGCTCAAGCATATCTGTATGCCCTATAAAAACAGCCCTGCAGCAGTATCTCTCTAGTCCTAAATCATCAAGTATCTTTTTGGGGTTCTCGCCCTTTGCAGTCCTGTCCTTGAACTCCTTCCATAAGTGGGCAATCGGCTTCCCGCAGCTGAAACAACGAATTGGTATAATGATTTTTATGCTCCCAAGGACCTTAATCCTTTTGGGGTTATCTTAAATTTGTAAGGATAACCCCTACTTAAGATATAATTAAAATCCTTCAATAGTTTCAGTTCTGAGTAAACTTTGTTCTTTTTTAAAGCTTTCGCTATCTCTTTAGCCGTCTTAGATTGGTTCTGTTTTATATATCTCAAGATATTAATGTATTCCTCTGGCAATTCCCCCATTCCAGCATATAGGAAAATTGCAGTATTAATCTTATTTTCATTTCTCAGATAAGGTATAATTTTCTCAAAGAATCCTTTCTTATCATAGGAAACAAGACAGCTACCATCGTATTTGTCATACAAATCCAACTGTTTAAGAAACTTAGAATAAATTTTTATTAAGTTTTGATTTTTGCATGCCCACCTAAAAGACTTATTGTATAAAGAGACATTTCCTTCTGCATCAAATAAGCCTGCAAAAAAAGAAGAGGGGTTGTTAATTTTACTTAAAAATTCTTCTAAATTTGATTGGAGATAATAGAAAAATGAAGCGAGAACGCCATTATTAGAATGAACAGACAATACCCATCCGCCTGTTTCTTTGATTATAATGAATTTTTTATCATATCTTATTTTAGGTTTATGCACATTTTTTGACATATAGAGAATTCTCTCTGTTTTTTGAAGGTTCTTTTTCAAAAAATCTTCACTAAATGAAAGAATATTTTTGTTTTTATTGCATATTCCAAACCTTTTTCCCCCTGCTCTGTCCCCGCACCATAAACCAAAAAAATAATAGAAGTCGTCTTCTAAAAGAAATTTAGAGGGAATTCTAACCTTAAAATTTTTAAAACCAGTCTTAGCAAAGTTTGTGTAACTTAATATGATGTAATTTTTTTTATTCTTAATTTGTAACTTTCTATAAGGCATATCCAAAAGAAACTTGTATTTTTCTAGCCATTTAGCAAAGTCTAAATAAGGGGGACTCATTATTTGAGTTAAAGTAGGGAGTGCCTCCCTAAGTTTGTTAAATTCTTTTCTTCTCTTATTCCTTCCACCTGATAGGATTTGATTTATTTTCTCATCCTTATTAAAACTGCCTAAAACATTTTTATTTAACTCGTTAGACTTTATTATTTTCAATTCAAGCAGTTTATCGAGTAGAGGTCTTGGAACAGAATTAAAATATAAGTTCTTGTACCCCCTTATAGATACTGCTGGGATTCCTAAAATTTGGCTTGCTTTAATAGAGCTCCCATATTCACTAATAAGTCTCTGAAAAATTTCTTTTTGGAATTTTGGCTTTAGTTGAATCATTAAAAACTCTTTTTTCATAAAATAGATTAAACCGAAGAGTTTTTATAGTTTTCTATTCTAGATAATCTTGTTGGTATTATCATTTTAAAAATAGCTTAATCCTAAGTTGTAGAATTCTCCCCTCAGATTTAATGCTGTATTATTCTCAACAAGTAGTTTATTCATCCACTATAAACTCCTTAGATTCTAAATAAGATCGTTGAATAGCTTGTATAATTTCCTCTTTACTGGGTAAATTGTTTACTTCGCCTTTCTGCATTCTTTCTATTATCCTTTGTTTTTCTATTGTCATATAATTTTCCATTTTTAGTTATCTGTATGACTTCTGCCTCTTTGCCCTTGCCTTGCTGTCATTTGGCTTATATTGCTCTTTCTGCCTTACATCCGCAACAAGCATATTCCTGTCATATTGCTGGAATTTTTTCTTAAGTTCTGCACTTTTTGTGAACGCAAGAATCGCCCTTGCAATTGCCAATCTGGACGCTTCAATCTGGCTTTCCACGCCGCCGCCCTTTGCGTTTACGGAAATATCAAATGAGGGCTTTGTTTTCAATGTCTCTTCTGTCAGCCGCAATGGCTCTTCAATCATGAATTTTCGCAGCATGCTAAGTGAATCTATAGGTCTCTTGTTTATCCTTATAATCCCTGTTCCTGGCTTTATAGTTGCTTTTGCTATTGCTGTCTTTCTTTTCCCTGAAACAGTTATTGAGTCTGATTTCTTTTTTGTCATTTTGTTTCCAATTTAGATAAGGTTAAACATTCTATTGTCTTTTTTACTGCAATGTTTAATTTTTTTGATTCTGCATATTTTTCAGGCACGCCCCTGTAACAGAATATCCTCTTAAATGCATCGCTCCCTCTTCCCTTTTTATAGCTTAACATCCCCCTTATAGCCCGCTTTAAAACCCCTTCTGATTTTGATGGATGGAAAGGCCCTTTTACCCCGCCTCTCTGCCCTTTCTTGATGAAATCCTTGATTATATCCTTCTGATTGCCCAATATAATCGCCTTTTCTGAATTGACTATGATAATCTTGTTCCCCAACAATGCCTGTTTTGCCGCAAAGCTCGCTAATCTGCCTAATGCAGAATTCGTTGCATCCAATATTATTTCATTATCCGTCATTTTATTATCCTAAAGTCCTTGCTTTTTATTGCATCTTCAATATCAATAATACTACATCCCTTTAATTTTGATTTTGCATCCTCTGAAAATGAAAATGCTGCTATTATTATTTTATGGTTGATATTGCCTGTGCCAAGAACCTTTCCAAGAACAAGAACCTTGTCCCCTTCTTTTGTCTCTTTGTTTAATCTGCCTATGTTTAGTTCAATCCCTTTTCTTTTCGGCAGTGAAAGCATTGATGCAACCTCTAATTGGTTCTGCTTCTTTAGCTTTATGATTAACCGCCTTAATTCAGGATTTCTTTTCCTTGCAATTTTTTTCTCTATTCTTGTTTTGCTTATTGTCATTTTAATTTTTTATTATTAAATGAGAAGGGCTTATGCGGGGGGTAGGAATCGAACCTACGCAGGCACTAAGCCACAAGCACCTCAAGCTTGCCCGTTTGGCCGCTCCGGCACTCCCGCATCAGAAACTCCTGCGGTTTCCGATACCTTCAGCAACCGAGTTTCTCGAATTAGCGAGAGTTAAATCATTTATAATCTTTATTATGCCTCCAAAGACTAAATCTTCTCTATCTTCTTTTCCAGCTGTTTTAGGTTATTGTTTACTGCCTTGATTGTCTCTGTGAATATCTCTTTAGGCGTTAATTGTCCCCATGATTCCAGGACAAATATAAAATCCTCTTCAGACCTCTTAATCTCCAATGCATTCTTTCCCTTCTTGTTGCATGTCTCAATGCACTCCTCACATAAGTCACATTCATCTATGCTCTTTATAACCACCTTATCATCCTTCATCTCAAGAAGATTTAATGGGCACGCCTTGATGCAATCCCCGCAAGAATCGCAGTCTTTGTTGATGTTAATAGTAACTGAAGGCCTGTAATATAATAATCCTGGTGAGAACTTTGTATGCTCTTTTCCAGTGCCTAATCTTGCATATGCGCTTAACTGCAATTCCTGCCCATCCGCAAGAATAACCAAAGGCATCTTATCATGAACTACATCCGCTTTTCCCTTCAAGTCAGATGAATAAACTGTGCATGGCCCCTTTGCCTCCAGCTTGAAGGATACAGTGCATTTACTGCAGCCCTTACCCTTGCAACTGCACTCTTCCTGCAATTCCAGCTTTTCTGTCTTAAGTGGTATTAACCCTATTCTATGCGCAAGAACCTCGTCATATAATGCGGAATCATTCTTTACAAACTCTACAGTGTCTATTGCTAAAACAGGCACTTCCTGCAATGACCTTCTTAATGAATTTGCAATTGTCTCATCTATTCCCTTAACGCTGAGGACTAATTTATCCTGTTTCTTGCTGATTAGTTTTATTTCCATTTTTTAATATTATAGAAGTGTACTTTTAAAGTTTACACTCTTCTTCCCCTCTTGCCTCCTTTTGCCTTTGGCCCTCCTCTCGGCAATGCCGTTGTGTCTATAATATTAATTATATACATTCCCTCTCTTGACAGGCTCTTGACAGCTGCATGAGCACCAGGACCAGGTGCAGGCGAGCCTGTCTTTGCCTTTATTCTCACATAAAGATTTTTTATTCCCGATTCTTTTGCCTTCTCTGCCGCGCGCTTTGCGGAGAACATCGCAACAGTCGGGTTTGCCTTTAACCTGTCCTGCTTTGTTATCATTCCCCCTGAAACCCTTGCAATCGTATTTCCTGCAAGGTCAGTTATGTGCACAAGAGTGTTATTAAAGCTCGTATAAATATAGGCGATTCCCGTCTCGCTTAACTTATTTTTTGACTCTTCCTTTGCAATCTCTGCTCCCATTTTTATCCACTCACCTCATTAACCTTTTTATTCTTTGTTCTGTTTATAATGCTTATAGCATTTTCCAGTTCAACTGGAACAATATATGAAGGAATGTTAATAATCTTGCCTGCAATTGCAACATGCTTGTGGGCAATAAGCTGTCTTGCATGCCTGAATGTTCTTGCCATATTCTTTCTTACAATCATTGTCTGAATCCTCCTCTCAAATAAATCCTCTTTCTTCAGGCTCAAAACATCGTCTATATTTTTTACATTCAACCCCTGTTTCTTCAATTTCTCCAAGAATTCTTTCTGCTTTTCCTGATTATTTATAAGCCCTTTTGCCTGTCTTCTTATCTTGTCTATTTTAAACTCTCCCTGCCATATCTCTTTCTTATTTTTCAAGCCATACCTGCCTTTCAGCTCATTCTCCTCGCTTATCCTTGTCTTGTCAAACAGCTTCATCGGCCTTGCATACTTTTTGTGCTGTTTCCTTGGGTCTCCCATTTTCTACTATTTGCCCTCCTTTGCTTTTGTTTTTGGTGATGTTGCTGGCTGCGGTTTGGTTTTTTGCACGCCCATTGCCCTTCCCTTCCTGAAATGGCTCTTTGTTCTCTGCCCTCTTACAGGCTGTCCGAGGGCATGGCGCCATCCCTTGTAAGAGCGAATCTTCTTCATGTTCCTTATATCAAATTCCCTTTGCAGGTCCAAATCTGTCTTTATGAGGTGCTTATTGAGCCCTGTATCAATGTCATTTCTCCTGTTCATAAGAAAAGAGGGCATGTTTGGGCTCTTGAGAAAATTAGTTATCTTTTCTATGTCTGTTTCAGTGAGGTCATGCATCTTCTTTGTTTCTTCTATTCCAAGAATATGACATACTGCATTTGAAATGCTCCAAGAAACCCCCTTAATCTTTGTCAAGCCGCATTGAATTGTCGCACTCCCAGGTATGTCGGTGGCTATAATTCTCACTACGCCTCTTGCATCAGAGTATTTCCTTTCTTCCTTATGCGCCTTTTCTTGTGTTTTTTCCATTTTTATGTAGTCAATTTTGGTTATATTTCGGGTTTACAAAGGGTGTCCCTTTGCAGAGGAAATTTTTAATTTCCTATGTCCTGAAAATCCTTAAGGATTTTCTTGATTATGCTACGAATAATTTATATCTTTCAACCTGCTCAAGCTCCTCCAGTATCCTTTTCTCAATTGCTTTTTTTGGGTCGGGGAGATTAGGAATCCTTTTCTTGATTTCCTCAAAATTTTCAAAGGATTTTTTCTCCCTCTCTTCCACTACTGCCTTTGTATGCTTCACGCCAAATCCGGGCAGCAGTTCAAGCTGATGCAATCTTGTATTTATTGGCTGTGCAGTATTAAAAAATTCAACAAACCTTTTCTCCTCGTTGCTGACAATTCCCTCGACAAATTCCTGGAGCTGTATTTTTGCCGTTTCTGTAATCTTCTCCTTAGGAAGCCTCCCTAGGATGTAGTATATCTTGTCCCTCTTCCCCTCACCTATATAAACCTCTTCTTTCAATTGCAAACTCACTCCTCTTCGCGGGACAAGCTGAAGCAACGCAAAATACTTTGTGCCGATAGCCTGCGCTATGGGCAGCATTCTTCCCTCCAACGGGTATCCATTGGGTAAAAAATCTAGTATAATTGCTTTTTCTTCCTTTTCCATCTTTAAGAGTATTTTTTTGTAACTTCAAGTATTTTTGCGATTTCATTCTCATCCAAACTCACGTCTTCAAATATTTTCCTTACATCATCTTGGTCAGCAGGCATTAAATCGATTATCTTTGCTATCTGCTCCTCTTTCACTTTGAGCAGCCCAAGCCCCTCTAATTCCTGCTTCATTTTCATTGATTTCTCGGCATTCAGTTTTGTGAATTTCTGGGTATAAGCCAAAACCTCTTTGGCTTTCTCTATATCCTGCTTCTTGCTTAGTATATCCTTTACTTCTGCAAGAGTTAACGGCTTTGTTGATTTTATCATTTTTTATATATCCTTAGTTTTAATTCATCATTTAAGCTTTTTTAAATGTGCTGCTTGTATAATAAACTCCTTCTCTTTGTCCCCATGCCTTAATTTGACAATATAGGACCTTCCCTTCCTTCCGGCAACTACCCCTGAAAGCCCCTGTATACGGCGGGAAAAGTAGGATGGTATGCTGAATTCCCGCACTATTGCAACCCTGTCTCCTTCCTTGAGTTCCTTGAAATAATTTTTAAGGCCTATCTTTCCTCTGGCTCTTATTCTTTTTTGTTTTAACATTTTATTTGTTTAAGTTTAGTTTTGATTTATGTTCTGCCTCGCTTAATAACTTTTCCATCACAATCGCCAAGGCACTGAACAGGTTGTAATCCTGTGCAGCCGCGCTTAATCTGATATCGCTGCCTTCTGTCTTGTCCCTTTGCACCACTGCTTCTGCCTCTATTTCATTTAAAAGGCTCTTGCCGTGCTCTCTTTGCTTAAGCCGCAATTTTATCTCTTTATAACCCGATTTCTCTGCCAGCTTTCTTGCATAGTTTCCAACTATTTTCTTTACCACCACTAACTCTACTGAGTCTAATTTAAAGCCAATAAGGGTTATATTGCCCCCTAATTTTTTCTCTATCTCATCTGATTCGGGCATAGTATTTATCGTTTTGGGGCATTTAAAAAGCTTTTTATAGAGGATATAGGAGCGGCAAATTTAGATTCTTGTAGAAGAAAAATAACTGATTAGACTACCTCTTTTTCTTTTTTTGTCTTGCTGGTTTTGATTTAAGAATTCTGGGAATTAGAAACAAGGCAATTGCAATGCCCAATGAAACCATTGAAAGGATTGAGAAATAGTAAATAAAAGCGGAGAATAATGGCGAGAATTGTTTAAGCTGATTCGTCTGGGAGATAATGTCAATAATGTTTTTTCTTATGAAGAACAGAAAAAATGAGATGCCATTGACAAGGAATATTGATGTAATGCTCCTTATTCCGAGAATAGGGCTGAATGCCAAGACAAGTATAAAAAACAGGGCAAGAGTAATATAGCCAATATTGGCCAAAAGGGCATTTGAGGCATTTGAAAGCAGAAAGGGCGAATTAAGGGCATTCTTAAGACAGCCAAGAAAGATGCAATCATATTTTTTGTAATACAGTTCATCAAACATCGATTCTGCAAGCAAACCTCCTAACTCGGATGGCTTGCTGTTTCTCAGCTTATTGCAGTCCAACGTCATGCTTTCTCTGTTCTCTTCGTCCAATGGAAGTTCTATGAAATTCTCCTTCCTGCATGCCTCCTTAAAATTCTGATAGGAAATATTCAAATCAGCGTCAGGGGGTATTGAGAGTTTGAATAATCCTTCAAGAATTGGCTTAATCGTTTGCGGCTTCATTGACTGGGTAAAAGAGAATAAAATTATGAAAGAGCACAAAAGGACTGAAAGGAATATTACGAGAAAAAAATTAATCGCCCTTTTCATTAAAGATGCCATAATACTAAAAGAAAAGATTATTTTATAAATCTTGCACTTGTAAAATATGCAGAGAAAAGACTGGTGAAATATGAAGATAATAGTCGATAATCGGGAGAAGAATAGTCTTGTCTTGGCTGAATTGATTTCAGGTTGTATGGAAGTGGAATTAAGGCAGCTTGAAGTTGCAGACTATATTATTGGAGATACTGCAATAGAACGAAAGACAATAAGCGACTTTATCTCCTCTATGATGAACAAGAGGCTGTTGCAGCAGCTTAATGGCCTACAGCAGTATCCTAACAGATTGGTTATGATAGAAGGAATAGATGAACACGAATTCTATAATGACAAAAATGAGGGGGGAATTCATGCCAACGCAATAAGGGGGATGATTCTCGCTCTAATTTTTGATTTTGCAACACCTGTAATATTCACGAAGGACTCTGCAGACAGTGCGAAATTTCTTATGGTTCTTGCGAAAAGATTCGAAAAAAAGAATCGGGAGACTGGCTTGAACCCTAAAAGACGGGCAAAAAGTGTGCCAGAGCAGCAGCAGTTCATAATTGAGGGCTTCCCAGGCATAGGGCCAGTAACTGCAAAGAATCTTCTAAAAAGGTTCAGGACAATCAAGGCAATAATTAATGCAACCCCTGAAGAATTGAAGAAAGAAAAAAAATTGAACAGCAAAAAAGCCAAGATTTTTAGCGAATTAATAAACAGAGTTTATAAGCCCTAAATCTCCTGTTTAAAGGTTTTTATGCATCCCTTAATGTCTATCACAAAGCATCTTGATACAATATCTTTGTCTCTTCTGTATACTTCTGAATTAGGATCGTAAAAGACAAATCTCTTGTTAGGATTATTTCTCTTCTCTTCTAACACACCCTCTTTGTTGTAATTTTTGTCCAATCTTTCTAATGAAAACTTCTTAGAATTATTATTTATCTTCTTCCTAAATTCCCTGTATAATCTGTCCATTGATTCTAAATTACCATTACAGAGAATTAAACCTATATCACACTTTGGTTCGTTAGATATTGCAACAACTGCAGATTGTGCAAGTTCTTCTACAAGGGAGTCCATTAAAAAGAAGGTTAGAATTATAAGATATATAAATAAATCTGCATCCCAAAGCATATTTTAAATCATAAAAATCCTTGTATTTTTCCCCTGTTAGGATGCAAGGAAATTCTTTGAATTTCCTGTGCTCAGAAATTAGCAAATTTCTGACATCATCTCAAATCTTGCAACATCCTCATATACAGGCCCTTTTTGCGTTAATGTTGACTTCTTCAGCGCAAAGGAGTCTGCCTCAAATTCCTTTTTTTCTAATTTTAGTGAAGAAATATTTTTTACAAACTCTTGCTTATTCCTGATAAACCTTACTCTTGCAAGTGTTATATGTGACTCAAACCTGCCGTCTATCTCAAATTCTTTTCTCAGTTTATCATAAATCTCTGAGTGAAGGGATTTTATATTTTCTGCAGGTTCCAAGGATACCCATACAACACGTATATAATCGCGAGATGGAAAAAAACCGATGTCCCCTAAAGAGGCACTGAATCTTCTGAATTTAATCTCGCTAAGAATCTGTTTGCATCTTTCGATATGATATTCGTCAATTTCTCCCAGGAAGGAGAGAGTTAAATGGAGATTTTCCTTCTCAACAAGTTTTATATCATCTTTCGGGAGAGATAATTGAATCTGCGAAAGATATTCTTTGATAGGGCTTGGCAAATCAATGGCAATGAAGCATCTCATTTTAAATGAACTTTATGGATTATGTATTCATACTTCACTCCAACCTTCTTCCCCTTCTCAAGCCCGAAAAGAATAATCATTCCTATGATGGAGAAAAGCCCTACAATAAGGAAGACATTCCTGAATCCTATGCTCTCTGCAAGCCGTGCGCCAAAATATGCTGCTAAAGCAGTTCCTAAACCTACACATGTCTCATAGAATGCCCATTCAGAGCTCTCTTTTTTCCTGTCAAGATTTGAACTGAACAAACCCATCCAAGTGGGATATGCAAATGCAGAGCCAATTCCGTGGATTATTTGCGCAAGATATATCTGGTAGATATGGGTGGAAAATGCATAAATCAAAGGAACTAATGTAAGCAGTGCTGTCCCCATTATGATAAAAAATAACCTGTGTTCGTGCTTATCCGCATAAGCTGCAAATGGGACTTGAAGAATAGACCTCACAACAAGGAACAATGTGCTTGCCATTCCTGCTGCAATAATGCTGCCGCCTATCAGGGAGTCCTTTATGAAGATTGAAAGAATTGGGTCAATTAATCCAAAGCCGGTAAGCACAAATATATCTGAAAAAATTAAGAGTTTTATAACCTTGTTCATATGTTAAAATGCCGAAAAGAATACTTAAAGGTTTTGATAAATGCCTTCTCTTAAAGCAGTTCAGAGATTATTTTGGCAGCGGCTTTTGACGTAATAACCCCTTTATCCCTGCCGGGATTAACCTCTGAGATGTCTGCTGCCCGAACATTAAGCATCTTAATCCTCTGCAAAATATAAATTAATTCCCTTGGTGTCAATCCAGCTGATTCAGAATAACCTGTAGCAGGAGCAAATGCCGCATCAAGAACATCTATGTCTATGCTTAAGTAAATATTCTCGAATTTTCCTGCAATATCTTTTATAGCATCGCATTCTTCCTCAAGGTTATTGAATAATTGCCTGCATGGGAATAGGTTTATCTTATTCTTGATTAAAAAATCCTTTTCAATGGGGTGGATATTCCTGAAACCAATCAGGATAATATTTCTGGCATCAAGTCCCTCTTCTATAAGAACACGAAGCCAGTCCTCGTGCGTCGGAGGTTTTATATTATGCATGCAGTCTGCATGAGCGTCAAAAATAATCAGGCAGGCATTTTTATAAAATTTGGAGAATGATTTGAATAAGGGATAGGATATTGAATGATCCCCCCCTATAAACAAGGAAAAATCCTTTTTAAAAAATTCATTTGCCTTTTTTGATATAGTTGAGTTTGCTGCTTCTGCGTCTAATTTGTCTATTTTTATTTCTGCCTTGTTGAACTCAGCTTTCTTCCCAGATTCGTTCATATAAATATCTTCCAGATTATCGAGAATATGCTTGTAGGCATTCTCGCATCCTTTTGTTTTTCCAAGCCCGTTTATTGCGGGGGTATTCACAAGAATCATCTTACTTGCCAAACCTTCTTTCCCTGCTGCTAAATTCCTCAATCGCCTTGACAAAGTCCTCTTTTTTCAAATCTGGGAATAACATGTCTGGCAAGAATACTATCTCTGAATATGTTGACTGCCATGTCAGGAAACCTGAGGTCCTCTGCTCAGAAGTCCTTATAATCAAATCAACATCTGGCAGCTCTGCATACAATGATTCTGAAAAGGTTTTCTCATTTATTTCATCTATATTCATTTTGCCGTCCTTTACGCGCTGTGCAATCCTTTTTGTTGCATCCAGTATCTCTGCCCTGCCCCCATATGCAATCGCAAGATTAAGGTAATAATCAGAATAGTTCTTCGTGGCTGTTTCAATTTCTCCTATGAGCTGCTGTAAATCATTATCTAAAAGAGACTTATCCCCTATTATTCTTACTCTGACTCGTTTCTTATGCACATCGCTGTCCTCCTCGAGCATTTTTTTTATCTGCACTTTTAGAAGATTCATCAGAAAGTCCACTTCTTCCTTAGGTCTTGAAAGATTCTCACTAGAAACAGTATAAAATGTCACCATCCTTATCCCCAATTCCTCGCACCACTTTAGGATTTCTTCGAATTTTTTTCGTCCTTCCTCATGCCCCTTCCATGGCTGGAGTGCTCTCGCTTTTGCCCAGCGCCTATTCCCATCAGGGATTATCCCCAAATGCCTCGGAACCCCAAGATTTTGCATAGTTTAACCTAAAAAAAGAGAGTTATTTAAACCTTGTGTCAAGAACCATAGACTAAAGCCCTGGGCGTGTAACGCCATGTGGTTCTTGAGCATGTCAAGATTGTAAAATCTTGAGCACTGTCAGAAATCAGAGATTTCTGAAGCAGTCAAAAATGCCTTTGTTTTCTACGAGTTAAAACAAGTAGCGTATATAAAAAGCATTTTTGATGTGTTAAAACAATCCATAAATATATGTTACAAAAGAGAAAAACTTAAATATTCATTCAAGGGTTTATTAAAAACAACTGGAAAAGAGGGTTAAAAATGGGCAGCTGTCTTGATTTAAGGAGGTATGTTAATGACCAAAAAACATTTGATGCCTTTTCCCGTCTTGTAAGCGGCGGCAAAGCAGGTTATAAGACAGTATTGGAAAGAAAAAAAGAAGTCCCAAAATGCAACAAATGCGGCAGAGAGCTTGAGGGAATAGAGAAATTCTGCCCTGAATGCGGTGAAAAAACTGAATGGCAAAAGAAAGCGGAAGAGCCAGTTATCCTACTCACAACTGATGAACTCGAAAAAAAATTCAAATCGGGGGAGAAAAAGGAGCACGAGATTCTTGCTTATCTCAGAGACGAGCTGAAAATTCAGGATGCCACGGCATTTGAATTGATAGAGAAATGGAGAAGGGAAATCCAGCCAATAGAAACTCCTATAGAATCATCCAAACAAGATTAAATCAAAAATTATTCTGATTAAGGTTAAGATGACAGGAATTTCTTTAATTTAGGCAACATCTTCTCTGTTTCTTTTCTCCCGCAATCTATAAGCTCTTTTGCCTTGTAAAACTCCAAAGAACCAACTCTTGGCAATCGCGGTTTTATTATAAACTCCCTTTTTCTTCTCTTTCTTATTGATAGCCTTGCCAATTTCTTTTGCATCAGCACCATTGAGTCCTCTATTATGTCTAAAACATTCTCATGAACTATTCCCTTTTCTGTTTTTATGTGCTCCATTCTTGCAAGAGAATCAACAACAACAATTTTTTTGGCATACTTGCTTGCTATATCCACGGGCACGGGGTCGACAATACCCCCGTCAACAAGAGTCAAATTTTTTGAATGAATAGGAACAAATATCCCAGGAATCGATATAGATGCCCTTATTGCAGTAACCAAATCCCCTTTATCCATTGCAACTATTCTCCCGCTCTCCAAATCAGTCGAAATTGCAATAAATGGTACGCTCAAATCCTCTATCTTCTTCCCCCTAATAAACTTGGCAAGAACAGAGGTTATGTTGTTGCCATCAACCAACCCTTCTCTTGAGGGTCTTGATATGAATAATTTAAAGACACCCCTCTTATTCAAACCCAAAAGAAATTTCTTAATCTCCTCGAGGTTGCCAGTTAGATATGCCGCCCCAACCAACGCACCAATACTTGTTCCTACAATAATATCTATTGGTATTTTTTCCCTTTCCAACACTTCAAGAACACCTATATGAACCAGCCCTCTTGCACCTCCCCCGCTTAAAACGAGGGCAACATCCTTTTTAAAAATCGCAGATTTCATATCATTTATTAAGCAATAATGCTTTTAAATTTTGTCTGTTTTTTCAAAAAATGGTTGTCAATGCCACTCCTGCCTACCAAAGCGCCGAGAAAGAGTATCTTCTCGCAAAAACAACAGAAGCAAAGATTTCTGCATTGAAAAATATGATTACCCTATGCCCCAAGCATAAGGGCTCGGAGAATATGCTTGCTGAATTGAGGAGGCGTCTTGCAAAATTAAAATTAGAGATTGTAAGAGAAAAGGAAATCAAAAAAAGGAAGGGGCATAATACGAGCATAAAAAAGGAGCAGGATGCCCAGATAGTCTTAATTGGCCTCACCAATTCTGGAAAATCTACACTCCTTTCAAATTTAACGAATGCCTCCCCAGAGGTATCAGAATACCCCTACACAACAACAAAACCTGAAATAGGGACTCTTGATATGGGCTGCAAAATACAGGTGATAGAAATGCCTTCATTAAAGCCTAAGGGGGATAATAGGGAGATATTATCTCTTGTATCAACTGCTGACTTGATTTTGATGGTTGTTTCGGGTATTGATGAGTTAAAAATACTCGGAGAGGAATTAAGAGGTTATCAAAATAAAATTCTTGTCATAAACAAAAAGGACCTACTGAAAAAGGAGGAGATTGCAATGCTTAAAAGAATGAAAAATTCCATTTGCATATCTGCAAAAAATAACGGAGATATTGAAGAATTAAAGCAGATGATTTTTGAAAATCTTGGAATAATAAGGATATACACAAAAGAGCCAGGCAAAAAACCAACTGAGGAACCTTTGGTCATTAAAAAAAGCTCTAAGATAGAAGATGCAGCGAGAAAAATAAGGGGGGATTATGTTTTGAGATTTATCTTTGCAAGGGTATGGGGAAAGAGTGCAAAATTTCCAGGGCAAAAAGTCGGGATAAAGCATATTCTGGAAGATAATGATACTATAGAAATACACTTAAAATAAGAGGGTTACTTCTCTTCCTCAGGATACGCCTCTTCTGCTAGGGAGTATAATTCCTTGTTTTTCTGAATCTCCCTTAATAATTTAGAAATTTCTTCAGCCAGAGAATTCTTTAGGTCAAGTGGGTGAATTTTCTTATTCTTAAAATCCCTTTCAAGGTCCTCATAACTTGAATATGAAACATCGCCCCCGTATTTCTCATTCCTTTTTATTGTAAACTTCTCAGTTTTGTCTGATTTGATAACCATAATAACATATTTAACAAATGCCATAACCCCATTGTCAGTCTCTCCAGAAACACATTCTGCAGAATTTATTTTCTGTTTAACGGCCTCTTCGGAATCGAGCAGGTCTATTTTTGATTTCGCGATTGAGGAGGACATCTTTTTGCCTATCAATCCAGGTATAAGAGGATTCATTATCTCTACTCTCTCGTCATATCCTATCTTAGGCAGGTTTTCTCTTGCAAGAACCATTATTTTTCTCTGGTCTGTTCCGCCCAATTGGGCATCTACATCTAGATATTGCTCATCCAATGCCTGCATAATTGGATAGATTAATCCAGACAATCTGGGATTGTCCCCAAGCTTGACTACCTCTGATGCTGATTTATGTGCATCATGAACAGAGATTACAGAAGAAAGCTGCAAGACATCGTACATATACTCTGGTTTTAACTGAAAATCACTGCCCTTGACAAATTCCAGGTCTTTCGGGTCAACACCTATCGCCTTTATCATTAAGGGGATTATCTTTGAATAATATTTGTACCTTTTTTCCAAGATACTCCAGGGGGTATTGTCCAACGCTGCATGCAAATCTGCTATAAGAATCTTTACCTTAAATCCCGCCTTTAAAAAATCTGCGATTTTTAATGCTGGAAAAAAATAACCTATGTGAGGTTTTCCTGTCGGCGCAGTGCCCCAATAAACTGAGGGTTTTTTCTTCTCTTGGAGAATTCTCACCAGCTCGTCTTCAGAGATAATTTCTGCGGTGTTTCTCCTCACTAAATCCAATCTTTCCCTGACTCCCAAAGCCACCATAAAAAAGCAAACACCCGCGCTTTCTTAAACCTTTCGAAATCAAAAAGAATCATTGGGGATTTTTAGGATGATTAGAAATTGCGTCAGCATTTCTGGCATAGAAAAGTATAAAAAATAAAAAAATCAGTTATAAGAATGATATCTCTTTTAAAACTGATAATAGATATTATCCTTGCGGTTATTCTTGCGGGGATAATAGGATACGAAAGGCAGGTTAGAAGGGGTGTATATTCTGCAGGAATAAGAACCCATATCCTGTTATGCCTCAGCTCAATGATTATAACTCTTATAAGCGTTTATAACTTTCCAGCAGACCCTGCAAGAATTATTGCAGCAATGATAACCGCAGTCGGTTTTATCGCTGCGGGAACTGCAATCTCAACAAGAGAGGAGATAAAGGGGCTGACAACAGGAATAGGGTTATTTGCTGTTTCTTCGGTGGGGATGTTGATTGCATTAGAATATTATCTTATATCGATTATTCTGACTGTTTTCTTGTGGACAATCCTTGAATCATGGCGATTAGAGGTAAAACTGGGCTATAAGAAAAAATAGGGAATGATGGAAAGGATTTCTTTGATTGTTTCTTTTATCGGAATAATTGTATTGCTTGTTTTATCTCAATTTGTTGAACCAAAAACCATTTCTATAAAAGAAGTAGACGAAACAATAATTGGGCAAACAATCTCTATTTATGGAAATATTACCTCTGTAAGAAATTTTGAGAATATAGAATTGCTTAGTGTAGAGTCCTTAGAAGATACATCAAGAATAACAGTAGTTGTCTTTGAGAAAGCAGATATTAGTGAAGGAATTGCCAAAATAACGGGTAAAGTAAAGGAGTACAACAACCAAATAGAGATTGAAGCTGCTGAAATAAAAATTGGCTAAAAATGATTTTTCTCCAGATTATTCTTGCAGTAATATCTGGCGTCGTTGCAGGGACATTTACTGGGCTTATGCCAGGAATCCACATAAATTTTGTTGCAATGACTCTTCTTATATTTTCAAAATATTTTCTTTCTTATTTCCAGCCATTAACATTGGCTGTATTTATAGTATCGATGGCAATCGCACATTCATTTCTTGACTTTGTGCCGAGCATATTCCTTTCAGCACCTAATTCAGAAACAGCATTGTCAATAATGCCTGGGCATAAGCTTCTTTTAAAGGGAAATGGATATGCTGCAGTGAGACTAAGCATAACTGGATGTTATATTGGCATGATAATCCTCATAATAACAACTCCTTTGCTTATGATTGCGATGCCTTTTATTTATGGAAGCATAAAAAATTCCATGGGACTCATTCTGATTGCCGCAGTCTTATTTTTAATGATTAACGAAAAAAAGAGGTTCTGGGCATTTTTCATATTTCTGCTTTCAGGAGCCCTTGGATTAATAACGCTTGAACTTCCGATAAAAGAACCCCTATTCCCCCTGCTGACTGGATTATTTGGTGCATCAATGATTATAACAAGCATAAGTGAAAAAACAGAATTGCCTGAACAAAAGATAACCTGCATAAAACTGGATAAAAAAGAGTATGCTAAGATTTCCTCTTCAGGCCTGATTGCATCATCGTTATGCAGCTTCCTGCCAGGGCTTGGCGCTTCCCAAGCTGCGGTAATTGCATCAGATATTAATGGCAGGATGAATTCAAGGACTTTCCTTGTCTTATTGGGGATTATAAGCACTCTTGTTACAGGGCTTAATTTTGTTGCCATCTATGCTATAAACAAGCCAAGAAGTGGTGTTGCAGTTGTTGCATCAAAAATCCTTGAAACAACAGATAATTATCATCTTGCAGTATTGCTTGCAGCAGCATTGATTTCTGCGGGCATTGCATTTGTATTGAGCCTGTGTTTTGCCAAAATTTTTGCCCGCTATATTTCAAGGATAAATTATACAAAAATTTCCCTTGGGATTTTGGGAATTCTTGTTGCAATGACTTTCTTTGTGTCGGGGATAATCGGCTCAATTGTTTTAATAACTGCAACTTTTATAGGGCTTTTTGCAATTTCCAAAGGAATAAGAAAAATGCATTTGATGGGGTGCTTAATGCTGCCCGTTATCCTTTATTTTATTTAGTTTCATTGAAAGTGATTTGTATGTATCACTCAGACAAAACTTTATTAACTAAACAAGGCTATTTCCCATTATGAGAATTTGTATTTGCTGTTCAAAAAAATATTTCCCCATTATAAAAGAATTTTTGAATAATCTCAATGAATGTAAAAACGAGTTTTTTACCCCTACTCTAAATTTTAATGAAGAAGTTACCGAAAATTCAAGAAGAAATCTTGCAGAGGTTCACCATAAAAAGATAGCAAGATGTGATGCTATTTACATCTACAATCCTGATAATGAAATTGGCAAAAATACAACTTTAGAAATCGGTTATGCTCTTGCCTTAAATAAGCAAATTTTTGCTTTTAAAAAAGTGGGGGATTTAGGAATTGATTGTTTCATTCAAAAATTAGTATCATTAGAAAATTTAAAAGAAATTTAGTTCAGGCATACCCTGAATTCGGGTATCGCATATTTGAATGTCTCGCTGTTTATCTTGAATCCGTCGTCCATACCCTTTGATTTATATGAACAATAAACACACGAAATTTTCTCTAATGTTCTTCTGTCTTTTATACCCTCTTTTAGTTTAAGATACATCTCATCAAATGTTGCAACATTCAATTGAGGGTTCTCTTTTGCCCGCTTCTCATACTTTCTGAGCACGTTTATTGGTTTCATTTTTTGGCTATCATACCCCCAGTCCATTCTCAATTGCCCTCTTCTCTAAATCTGAAATACAATTAAATTCTAACTCTAATTTATCATTTTTATATTTTGATTTTATATACCCTATCATAGAGTCAATCCCTTTGCTATTTTCATGCAAAGGACTTAGTTCATTGAAGTAGACGGGAGGATTTTTAATTGAAAATGTCTTGTCGATTACCTGATACATGCAATTTATTTTGCTGATTCTGATTTTCACAATATTGTCCATTAAAACCATTTCTGCAGCGCCTCCTGCTTTTCCGCCTCTCTCCCGAAAATGCTTTCTATGTATTTCTTTGTCAATTCCAAACTCTGCCTTATGTAAGGGGGAACAGAATATTTCTGTGCAAGGGATAATGCTGGCTCGAGATATTTTGTGATGCCGCCTTCAGATATTGTGAATATTATTTTCCCAGAACATCTTGAGCATGTCCCTTCCAATGGGGGTCTTCTGAACTTCGCATTGCATTTAACGCATCTGAACTGCTGCATGCTGAATTTTCTTAGATTACCCCTTATATCCCTTATGAGATGCCTCTCTATTACAAGTCTCGCGACATCAGAAGTATCAACCGCGCGGATTTTCTCAACAATCTCCATCTGTTTCTGGACCTTTTCCTGCATTGTCGCAAGTTTCTTGTATGCAGAGCACGTCACCCCGTCATTTATGTTTGATGTTTCATGGGTATAGTTAATATTCCTGAACACTTCAATGTCATCATTAAGCCTGTCGCGAATCTGCCCTATTTTTACGCTCCATGCAGGCTTATAATTTTCTGCTGCCTCATATAACTCGAGGGGAAATTCCTTTACTGTCTCTATGTCAAATACCATATCATCGACCTCTCCTGCCCTAAGGCGGGCATTAAGGATTAATGGTGCATCTTGGGTGCCTCCCCTATGCGCAGGCAAAAATTCTCTGGAGAAATTCAGCAACATATCTAGCAAGAGCATTACTGCTGCCTCATCGCCATCGCAATCTCTTCTCATCGCAGCATGCATATAAGGGCTTGCAAGCAATGCCTGCATTTTGCTGAAACCTATGATTCTTCCAACAACTGCCGCAGAATTATGGGGTGCAATGCACGCAACCAGCTGCCCCATTAAATCATCTCTTGATTTTAAGTCATAAAATGGTTTCAAGCCATAAAACCTCACAAGAAGGTTATCAACAAAATTCGCAATGTTTGTAAAAACAATATCTGCATTCTCATCTAGACTATCAGGGCATAATGGCAGTATAACATCATGCGGCTTGATTTCCAAGACCTGTTCATCATTCTCGAGCAGATTATTGTTGATGTCGTGGGTATATCCAAGATTCTTTAAAATTTCTACAGATGTTCCTATCTCACAGGGCTTAAAATGGGTGATTGGAAGCTCTGTTGCGTCATATCTTATTGAGCCGTCCTTGTTTACATTAAGATTAAAGATTGCCCTCAAAACCCCTTTTGCCAAGTGTTCTGGTATATGCTGTGAAGATGTAGTGCCTTTAACCCCTTTGATCAATTCAGGCACTTCTATCTGCTGAAGGTTAAGCTGCTTTGATGCCTTGTCAAGATAATAATTTATGTCTACCCTTTTTGTTGCATAATCAAGTGCCTCGCCGTGCAAATGGCATGATTCTGTATTTAATTTTCTGTCGCATTCCGGGCAGTAATACATCTTTCTTGTCTGGCTACCGCAATTCTCACATATGAAATATATAGTCTCCATATTGCATTTATCGCAAAAATATAATGGAAATTCCGCCTTCACGCTTGTCTCGCATGCCTCCTGCACGCTCCTCATTCTTCCGCCCGCCTCACCAACAGGAAATAACACATGCGGGCTTCCTGTTAATTTGCGCAGTTTTGATTTTTCCGGCCTGCCCATTCTCGCGCCAATAAATGTTCCTCCTTTATCCCTTATCTTGAGTTTTGAAAGCAGATTTATTATATCCAGTATGCTCTTGTCGCTGTTTTTTTCTATAATCTCTTTTATGTTATTTAACTGGGGCCCTATCTCCTTATCCTTGTCAATACCCAAGTTCAAAAGAAGTGCAGATGCTTCCTCTCCCTTTATAACAACATCCTCTGTTGCTACAATGTGCTCTGCCCCCAATAATTCAAGAGCCCTTTTCCCATCAAGAAAATCCTTCTTGTAGGGCATTATAATCCTGTCTTCAAACCTTGAATTTGCGAGCCATTCTATTAGTTGTAAAAAATTTTCAGATGTTATCTGCTGCCAGAAGAATATAAAATATGGATGCAATGGAATATCATGCTCTTTGCTTAATTCAATTGCTCTTGCCAAATCAATCTCTCGCGGATTGATATTTGAATCTGACTTTAACTTGCTCTTGAGTTCTGCCAGCCAGAATTCTTCATTATATCCCGAAGGCATCAGGACATGATTCCTGTTATAAAAATCGCCATAGCTTATTAAAATATCCCCAAGATAAACTATCTCCTTTACTTCGCCAAGAAATTTTTGCGCCTGTTCCTTACTCCTTATTTTGATAAGAGAGTTGTCATTCAGCTTTAGTATTGGTGCGTCAATGCTATCGCAAGAAACAATTGCTGCGGACTTGCCTGGCCTCTCCATCCTGAATTGAGTGCCTAATGCGATAAAATCCCCAAGTAAAATCATTGTTGCGGGATGTATTGCCGCTGCGCTGTAACCAGATGTCCTTGTCCTTCCATATCTTAACCTGAATCCGCCCTGCCTCGACGGATATGTCAAGACAGGCCTGCCTGCAACCAAGTCATTTATGAAGGTTGACGAGGGCAATGGCTTTGCGCTTCCCAATTCCTTTTTCTGCAGTTTTGCAATATCCTGAAGAAAATCCCAAGATGATACCCCTAACCCCTTTTCTTTTAGTCCCTTTATTATCTTGATTAATTTTGCGCATTTTTGCGCTATCCCCTCTGCCATCACAAGGCAAAAACCACTTCTTATCAGATTTGTCTCTATTCTCTCCAAGTCCTTGTAATTGGAAACCTCCCTGTCCTCTGAATGTTCCCCTGTTACCTGAACGGGAATATTGCTCGCAAGTATCTCTATCTCCCTTTCACTTGGCAAATACTGCAGATTAGTTATCCTTTCATGATAATCCAAGATTTCCGTAACAGAGCGTTTTACCTCTTGAGGTGTTGGGTCATATCTTGCATATCCAAATCTTTCCCTGAGATAATCTGCTATTACGACTGAAAATGCTGCTGCGGTTCCTCCCGCGGAGCGAATTGGTCCTGAAAAGTATACTGCAAAATAATCCTCGCCCTTTGCTGTTTTTTTCAGCTTCAGTTCTGTAAAGCCTTCTAACGGAGAAGAAACAACACCTAATGTAGTATAGGCAATTCCCATTCTTATTCCCGCATCAATTGCTTCTATCTTATCCTTGAACTTGCAGAATTTTTCTGAAGCGATTTCATCTGCTATCTTAATTGCAACCGCAGGATTAAGCAGACCATATTCCTTTTCAAGCTCGGTTATCCTTCTCTCAACTATCTCCTGTTTCACCTGGGGATATTTTATTGAAATTAATCCAGTAACCTTCTCTGAAAGCCGCGTCGCAAGAGGGATCTCAACGGTTGACTTGGGGTCAAACCCTTTTGTTCGTGCCTCTTCTGCGATGCTATATGCGACTTTTACTTTTCTTTCAATTTCTGTAAAATATTGCTGCATTTTTTATTCTATTTGATTTAACTGCAATACTGCAGCCTCAAATTTTGGTTTAGCAATTTCTTTAGCTTGAGAGGATAGTTTATTGAATGAATTGATTAATTTTTGTCTGACGGATTTTTTAGCTTCCTCAAGAGTCTTATTTTCATAATCAGTTGCTGCCTTTATCCTATTTTTAACATCATTGAAAATATCCATAGCATCTGCATCTGCAATTATCTGTGCTTCAATAGTCTCTCTTTTGATATTTTTGCTTCCCCTATGCGAGATAATGCAGTGTTTAACTTTTGCAATTTTTTCTTCAGGATACCCCCATTCTCTTAATTTTTTCTCGGCAATTTCTGCTCCTGTAATATGGTGCTCTTCCCTACCATGAATGATTGAGCCAATGTCATGAAGCCATGCTGCAATCTCTACTATCTCCGCATCGGCATTCAATTTTTCTGCCAAAAACCTTGCATATCCTGCCATTGGAATGAAATGGGCTAAATAGGGGGTACAGCCATATCGACTAGTTGGTTTCTTGCATTCTTCTTCAACAAATTTCCTAACTTCTTCTATAGTATTCTTCATCTTAACTACTAAAATCCAATATATTTACCTGTCCTGTCTTCATATTGAGCAATGGAACCTTGCACGGGTCTGGCTCATTGCCTACTTTTTCCTCATAAGGCGTAATTGATTGCCAGCAGGAGCATGATATCGTAAGAATATTATTATATGAGGAAACATCAGTCCTATGGACTTCTCCGTTAGCAATAATATCTGGAATCATCGTTATTGCCAAGGGGTCTGTGTTTTCTGAGGGTATATAAACAACAGAAGAATGAGTAGGTGCAAGATGCCTTCTCTGGAGTATGTGTTTCACAACCTTTGTTGGAGAATGATGAGCGTTGGTAATCCTTAGTTCCTCTATGTCGCTTATCAGGCTGTGAAACGATGCACCATGGTACATCAGAACATTCAGCCCAGGAAATTGCCCCGCTGTGCCTATGTTTATCACTGAGGGGTTGCTGACAAGAATAAGGTTATCCAATTCATGCAGGGGTTCTGCAAAATATCTATCTATTATTGGTTGTGGTTCTGCAACCCTCACTGCATCATGCTGTCCTGGGCATAGGATTATTTTTATGTCTTTTCTTATCTTGCCTAAAAGTTCTGCGAGTTTTTGATACTGCTCCCTTATGTCTTTTATATCTAAAAGATTTTCCTGATTTGGGTATATCCCCACACCATCGACGCAATCTCCAACAATGAATAAATATTTTACCTTTTCTGCAATCTCTTTCTGCTTCTCTGAACCAAGCTCTGCATTCAACCACCTGACAAATTTCAGAAAATTCTCCTCTAAGAATCTTGTTGAGCCAACATGCAAGTCTGCTGTGAATGCCGCATACTCCTCCTTAGATGATTTTTTTCTTTCAGGCAACCTTGCGTCTGGGAAGACAATATCATTAACAAAGAGTATTTCATTATTTCCAGAGCATCTAAACCCTAAGATATCGTCAAAGACAACCGACTTCACCTTCTCAAAAACATCCTGCTTGTTTGCATTTACGAGAAGCGTTATCCTGCCTGTCAAATCCTCTACTTCTAAAAGAATGTTCTTGTTCTTTGTTACTCTTTTGTTAAGAACCATCCCGATTATCGAGATATTCTGCTTTTGCCCGTTTATCTTGTTTATAGAAGTTAAGTTCTGCAATTCTGAATGCTCCTGCAGTATCCCTTTTATTATATTAAACCTATTCCTGAAATATCTTACAAAGTCTTCCACCTCTATTTTCCTGCTTGGAATCATGTAAGATGCAATAACCTTAACGCCATTGTGATTTCCCCCCCCTGTTTCAATAGGTTCTGTCTTTTCCTCTTTTTTTGTTATAACCCTAAATTTTTCAGAGAGGAAGGTTATGCAGATTTCAACTGCCTCTTTTTTTTCAGGCCTTCGCTCCTTAAAATTATTAAGCAGAATGGAAATCTTGTCAAGATTGTCTGAAAAGAAATTATTATTTATAACTCGTTCTTTCATCATACCATTGCAGCTATTCAGCAGGAAATCAAAAAGTTCTGTGTCTGTGGATATCTCATTAAGCAATTCCGCGCTGTTTGGGTCGACCAAGAAACCCTTCTTTAGACAAGTCTTAATTACCTCGCTCATTTTTCAATAACAGAGAGGTAAATCATTATCGCTTCCCTGACTCCTTTGGATACTCTTGCTATAAAGCAAGAGAATCGAGCAGGATTTTCTTGACTTTTCCCATCAATGCTGGGGGAATTGCAAGTTTTACCTCTCTTGTTCTCCCATATCTCCCTTTGCTTATAACAATTGCATTAATCAGACCTAACATGTCAAATTCCGCGATTATATCGCCCACTCTCCTTTGTGTCAGAATCTCTGTAGATGTTTTTTTACATAATTCTTGGTAAGTATTATATATGTCTCCTGTGAATATTTTAGGATGTTTGTTTGATTCAATGAGGTTCATTATTGCAAGCAGTGTTAACTGAAATTGCTTGGGCTCTGTTTCAACAACATCGAGTATCTTGTCCCTTTCTATTTTTTCGTTTGCCTTGTCTATGTATTCCAGAGTTATTTCCTTTTTTGATTCCCTCTCTGCAAGTTCTCCTGCAATCCTTAACAAGTCCAATGCCCTTCTTGCATCACCATGCTCTCTCGCGGCTAAAGCTGCACATTTTTCAAGAACGCCGTCTTTTACAACATTTTGATGGAATGCTATTTTTACCCTTTCTTTCAGTATGTCCTGCAATTGCGGCGCATTATACGGCGCAAAAACTACCTCCTCTTCGCTCAAACTGCTTCTTACTCTTGGATCAATATTGTCGAGAAATGTAAGGTCATTGCTTATGCCAATCAAGCTGATTTGTGTCTGGTTTAGTTCGGAGTTTAGTCTTGTTAGATTGTATAGAAAATCATCAGATATCTTTTTTATTGCCTGGTCTATTTCATCCAATATGAGTATAAACATCTGCTTCTTTGATTCAAGCAGTTCTATGAACCGGTTGTATACTACTTCTGTGGGCAGTCCGGTGTCTGGAATGCTGCCCCCTAATTTCCTTATAAGCTCTGCGAGAATCCTGTATTCTGTGTCTGCTATCTTTTTCAGCTTGCAATTGATATACTCTATTGTAAGATTGGCATTCTGCGCCTTCGCCCTTTCAAGCAGCTTTTCTTTGATGTACTGCACAGAGAGGGTTTTGCCTGTTCCTGTCTTGCCATAAACAAAGAGATTGGAAACTCTCTCCATTCTCAAACAAGGGGCAAGTATTGAAGCGATAGTCTCTATCTGCTTTTCCCTGTGGGTAATTGTCTCTGGATTGTAGTTTGCCTGGAGGATAGATTTGTTTTTGAAAATGCTTTCCCTCTCAAAAGAATCAAATATACCATCCACCCCAACCATATCCTTCTTGCTGCTATGTTTTTTATAAATATGCTTATTATATAAAATATACATACAGACCTATATTTCCTATGGAAAGGCATTTCTGGGTTTAAATGAAATCTGCTGTTGTCACAAAGAAGAAATAACCCCTTTATTTCCTGTGGAACATTATATTATTATAGCTATTATTATAATATTATAATTATATAATATAAATATTTATAAATAAATATAAAAAAAAGAGGAGGAATTTCAGCAATCATTTAAAAACCTTTCCATAAGAAACAGAAGGGTGTGGGTAGAAAAGGCATTCTTTTCAGTTTTATTATCTTTTTAAAATAATATTTGATTTTTTGTTTAGCATGCCTTTTGATTGCCAATTTTTTCTGTTATTCTATGCAAAAACCCCTTGAAAATGAATCAAAATAGAAAAATTTATAAATGAACCACTTTTAGTTACAATATGGCACTTGAAAAGAGACCTTTCCGAGAGATTATCGGGAAGATGGTTGTTACAAAAGAGGGGAAGAGATTGGGCATAGCCAAGGACATTACTTTTGAGACAAGGACTGGCGAACTGATACAGATTGTCCTGAAAGAGCCAACCAAATTCACAGAGTCATTGCAGCTTGAGAGGACAAAGGAAAGGGAAGTTCTTCTGCCTTATAATTCTATTATTGCCATAGGCGATTTTGTTGTCGTCTCAGAAGAGGATTTAGTCTAAATTCTTAAACTTAGGTTCTGTTAAATAGATGGGACTTTTATGAAAAGTATTGGCATAAAGATTATTAAAAGCCCCACAAATCAGGTAATATCTCAAACCTAAAGTTTTTTAAATGGCATTATTTTTAGTTGAAAAATGGTAAAAATTGTCGGCTTCAATATAAACAGGATGTCTGCCGAGAGGGAGAAGGAGATAAAAGGGAGAATAGAGATAAAATCCAACCTCAACATAACAGACATAAAGAAGGAAGAGATAGAGATATCAAAGGAGAGCGAGGTTCTTGCCTTTGAATTTGATTTCTCAATAAATTATGAGCCAAAGATAGCAGAGATTGCCTTCAAAGGAGATGTTCTTGCATTAGTGCAGCCAAATGAGGCAAAGGATATATTCAAGGAATGGAAGAAAAAGAAGATTAATGATTCCCTGAGGCTTTTGATACTCAATACAATCATCCTGAAATGCAACATAAAGGCATTCCAGATGGAAGAGGACTTGAGCCTGCCGTTCCATGTGCCGATGCCAAAGCTCACACCCCAGCAACAGCAGAATTATGCTGGGTGATTTTTACTTATTTCTTAAATAGAATTCTTATAACTTCATAAAATAAAGCGCCAGGAACAGGATTCGAACCTATAAGCCCTTGCGGGCACATGCTTTCGAGGCATGCGCATTAACCATTCTGCCATCCTGGCATCAAACTAAACATTCTTTGTATTTAAAAATTAAATTATTCTTGGGCTGTTTTCTGTTTAAACAATTGTTTAAACACTTCAAATATCCCTTAATTTGCCAAACTTGTAAATCTTATCTCCTACAATAAAAACCTCAAAATCACTTATATCCTGCTTGAGCAATTCACTTATCCTTACTTCATTTCTTATATCTAATCCTTCTATAAAAGGAAAAAAAGAAGGCATTGCAATCAGTTTCTTGCCGTGCCATTTCCCCAAGAGGAAGCACTTGTACTTTTCAGTTTTCATGCCCTCCCTTAAAATTATTGAGGGATGCTCGTGCCCGATAATTAGTGTCTTTGCCTTATAAACCTCAGAATTCAGTGGAATTTTCTCGCCATGAAATATGCAAATCCTTCCATTGTCAACACAATAAAATTCCCTTAAGTCCAACCCCTTTTTCTTTGCTATTGGTTTGAGCATATCGTCATGATTGCCTTTTATCAGCACAATCTTCCTGCAGTTTTTCAGCAGCATATCAAGAATTTCAAGTGTCTCTTTCCATTCCTGCCTCGAAATCCCGCCAAACTCATGCTTTAAGTCACCATTAATCACTATTGTTCTTGGCTTTAGTTTAGCAATCAACTCCTCAGCCTCCTTCTTCATTTCTTTAAAGCTCAATCTTGGGACAAATATCCCATGGCTGTTAAGCTCCTCCTCATAGCCGATATGCAAGTCAGCAATAACCAATACATTTTGTTTCTTAATCCACAAGGCCTTGCCAACAGCGAAGATTCCGTCTAAAATCTTGAGCATTTTATAATCACATCCTTTGTTATATATATGGCTTATTGTATTTCAGAATATAAAAATCTATAAATATCTTTGCCGGGCAGTATTTTATAATGGAAAAAACAGCAAAAACCCTTGATGAGCTTTTTCTTACGCCAGAGGAATTTGAGGATATGAAGTATAGGCATCTTTCAGGGCCAAATGGGTGGCTGCTCTTTGCTGCATGCTCCTCGGGAATAGATTTCGCCGAGAAGGTGAAAAAGGATTATGAGGAGATGTTAAGAAAAAAGAACAGCCAACTTTTACAAAAAGTACCTCTTATAAAAGAATTTGAGGAGAATGGAAAGAAGAAGGAAATGACTATCAGATTTGAAGATACTGAAACATGCCCCAGACTACCACGAGGTTTAGAGGGCCATGTTGCCGGCTCAGATGTTTATGTCTTTCAGTGCGTCCATGAGAGTATTAGCGGCAGGACAGTTAATGAGAACTTAATGGAATTGTATCAGATGTTAAGGACACTTAAAGTGCATAGGGCTAAGACAGTCACGGCAGTTTTGCCGTATCTCGCATATTCAAGACAAGACAAACCAACCTTTTTGGAGAGGGAAGCAAGTTTATCAAAACTTAATGCAGACTTAATGATTGCCTCGGGAGCAAATGGGGTGCTTTCATATCATCTGCACACAGAAGGCGTTCGTGGTTTTTTTGAGCCGCATGCCCATGTTGTTCCCCTGACTGGTTTAGATTTGTTCCTTGATATTTTTTCAGAGTTTCAGGGTAAAAGCGATATAGTAGCAGTATCTCCTGATGCAGGGGGGCTAAAATTTGTCCTTAAATTCTCAGAAATGATGGATTTGGGTCACGCTGTGATGAACAAATACAGATATACCAAAGATAGCTCCTCATTGTTAGGAGTTGTAGGAGCATTAGACGGGAAGAAAAAGGCAGTAATACTTGACGACGAAACAGTTACTGGCAGTTCTTTGATTAATGCAGGCAGGGCGTTAAAGGATAATTACTCTATTGATGAGATTCATGCCGCAGTTTCACACCTGAAAATAACCAAAAATAGAATTAGCAGCATAATAGATGCAAACAAGAACGGATATCTGACAACTCTTAATGTTACTGATTCTATCCCTCAACCAGATTATATTAAAGATTTACCCTTTGTTAAAATCTATGGCCTTTCAAAGAGGATTGCCACAGTAATCAATATGCTTCATTATAACCAATCAGTCAAAGCACTATTGCACAGAAGATAATTACTTTACCCTTTTCTTGATTCTTTTTATAATTCCCCTCAGCAGAAGTTGGGGCTTACCTTGTATCTTTTAGAAAGCTTTTTTTCAAGGTTATCTATTACTCTTTCATACCTTTTATTTTTTTTAGCCAAGTGTGACAGGAGGCTTATCTCTGATATGTAATTTCCATTTTCCATCCTTGTTTTCCATTTATCTATCCTGCCTTTAACTACCGCCCCTTTAACCCTATTCTCTTCATCTGTCTCTAGAACAATCAAATAATATTTATTATCTGCCCTGATTCTCTCCTCTTTTAAAGAGTAAGTGTAGGTGTAACTCTGTATCGTATCATTCTCCCTATGGGCATATTCAACCATTTTTCTTCCACCAGAATAAAAGAAGCACTTGTTAAAATCATTTCTATTCTCTAACCCTTTTCTGTATCGCCTCATACATCCTTTTGAGGAATGTGATTTTGTCCTCTATCTTCATCAGGTCAGCATGCCCCTGTATCACAAGATTGAGCGCAAAAGGAGAGGGAATTTCTGTGTGTATCT
>Ga0233422_10000015_pt1 | contig 109167 bp, 94 predicted proteins | sample Watercolumn_Mata_2_FD_182724 | JGI IMG/M metagenome (GOLD analysis project Ga0233422, IMG submission 182724) | Freshwater microbial communities from Lake Matano, South Sulawesi, Indonesia - Watercolumn_Matano_2014_110_MG | ecosystem: Environmental > Aquatic > Freshwater > Lake | place...
GTTTCTCGAATTCGTATCCCGGAAAAATCTTTAGCAACTCACCCAAGAGCGTTGTAACTTGCTTCATGGTCTGGAACTCCTTTTGAATACGGCTGATATCAATTGTTTGCTCACTTTTAATATCGCCGTTTCTCAAGTGTTTTCAGACCTTTTTTATTTTTAACCGGACACTACTGACTCTCCATCAAAGATACCGGGCTTTTTTTCCATGTTCAAGCTCCCTGCGCATCATGCTGCAAAAATCAAGCAAAAGAATGGGGGAATTTGATGATATTGAAGGGTATCTCTGCACTTTCCTGTTCCGGCAATGAGCAAAAGGGAACGTCATGAGCGAAGACGAAAAATCCCGAGTTCCGGAGATCTTTACGAAACGCGTTACCCGGCAGGTTCCTCCTGAAGAGCTGGAAACCCGCATCCTCGCCATTCTTGCCTCCCGCAGGGTCTGTGTGCTGTCGACCTGCAGGAATGACGTGCCGCGATCCACGCCCATCCTGTTCCGTTCGAAGGGATTCACCCTCTACATGGCCGGAGAACCTGGTCTGAAGCTCGGCAACATCACGCTTAATCCGAACGTCAGCGTGGGTATCTTCGACCCGAAAGCCGAGTTTTCAGAAGACATTCAGGACATCACCGGCCTGCAGATCAGCGGGCACGGCAGGCTTCTCCGCAAGGAAGACCCCGGTTTCCTTGAGGCTTTCGGGCTCTTCGGAAGTCCCGAGGGGTGGGCAGAACACTGGTTCGGCATGATGATCGAGGTAATTCCCGACAGGATCGAGCTGCTTGCCATGGGGCTCAAGAGCGAGGGTTTCGCCGCCCGCCAGATCTGGACACGGCCCGGCTGAGGTTCGGCAAGTCCTGCAGCTTCAATGGACGGCATGCCGGTACGGTCTTTCCATCAGCCGTTTCTGCATTCCGAATTCTGCCGCCTGGCGTTTCCATCCGATTCCGCCGAAAAAAGTATAGAGCCATGAGGGAATCACTGGCTTCGACAGGAGTTCCCGTGCCTCCGCGGGAACCGGTCTTCCCTTCGCCAGCGCCTGTGCGGCAAGGTCGAGAGCCCGTTTGACCGGAATGGCCCTGCCGTCGAGCTTCTCAAGCGGAACGCCATGGATCAGACCTTCACCGCCTCCCAGGGAAAGCGATCCCATCCAGCAGAATCCGGCTGCGCGGGCGAATTCAGCGCAGATTGCCAGGGCGGTGTCGTTCTGGCTCGCTTCAGGAAATCCGCAGTTGGCTATCGCGGCAAAACGAACCGGCGAAGCCGTAAGACTGCCTGAACGGGCAAGCGTTTCCAGAACGGCAACAACCGGCGCAGGCAGTCCGTCGACGTAGAGCGGAAAGGCGAGGACGACAAGATCGGAGGACCCGACCGATGCGGACAGGGCGCCGGTGTCGATCGACGGGTAGATGTGGAGGGTTTCGGTCTGTACGCCGCACTGCCGCATCCTCTCGAAAAGATAGCCGCCGAGAGAGGCCGACGTGCTCTTCTCTCTGCGCGGGCTTCCTACGAGCAGCAGCGCCCGGCTTGCCGGCGGGAAGACCGTCGGGGAGAAGGGCGTATCGGGAAGCGACGCCGGCGGCATGTCCGGCTCCTTCCGGAGCACCCTGTTGATCAGCTCTTCAACCGTGGTTTTCAGTTTCTCTTCGCTCCGGTTATGGCAGACGGTTCCGCTCACGTGGACGTTCGAGTAGGTGTTGATGGCGTTGCGCCATGAGAGATGCCGGAACACGGATTCCGTGCGGGAGTCGGGTTCGTCGAGCCAGCCGATGGTCAGGATGTCAGGATAGGAGGGGTACCGTGGTTTGTGGTGAAGTTCCCCGTCGATGGTCGTGAAGAAAGGCGAGGTGTTCTGGATCAGGTGGTCGATCATGCGTTTGCCTGTCGAGGCGTATCCTCCGAAGCTGACCGGCGTCAGAAAGATGACAAGATCGCTGCCGATATACCGTTCAGCCAGTTCGATGTTGTCGTCCCGCACGATGCACCTGCCCGGTGTGCGGATCCAGCAGTTGAAATCACCCATGCAGTTGGCGATCTTCTTTTCCCTCAGAGTCACCAGAGTGGATGCTAACCCCCGGTCTTTCAGCATCTGCTGTACGGTTGAGACCAGAGTCCTGCCTGTCGGGTCATCCGACTGCGAACCGTCCAAGATCATGACATTCATGGAGCTATTCCTTGACAAGTTGTCGGGCAATGGATTGCATTTCAAAGTGATAGAGTGCGTTGCCGGTTTCTCCGAAAGGTGGGAGACTCCCGGCAATTTCCAGGGAAACGAGGCCGTGCACTCTGCTCCATACCAGCATGGATACGGAGAGAGAGAGGATGTGGTATCCTCCGAGGCAGGCTTTCCAGAACGAGAACTGCTCCTCACGGTCGAAATTGATGAGCGGAAAGCTTTCGGTTCGAAGGCGGTCGGCGGCTCGCAGATCGTCGACAACACTGACCAGCGCGCTGAGAGATCGTGCGGAGGAGGGCAGGATTTCCGGAAGAGGGGGATGGTAACCGGGTATGGGCCATCCGAAAATCAGCTGGTACCGCTGAGGGTAGGATAGCGCCCACTCGCGGTAGGCTCTGCCGATAGCGCAGAACCGCTCGACGACCTGTTCCGGCTTATAGCCGTCACGCGCCTGCAGCTGGCAGTCGCCGAACGAGCTGTATGCTTCGATGATCAGTGAGGTCACCAGTGCGTCCCTGTCTGGATAATAGTTGTAGATGGCGGGCGCAGTGATGCCGAGCTCTCGGGCTATGGCCCTCAGGGAGAGGGAGGAGGTGCCCGATTCGGCAAGCTGCCTCCACGCCGTTTCTCTGATGGTTTCCCGGAGGTTCGGGTTATGACGGGTGCCGGTCAGTCTTGTCATGGTTGGTGAAAGATTTTTACAGTGTAAATATACAGCGTTTACTCATAAAGGCAAAAAAGTGGATCTGCAAAAGGGAGGCGTAAGGCTGAAGGAACTTCGCCACAGGATCAGAGGACGGCCCTGACGGGGAAAGAGTGCTTAAAACCCGTCAGTTGAGTTCGGAAAACCGCAGGAATTCCCTTGTCCGCTCGTCTTGCGGATGTTCCAGCAGATTTTCCGTCGTATTGATCTCGATCAGTTCCGACTTTCCCATGAATGCGAGGTGATCGGCAAATCCTCTGAGGAAGCGGACAGAGTGCGATACGATCACCACGGTATGGCCTGCCGCGGCAAATTCCTGCAGAAGGATACGGACGTCTCCGCTCCGTATCGGATCGAGGGCGCTTGTCGGCTCGTCAAGCAGCAGCACCTCCGGATGCATGGCTATGGCCCTGAGGATGGCTACGCGCTGCTGCTCGCCACCCGAAAGCTTCTCGGGATATTTGTCCCTGTGCTGCTCGATGCCGAGCTTTTTCAGAAGCTCCCGTGCATCGAGTTCGGCTTCGCCTTTCGGTATTCTGTTCACGTGTACAGGAGCCTCGATGATATTTTCCAGGACGGTCAGGTGTGGAAAGAGATGCAGGTGCTGGAAAACGATGCCCGACTGCTTCCTGAACTCCCAGAGCTTTTCCGACCGGGCAGCGCTTTCTTCCGCCGTGAGCGTGCTTCCGCACACGGTGATCGAGCCGCTGTCGAACGGAAGGAGGCCGCTCAGGCAGAGCAGCAGGGTGGTCTTGCCGTTGCCGGAAGGTCCGATGACGCCAAGAATTTTACCCGGCTCGAGCTCGAGGTTGACACAGGAAAGGAGCGTGGTGCCCGGCACCCTCTTTGTGAGTCCCTTGATGGTGATCATCTGTTCGAACCCGATGAAAGGATACCGGTTGATCTTCTCTGCAGCTTCTGTTCAAGCCTGTGGGCGACATGTGCAAGCGGAAGACTCATGGCAAGATAGTAGCAGCAGACCACGAGGCCGATGCCGAGATAGCTCTGGGTCGCATTGGCAAGCTCCCGGTAAGCCGTGGCGAGCTCCCAGACCGCGATGGCGAAAGCCGTTGAGGTGTCCTTGAAAAGCGCCACGAAATCGTTGGTCATCGGCGGCAGGGCAATCCTGAAAGCCTGGGGGAAAATGATGCGGCGGAAGGCCATCAAGGGGCGCATGCCCAGAGAATAGGCAACCTGCCACTGACGTGCCGGAATTGCCTGGAATGCGGTCCGGTACACCTGCGATTCATAGGCTGCATAGTTCAGTCCCAGCCCGACAACCGCCGTCAGCCATCCGGGCAGGGTTATGCCGACCACCGGGAGACCGAAGTAGAGGAACAGCAGCTGCACGAGCACCGGGGTTCCCCTGAAAAACTCGATGTAAACCGTGCATGCGGTACGAATGAAGGGGGCGCTGTTCGACTGGCCGAAGGCAAGGGGAACGCCCATGACTACCGCGATCGACATCGCGCCGAAGGCTATGAGCACCGTGACCATGGCGGCCCTGAAGAGCTTGATCAGGGCTTCCGGCCAGTTGAGTTTCGAGCCGGTCATCCTGATGTCTGAAGGGTTGACCGTCCTGAGTTTCAGCTGTTCTTCATCCCAGAGGTTCCATTTCCTGAATATCCGCTCCACGCTGCCGTTGTTGACCAGCGTATCGATCGCCGCATTGACCCTCGAGAGCAGCAGGGAGTCCTGCCTCCTGAGACCGACGACATAGGCTCCTGTCTGGAAGGGTTTGCCTGCAGGCTTCAGTTTCGGATTGCCACGGGCATAGTACATCTCCCCGGCAACATCCATAAGGACCGCATCCACACGTCCAAGCTCAAGGTCCTGATAGGCTCCGACCGGGTCCTGATAGCCCCTGATCCTGTATCCGCCCTGTTCAAGCAGGCGAGATGCGGCACAGTTGACAAGCGTACCGACGGAGCGGTCGAGCCTCCTGCAGTCTTCCAGCGATGTCACAAGGCTGTCACTGCTCGGGACGGTCAGCTGCAACCTGAACAGGTAGTACGGTTTGCTGAACAGGACCTCCCGGGCACGATCCTCCGTCGGTTCGAACCCGTTGATGATGACATCGAACTCTTTCCGCTGCAGGGAAGCGACGATGCTTTCCCAGTCGGTCGGCACGAATTCCGCCTTCATCCGCATCTGCCGGGCAAGCGCTTCGGCAAATTCGTAGTCGAAACCGGTGTAGGTCTGTGGATTTGCAGGATCGGCAAACACGTAAGGTGCACCGCCACTCGGATCGGCACCCCACCGCAGGATCGGCCGGGAGAAAGCTGTCAGTGAGTGCAGCACGAACAGCACGCAGAGGATGATCGGCTTTTTCGTTTCAGGACGGGTTTTCGGTTCCAGGATACCGTGCCGGTTGATTCGCTAAAATTAAGAATTTACAGGGCTTTGTCAACGATGGATCCCTTCTTTTCCGGACAGGCCATAACAAAGGATTTACCGGCAGCCCTGCAAAGTACTTATTTTGATTTCTGCCGCATGGATTTACCCGCCCATCTTCCGGGGGCGTTCATCGATGCGGGTTTGGGGCCGGGATGGCCCGCATTGCCCTTATCCTGAGCTGTGCGGAACGGCTGCAGGGGAGAGGGGTTCGCCATGGGAAAGGGGTGGTCGTCGATGACCGGAATCTTCATGGTGATCAGCTTTTCCACATCGCGGAGGTACTCGCGCTCTTCGGCATGGCAGAAAGAGCAGGCGGTGCCTTTCGCTCCCGCCCGTCCCGTCCGTCCGATACGGTGGACGTAGGTTTCCGGAATGTTCGGCATGTCGATGTTGATCACGTATTCGAGATCATCGACGTCTATGCCGCGAGCGGCTATGTCGGTTGCCACCAGTACCCGTGTGGTTTGAGCCTTGAAATTGGTCAGGGCTCTCTGGCGGGCGTTCTGCGACTTGTTGCCGAGGATCGCTTCAGCCTTGATCCTGTGTTTCTGCAGGAACCTTGCGACCTTGTCGGCTCCGTGCTTGGTGCGGGTGAAGACCAGCGCAGTCTTGATGGTCTTGTCCTGCAGAAGATGCACAAGGAGGCTGTTCTTGTTTTCCTTGTCGATAGGAGTATATCCTGAAAAAAGATTGGTATGAGAAACGCCTCTGCGTTCCCGTATGCTGATGATTTCCGGCATGGTTGTTTCAGAGGGACGAAGCATCGGGCTACGTGAATGTAGCATCTTTAACTCGAAACCGCACGAAGGAATTCCGGAAACATCCCTTCGAAACGGCTTTTGCGCTCTCTTTCTGCCGTGGTTCACGGTGCTTTTTGCCGGTTCGGATGTCGGAATGCTGAAAAAAAACGCTACAGAACTCCGGGCAAATAGATGCGATTCGAATCGGTATCATCAATTATTGCAAGAAGTAAGCGGGTTGCAGGCGAAAAATGCGCGTCTTCCGTTCTCACAAATACGGAGGAATGAACCGACAAAGAGCATTTTCTATTTGATAACCACTATGATTTGATGTAAACTGCATGCTGAAATCAGTCAATGGTTGGCTGATTCCTGGTCAGGTAATTTATGCTTTGGTTACCTGCAGGTGTTTTTTCTATCAATGCATATCCAGACCGAGAGTCTATAATGAATATCTACATTGGCAATTTAGCGTACACTGTTTCTGAAGACGATCTTCGCGAGGCGTTCTCCCAGTTCGGGCAGGTCAGTAGTGCAAACATCATTACCGACAAGTTCACCGACCGTTCGAAAGGCTTCGGATTTGTTGAAATGCCTAACGACAGCGAAGCCCGTGAAGCTATCGAATCTATGAACAACAAAGATTTGAACGGCCGTCCGATCAAGGTCAACGAAGCAAAACCACGCGAGGAAAGACCGGCAAGGACAAGCCGCTATTGAGCTTTGCAGCCTTTTCCATAAGCCGGTCAGAAGCTGCATTCTGACCGGCTTTTTTTCTCCCCGGATAACGCCGCATCCTGCCCGACCGAACGGAGATCCTTTCACCTCTGTTCATGCCCGTATGCGAACTGCCCTGCCTGGTTTGATCCTTTTGAGTTTCAATCCGGCCCGTGCAGACACGTTGATGATGAAATGCATGTTGTCCCTGTCTATCCTGATCAGACAGTTTCTGATGGCGAGGCTGTCTACCTTCATGTCGATGACCCGACCGGCCTTGCCTCCGGAAACGGCGTTGTTGATGATGAAGGGCACCTTTCCGATCAGGGTATCGAGCTTCACGTTCAGCCTTGCTGCAACGCTGTCCCGCACGTACCGGTGCAGAAGGGCTTCCCCGGTGCCGACCAGAGTGTTTCCGGTGTTGAGCGCAAAGTCGAAATCCTTCACCCTCAGGGTCTGGCTCCGGGGGTCGAAAACCACCTTTCCGCTCGTGACCACATGTCCTTTCAGATCCCTGTCCGTGCTGACAGCAATTGACAATCCCCGGGTAGAGGCATAGGCCCGGATGCCGGTGATGGTGACATGGTATCCCCTGGTCTGTATCGTTTTTCCCCTCACGAGGGCGTTGAGCTGGTCATTGATTTCGGCAAAGGATGTCAAGGCATGAAGATGGATATCAGACAGGGACTCTTTTCTGTTTTCGTGAAGGGCTGTGAATTCAGGCAGCGGATTCGACGGCTCGGCATTCGATGTGTCGGTCAGCACCCGTGCCGTTGCCCTGAGCCTTGTGAAGCAGACGATCTCCTGCTGATCCAGTGAGAGCGAGCCGCTGATGTCTGTGCAGAGAAAGCGTATCCAGACAGGGAACGGCTTTCTGCTTACCGGTATGGGTTCCTGCAGGTCGAGCCAGACGCCCTCGATGGTCGGACGGAGGCCGGCGGCCTTGTAGATCTCCCTGTCAAGAAGGGTGGTCAGTTCACGGCTTCTGGAGCTTATCAGTCCGTTGACATCCGGCCTGAGGTTTTTGCTGAATGGGCCTATCCTGACGACAGGATCTTTCGTCCATCTGTATCCCATTATCCTGAAACGTGTTACGATATTCCAGCTCCTGTCGATGGAGACGGGGGTCGAGAGGGTGATGACGAGGCCTGCATGAACGGGTTTGACGAGAAGTGCCGCCAGCTTTTTTCCGAACCGGCTTTCAACAAGGCTTGCATCCACCGTCAGGGGAACGGAGCAGACAAGTTCATTGCCTGCCGCTCTGACGGTGATGCTTCCTTTTCGGGTCAGCGATACGGCCACTTTTTCCTTTTTCGATTCCTGAAGGAAAAAAGTCTTGTCGAGAAACCTGCCGCTGATCTTTGCATTCAGATATCCGGAGAGCGTGCCGAGTCCGATCCTGACCGGCAGATTGAAGGTTGAGGACGGCAGATCGATTGCAACCGTTTCGTCAATCGCCTCAGGAACAGCAGGTTTCTGATTTCGGAGAAACAGAAAAAGAACGAAAAGGCCCGCAACGAAAACGAGCACAGCGGCGGTTCCAGCGAGGAACGCCTTGTTATTCACGGCAGAACGGATCACGGGAAACATGGTTCCGGTGAGCAGAGTATCGGCAGAAAATGCTTTCCGGCCGGCTCAGCGGCTCACAGCCTGGCTTGCCAGAAGCACCGTTTCGGGGAAACGATCCGATCTTCATCCTTCAGCGCCTTCATGGCCTTGTCGACCTCCTTGCGGTCAAGTCCGCTGATTTCAGCTATCTGGCCTGCGCTCATGGGTTTTCCTTCCTTTTTCAGGACATCCAGAACAACCTGCTTGGCTTCCATGTTGCCTCCTGTCGCTTGATGTGGTGAAGTGATGGCATCAGGAGAAAAGTAAGGTTTTTTCTTCAATACGGAAGGTGCGATCAGAGGTTTCGCGTGTTGATCCAGAAGACGTTTCCGGTCCGACGATTCACCTCGCTGTACATGTGTTCCGTCCCGCCTGGACCATCGCCGCTTGCGCCGTTCCACAGGCAGATGAATCGTACCTTTTCAATGCCGCAGGCAAGTGCCGTGTAGAGCAGCCAGAGATTGCAGCGCTCGAAAGCATAACCCGGCAGGCTTCGGTGCGGCGGTTCCCCCAGTTCATCGGGAGCGGATCGAACAGGAGCGGCAAGCGCTTCCCTTGCGGTGAAATAACGCCTTCGCCAGCTTTCCCCTCCTGAGGCCACGGAGGTTTCGATGAAAGCGGGCTCATGGAACGGCTGAAGCCAGCTGACCTGTATCCGGCGTTTCACGCACGCCTCGGTAAAGAGCAGGTCGCCGCCGCAGGCGCCCTGTGTCAGGGCGAGATCCTCGGGTCCGGCGCCGAGAAGATCAAGTGTTTCGGAAATCCGTTCAGAGGCGACCTGCTCTTTTTCAGCAGGAAACCGGGAAGTACTCCTTCCGGGCGAGTCGATCATATGGCCGCTGAACAGGAACACCAGGCGCGGCTGCCGAACGGTTTCAGGGCCAGAGATCTTTCGAAGGGCACGATCAAAAACCGAGATGCCGGCGCTGACCGCTTCAGGCCGGAAATCCAGGTCCCGGAGGAGATGCAGCTGTGAGAGGCTTGAATGCAAGGCAAACCAGTCCCTGTCGTGACAGGCGATTGCTTCCCTGTAGGCGGCCGAAACGGATTGCGGAGTGCCTCCGAGCACCTCGATGTCGCCGAGGGTTGCTGCCGCCCAGTAATTCCTTCTGCTGCGCAGCTCGCAGAACGCTCCGTAGCGCACCGCCCCCTCCATCGGGTCCATTTCAGCCTCGTACCGTGCGTCGCCGGTAAGATGGCGGTAAAGGTGCATGAGAACGAGCGCATTGATACCCGAGTAATAATGGCCGGGGTTGCGACGGAAACCGCCGGTGTAGCTCTCTATGGCGTTGCAGAGCAGCGCGGCTTCCGCCGCAGCTTCATTCCTCAGGGGTTCCTCAGGTGTTTTTCCTGATACCCGCCACGAGTCGATCCAGGCATCCTTGTCGACTCGGCCGAGCAGCGCCCAGGTTTCAGGGTCTTCCTGGCAGAGATCGAGAACATGGCGGTAATGCGCACGTGCCCGTTCGATCGAGTATCCCGGGACGCAGGAGAGGGCAAGACGCTCCAGGCAGATGCCTTTTTCATGCAGGCCCTTGCGGTCATGGGGCGTGACGGATAGCCCCCTGTCGAGCTGTTCGAGAGCAAAATCGAACTGTCCGGCCTTGCGCAGCGCTTCGCCTGCCTTGATCCAGGCATCGGCACGAAAGGCTGCAACAGGTGCCTCATCGGCAAGCAGCAGTACATCGCCGGTTCGTCCGTTCTTTCGGGCGAGCTCGATACGGTCTGCCCAGCGGTCGTAGCGTTCCCAGAACTCCTGCACTCCGCCGACACGGAGGGTTTTCCAGTCAGGCTCCTGCAGGGAGGGCAGAAGGTTGTAGACCGGACTTATGCGACGGCCGTGCCAGGCCTTCAGGGTCTCCCTCGACATGGTCGCAAGGGCAGCAATGTCCTTGTCAAGGTGATCGGGGTCCGGAACTCCGTCTCTGAGATGATAACGGAGCTTGCGGTCGGTATAAAGGTCGAAAGGCTGCTCTTCCCTTGCACTCTGGATGAGCACGATACCCCGCGCTCTCAAGGCGTGCCGGACCCCGAGCTCGTACCAGACGTTCGGGTTGTCGATCGAAAGGTCCGCAACGACGAGGTCGGCAAGAAGCAGCTCCTGGAACATGTCCGAACGGATCTCTCCCGCACGAAGCTCCCTGTCCGCCCTGAACACTTCATACCCTTCCGCCTCAAGAGCCGCCTTGACGAAGTCCCGGTAGACGGCGTCGAAATCGATGCCCTGCTTCGAGCCGAAGGGCATGACGACAAATACATGCAATGCAAGAGGGCGCATCTTCTTGAAAGTGAGGGTTCCCTGCTGACGGAGAGGCCGCATCGGGGAAGGTTGCCATTTTCAGGAATCCGGTGGCCTTCAGAGGTGAAGATATGAAAATATAGCAAAGAAGGATGAGAGTTCTGAACCTCTTCAGGAAGGTGAGGGAAGGGATGCACAGGTTGCCCTTGACGCTTTCAGTAATAGAGGACGGCGTAGAACAGATTTTTCTTGATCTCGTTGATCACGAACCGGCAGCTTGTCTTGTTTTTCCACCAGAAGAGAGGCTGCCACCATTCCGGGTTTGTCGGAACCAGGACGAACCGCCTTGACGTGCCGGAAAAAGCTTTCCTCCAGGTCTGGCTGAGGCGCAGCATATGGGGGGGATCGCTGACGACGATGGCTTTTTTCCAGCCTTTTTTCTCCATGATAGCCGAAGCGTTGACAGCCTCCTCCCACGTCGTTTGCGATCCAGTGTCGATTCTGATGGCCTTTTTCGGGATACCCAGTTCTTTCATCCGCCGCTCGCGCCAGTCGGGATGGTTCGGCCGGTAGTATCGTTTGTCGATGCCTGTCAGAAGAATATGGGAAGCATAACCTGCAAGATAAAGTTCAGCGCCCTTCCTTACCCTCAATCCGTTGTCGCCGCCAAGCACGATGATCACATCGGCTCGCTGCGGTTTGCTGCCGGGCAATGAAAGCAGGAGGCCGAGGCTCGCATATCCGAGAGCCGCGATGATGGTAACGGAAAGAATGAGGTACGCAGTTGTCTTGAGAAAGGATTTCATACGGCACAAACAACGGTTTGAATCGGCAAGGCGGCCCCGCGGCGCCGATTCCGGTCTCTGAAAGGAAACGTGCACGATGTTTATGATGCGTACTCTTTCAGAAATATGCAACAGCCTTTGCTGCAGAACAGGCAGGGCGTGAAAAAAAGGAAGATTTTTTTACTTCAGCGGGCCGAGCCGTATCTTGCATGGCGAATGCATCGTCACTTTTCACGTTCAAACCTGCCTTTCCGATGAAACTGCCTGCAAGCACATGCATCCTGATCGCCCTTCTTGCGGTTTTTCTTCCGGTTCCCGCATTTGCGTCCGAGAACATCGATTTTGTCGATGTCAGGGAGCTGGACGATTCGTTCATCCTCGATATCCGGTATGCAACGCAGAACAATTTCACCGGACAGCAGATCTATCCGGTTTCCCGATGTCTTTTACGCCGTGATGCCGCCCTGCGGCTGGTGCGTGTGCAGCAGGCTCTCAGAAAAAAGGGGTACAGGCTGGTGATTTACGACTGTTACCGTCCGCTTTCGGTGCAGATACGGTTCTGGCAGATTCTGCCAGACGAGCGCTACGTCGCCGATCCCGTAAAGGGCTCCAGACATAACCGCGGAGCTGCTGTGGACGTTTCCCTTGCAGACAGCAACGGTATGCCGCTGCCGATGCCGACGGGGTACGACGATTTCTCGGATAAGGCTCACCGGGATTACCGCAAGGCCTCTCCGGAAGCGATGAACAACAGGGTCATCCTTGAAAACGCCATGAAAAACGAAGGTTTTCTGCTGTTTCCAACCGAATGGTGGCATTTTGACGCTCCGGGATGGGAGCGTTACCCGGTATCGAATTTTCCCTTGCAGAAAAGCAGGAGCTGCGGAGAATAAGCAGCAGCGGCCGGTCACTAGGGACTGGAGAGATCCTCCGTTTGGTTCACGCTGGGTTCAGGATCAGGGAAGGAGGTCTGTTCAGGAAGATTCAGGACTCTGACGGCACCGGCAAAACGGAGGTCGTAATATCGCTGACTCAGATTGTCCCGGGTGATTCCTTTCGAAAGGGAGGAGTGTACGAAGGTGTCGTTGCCGACAAAAATGCCCACATGATTGATGCGCTTTCCCCGGGTCTGAAAAAAGACCAGGTCGCCCGGCTTCAGTTCACTGCGTGCGACCTTGCTTCCGAGAGCAGACATTTCTCTTGAGGAACGGGGAAGCTGCATGTCGAAAACCTTGCCGAACATGAAGCGGACGAATCCCGAACAGTCGAATCCCGCCGGAGTCTGACCGCCGAACCGGTAACGGATACCGAGATACTGCCTGATGTCGGTGTAGAGGTTTCTGATATTTTCTGCGGATTGCCGGACGGGTGAAAAGAATCCCGGCGAACTTTCGGGTTGGGCGCTGCTGACATCGCAGTCATTTGCAAGCAGTTCCTGACTCGGGACTATGGATGCGATGGAAAAAAACACGAAAAAGAAACTGGAAAGCAGGAGAGCATGAAAGGCCTGTTTCACGGAGCGGGTTGAGGAAAGGCAATACGGTCGTCGCATAGGCGGATGATTACGGTTGCGTTCAGTACTGCATGTCGGTGAAGCTCTCTGCTGCTGAAAGCTAAATACATTAACGTAAACATCCTGAATGTATATTTCCAAATTTTTCAGGCATAATCCTTCATTTTTCCGGTTCCTTTCCGGGCATGCCGGATGATGAGGAGGAGGATGTTCTTCTGAGAATGGTTCCCAGACCCTTGCCGAGTTTCTGTACGGTTTCAATACCCAGGGAAAACGGATTGACGACAAAATCGTCAATCCCGGCATTTTCGGTACGGGATTCGAACTGACTCGGGTAGATCATGATTCTGCTGTTGTTCTGATAATGCTTTTCAAGCTTGGCGGGAACCTGGTCGAAAAACTTCTTGTAGGAAACCGATTCAGGTCTTGAGCTGACGAATACCACGATGTCATCTTCACTGACATGCCGCGAAAGCACGAGAAAGTCCTCCCAGTCCTTGAAAAGCTCGTAAGTCACCGAAGCCCCCGACTGCTTTTTCCTGAGGGCATGCTGCATGGCAAGTCTTGTTTTTTTGTCGCAGAAGCAGAGGATTGGAATGCTCAGTTCATTTGCAAGAAGGGAAAGCTTGTCAACCCACTGAACGAAGCCTTTTTCCTTTTCCGAGAAAGGCGGGCAGATGACCAAGATTCTCCTGTGCAAGGCCAGCGGTTTGGCGAAATGGCAGATGAACGTCGCCTTGCTGGTGCAACTGATAATGCTTTCGGTCGTGTCGTTGATCATTCTGTCGATGAAGCCCTGCTTTCGAGGCCATCTGAAAATGATGATGTCGGACATGTGCTCCTTCGCCGTCCTGCTGACGCCGCTGCAGACGTTGTAATCAATCGTGGCAATGACATTGAGACGGGTATCGAAGGACGATGCATAATTCACGATCGGCAGCAGTTCCTTTCGCGCTTTCTGGACGTTATTCTCCGCTTCCTCGTTGTTGGGCACGACAGTCAGCACGGTAATGGGGTTTACTGAACCCCTGTCCTTGATCATGACCGCCAGTTCGAGGACTTTTTCAGCCTCTTTCGTATCCGAGATAGGCAGAAGGATCTGCTCACTTCCGGACTCCTTTTCTCCGTTTGTCTCCGTGGCGTCGTTCAGTGTCGACAGGGCGATGCGTTTCGAAGCTTTTTCGGTTGCGAAGGATGCGACGATGCAGGTGATGAGAATCAGGATGATGGTGCCGTTCAGGATGTTGAGATCAAGAATCCTGGCCTGGTAGCCTACAAGGATGACTGCGATTGTTGCGGCAGCATGGGAACTGCTCAAGCCGAAAATCAGCAGACGCTGAGAAGGGGAATACCGGAAGAGAAGCTGTGTCAGCAGAGCGGCGATCCATTTGCCTGCGAGAGCCACAATGGTCAGAGTTGCGGCTATGACAAGGGCCATCGGACCATTCAGCAGCACGCGGACATCCACGAGCATACCGACACTGATCAGAAAAAAGGGAATGAAAAGGGAGTTGCCGATGAACTCGATCCTGTTCATGAGAGCAGAAGAGTTCGGGATCAGGCGGTTCAGCGCAAGACCGGCGGCAAACGCGCCGACAATCGGCTCCACACCGGCGACCCTGGCAAGAAATGCGGAAAAGAACACGATAGAGAGGACAAAGATGTAGTGAGAGTGTTTTTCACTTTCCAGCTTTCTGAAAAACCAGCGGGCAACAAAGGGAATCAGCAGAAAAATAATGGCACTGAATACGAGCAAGGATATGCCGAGGCGTATCCAGAAATCCTGATCTACGGTTCCCTGCGTGTATCCGAGGACGATTCCAAGGATGATCAGCACCGCAGTATCGGTAAGAATGGTGCCGCCGACCGTAATGGCAACCGCCTGGTTTTTTACAACACCCATCCTGCTGACGATGGGATAGGCCACAAGAGTGTGGGTGGCAAACATGCTGGCCGTCAGGACGCTTGCGCTGAAATTGTAGTTCAGCAGATAGTAGCAGACGGGAAACCCGATGCTGATGGGGATGATAAACGTCAGGATGCCGAACAGGATGCTTTTGTAGCGGTTCTTTCTGAACTCGTTGATATCAAGTTCAAGACCGGCGATAAACATGATGTACAGGAGGCCGATGGTTGAAAAAAGATCGACAGCCGAGTTTTTTTCAAGGAGATTCAGCCCGTGCGGTCCGATAATGACACCCGAGAGAATCAGTCCTACCGTTCCCGGGATGTTGATTCTTCTCAGAACGATGGGAGAGAGAAGAATGATGAACAGGACAAGGGAAAAGACAAGAACCGGGTTTGTCAGCGGAAGGTGAAATTCCTGGAAGAGATGTTCATAAAACTGTCTCATACGCTTTCAGGCTTCGGCTTTTTCTTTTCCGGAAGCTCTTTCGTTGCTGATGGGATGAACCGCATTGGATCACGAGAACCCTGCGCATCGGGTCATGCCGGATTCCTGCCCGTCTGCATGGCAGCCGGGGGAGTGTGCGCACCATGAAGAAGTGTTTCCAGGTAAACCGAGAGAAACAGGTGCAATTTACACATTTTGATCGAAAAGCAGCTCTTCGGAATGTCTGATTGAACATTCATTCTGCCCGAATCCACGCTTCGGCGGAGTCAATGTCGCTGAAAACCCTGATCTCATAGGGAAGCGATGCCGCTTCCCGAGCGAAAATCGAGGCAAGAGCAGTATTGTAGCCGGTCGTTGTGACAATGGCGGTTTTGGTTCTTGATGCATTTGCCAGATACATGTTTTCTATATTCATGATGACAGGGCCGAACTTGCTGTAGCTGACGAAAGCCGGGCAGTCGGTAAAAATCCAGACGTCATTCTTGAAGGCATACTCCGGAAGACTTGCTACATCATGCACAGCCTGCAGCAGGCTGGTATCGTTGACATCACCTGAAAACCGGACAGAGATATGCGATTCTTGGTTGTGAATCGAATACATGATGTTCTCCAGGGAAATAGCAGGGTTTGCATTTTTCACCAAGATAGAAAAAATTCAGTTTCCGGACACTCTCCTGCCGGATACGCATGAAAAATGTGCCCGGCGCGGGAATCGCATACGCTCCGGAGGAACGGGATCATGGAACTATCTTCTTGTAATAAAAGAATATCCTGTGAACCCGATCCTCCGGCTGTCCGTCTCCTGCCCTGAACACCGTACTCCCGAAATGCAGGCAGGAACAGGCATTGAGAGGTTGCAGCAGCTCTCGGAAAGGCGGCCGGAATGAACAAGGAAGGAGAAAACACGTATGGAAACCAAAAATGAGGCAGATAGGGCCGGGGAGTCCCTTGGAGTTGTCATCACCGGCGGCAGCCGGGGACTCGGGTGGGCAATGGCGAAGGAGTTTCTTCTCTCCGGCGACAGGGTGGTGGTGTGCGGCAGACATCCCGGCCGGCTCGAAGCAGCCCTGAAAGGCCTGAAACTTGCCGTTCCAGGAGCTCATGTTCATGGTCTGGCCTGCGATGTATCGAGCCCCTCGGATATGAGCCGTCTTTCGGCATTTGCTGTTTCACACCTTGGCTCGATCCATCGATGGATCAACAACGCGGGAACGGCCGGGGAACTCAAGAAGCCTCTCTGGGAGCTCGATGCCGCCGATATCGATGAAACCTGCCGAACCAACCTTGTCGGAACGTTGCTCTCATGTGCGGAAGCAGTCAGGATCATGCGTATGCAGCCCGTGGAAGCGGGAAAACCGGTCTACCATATCTTCAATATGGGATTTTCAGCACACGGAGCCCGATTTTCGGCATCGGCGATACCCCACAAGGTCTCCAAAACCGCCGTCGCCATGGTGACGGCGCTTCTCGAAAGGGAACTGCGGAGATCAGGGAACTCAACGATAGGGGTTCATGAACTGAGCCCCGGGCTTGTCCTGACGGACCTTCTGCTGAAGGACGCAACAAAAGCCGACAGCGTGATTTTCAACGCCATCGCTGAAGAACCGGAGATCGTTGCAGCAACCTTGGTGCCGCTGATCAGGATGACAGAAGGTTCACACAGCAAGATACGGTACAGGCCCGTGCCGGAAATGGCCCTGCGGATGCTTGCTGCGCTGACGGGGATCGGCCGCAAACAGAGGTTCTTCGACAGAGAGGGACGGCGAGTCAGGGTTTCAGGGAAAAAGTACCGGAGCAGCGGCGCGGTAAAGCTGTACGACGGTGATGACTGATCACCTGGAAACCCACAGTGCGGCAGGATCCATTTTTCCGAATACATTGATTTCATAAGGCAGTTCCCCGGCCTCGCTTGTGAACAGAGCCGCTACGGCGCTGTTGAATCCGTTCGTTGCGACAATCGCGGTCTTGCTCCTTTCCCTGTGCTCGGGATACAGCTTCCGGATAACGGGAACGATTGCGCTTATCGCCGTCTGGCTGAGAAAGGTATTTTCCTTCCTGAAAACCCAGATGTCATTTTTTTTCGGATAATCCGGCAGGGACATTTCCTTCAGGAGCGCTTCGAGGAGCAGCTGAAAGGTGATGTAACCCGAGAATGTGATCACGATGTACCCGGCCTTGTTCTTGATGGTATACATGGCTGATCTCCCGTTTGGTTGCTGTTTTCAGGTTTGTTCCTGCTGCATCCTGCAGGCAGCTGACTCATCTCATCTTTATTTATGCAATTATTGTGCCGACTTGCAGGTATCTGACCAACCAGCTCTATTGAAAACAGTTACAGGATATTCTCCATCATAGAGCCATGGCCGTTTCTCTCCTGTTTCGCATGAAAATGCAACATCTGTCTTATTTCGAGATTCCTGAGGGAGATTCGGGGAAAAAGGTGAAATCTGTTTTTCGGCGAAATGACTTGCATCACTCGTTCCCGAATTCGAAATTAGAAAATGGGCTGCATAGCCGCGGATGATACCACCAACCATCGACTGACAAGGAGGAACAGATGAAGGGAAACCAGAAAATAATCGACAAGCTGAACGATCTTCTTGCTGATGAGCTCACGGCCATCAACCAGTACATGGTTCATTCGGAAATGTGCGACAACTGGGGGTATGAACGGTTGCACAAGGCCGACGAGAAGCGCGCCATCGATGAGATGAAACATGCCGAGAAACTGATTGCGAGGATTCTTTTTCTCGAGGGAACCCCGATTGTGAGCAAGCTCAATAAAATCAATATCGGCGCTGCCGTAGAAGGGCAGCACAAGAATGACTGGGATGCTGAAAACGACGCCATAACCTCTTACAATGACGGAATCAGGCTTGCCGTTGAACTTGGGGACAACGGCACAAGGGAGCTTCTCGAATCGATTCTCAGGGACGAGGAAGACCATATCGACTGGATCGAGGCTCAGCTCGACCAGATCAGCCAGATGGGTATCCAGAACTACCTGGTGGAACAGCTTGGCTGAATGAGGGTGTTTACGGATTCCGGAAACGAAAAAAAACCGCGCAGATCGCGGTTTTTTTTCGTGTAGTCCTCAGAAGGGCGGTGCTGTCTGCGAAGCGTGACCGTCAGAAAATGATGACGCTTGCCCTTGCCGCATGTTGCAGGAAACGCTCTTTCCAGTCTCTTCCCGAAAGCTTTTCGGCAAGCGCAACGACAATATGAAGAGGCTCCGAGCCCAGATCCCGGTTGCGCCCCAGCCCCTGAATGCAGGAAGGGCAGTTGGTGAGGATAACAGCCCGTTCCGCACCCGCCATCGCAGCGGCAACGGCATCGCGTTTCCGGTGAAGCATGGCGTCAGTAATATCAGGCCGGGAGAGAGCAAGGGTTCCTGCTTCCGAGCAGCAATGCGGCACCTCGGTGACCGAAGCAAATCCGCCCAGGCCTGAAAGCATCTCTTTGGCCTTTCCACCCAGTGAATCATGGCAGGGGGCATGGTAGAGGTAGCGGTTTCCGTTGCCTTTGACGCGCAGGCCTTTTTCGAAAACATACGATGCGACATCGACGATTCTTCCTCCGAACAGCCTGCCGGTCTCGAGATGGTCAAGACCTTCGCGACACGTGCCGCAGGAGATCACGCATGCATTGAAGTCGAGATAGGAGAACATGTCGCGTATCTGGCTGAACATGACGGTATTGCGCAGCACGATAGCCGTATACTGATCGCTTTTTGCATTGACATGCGACGGGAATCCGCAGCAGAGAAATGGCGGCGGCAGGACCACTCTTGTTCCGGTCTCGAGCAGCACATGCAGGGCTGCCATCGAAATGGTCGATTGCAGCCGTTCCGATCCGCAACCGGGAAAATAGAAAACAGTCGATATTGCCTGTGCCGACGGCTCGAACACGAGCACCTGGTCTGGTTCGCAGGGAGGCAGTACATCCCTCAGGGTTTGTCCGGGTACGGGAGGGACCGACGAACGGAGAAGCCTGAGGGCAGAAAGCCCCGATGTTTCGTCCGCGGGCTGAACAGAAGCGGTAAGCCGAGTGCCTGCCCGCTGGGCTGCGCCTCCGAGACGAACCACGATGTTGCGGAACATCCTGTTGAAAACCGGCGAACGGTTGTCGAGGTACTTCAGGGTCAGCTCGGTAATGGCCGGAAAATCCTTGTATCCCCTTGCAGCAAGAATTTCACGTTCAAGCACCGAAACTTCGCCGGAATCAATATCGACCGGGCAGGGTTTCAGACATTTGTGGCAGATCGTGCAATGGTCCGACACCTCCTCGAGCCACTGCAGCAGCTCGAAGTCAGTGGAGCGCTCTCTTTGGGCATCGTAGAGGAGCGCTTCAATGAGGGATCCGACAGCAAGATTCTTGTTGCGGGGATGGTAGAACATTCCCTTTGCAGGATAGTAGACGCAACAGTCTATCTTGCACTTGCCGCACCTGATGCAGTAGTCGACTTTTTTCGAGAGAGCTTCTATCCTGCCCCGTTTGAGGATGTGCGCCTCCAGCTCCAGCAGGTTGAACGAAGGTGTGAAGATGTGACCGAGCGCATCATAGTCCTCGAGTTTGCCCGGGTTCATCAAACCGCCGGGGTCTACCTCCCTCCGATAGGCCGAAAGCTCTTGGATCCTTCCGGGATCGAGGTATTTCAGCTTGGTGACGCCGATGCCGTGTTCTCCGGAAACAACTCCTCCGAGGGAAACGACCTTCTCCATGACCCTGTCGATAACGTGGTCTGCGCGGTCAAGCATCGGCCGGTCGTTCGACAGAACCGGAACGTTGACATGAACATTGCCGTCTCCGGCATGCATGTGTGTTGCAAGAACGATCCTGCGGTCCCGGATGTACTGGTAGGAATGATCGAGCGTCTCGATGATTTTCGGAAAGCCGTGCAGAAGCTCCGTAAGCTCGGTGCGGAGTTCCTGGACGCAGGCGAGGGAACGCAGGGACTTTTCTTCGGCTTCACTGACCCTGCTCCGGACCGTTCCGCACAAATCGAGTCCGGCCGTGCTTTTTGCCGAAAACTGGGCAAGATTCTGCTTGACTTCGGCGCTGCGAAGAACGGTCTCGACCAGTTCGATATAGGAGAGCTGTGAAAATCGTTCCTCGGCAATGTTCAGTTCGTCGATGAACCGGGCAAAACCCGCAAGCTGGTCGATGGGTATGACAATATCTTCGTTGAGCTTGAAGGCATTGGTTCTGCGTGCGATCGCCCCCAGTTTCTTGCGGTCTGCCCAGAAAAGAGCCGCCTCGGAAGGATTCTGCGCAACGAACATGAGTGTGTTCGGATGCCGTTCGAGAAGCTGCCGGACACGCTCCACTCCTGTTTCAACCTCTTCCCGTGATCGGCCGGCAATATCGATGAGGAGTACTGCTTTCGGAGTCTGTGGCCGGGCGGCCTTCACCTTGTAGTCGATCGCCCTGATGTATTCATCGTCGAAGTGCTCAAGGGCGAGCAGCGCCTCCCGGTCTTCTGAGGGGAAGGGGAAAACCTGGGAAAGTTCAAGGATGACACGGCTGGCTTCGTCCATGTCCGGGCCGAAAAACTCGAGGCAGAGGGTTCTTGTTTCCTCGTATTTCGGGTAAAGGACGAACACCGCCGAGGTGATGACTCCGTCCGTTCCTTCCTTCTGGAGGCCGGGGACGCCACCGAGCGCCTTGTTGGTAATATCTTTCCAGAGTCCTTTCTTGCGTATTTCCGTTCCCTGCAGCTCGATGCGTCTGACCATGCGGCCATCGGCTGCATGAACCTCGTACGTGACCGTGTCTTCATGCAGTATTTTCCGGAGCTGATGATCGGTGCGGCGGACAGTCCACTGTTTTCCTCCAGGCATGGCGATCTTCCATGAGAGCAGGTTGTCGATGCAGGTCCCCCAGCGAACCGCCATCTTCCCTCCGGCATTCTCCGCAATGTTTCCTCCGATCGTGCAGGCCCATTCGCTTGTCGGGTCGGTTGCGAAGACCATGCCATGCTCGTCGGCATGTTCCATGGCGGCTTCGGTGATGACTCCTGCTTCAAGCCCGATCGTCGGGGCCGATACCGTCCGTCCGTCGGAAAGGAGAAATTCATGGTGTGCAATACCTCTGATGCGGTTCAGCTTCTCAGTATTGATGATCACACAGTCGGACCTGAGAGGAACAGCCCCTCCGGTAAGCCCAGTGCCGGCTCCTCGCGGAATGGCCTTGAGCTTCAGCCTTGCAAGCGCTTCCAGAAGGGGAACGACCTGTTCTTCGGCGTCGGGTGTCACGACGGCAACAGGCAGATAGAGACGCCAGTCCGTGGCGTCGGTTGCATGGGCGACGAGAGAGAACGGATCGAACAGCACGTTTCTTGTTCCGACAATCGAACCGAGTTCACGCCTGAGCTTCCTGCGGAATTCCGGTATCTGTTCGATTTCGGCCCGAAAACGGTCGAGATGTTCCCGAAGGGTGGCTATAATCTCGATAACCCGCATCTCTCCGTTGGCGGCTCCGGCGATGATATCGAGATCCTTGCGGGCATGCTCGAAGAGGCGGAGCCGTCTTGGCGCCGAGTCTACCAGTTCCTCATAGAGATAGGGGTTCCGGCGGTGAATAAGCATATCGCCGATTATCTGCATGAGAAGCCTGGCAGACCTGCCTGTAACCCTGAGTTCCCTGAGTTCGTCCAGGGTGCGGACAATCTTTTCGCCAAGAAGAAACGATATGGCCTGCCTGTCTCCGGCAGAAGTATAGTTGTATGGTATCTCCCGCAGTGTCTGTCGGGCGGAGGCTCCTGCAGGGGGATCTGATGGTAAAGACATGGGATGTTGAAACAGTATGTTCGGTTCAGTTGGATCTTCCGGCTTACAGGAGTTCCGGCTTTTTTCTACCTGAAAGTACAAATTATTTCAAAACCGGATGATACTCTTCATGCAGACGGAGAAGAAGCTCGTTCTGCAAGCCAGAACCCAGAACAACCCGAAGATGCAATCGGTTCACGAGCGGGTCCTTCATGCAGATATTCCGTCACCGGAGAAGTCAGCGGGGGATCACCTGGGAATAGAGGGTGTATCGGTTGAGAATATTTCTTGTGTACCTGACGGGCATGCTTCCGTTGCAGTATCCGTATTTTGAAACATTGTCGTTATAGTACTTCGGTTGTGATTTCAGTTCCAGATAACGCTCAACATGACCTTCCCAGAGCAGGGGATTCCGGCCATACTTCCGGGCGAGCATTTGCGCATCCCGTACATGGTTGGGGCCGACATTGTATGAGGCAAGAATGAACTTGAGTCTGGTTTCACGGTCCGCGATCTCTTCCCACTCCTTTTCCAGATAGCCGATATAGGCAGTTCCGGCCCTGACGTTCTGGGCAGGATCGTACAGGTCTGTTATGTCGAACATGGCAGCAGTACGCGGCATGATCTGCATGAGTCCGATCGCTCCGGCCCACGATTCAGTCCGGGGGCTGAACTGCGATTCCTCGTACACAAGTGAAGAGAGCAGTCGCCAGTCCCAGTCGATTTTTCGTGCATATTCCCTGATCAGAGCGTCGTAGGGCGATATTCCGCCGGCGTTTTTTGAATAGAATGCACTGACCGCATGTTTCCTGAACAGGTACTGCCGCTGGTAGTACTTGTCGTGGATGACCTGCAAGTCCGGTTTTCTTTTTTCCTGCCCGATCCACCGGTCAAGCGCTTCGAGAAGATGCGGGGAATTTTTCCGGACAGCCCAGGCAAGGGGCTGCGTGCCGCTCAGAGCTGTCGTGAAATCAAGCCCGGGATACAGCACCCGATGAGTGGATGCGATATTGTCGTCGGCAACGGTATAGTCGATTCTGCCGTCGCTTACCTGTTTGATGAGTTCGCTTGTGCTCAGGGAGCCCGGAACAACCACGATGGAGATGTCGATGTCCAGTTCGCGCTCGATTTCCGTGAGTCGCGCATAGTATGAGGATTTTTCCCTGACGTATACTTTCCTGCCGGCAAGTTCTTCAGGACGTGACAGCAGGCGATTTCGTCCGTTATTCTTCTGCACGAGCACCTGTCTGGTGTAGGCAAGCGGACGGGAAAAGCTCACTTTCCTCGACCTCGATCCTGTAATGGTCAGATAATGGGCGATGAGATCTCCCTCCGCGTTCCTGAGCATCGGCAACTGACGGTTCATGTCCCTGACGACCACCACCTCCATCTGCACACCGAGCTCCTTTGCGAACCGTTCGGCGAGTTCATAGCTGTACCCCATGGGGGTGCCCTTGTAAATGAAGTAGTTGATTGGATCGTAGGCAAGAATAACCCTGAGTTTTCCGGAGGAGCTTATGGCCTCAAGATCTCTTCCTGCACGAAACAGATCACAGTATGCTGCCGTTCCAAGGGAAAAAAGGGCAATCACGGCGGCGGCAAGAAAAAAAGGCCTGTTCCTGCGCATGTTGTCTGTCCTGAAAAAGGCTTTCATAGGTTCACATGAAGATACGGTACAGGTCATGAGGAGGAAAGACCTGTAACGATGCCATCCCGGAGCTTCCTGCACGCATCGGCATCCGAACGCCGGCTTCCGAATGATGTGCGGTGTCGGTTCGGAGCCGATCATGCATGAAAAGGAGGGATGTTCCCCCCGGACTTAGTCAAAATAAATATAGCAACGAAACCGACATCGTCAGTATCGAGATGCTCATGGCCGGAAAGAGCTGTTCACCTTCGGTGCCGAAAGGGGAGAATTGTTTTTAAAACGATCCGGTTTTTCTTACCTTAAGGCTCAGTATTTCAGGTCACAACAAGTGTTGCAGCGATGAAATCAGGAACTCTTTTCCGCAAGGCAGGCCTTCTTCCGGCACTCCTGATCTGGCTGCTCATTCCGCTGCTGCTCGGCGGGTGCGGTCAGAAGCAGAATGCGGAAAAATCTCCCGGAACATTCAAGGTCGGTCTTGTTTTCGATGTCGGGGGCAGAGGGGACAAGTCTTTCAACGATGCAGCATACAGCGGTCTGGAACAGGCCGAAAAGAAGCTCGGCATCGATTTCGATTACATTGAACCGCAGGGGGAGGGCGCTGATCGCGAGGCGGCACTCCGCCAGATGGCCGCAGATCCTGAAATCGGTCTGATCATCGGTGTCGGGCTTCTGTTTACGGAAGACATGCTTGCCATTGCCGATGAATTTCCCGACAAGCAGTTTGCCTGCATCGATTTCAATCCCCAACCCGGCACAACGATTCCATCGAACCTTTCAGGCATCGTTTTTGAAGAAACGAAAGGCTCTTTCCTTGTCGGAGCGATTGCCGGACTGCTCTCGAAAACCGGAAAAGTCGGGTTCGTCGGGGGAATGGAATCGAACGTCATCAGAAAATTCGAAACCGGATTCATCGAAGGCGCAAAGTCAGTCAGCCCTGCCATCAAGGTTGTTTCCGGCTATATCGGTATGACCGGAAGTGCGTTCAACGATCCTGCAAAAGGCAAGGAACTCGCTCTCGGTCAGTACGGCCGCGGTGCCGACATCATCTACCAGGCTGCCGGCGCAAGCGGCACCGGTGTGGTCGAGGCGGCCCGCGAATCAGGCAAGCTGGTGATCTGTACGGATCGCGACCAGGAATATCTCGCTCCCGGCCATGTGCTGACCAGCATGACGAAAGCCGTGGACAAGGCTGTGCTGACAACGATCGAGGATGCCATGAACGGCCGTTTCCAGGGTGGGAAACAACGTGTTTTCGGCATTGGAGAGCGGTATACCGACTACGTTTACAATGAGAAAAACGCCGGTCTGATTACCGGTCCCGTTCACGAACGGGTTGAAGAGCTCCGCAGGGGAATCATTTCCGGCGCCATTCCGCTGCATGAGGATCAGTCCGGACGGTGATCTCCCGATAAGGAGCAGGAAAAAAGTGGTTTCATTGATTTATTGCATCAGGACATAGTGGGTAAAAAAATCTTGGTAACCGGCGGAACCGGTTTTATCGGTTCACGCCTGGTCAGAAGGCTGGCCTCATCGGAAAACGATGACATTCATGTGCTCGTCAGGAAAAGTTCTCACCTCGTCTCCCTGGAAGACTCCCTCGGGAAGATCACGCTTGTTCATGGAGACATTACTGACAAGGCATCCGTGGCGGGGCTTTTCGACGGCATCGACGAAGTCTATCACTGTGCCGGTCTGACCTATATGGGGGGAAAGAAAAACGAACTTCTCCGGAAAATCAATGTGGACGGGACCACGAACCTTCTTGAAGTGTCAAGAAATTCCGGTGTCAGAAGAGTCGTCCATGTCAGCTCGATCACAGCGGTTGGCATCTCTCTCGACAGAAGGCCCGTCGACGAAACCTGCGTATGGAATTTTGACCGGATCAGCCTCGAGTATGCAAGAACGAAACATCTTGCGGAGCTTGCCGTCGAAGCAGCGGTCAGACAAGGGCTTGACTGCGTTATCGTCAATCCGGCATTTGTTTTCGGGGAAGGAGACATCAATTTCAACGCCGGCAGGCTCATCAAGGATGTCTATCACAGGAAAATGCCTTTCTATCCCCTTGGCGGGGTCTGCGTGGTCGATGTGGAGATCGTGGTCGACAGCATTATTGCCGCCATGGAAAAAGGAAGAACGGGGGAACGGTATATCATCGGTGGCGATAATGTGACCTACAAGGAACTTGCACGAACAATTGCCTCGGTGACCGGAACCCCTCAGCTTTCGCTTCCCCTCCCGCTGTGGGCGGCATACATTCTCCGCTACCTGCTCAATTTCGTCAAGGACAGGAACAGGATTTCCAAGCTGTTCAACATGACGATGTTCCGGGTCGCTTCCGAGTTCCTGTATTTTGACAGTTCCAAGGCGAAAAAGGAGCTGGAGATGAGGTATGAGCCTCATGAGGAGAGCATCAGGAGAGCGTTCGAGTGGTACCGGGACCATGACCTGCTTCACTGACTTCCAGCATGGGGCCCGAGCAGTCAATCAAGCATTAGCCGTTTGCGGGAGAACAGGATAAGCCGGGGAGATGACGATGAATCGAACGGACTTCCCGCGTAATCACCTGCCGTGCAGACAACATCAAGGCCTCCGTCTTCAAGCATTCGGGAAATCTCTCCCTTGTCATAGAGCCTGACGGATTCGGTAAAGGCGCGTGACTTGCCATCCTCATCGCAGACGGTAATGGTTTTGGTGACCCTGTTGCCTGAAAGAACCCTCTCTTCCACGATAGACAGCCGGTCAACCGTTCTTTCCGACCGTCCGGTCAGATGGTACCTGAGATGATCGGGATTGATCAGATCGAGCACATACCATCCTCCCGGAAGCAGCAGATTCGATACATTGCCGATGACAGTCCTGTCCTCGTTCTCCGAGGCGAAGTACCCGAAACTCGAGAAAAGCTGGACAACAAGCCCGAAAGCTCCTTCGGGGCTGATGGAGCGCATGTCGCTCTCGGAAAACCTGAGCGAAAGGCCCTCGGCGACAGCACTTTCTCTTGCAAGCTCCAGAAGGTTGGGTGAAAGGTCGTTTGCGGTAACGCGGAATCCGTATCGCGCAAATTCAACGGCATGACGTCCGGCACCGCATGCGATATCGAGAACGTCCGTGGAGGCAGGATCATTTCCAATACCCGTGACCCTGAGAATGGTATCGACACAGAGGCGGGCTTCCTTTCTGTCCCGGTGAAGATAGACGGTAAGGTAGAGGGGGTGGTTGAACCAGTCACGGAACCATTCCCGGGATCCGCTCTCCAGGGGGTAACAACGGTTATCGGTCATGCTTTCCGATGGATGTGCATTCGGAAGCCGGCAGCCAGGCCTTGCAGTCAGGAAGCCCAGGCGTTTTTCCCGTCAGGGGATTATCTGGCGGGGCTGCTGATTGCTTTTGACAGGATTTCCTGCTCGTTCTCGCCGTTGGGGATACGGACATTCTTTTCCACAAATTTCCAGGCGTTGTTTTTTTCGGATTTCACTGAAAAAACAAGCTTTGCAACTTTGAAGTCGCTTGCACCAGACTTTTTCGCCTTATCACCGAACGTTTGTTTCTTGGCCATGTTGTATCGGAAATACTTGTTGTTTGATTGCTTGCGGATTGTACTCTCGCTGAAAGAAAACGAAGGTAACAAAAAAACGGCATACTAACAAAATGGAGTCATCAGTGCCTCAGGGATGTTCCAGGTGAAGCCGGCCCTTGTGAAACGTGCCGGCGGCCTTTCCCTTGAGGGTGCGGTTCATGAAAGGCGTGTTTTTCGATTTCGACTTCAATGCTGTTTCGGTGACCGTCCATGAAATATCCGGATCGATGATGGTAAGATTCGCCTGCCGGCCCGGGACGAACAGGAGGGGATCAAGACCGAGAATGCGTCTTGGATTGGTGGAAAGCAGGGCAATGGCTCTTGACAGTGTTATGATTCCCTTGTTCACCAGTTCGGTCACGGTCAGGCCGATACTCGTTTCCAGTCCGACGATACCGAAAGCCGCCTGGTCGGGAGGGCACGCTTTCTCGTGCTTTGCATGAGGGGCGTGGTCGGTTGCGATCGCGTCGATGGTTCCGTCCGCAAGTCCTTCAAGCAGCGCCTCCCTGTTTTCTTTCGAACAGAGGGGGGGCTTCATGATGAAATTCCCTTTTTCAGCAGCAAGATGCAGATCTTCATCGGTCAGGGTGAAGTGATGCGGGGTCACTTCACAGGTAACCTGCAATCCATCAGCTTTAGCGCGGCGGACAAGATCGAGGGAGTCCCTTGTGCTGATGTGCGCCACATGGTATCGTGGCGCAGGCATCTTGCCTTTCAGCTTGTGGTTCCGCAGGTAACTGACCAGGCTGATATCCCGGCTGACCATTATGGACTCTGCCACCTCCGGAATGCCCTTCAGTCCCATGATGACCGAATAGCTGCTTTCGTTCATGATACCTCCGGAACTGAGGTGCTTGTCTTCGGCATGCTGGATGACAAGCAGGTCGAAATTTGCGGCATATTCGATCGCAAGCCGCATGATCTGGGTGTTCTGAACGGCTGTTCCGTCGTCTGATACCGCCCTGACGCCATAGGCGCGGTATTTGCCGTATGGAGCAAGCGCCTCGCCCCTGCTTTCGACCGTCATGGCCCCGATCACTTCAAGGTCAACCGGGAGATCCTGGCCGTGAAGCCGGATATAAGCCACGCCGAGCGGGCTGTCGATGACCGGTCGTGTATTGGGCATGAGTGCCACGCCGGTGAAGCCGCCTGCACGGGCGGCAGCCGCACCGGTTGCAAGCGTCTCCTTGTACTCCTGACCGGGCTCCCTGAAATGGCAGTGCATGTCGAACAGGCCGGGAGCAAGCACCTTGCCCCGAAGGTCTATGACCTTGTCATCCGGACCGCATGGAAGAGGTGTGTCTCCAGTCTCGACAAGTTCGATGAGCCCTTCTGACGAGACTTTCATCGATCCGTTCCCATCAAGGTTTTCAGCCGGATTGACGAGCCTGGCGTTCTGGAAAATGATGCTCATGGGTTTCTGGTATCAACTGTTATGAAACATACACTTCGAGCGACACAAGCGCAGACTGCTCCGGCATGATCCTGTCCTTTCCTGAAAGGTACGCATCAAGACGGTCTCCGGACGACACTCTTCCGACTCCGGCAGGGGTTCCCGTGAAAACCAGGTCGTCCTTCCGAAGACCATACACCCAGGAGAGATAATGGACAAGATACTCCGGCGAAAAGATCATTTCCGATACCGCAGAATGCTGCACCTCAGTGCCGTTGTGCCGGAGAGCTATCGAAAGCTCCTGCCATCTGCCGGCATCGGTGCGGCTGATAAAGTCGGAAACAAGAGCGCTCTGTCGGAACCCCTTGCTCTTGAGCCAGGGATTTCCGGTTTTTTTTGCCTCAAGCTGCACATCCCTGAGCGTCATGTCAAGACCGACTCCGTAACCCCGAATATATCCCGAGGCTTCTTCGGGAGGGGCAAAATCCACGTCGCGGTCTATGAGAAGCACAAGTTCGACTTCGTAGTGCATGCAGGCGGAGAGGGGACTGTCGCCGAAAACCGGTATGGAGGTTGTTCCTTCCGGCGAAAGGGCGGATGCGGGCTTCATGAAGATCACCGGTTCTTCGGGAAGCAGGGCATGCTTCGGATCAAGCCCTTTCTGCTCCCACTGCTCCATCTCGAGGGCGTGATCCCGGTAGTTTTTTCCAACGCAGAAGATCGAGGATGGCCGAATGGTCGAACGCTCTATAAGCAGTGCCATGGCAAAAAAACGGGCTTGAACGAAAGCTGATTCCTGTTACAGTAATGTAAATTCCAGGATGAAGTTCTCCAACCTTTCGGGCCGCCGCTGCGACTGCACGTTACCGGAAGCAATTTTCTTATGTTTCGTTTTTCCTTTACTCACAACGATTGTGCATGACAGACAGCCCAGGCCACAATGAAGACGAGAAAGGGCGTCTTCGCCGGATGCTGCTCCAGAAAAGGAGAACCCTTGGCAGGGATGCCCGGATCGAAAAAAGCCGGAAGATCCTTCAGTTCCTGCAGCAGCTGCCGCAGTTCACCACGGCCCGGATGGTGCACTGCTACGTTTCCATCGAGCGCGAAAACGAGGTGGATACATCATCAGTGATCGAATGGCTCAGTTCTGTACGGAAAGAGGTTTTCGTGCCGTATATTGAGCGGGGGGAGATGGTATCGAGTCGCTACCGGAACGGTCAGCGCTTCATTCACGGCAAGCAGGGATTCCCGGTTCCCGAGATGCCTGCAGTTTCAGGAGAAGACCGTTTCGATATCGTTCTTGTTCCCCTTGTGGGGTTCGATTGCCAAGGCTTCCGCCTCGGATATGGAAAAGGCCATTACGACCGTTTTTTCCGTCATCTTGCCCGGAAAGGAAGGTTTCCGGAAAGAATCGGACTTGCGTTTCAACTGCAGTGTGCACCAAGGATCCCATCAGATCCGTGGGATGAGCGCCTTGATCTTGTCGTGACGGAAAACGGCGTCCTTGATTGCAAAAAAACATGATTCCGGATGAATTCTGAACATGAATCCTTACCGGTCGTTCCGGCACATCTCGATCTTCGTGACCCTTCGTACTATGTGAACAGGGAGCTCAGCTGGATTGATTTCAATCAGCGGGTACTCGAAGAGGCGATCGACAGCAAGGCACACCCTCTTCTTGAAAGGGTTAAATTCATTGCAATCTTCAGTTCCAACCTCGATGAGTTCTTCATGATCAGGGTTGCAGGCATTGAGGACCAGTGCGAGGCCGGAATCATGGAACGGACGATCGACGGACTGACGCCGCAGGAACAGCTCGATACCATCCGCAAGAGGGTTATCGGCCAGCTTCAGGTGAGAAACGAATGCTTTTTTCAGCATCTTTGCCCCGAGCTTCAGAAAAACGGCATTGAATTCGTGAGTTACTCACAGCTTTCTGACCGTCATCGACAGGCCCTCCAGAAGTATTTCAGGGAAGAGATCTACCCTGTGCTCACACCGCTTGCGTTCGATACGGGCCATCCCTTTCCGTTCATGTCAAACCTTTCACTGAATCTGGCCATCGAACTCGAGGACGAGGACAGCAAGTCCATGAAATTCGCCAGGGTCAAGGTGCCGGGAATTCTTCCCCGGCTGCTGAGGCTCGACAGCATCAGGGGCTTGACGTTCGATGACGACAGGATCAGGTTGCTGTGGCTCGAGGATCTCATTGAAAACAACCTCTTCCAGCTTTTTCCAAGGATGAGGATCCTTCAGTGCCATCCGTTCCGTATCATCAGGGATGCCGATATCGAGATTGAGGAAGACGAGGCCGGGGATCTTCTTGAAAGTATCGAACAGGGAATCCGCTCCCGCCGGTACGGAAAGATTGTCAGGCTGGACATCACACCGGATATGCCGGTTTCAATCCGGAACCTCCTGGTCAAGAATCTCGAGGTTTATGACAGAAATGTCTACGAAATCGGCGGAGTACTCGGGTTGAGCTGCCTGATGGAATTGATGAAGATCGACCTTCCCGATCTGAAGGATGAGCCGTTCGTGCCGAACAATCCTCTCGAGAACCGGCGGGAAGAGGATATTTTCAGTGCCATCCGTTCTTCCGATCTGCTCATGCATCACCCGTACGATTCGTTTCAGCCGGTTGTTGATTGCATCACCCAGGCGGCCCGCGACCCGGACGTCCTGTCTATCAAGCAGACTCTGTACCGTGTAGGAAGCAACTCCCCGGTCGTCAAGGCATTGATGTTCGCCGTCGAACAGGGCAAGCAGGTCGCCGTGCTTGTAGAACTCAAGGCGAGATTCGACGAGGAAAACAACATTGTCTGGGCAAGAGCGCTCGAGGATGTCGGGGCGCATGTCGTGTACGGTCTGCCAGGCCTGAAGACCCATGCCAAGCTGACCCTGATCGTCCGCCGCGAGCACGGCAAACTGTGCCGTTACCTGCATCTCGGCACGGGAAACTATAACCCCGCAACGGCAAAAATCTATACCGATTACAGTTATTTCACGAGGAACAGGGAACTTGCAAACGAAGTATCAGAACTCTTCAACTCGCTGACGGGTTATTCAAAGCACACGGATTACCGGATACTGATCGTTTCCCCGATCAATACCCGGAAAAGAATCATCGAGATGATTGAAAGGGAGAGGGAGTGGCAGGAGAGGGAAGGGCAGGGGCACATCATTTTCAAGATGAATGCGCTCGTCGATGACAGGATCATCAGGGCACTGTACAGAGCTTCGAATGCCGGTGTCCGGATCGATCTTATCGTGAGGGGAATATGCTGCCTCAAACCACGGATAAAAGGGGTGAGCGAACAGATCCGCGTTGTGAGCATCATCGGCCGTTTCCTTGAACACAGCAGGGCATACTATTTCAGGAACGGAGGCAGGGAAGAGCTCTATCTCGGCAGTGCCGACCTGATGCCAAGGAATCTCGATACACGCGTTGAAACGCTTTTTCCCGTTCTTGACAGACGCCTCATCAACAACGTCAAGTCGGACCTTGCCGTGATCCTCAATGACAACGTCAAATCCTGGGAGATGAAGCCGGACGGATCATATTTCAGAGTCAGAAATGACAGGCAGGAGGTCAATTGCCAGAATTTTTTTCTGCAGCGATCGACAAGAAAGAAAAAAACGTCAAATTTAACGTCAACGGATTATGAAAATTGCAGTAGGAAGTGACCATGCGGGATACGATCACAAAATAAACGTGATTGCCTGGCTTGAACGTCATGGATATGACCATGTCGATATGGGTCCCTATTCGACAGAATCGGTCGATTATCCGGACTATGCCCGAAAGGTTGCAGAAGCGGTGGCCAGGGGAGAATTTGATCAGGGCATCCTGCTTTGCGGAACCGGCATCGGTGTTTCCATTGCGGCCAACAAGATCAGGGGGATCCGTGCCGCGCTTGCCTGCAATCCTGAATTCGCAAGCCTTGCCAGACAGCACAACAATGCCAACATTCTCTGTTTGTCTGCAAGGTTTTCGGACAGGGAAACTATTGAGAAAAGTCTTGAAAACTGGTTTGCCGCATCATTTGAAGGCGGCAGACATGACCGGCGGGTCAGTAAAATCGAGCCCGGCTGCTGAATGAATACCATTGCGTCACTGATCGATACGGGATATCCTGTCTTCACGCTTGAACATCGCGTTGGCGATGTGATCAGAAAATTCGCCGAGACAGGACTGCAGACCGCTCCCGTGCTGGATGGCAGGATGTATGCGGGCATGGTGCGTCGTGCCGACCTTTCAGAGCCGGGAACAACCGCTCAGGAAGACGGGGAGGCCACGCTTTCATCGATCAGACTGGCCGGCATTCCTGCAAGAAAACGCGATGAACATCTTCTTGACAGCTTTCTGAAAATTGCCGACACTCCCGATGGCGTCGTTCCCGTGACCGACGAGAACGGCGTCTATCTTGGAGTCGTTTTCAAGAGCAGCCTCCTGCGCCATCTTGCAGGAATCTTCCATTTCGGGGAAGGGGTGGCGACGATTGAAATCGAAGTGCCTGCTTTCGGTGTCAAGCTTTCCGAAGTGATTGCAGTCATTGAAAAGAATGATGCGTCTGTCGTGAGTTTCGGTTCACAGAATGCGGCAATCGAGGGTGAAGGCATGATCCTGCTTTTCAGGATTGTGACCCATGACCTTTTCCGTCTGGTCAAAAATCTCGAGAAATACGGGTATGCTCTTCGTTACAGCTCATCGTATTCCGATACCGGCTACGACGAACTCCGTGAAAAAGCGCTCGAATTCATCCGTTATATCGATATGTGAAGTAAGGAAAACGAGTTACTGTTTATGCAACGTGATGTCTTGTCCGACCTTGCCGCAAGGATCCGCCAGGCAGCCGGGACTGCATATCCCGGGATTGTCAAGCTGAGAAGGGAGCTCCACCGGCATCCCGAGCTTTCCTACCAGGAATTCCGGACGACTTCGCTCATCAGGGAATATCTTGCAGGAATCGGCATCGATCCGGAACCGCAGCTTCTGGAAACCGGGGTTGTTGCTGTCCTGAATGGCAGAGGAGGAAAATCCTGTACTGAAAACGCAGTGGTGGGTCTTCGGGCCGATATCGATGCCCTTCCGGTCGAGGAGGAGAACCGTCATGATTTCTGTTCCCTTGAACAGGGAAGGATGCACGCCTGTGGACATGACATGCATACAGCCATGCTTCTCGGGGCCGCAACGATCCTCTCAGGAATGAGAGATGACCTTGAAGGCGATGTGCTGCTGATTTTCCAGCCTGCCGAAGAAAAAGCTCCCGGAGGAGCCAAACCATTGATCGATGCCGGCCTGCTCACCAGATACAGGCCTTCCGCTATCTTTGCGCAGCATTGTTTCCCCAGCGTTGAAACAGGCAAGATCGCCCTGTGCAGGGGAAGCTTCATGGCGGCGGCAGACGAACTCTACATCGCTGTTCACGGTCAGGGGGGGCATGCATCTTCACCGCACAGGACAGCCGACCCTGTTCTTGGAGCAGCGCATATCGTTACGGCTCTCCAGCATCTTGTCAGCCGTCTTGCACCTCCACACGAATCCGCGGTCCTTTCCATTACATCAATCAACGGTGGAAATGCGACCAACGTCATTCCGGGAGCCGTAACCATGTCGGGGACCATGCGCACCATGAACGAGGCTCTGAGGAAACAGCTGCATGAACGGTTGCGGAATACCGTCCTGCATGTTGCCGAAGCGTTCGGAGTCTCTGCAGATATTGAAATCAGGACAGGATATCCGGTACTGTACAATGATCCGCTCATGACCGATCTTGTCATGACGGCCGGTACTGAATATCTCGGGCAGAACCATGTTCTTCAGAGCGAACCACTGATGACCGCCGAGGATTTTGCCTATTATCTCAGGGAGTGTCCGGGAAGCTTCTGGCAGATCGGCACGGGAACTCCCGGTCAGCAGCCGGGCAACATTCTGCATTCGCCGACGTTCAATCCTGACGAATCGGCGCTGGAGACGGGTATGGGATTCCTGAGCTATCTGGCACTGCGGTATCTCGGGGGGGGGAATCACAAGGTGCCCGGCCACCGGAGCACCTTGTGACAGTTCTGCCGTGGACAAGGAGAATCATGCCTTTCCGTTCGATCCGAGAACATTCACGATCTTGTGCATGTAGAGTTTCTTCAGCGCATCGCGGGCAGGGCCGAGATATTTTCTCGGATCGAACTCTTCGGGATGCTCATCCAGCACTTTCCGGACAGCAGCGGTCATCGCCAGCCTGCCGTCGGAATCGATGTTGATCTTGCATACTGCTGAACGGGCAGCTTCCCTCAGCTGATCTTCGCTGATGCCGATGGCATCCTTCAGTTTTCCCCCATGGGCATTGATCGTCTGCACAAGTTCCTGGGGTACCGATGAGGCCCCGTGAAGCACGATGGGAAAACCGGGTATGCGCCGTTCGATCTCTTCAAGTATGTCCAGTCTGATCAGATGATCCTCTCCCGGTTTGAACTTGAACGCACCGTGGGATGTTCCGATAGCGATGGCCAGACTGTCAACTCCTGTTTTCGAAACAAAGTCCTCTACTTCGTCAGGCTGGGTGTAGGAATGGTGCTCCGCATGAACTTCGTCCTCGATGCCGGCAAGAACACCAAGCTCTCCCTCGACGGTGACATCATGCTGATGGGCAAATTCCACCACCTGACGGGTGAGTGTGATATTGTCTTCATAGCTGAGATGCGAACCGTCGATCATGACCGATGAAAAACCGGTCTCGATACAGTCCTTGCAGAGTTCAAAACTGTCTCCGTGATCAAGATGAAGCACCACAGGAACCGGATTTCCGAGTTCGGCCGCGTATTCCACGGCTCCGGCAGCCAGATGTCTGAGAAGCGTCTGGTTGGCATACGAACGGGCACCTTTTGAAACCTGGAGAATGACGGGCGACGCGGTTTCCGCACAGGCCATCATGATAGCCTGGAGCTGCTCGAGATTGTTGAAATTATAGGCCGGAATCGCATAGCCTCCCGTTACTGCCTGAGCAAACATTTTTCTGCTGTTGACAAGACCCAGTTCATGATAACTGGTGAATTTCTTTTGCATAGAAAGCTCTCCCTTTATTATTATTTTGTGCGTTGCTGATGCGTGAGAATGGAAAATGCTGTGCAGAGAAACAAATGTACAATAATATAATATATTAGTTCTTGCGTTCATTCACGCGGTCCCTGAAATCCGTCTCCGAAAGAAATATAACAGAGTGATCATCCGATAATGAAAATAATGCGTCCGGCAGTGTGCCTGGGCCTGCTCCTTAGCGTGCTTTTTGTCCCGGCCGGAAAAGACGTGCTGGGTTTCGTTACCAAAGGAACAGCGGTCCCGCTGAAACCCACCCCGTCACAGGAAGAGGCTTCCCGTTACATCGCCCAGTACCTTCTGCAGAATCATTACCGGAAAGTCCCCGCGAATGATTCGTTGTCCCAGCAGGTTTTTTCCCGTTTTCTGGACAACCTCGACAACAACAGAAGTTATTTCACGGCTTCCGAGGTTGAGAAGCTCAGGGGCGATCTTTCGAACAGGATCGACGACGAGTTCATATCAGGCCGCTCGGCTGCCGGGTTTACCGTATACAACCTGTTTCTGCAGCGGGCAAGGGAAAAAATGAGATTCATGATAAATGCGCTGAAAACCGTCAGGTTCAACTTTTCGGTTCCGGAAACCCTGGATCTTGACAGAAAGGAAGAACCCTGGCCTGCAGACAGGAGAGAGCTGGAGAATATCTGGAGAAAGGAGCTCAAATATCAGTGGCTGAACATGAAGTATTCGGGTGAAAGCAACAAGAGCATCGCCTCGACGCTAACGAAAACCTACAGCAACAGGTTGCAGTTGCTCGATCAGCAGAAACCCGAAGACGCCTTCCATGCCTATACCTATGCCCTGACCACGTCATTCGATCCGCATACCGCATACTTTTCTCCTGACGAGTATGAAAATTTCCAGATCGACATGAGCCGTTCCCTTGAGGGAATAGGCGCAAAACTTCAGATGGAGAACGAATATACCGTCGTCAATGAGATCATTCCTGGAGGCCCTGCCTTCAAGAGCAATCTCCTGAAGAAAGGGGACAGAATCATCGGCGTAGGCCAGGGAAAAACAGGAGAAATCGTCGAGGTGATCGGCTGGCGTATCAACGACGTGGTCAAACTGATCAGGGGCCGCAAGGGATCGGTGGTCAGGCTGAAAGTTCTGCCTGCAAGCCAGGCGAACAAGGGACCGGCTAAGACCATCCTGCTTGTGCGAGATAAAGTGAACCTTGAAGAACAGTCTGCACAGAAAAGGATTCTTGTCCGGGGAGGGCGGAAAATAGGCGTCATTGTCATCCCCTCATTCTACCTTGATTTCGAAGGACAGAAGCAGCATAACAATGACTACAACAGCACGACACGCGATGTTACAAGGATTCTCGGCGAACTGAAAAAGGAGCGGGTGGACGGAATCATCGTCGATCTCAGGGAAAACGGCGGCGGTTCGCTTGAGGAAGCTGTCAACGTGACCGGCCTTTTTATTCCTGACGGACCTGTTGTCCAGATCAGCAATTCTCTCGGCGGAAAGATGGTGCTGAGGGACGAAGACAAGAGAGTTCTCTACAGCGGTCCCCTTGCTGTTCTGGTCAACCGCTACAGTGCGTCTGCATCCGAGATTTTTGCTGCGGCGATCCAGGATTACGGAAGGGGCATCATTGTCGGTGAAAGGACCTTCGGTAAGGGAACGGTGCAAAGTCTGGTCAAGCTTACAAGACCGTTCAACCTGTTCATGAAACAGCCCGAACTCGGACAGCTGAAACTGACTATAGCCAAGTTCTACCGGATATCGGGCGGAAGCACTCAACATATCGGCGTTCTGCCCGACATAACCCTTCCCTCGATCATCGACCCGGAAGTGGTCGGTGAAGACACCTACTCGAGCAGTCTGCCCTGGAGTACGATTTCGAGGGCTTTTTATTCTCCTCAGGGCGGCGTCAGTCGTGAGAAGATCGCCGTGCTGAGACAGAAGTTTCAGGATCGTACTGCCCGGGACCTCACTTATCAGGCCTATCTCCGGGATCTGAATTCCCTGAACCTGATCAGGAAGAAAAAAGAAGTTTTGCTTCTCGAGAGCGCATTCAGGGAGGACAACGAAAAACTGAAACGCATTCAGGACAAATGGGGACAGGACAAGGACGGGAAACTGAAAAAAGACTATATCCTGCAGCAGTCAGGCTCTATCATGAAGGATCTCATCGATCTTGAACCTGCGGCAGGACATCTTCTGCCAGCGACAGACAGGCGATGAAAGGATGTCACTCCTGCAACATCCTTTTCGCCGTTTTCATCTGCTCCTCAACCGATACGAAAGAACAGCTGCCTTTCGTCTTCTTCGACCTGACGCTTGATTCGGCTTTCAGTGCGTCATAGATACCGTTGTCGAACAGCGGTGAGAATGTCCTGTACTGTTCGAGAGTGATATCACGCAGGGTGAGTCCAGATGCAATCGCAAATGAAACGATTTTCCCGGTGATCCGGTGTGCATCCCGGAAAGGGATGTCCCTGCTGACAAGGTATTCGGCAATTTCGGTGGCGAGACTGAGGTCTCTGTCCGTGAGTTCTGCAAGGCGATCCTTGTTCAGCCGGGTGTTTTCGAGAAGCCTTGAAAAAATGACGACGCAGTTGATGGTCGTCTCCGCAGTATCGAAAAGAGGGGGTTTATCCTCCTGCATATCCCTGTTATAGGAGAGAGGAAGCCCCTTCATGATGGTGAGTATGTTCATGAGGTTTCCGTAAACCCTTCCTGTTTTTCCCCTGACCAGCTCAGCGATGTCTGCGTTTTTTTTCTGCGGCATGATCGACGAGCCGGTTGCGAAAGCATCGCTGATTTCGAGATAATTGAATTCAGCCGTGCTCCACAGTATGACATCTTCAGAAAATCTTGAAAGATGCATCATGACAACCGAGCATGAGGAGATGAATTCAATGAGCAGGTCCCGGTCGCTGACCGCATCGATACTGTTGGAAAACACCCCTTCGAATCCGAGAAGTTCTGCAGTGCGGTCAGTGTTGAGCGGCAGGGTACTGCCTGCAAAAGCCGCGGCTCCGAGCGGAGAAATATTGACCCTCTTTCTGAGATCGCGAAGACGGCCTCTGTCCCTTTCGAACATGAAAAACCAGGCAAGATAGTAATGAGCAGCTGAAACCGGCTGCGCCCGCTGCAGGTGAGTATAGCCGAACATGACGGTGTCCCTGTAGGTTTCCGCCTTGTCGACAAGGATTTTCTGCAATGATGCCAATGAAAAGAGCAGACGGTCGATGATCGTACGCAGGTAGAGTCTGGTATCGGTTGCAACCTGGTCATTCCTGCTTCTGCCGGCATGAAGCTTTCCTGCGACCGGCCCGATCATCTCCTTCAGACGGTTTTCTATGACCGTATGGATGTCCTCGTCCTCCCAGCCCGGCAACAGTTTTCCGCAAGCAAGTTCATCCTCTATGGCTCTGAGTCCCGAAACGATCTGCTCAGCCTCTCCGGTGGCGATGATCTTTTGTTCCGCAAGCATCGTTGCATGAGCGATCGAACCCTGGATGTCTTCACGAAACAAAATGGTGTCGACATGGACCGAGGAGGAAAAACGGAGGGCGTCGCGGTCAAACGGCTGTGAAAATCGGCTCTGCCACAGGAGTTCTTTTTTGTCTGACATTTTGTTTCGTTTTTTCGATGTTGTTTTGTGCTGGAAGATACGGAATATTTGTTTTTATGTATGCTTTGTTTTATAAAGTACTTTGCCGCCAGTAAACGAAATGCGGCAGGAAAAAACTGCCGCACAAAAAACAAAAGAGCAAGAAAACGGTCTGAAACTCAGGAATTGCTCTCGTTGACCTGATTGAACGTCTTCAGTCCGAGACCGTAGATATGGATAAACCCGGCAGCTGCCTTGTGATTGAAGGTGTCCGCCTCGGTATAGGTGGCAAGCTCCTCGTTGTAGAGCGAGTTCGGAGAGGTTCTTCCGAGAAGCGTCATGCTGCCCTTGTAAAGCTTGATCCGAACGAGTCCGGTAACCGGCTTCTGCGTCTCGCTGACAAATGCATCCAGCGCCTTTCTCATAGGAGAGAACCAGGTTCCGTTATAAATGATGTTCGCGTAATCCTGGCCGACGGTTCTCTTGTACTGGAATACCGACTTTTCAAGCGTAAGGCGTTCGAGCTCCCTGTGTGCGAAATGCAGTATGGTTGCCGCAGGAGCCTCGTAGATCTCCCGGGATTTGATCCCCACGACACGGTTTTCAACCATGTCAAGACGGCCGACCCCGTTTGCTGCTCCCGCCCTGTTCAGCTGGAGGATGATATCCAGTCCGCTCATCTGCCTTCCGTCCAGAGCCACGGGAACGCCTTCATTGAACTCGATATCGACAACAGACGGGCTGTCAGGAGCCTTTTCGGGAGCAGTGGTTATCTGGAAGGCGTCTTCAGGGGGAGGAACCATGGGATCTTCAAGCACACCGCACTCAATACTGATGCCCCAGATATTCTCGTCGATCGAATACGGGCTTTTCTTGGTCGCCGAAACCGGAATGTTGTGCTCCTTTGCATAGGCGATTTCCGCCTCTCTTGACGTGAACTCCCATTCACGAAGAGGAGCAAGCACCTTCAAATGGGGAGCAAGCGAGGCGAAAGTCACTTCAAAACGGACCTGGTCGTTTCCCTTTCCGGTACAGCCGTGTGTGAGCATGGTGCACTTCTCCTCAAGGGCCACATCCACCAGCGTCTTGGCAAGCAGAGGTCTGCCGAGAGCTGTGGCGAGCGGATACACATCTTCATACAAGGCTCCTGCCTTGAGCGCCCTCCAGATGTATTCCTCGACAAATTCCCTGCGAAGATCCACGAAATGGAAAGAGGTTGCTCCTGTGGCAAGCGCCTTGGATTCAAGATTCTCCACTTCCTTCTGCTGGCCGAGATTGCCGGTCACGGCAACAATTTCGGCATCGTACTTCTCCTTGAGCCACTTGATCATGACTGAGGTGTCGAGGCCTCCGGAATAGGCAATGGCTATTTTTTCCCTGCTCATGCTGCAATGATGTTTTTCATGTTTGTGAAAGACTATCCTGAATATAGGACATAACGGCTGAAATCTGCCGTACTGTAACTGGAATGACAAGAACCGTGTCGTCTCCTGCAATCGTTCCGAGAATGAGAGGACTGTTAAGCTGATCGATAAAAGAGCCGACACCGTGCGCCCTCCCCGGCAGGGTCCTGACAATAATTGAAGTTTCATTTGCTTTCATTGAAAGCACTTCCATGCCGACAAGCCCCTTGATCACCTGCCCCGGCCTGTCTCCGGGCAATACCAGGCGGCACCACTTGCCGACTCTTGTCCTGACAACACCGAGTTCTGCACAATCCCGCGACAGCGTAGCCTGTGCAACGCTGACACCTGCTTTTTTCAGAAAAACAAGGAGCTCGAGTTGACCCGGCACATCGTGCCGGCTGAGTATCTCCTTGATTTTCAGATGTCTGGCTGTTTTGTTCATGGCCGTAGGATCTTCACTCCTGCAACCGGCTTGCGGCATTCATGAGGCGGTGAGAAAGATGAAACTTCCTGTATTCGTCATGGTTCAGGAGCTTGACAAGAAGCGCTTTCTGCACATGAAGACGGTTTTCAGCCTCATCGATGATGATAGACTGAGGGCCGTCCATCACCTCCGCCGTTATTTCCTGACCACGATGTGCAGGCATGCAATGCATGACGAGCGCTCCCGGTTTGGCCGCCCGGAGAAGATCACCGTTGATCTGATAGGGAGTGAAGGCCCGGAGCCTCTCCTCCGCCTCCTCCTCCTGTCCCATGCTGGTCCAGACATCGGTATACAGAACGTCAGCATTCCTGACAGCCATGAATGGATCGTGCACGATCTCAATCGTCCCTTTGGCGCTGCTGCGGGCCTGCTGCAGCAGCGCCTCGTCCGGCATGTGGCCGGGCGGGCAGGAAAGAATGAACTGGAAAGGAAGCTTGCCGGCAAGCTCTATCCAGGAATTGGCGACATTGTTGCCGTCCCCCACAAAAACGACCCTGATGCCTTCATGCCACAACCCCTTTTCATAGAGGGTGAAGGCATCTGCAAGAACCTGGCAGGGATGGGACAGGTCGGTCAGGGCGTTGATAACCGGTATGTCCGCATATTCAGCCAGGATCTCGATGATCCGGTGATCGTGGAGTCTTGCCACGATGGCATCATTGTAACGGGAAAGCAGGCGTGCGATATCCTCCACCGATTCCCTCGATCCGAGACCGATTGATTTGCCGTCGAGGTTGATGGCATATCCGCCGAGCTCGTGTATCCCGAGTTCAAAAGAGACCCTCGTGCGAAGAGACGGTTTGCTGAAAATCATGGCAACCGTCCTGTTGCCAAGCGGTCTGCAGTTCGCATCCCCCTTGTCCTGCTGACGCCTTCTTTTAATGAAAAGGGAATAATCGAAAAGTTCGATGATCCTTGCGGCATCAAGATCGGCAAAACCGAGAAAGTCCCTTTTATGTCCGTTTTTCATCACCCTTTCATGACTCATGATACGAGTTCCCCCTGTTGTTGATCATTTTCGAGTTCAGTCACAAACTGCGTTCCGACACCTTCGTCGGTAAAGATTTCCAGAAGAAGGGAATGCGTCTGCTTGCCGTCGATGAGATGAATTTTTCGAACACCGCCGTCAAGCGTCAGATAGGCCGAAACAACCTTTGGAATCATGCCGCCCGAGATGATGCCCTTTTCAATGAAATCCGCAGCTTCCGCCTTGGAGACGGTCTTGAGAATCCTGTTGCCGACCCTGATGCCCTCGACATCGCTTACGTAGATCAGTTTTTCGGCCTTGAGCGAAATCGCAAGACTGCTTGCAGCGTCATCGGCATTGATATTGTAGATATTTCCCGTTCCGTCAAACCCTATCGGTGCAATAACCGGAATAAGCCCGGCAGTGCAGAGAAGATCGATATAGGCTGTATTGATCCGCTCAACCTCTCCGACCAGGCCGAGCTGTTCGGCGTTACGGCAGGGAACCGCCCTGATGGTATCGGCATCGAGTCCGCTAACCCCTACCGCCTTGCCTCCGTGCTTGCTGATCAGCCGAACGATGTCCTGGTTGACTTTCCCCGCGAGTGTCATCTGGACAACGGAAATCATGTCGCTGTCGGTAATCCTCTTGCCATGAACAAAACGGGTTTCCAGTCCAAGCCTGCCGGCGACCTTCGTAATGGCGTCACCACCCCCATGAACAAGAACCACGTTGATCCCGACCTTTCTGAGCAGGGTGACATTCTGGGCGAAAATGTTCTTGAGAACATCATCCTTCATGGCGGCACCGCCGTATTTGATGACAAAGGTCTTGCCTTCGAACTTTCTGATATAGGGCAATGCCTCGATCAGCACCTGTCCAATGGCAACCTGAGGAGCTCTTTTCGTTTCCGGATGGATTTCACTGCACCGCTGTTCCATGTCATAGGTTTTGGTTAAGGTTGACAACACCCTTGATCAGCTCCTGTAGCTGCCGTTGATTTCAATGTACCGTTTGCTCAGGTCGCAGGTCCAGACCACCGAACTTCCGGGGCCGCAGCCAAGAGAGATCGTCATGGTGAAAGCCTGCTTTGACATGATACGTTTTACCTCCTCTTCCGAAAAATCGGCAATGAATCCCGGTTTCAGTATGAAAAGATCATCAAACCGCACGGAAAGGAGTTCCTGGTTGAAGTCTGCCCCCGAGCGACCGACCGCCGCAATGATTCTGCCCCAGTTTGCATCCTCACCGTGAATTGCCGTTTTCACAAGACTGGAATTCGCGACAGTTTTTGCCGCCATATCGGCTTCCTCGCGAGAACCTGCACCCTCGACCCGGATTTCGACGAATTTCGTGGCGCCTTCGCCATCAATCACGATCAGTCTGGCGAGAACGGACATCACTTCTTTGAGGGCGGCAACAAAAAGGTCGTGATCGGCACTTTTCATCCCGATCACTGGCCCTGTGCCATTGGCAAGAACGGCTGCCATATCGTTTGTGCTGGTATCCCCGTCCACCGTAATGGCATTGAAACTGGTACGGTTTGCTTCGACCAGGAAGCACTGCAGGAGCTCGGGTGCGATGCGAACGTCAGTGACGAGAAATGCCAGCATGGTGGCCATGTCGGGGCATATCATGCCTGAACCCTTTGCAATGCCGCTGATTCTTGCCGGCCCGGATGAAAGATCTACATCCGCGGCAAAAAACTTCGGAAAGGTGTCGGTAGTCATGATGGCTTCCGCAGCCTCCCTCCAGCGGTCGGATCCGCACGAGCTTTTCAGGAGCGGCATTGCGTCCGAAATCCTGTCGATCGGAAGAGTCTGACCGATAACGCCCGTGGAAGCGACAAGCACCGATTCCTTCTGCAGACCGAACTGCCTTGCGACACCGGAAGCCATCTCGACGGCATGCTGCAGGCCCTTTTCTCCTGTTGCCGCATTGGCATTGCCGCTGTTGCAGACTATCGCTCTCATTCTTCCAGAGGAGTGTGCAAGATGGTTCCTCGAAAGCTCCACCGGAGCAGCAGCACAGCGGTTCGTTGTAAAAACCGATGCAGCGGAGGCCGGTTCCGAACTGACGATCAGCATCAGGTCCCGCAGGGATACCGGTCCATTTCTTTTCGGCTTGATGCCCGCAGAAATGCCTGCGGACGAAAACCCCGCAGGCCAGAATCGCCGGCTCCCTTCCTGGTCAGGCAGAAACGGTCTGATTCCTTCAGGCCAGTGCGTGCTGCCTGAAAGCTTCTTTATCGTGGAAAAGGCTTTTTCAAAAGGTTTCACTTTCAGGATAGTGCAATCAGGTTACAGTAAAGCAGTTGTTTCATCAAAACCGAGCATGAGATTCATGTTCTGGACAGCCTGACCTGCGGCTCCCTTCAGAAGATTGTCAATTGCCGTGATGACAACCAGGGAACGTCCTGCCGCATGCGCGAGATGAACGTCACACAGGTTCGTGTGCACCACGTGGCTTACTTCAGTCATGCTTTCCCGGAGACGCACAAAAGGAGCGCCGGCATAAAAATCACGGTACAGGGTGCTGATTTCCTCCCTATCGAAGCATCCGCCGAGGGTAACGGTCATTACCGAATAGATTCCCCGGACGTAGGGTGCGATCATGGGCGTGAACAGAAACCCGAAAGCTCCGTTCCCGGCAGGTGCGTCCAGCGCCTGGAGAATTTCCGGAGTATGCTGGTGCATTCCGACCTTGTAGGCTCTGACGTTGCCGCTCATCTCGGAAAAGGAGAGTTCCGTTTTTGAGGTTCTTCCGGCACCGGAAAGACCTGAAACCGATGTGCATGCTGCCGACTCGATCCTGAGATCGCGAGCTTTCCCCCTGAAAAGGGGAGCAAGACCGAGAATGATGCCCGTGGCATAACAGCCGGGATTGCTGACCGCCCTTGAGTGCATGATCTCTTCACGGAACAGTTCGGGCATGCCGTACTGAAGACAGGCATCAGGAGATTTCTGCTGATGATAGAAGCTCCCATGCTCCTGAACGTTTTTCAGCCTGAAATCGCCTGAAAGATCCACAACAACCTTTCCGGCAGCGACAAGCGAAGGCAAAATCCTGAGCGCTTCACCGTGAGGAAGGGCAAGAAAATAGACGTCGCTCTCCGTTTGACCCGCATAGCTTTGAAAAACCATATCACAGGAAAGGGAAGGATAGAGTTCCGACACCCGCTTTCCTGCCTGGGAATGCGCATAAAGGGAGTCAATGGACAGATGGGGATGCCTGAGCAGAAGTCTGATCAGTTCGGCTCCGGAATACCCGGAAGCACCGATGACGGAAACGGTCAGGCGTTTTGCCTGCTGTGGAGTATGATGCCCCATTGCCGAGATAACCACTTTTATTACAGTTCCTTAAAAAGAAGGACGAGCCACCCGATGAATAAATATCCAATAATCTGGAAATATTAAACAATTCATTGTAATTTTTCAATATTGGACAGGAGTTCCTGTTTTCTTTTTCGGGTTTCGGAACGGGTTGACCCCTGGCCGTTTTTTTCTCTATCTTTGACTTTCGATCTGCCCGGGTTCCCGAACCACAACCACAACAGAGCAGGGGATTACGAATCGACACATGAAACACAAGGGCCGGAATATAGCAATCTCTGCCATCCTGGCGGCCTGTATTCTCGTACCGTTCTGGATGCTGTATCTCCAGCCAGCTCTGCAGAAGGTACAATCTTCGGCGACTTCGGACAATTCTCCGACAAAAGGCAGGATTACGGTTGCCGTCGACCGGTCTCTCATGACCGCAGCAATGATGCAGGCAAGAATGTTCAGCGATCACTATCCTGATGCACGTGTGGAGCTTTCGGCTGAAAGCTCCCGCCATTCGCTGCTCCGATTGCTGCAGCACGAGGTCGCCGCCGTCCTCATGAATGGATCGTGTACGTCAGGGGAAGATTCGTTGATGACCAGACTCGGGCCTCTCCTGCGAAAGGAACCGGTGGCCAGGAGTGCCCTCGCCTGTATCGTCAACGGAGCAAACCCCGCAGAATCCGTATCGGTCAATGAACTGAAGACTCTGTTTTCAGACCGACGGATCATCCTGAAAACAGGCGGAAAACCATTCCCGTTCAGAAAAGCCTATCTCGCAGGAGATGATATGAGGCTCCGGATGGAGCTTTCGGAAAAACTGTTCGGAAACGCAGTCCGTCTTGCTGCCATCCCGTGCGAAAACGAAGCGGCCGTCGTCTCCCGGATCGCTTCCGAACCGGACGCCCTTGGAATCATCGACCTCCCGTCTTTCGCACGGTTGGCGGGTGGTTCTTCCGGAATCAGGCACGTCAGGATTCTTCCGGTCAAAGCAACAGATAACGCCATGCCGGTGACACCCTCGTCTTATTCGATCTACCGGGGCACCTATCCCCTCGTCACCGTCGTCACCTACGTTTATGACAGCAGGGACGCCCTGGCAACGGGATTCGGAGCCTGGCTGGCAAAAGAAGGGCAGAAAACATTTGAAAGAAACGATATCGCCCCTTTCCGGCAGACCGTACGGACGATCATCCTGAAATAACCACAACATGCGAAAACAGAGCCTCCGGAAGGGAACCCCGCTGCACCAGGCTGTGCTTGCCGGCACCATAGCGCTTCTTGTCGGTCTTTCCGGAAGCGGCTGGTTCGCCTTTCACCAGTACCGGCAGCTCAGGTCACTTGAAGAGGCACAGGTCTCGTACCTCGGGTTTGTCGGCTGCCGCTCTTCGCTTGCACAGCTTGACAGCAGGCTTGCCGACTCACCGGCTTCCCCGGAAATGCAGCGGGAGATCCACTTTCAGATGGGCCTTCTGAGGTTCAGGCACGCCCTGCTTGCCGGACATGATGCCATAAGGAGAGGAAGCATTCTCGAAAAGTGGCTTCAGGGCAGACGTTTTACCTCGGGAACCATCTCTCACGAAGCGATCAGCGTCCTGATTGTCGAACTGGACGAGGTCATCGGCAAATGCGACACGCAAATCCGGAACAGCGCCAAAACAGTTGCGGCCGGGATTCATTTCTACATGGTCTTCATTCTTTTCGTGCTTTTCGGCATCGTTTCTTCAACAGGCCGCATTCTTTCTTCCACCTACAGGCAATCGCTGCGGCCGCTGACCCTGCTTGCCGACCGTCTGAGCCATTTGAACAAGGACATTCCTGAAAGCATCCGTGACGCCAGGCAGACCATTCATCCGCTGTTCACCGATCCAGGCAACTCTCCTGAAATCCGCTTCGTTTCCGAAACGGTAACCGTTCTCTGCCGCGACATCGAGGAAAAAGGCAAAAAACTCGACGAGCTCTATATCAGGGACGAGAAAACCAACCTTTACAATTACCGTCATTTCAAGGAACACCTGATCATCGACGTGGAACGGGCCAAACGTTTCGGCGACCGGGTATCTCTTGCCATGATCGACATCGACCACTTCAAACAGTACAATGACACCCATGGCCATATCGCCGGTGACAGGGTGCTGTCGAAAATAGCCGAGATCATCCGGGAACAATGCCGTTCTACCGATATTCCTTCACGGTTCGGCGGAGAAGAGTTTGCAGTGCTGTTTCCGAAAACCGATTCGGTCATGACCGGGGAGATCGCAGAGCGATTCCGCAAGGTCATCAGCGCCGAACCGTTTGCCCATGAGAAAAGACAGCCCGGCGGCCATCTCACGGTAAGCATCGGCATCGCGACCTATCCTGAAGACGCCCCTGACTGGTACACCCTGATCAACAATGCCGACCACGCGCTCTACCATGCGAAGTCTGCAGGCCGGAATCAGGTTGTCTCCTATGCGTCGCTTGTCATCGGAAAAAAGAGCACATGAAACCAGAACTGTACATCGCACGCCGGTTTGCTTTCAAACCCCGATCACACTCGAAACCCACGTTTATCGTCCTGATATCGGTCATCGGCATCGCCGTCGGAACAGCCGCGCTGATCCTCACCCTTTCGATTGTCAAGGGTTTCGCCGGAATCATGGAGGTCAAGCTCATCAGTTTCAACTCTCATCTGCAGATCCGGCAGCCGGATGACCGGCTTTTTCCCGAAACCCGCCGCGAACTCCAGTCGGTACTGGAAACAGAAGGCATTGCTTCGGCCTCTCCTTTTCTGGAAATACCGGTGATGCTCAGAAGCCGTCCTTCCCGCAGGGAAATGAACCCGGAGATTCAGCCTGCGGTCATCAAAGGCATTACACCGGGGGAGAAAGCGCGTTTCCTGAAGAAATACCGCATTCGTGGAGGGGCCGTCCCTGCGGATTCATCAGAGACTCTTTCACTCGCTGTCGGCAAGGCCCTTGCCGAAAAACTCGGCCTTTCTGCAGGAAGCAGGGTTATGCTCGTGGGAGCTGAACGGGGTACAGTCCCGCAGGCCCTGAGCCATCATGAAAACATCGTCGATCTTCTGACTTCCCTGGATCTTGAAGTGGCCAGGGTGGACGTCATTTACGATACCGGTCTTTATGAAGGCTTCGACGATCTTGTGGTGCTTGCCGACCTGCAGAATCTGCAGCGCCGGTTCCATCCCGGAATGATCTCCGGCTATGAAGCCGATGTCAGCAAGCTCGGTGAGCTTCCGGCCATTGCCGAACGGGTCACCGGAAAGCTTGGATTTCCATTCTATTCGTACACCGTCTATCAGCGGTATGCAAATCTTTTCGAGTGGCTGAAGCTTCAGAAAAACATCATGCCGCTCCTGATCATTACCATTACGGTCGTTGCGGTCTTCAACATCGTCTCGACCCTTCTGGTCCTGATCATTGAAAAAACCAGAGAAATCGGTATGCTCGGAGCCCTCGGACTTGAACCGCGCAAGATCAGCATGGTTTTCATGACCCAGGCGCTGATGATTGCCTTGGTTGGCATCGCTGCAGGTGACCTTCTCGCCCTTGCCCTTTCACTTTTCGAACGGCATTTCCAGCTGATCTCGCTGCCTGAAAAAAGCTATTTCATCAAGCACGTGCCCATCCTGATCAATCCTGTCGATTACCTGGCCGTATCGGGTGGCATCGCCTGCCTGACACTCGTTTTTTCGTTCATTCCCTCAAGGGTGGCCGGAGCGCTCAAACCATGTACGGCACTGACAAGCTGAGGCACTTCACCCCATCGGACAGGAAAGCATGAGAACAGGATTATGGATAGCGGAGAGATACAGTTTTGCCCGCAAACGTTTCAGGGTGATCAACATGATCTCCGCCATCAGCCTTGCCGGCATCATTGTCGGAGTCTGCACACTTCTTGTCGTCATGAGTGTCCTGAACGGATTTCAGAAACTTGCCTGGGATCTGTTTGTCACCGTCGAAAGCCCCTTACAGGCGGTGCCTTTGCAAGGCCGATCGATGGATGTCCCCGACAGTCTCCTCAAAGCGATCGGCAGGGTGGAGGGCGTCGCCTCGGCGCAGCCTTTTGCCGAAGGCCAGGCAATCCTTGCCCATGCCGAAAAAAGCGAGCTGGTGATGATCAAGGGGCTCTCGGCAGAAGCGCAGCGGCGGCTCATGATGCAAACCCGCCGCACAAGGCCCTATTTTACGACGGAAAGCATTGCCGCAGGTGAACTTCTTGCCTACAGGGCGGGTCTTTATCCGTCTCGGAATGTGAAACTGTTCAGCCCCGAGCTTATCTCTCTCGGACTGGAATCGCTTTCACAGCCATACCTGCTTCCTGCGCTGTCATTTACCGAAACCAGGGTAGCATCGCTGTTTTCACTGCAGAAGGTATTCGATGACCGTTACGTGCTCACATCGGACAGCATGGCCCAGAAAATACTGCTGCTCGGCGAACGGCAATATTCCGGAATCGATATCCGGGGGGGAAACGGCGTTTCAGGAAAGATGCTCAGGAAAAACCTTCAGAACTGGCTTTCGGAAAACCGTCTGGACAGGACCGTCCGGCTCAGGCCGCTGGAAGAGAAGTATCGTGATATTTTCGCCGTCATGCTGCTTGAAAAATGGGTCAGCTTCAGCGTTCTGATGCTTGTTATCCTTGTGGCGGCGCTGAGCTTGACAGGGTCGATGACCATGACGGTCATCGACAAGCAGAAGGAGTTGTTCTATCTCCGTTGCCTGGGCCTTGAAAGACCGCAATTCATGACGATATTTCTTCTCGAGGGAGGCATGACCGGCCTGGCAGGAACAGCGATAGGCATGCTCCTGGCCTGGAGCATCTGCAAGGCACAGGCACTGTACGGGATAGTTCAGCTTCCTTCAAAAAGCGCTTTCATCATCGACGCCTATCCTGTCAGCATGCATGCCGGGGATTTTCTTGCAGTCGCCCTCTCGACCATGACCCTCTGCCTGATGGTAAGCCTCTATCCTGCAGGAAAAGCCGCGGCGATTGCATCCAGCAATTCACTCGAGTCGAAAGCAAACTGACTTTTTTCGGAAAGGAAAGGTCACCCGTAACGAAAGAAAGAGCAGCAGAACCCCACAGGAAAGGTCTCTGTCACCTGTCTACCTTGCGGAACTGAGACTTGTCAACGCCACAAACGGGACAATACCAGTCATCGGGGATATCTTCAAAACGTGTTCCGGGGGAAATACCGCTGTCCGGGTCGCCGGCCTGGGGATCATAAACGTACTCGCAAACCGTGCATATCCACTGTTCCATGACAAAACCTCCTTTTCAGTATTGATTCCTGAGTATTTCGAACTGTCCTTTCACCGCGCTGCATACGGGGCAGTACCAGGCCAAGGGTAGCAGAGCAAACTGCGTTCCGGCCGGAATGCTGCTTTCCGGGTCTCCTTCGGCAGGATCGTAAAGATACCCGCATTCCTTGCACATCCATGCAGGGTTGTTCATTGGCGTCCTCCTGTTTCCGCATGTTGCCTGCAAATTTTCGAAGATACGGATAAAAAAAGAAAAGAACGCCCCCTTCCGCTTTGCGGGAGAATCGCTCCGGGCTCATTCTGCCCTGGATGGAGGAGAGGAGGAAGACGGAAGCAATTTTCTGAGGACAATCATGTCAGAACGACTGAAACCCTTCTGCTGATAGAAACGCTGTGCCTGAACATTGTCATGATCGGTCAGAAGCGTGATCCTGCCGTATCCCCGGCTCTCGGCATACCGGAAGGCATGCTGTATCAGCATGGTGCCGACACCTTTTCCCCTGTGTCCGGGCGCCACGATCATGTCCTCAAGAAGTGCAACCCGAGCACCCAGAGCCGTACTGACTGTGGCAAGTACCGATATCATGCCTGCGATCTCACCTTCTTCCTCGCAGACAAAAACCGCCCCGGTTTCCGGATTGCCGATAATCAGGTCGAGGCCCTTTTTCTGGAGGGTGCTATCGGGAACGAACTCCTGCTCCTGGCTGAACAGGATGCCGAGCAGCCGGACACAAGGCTCGATATCCTGCAATCCGGCGATTCTGACGTTCATCATGATGACTTTTCCGGAAATGTTTTGCCGTGCCTGTTTCCCTGTCAACTGCCCTGTTGTCTATCTGTTCAGAAAAAGGCAAACGATGCTCTCTTCTGTCCGTTGCCCGTTCAGAAGTCAAGACGTCCTGCCGGATCAGGCATGAAAATCCTGAAGGCCGCTGCTTTTTCTCTTGCGGAATCACCCTGATTCGGATATTATTTGAAGCTGTCGTTTTCCCGGTTATCCTGAAACAAAGAATTCCTGAAAGATGGATGCGTTCTGGCTCTCCCTGGTCATGATTTTCATTGCCGAACTTGGCGACAAAACCCAGCTTGTCGCCCTCACACTGGCCAGCTGTTACAGTGCCGGCGTGGTGCTTTGGGGGGTATTCTGGGCCACGCTTGCCGTGCACGTCTTTTCCGCTGGAATAGGATGGTTCCTCGGCGACCATCTTCCTGCCGACTGGATCACTTTCGTTGCCGGGATCGCTTTTTTCATCTTCGGGTTCTGGACGCTCAGGGGCGACCGGCTCGATGACGAGGGTGAAGTGGCCTGCAAACCAGCGATTCACCCGTTCTGGCTTGTCTTTTCGACATTTTTCATGGCTGAACTCGGCGACAAGACCATGCTCTCAACGGTCACACTCGGCACCACGAACGCATTTCTGCCTGTCTGGCTCGGCTCCACCCTCGGCATGGTCGTTTCGGACGGATTGGCCATCATCGCCGGTAAAATGCTTGGAGCGAGACTTCCTGAAAAAACCGTCAAAATCGGGGCTGCAGTGATTTTCTTCACATTCGGCGCCATCAATATGTACCAGGGAGGAAAGCTCTTCAGCCTCATCTTCTGGGCAGTCGGGGCTGCAGCTGTTCTTCTCTCCGGATTTCTTTTTCTGTTCCGGAAGCCGAAGCATCCTGCAGGCTGAATGCCCGGAACCCCGGACAGGTCTCAAAAAAAACAGCGATCGCATCTTTTCTGCATTGCCGGTCAGGCTGGCTGTTCGGCATAGGCAGGAATGGTTGCCGCGGTTTTTTCTCCTGCTGTCCTGAAGGTCAATCGCCAGTATGGCATCCACCCCAATGCGACAAGAAGCACGGAAATATCCGTTCTCTTCGGCGCGATCTCCTCTGTGGCAAGGCCCGTTTCAAACTGCTCCCACTTCAGAGCAATTGCATCGGCCATGGATTTCATCTCCGCATTGAGTTGTGCAATTTCTTCCTGCAGGTCGCCGATGACCTCTTTCGATTCTTCGACATCCATTCTCGCATTCGAGGTCATCCGCCGTTTGCCGAGTGCACTGCTGAGACTTCTCGAACTTTTTCTGCCCAGAAACAACCCGAGCACGCTTTCACCAAGTCCGATGAGCTCATGCGTTTTCCGGCTCTGATGGTCCGCCTCGTCCCGTGCAAGTTCCAGCTCCTCCTTTCGGATTCTTTCCTGGAGTTTCCCGAGCCGCGGCGTGAACTTCTGCTCGAGAAGATCGACCTCGCGATCCCGTTGTTCCCTTGACGCCTGCTGCAGGCGGATTCTGAAATCGCGCTCGCTCTCGTCCCTCCCCCTGATCAACCCGAGCCCGGGATGAACCGTCATCTGAAGACGTTCATGATAAAAAAGCCAGTCGGCAAGCTGTTTGCCGAATTCCCCGAGCTCCCGTGCAGTGTTTGCCGTTTCGGGTACAGGCGCAAAAAAGGGCCCTTCGCCGGAACCCGGCAGGGAAGCAGGCTCTTTCGAAAGGCGGTCCGGCGGAATGCCAAGAGCTTCTGCCGAACCCCAGTCAGCAGACCCTGTCACGCCCGGTTTTGCCTGCAGGGCAAGAACGAGCGTTTTCCTTTCATTGACAGCCCGTTTGCGGTCGCTGAAGGATACATCGGCCACGCCGATGACCGCCGGTTCGTAGACAAGCTGCCTGCTGATCATCTCGCCTTCAGACGACGCACCCCGGGGGAGCTGATGCATCGACTCTTCTGCCGAGCGGCAAACAGGCAGGTACACCATGGGCACAGATGGATCGGAAGCCGGCCGTATAGCGCTGAAACCCGCAGGAACCCCCGCCGCAGGATCGGCGCCGGCTGAAACAACCCTTGCTGAAGACGAAACGGAGGACTCCTGCTTCAGAGAGGGGGAGGAGGGTCCGGCAGGGGATAGCTGTTTTTTGCGTTCTTCCATGAGCTTCCGGATCTGCGGTCTCGTCAGGGGACCGCTCAGGTAGCTCATCGCCCAGCGGGTCTGGAAAACAACAGGCTTGTCCTCGTGCACGTTGTGCATCAGGAAAACCCTGTTGCCAAGCTGTGAGATGAGAGCATCGTAATCCACTTTCCCTCCGCTGCCGCCGGCTTCGGCAATGGCGGTCTTCAGTCCCTCGAGCACCCTCTCCTTGTCCCGTTCCGCCTGCAGCTTCCCGATGAACCATGTGCCGGTATTCGTCAATCCCTTGTAGTCAAGATCAACGGGATTCTGGGTAACCAGAACGCATCCGAGACCGAATGCCCGGGCCTGCTTGAGCAGGGTCAGCAACGGCCGTTTGGAGGATGGTTCGGCGACCGGGGGCAGGAACCCGAACACCTCGTCGAAATAAAGCAGCGCCCGGAGACTCGATGTTCCGGGCTGTGCGCGAACCCAGGTCAGCACGTTTTCCAGAAGAAGCGTAACAAAAAACATCCGCTCACTGTCCGAAAGATGGGCGAGATAGAAGATACAGTGTCGGGGCCCACCCTCTGGAGTATAGAGCATGGTGGCGATGTCGAGCGGATCGCCGGAAAGCCAGCTCTGGAAGGTCGGCGACGCCATAAGGGCGTTGAAGGCCATCGCCAGCTCGAAACGGTCTTTTTCCGGGAAAAAGGTATCGACGTCGAAGACGCCGACCTGCCGTACGGGAGGATTCTGCACGGAGAGGATGAGTTTTGCAAGGTCCAGATCCTCCCGCTGCTTCCAGAAATGTTCAAAGATTCCGGCAAGCAGAATCGATTCGCGGCTCCTGACCGGATCCGACTTTATTCCGGCAAGGCCGAGAAGAGCTCCGACCGTACCGCTGATACGCTCCCTGATCGTTTCCGCATGCTCCTCGAAATCGAGAGGCGGGGCGGAAAGACTTCCGAGAATACTGACCGGAATGCCGGCATCGGAACCGGGGGTATAGATGGTGAAGTCAACCGAATCCCTGAGCAGGCGGATCCTCTCGGATGTGATTCCCCAGTCGGCAAGCCCGTTCCTCCAGAGTTCAGCCGTTGAAGAGGCAAAATCCTCTGCGGTTTTCCCTTTGCGGCGCGCATCGTCCTCATTGACCCAGGGCAGAAAATTCTCCGGCTGCAGGTCGGGAAACTGAAGCAGAAGGTTGGTCATATCCCCTTTGGGATCGATAAGAAGCGTCGGGATCCTGTCAAGGGCCGCTTCCTCGAGAAGACCCATGCACAAACCTGTCTTGCCGCTGCCGGTCATTCCAACGCAGACTGCATGAGTGGTCAGGTCCCTCGCATCATAGTTCAAAGGGATATCGAGACGTTTCCCGGCAGCCAGATCGTATGCTGCTCCAAGGTAGAATGAACCGAGACGTTCTTCAGGGGCTTGCATGGCGTTAAGTGTTTTCAATGGTTCATTAAACTGGGGAAAAACACGCCGGCATCATGGCTTCGGACCGTTCCCGCGACGGAAGGAAACTGAACAGAAAAGCACATCCGATGCCGTACAGACCCGGCAAACGAATTCTGGCATCATCTTTCACACAACTTCCGAAAAAACGTCTCACTGTTCCATTCCCAAGGTAACACGGACAGACGATGTTGTGCAAATCGAAGAAAACCTCTGTCATCGTCATGCCTCTCATCCGGAGCCGATGTTTCGCAACGGCGAGGAACTGCTACTTTCCCGCTGAAACGACTCTTGTCCTCATGAGAACCAGAACACCTGCGGCCATCATCAGAAAACAGAGCACCTGGCCCATGGAAAAGTCAAGAAAAACAAAACCGAGCTGGGCGTCCGGTTCCCGGAAAAATTCGATGAAAAAGCGCACGAAGCCGTAACCGATCAGGTAAAGACCCGAAAGATAGCCGTCAAAAGGCGCCTTTTTCCTGATCGTCCAGAGGATCAAAAAGAGCATGATCCCCTCGAAGAAGGCCTCGTAGAGTTGCGAAGGATGCCGCAACCCGCTGCCCGGCGCAAGAGGAAAATACATGCCGGCCCATGAATCGGTGGCCCGGCCGTACAGTTCGCCGTTGATGAAATTGCCAAGGCGTCCGAATGTGTATCCGAGAGGAACAGAGGGAATGAAAAGATCAACGGTCCTGAAAAAGCCTGTTTTTTTCCTGATCGCAAACAACCGCAGCGCGATGATCACGCCGATCAGTCCTCCATGGTAGGACATGCCGGAAATGCCGGAAAAACTGCAGGAACCGTTGACGGAAGAGAAGGGAAGAAGCGTGCCGAGCGGATCGGCAAGAAAGCCTCCGAGACCGTAAAAAAGAATGTAGCCGATGCGGCCGCCAAGAATGACCCCGCCGATCGTCCAGGCAAGGGCGTCGCCGACGAATGCGTTTTCATAGGGCAGATTTTCCGATCTGATCCTGTAGCGGGTAAGCAGGTATACGATGCCGAACGCCACAAGGTACATCATGCCGTACCAGCGGATCGTGATGCCCCCGAAGGTGACGATATCCGGATTCATGGCTGATGGCAGATGCTGCCACCAGGCAACAAAATCGTTCATAAAACCGTTTTTTTCTTGTTTTCAGACCCTTGAGACCCGTTAAATTCTTGGAGCGAATAGAAATATAGTTATATTTATTTCTTGCACACTTCTTATTGCGCACCTACCCTTAAACATAAATCATTACTTGAGCATGGCTAAAATACTCGAAGGGCCTGCCATGAAATTATTCAACAAATGGGGCATTCCTGTGCCCAACTATGTTGTCATCATGGATCCCAACCGTCTTTCCCAACTAGGCGAAGCTAACAAATGGTTGCGAGAATCAAAACTGGTCGTGAAGGCTCACGAAGCGATCGGAGGACGTTACAAGCTTGGTCTTGTCAAGCTCGGCCTGAATCTTGAGGAAGCGCTCGCGGCAGCAAAAGAGATGATCGGCACCAAAATCGGAACGGCCGTCATCCGCCAGGTCATCGTAGCTGAAATGCTCGACCATGACGAAGAATACTACATCTCGATCATCGGGAACAAGGATGGCGCCGAGCTGCTTCTTTCCACAAAGGGCGGTGTCAACATCGAGGACAACTGGAACAGTGTCAGACGTCTGTTCATACCGGTCGAAGAAAACGCCTCTATCGAAAGCCTCACGCAGCTTGCCGAAGATGCCGGCTTCACCGGTGAAATCGCGGAACGTGTGGCCAAGATCGCATCCCGTCTCATCCTCTGCTTCGACAACGAGGATGCCCAGTCCATTGAAATCAACCCGCTTGTCATCCGCAAGAGCGACATGCGGTTCGCTGCACTTGACGCCGTTATGAATATCGACTGGGACGCACGGTTCCGTCATGCCGACTGGGATTTCAAGCCGGTGTCGGAAATAGGCAGACCGTTCACCGAGGCGGAACAGCAGATTATGGAAATCGATTCGAGAATCAAGGGGTCAGTGAAATTCGTGGAGGTGCCGGGCGGTGAAATCGCCCTCCTGACTGCAGGCGGCGGAGCATCGGTCTTCTATGCCGACGCCGTAGTTGCACGGGGAGGGAGCATCGCCAACTATGCCGAATATTCTGGCGATCCCCCTGACTGGGCTGTGGAAGCGCTTACAGAAACCATTTGCCGGCTGCCGAATATCAGGCACATCATCGTCGGAGGGGCCATTGCCAACTTCACCGATGTGAAAGCCACGTTCAACGGCATCATCAACGGGTTCCGGGAAAGCAAATCGAAAGGATACCTGGAAAGCGTCAGAATCTGGGTTAGAAGGGGAGGCCCCAATGAAACCCAGGGACTTGCTGCAATCAGGAAGCTGCAGGAGGAAGGATTCGATATCCACGTCTATGACCGCAGCATGCCGATGACCGACATTGTCGACATGGCTATGGACTCATAGTTTGTGCATCTGTAAGAAATTGCAATAAAAGAGCATACATAATATTCAAAACTGAAGCAACAGTGAGCATTTTAGCTAATAAGGATACCCGGGCAGTCATCATCGGCGGCGTTGCAGGCCAGAATGCTGCACGGCGCATGGCCCAGTTCGACTACCTGATCAACCGGCCGCTGACCGTCCAGGCTTTCGTCTATCCGCCCGAAGAGGGTCAGCAGAAAGAGATTTTCCGCGGCGGTGAACTGAAAAACATCACCGTGTACTCGTCACTCTCCCAAGCCCTTCTGGAGAATTCCTCGATCAATACGGCACTGATCTATATCGGTGCATCCAGAGCTTTCGAGGCCGCCAGGGAAGCCATCGAGGCCCCAGGCATCAAGCTTGTCTCGATGATCACCGAGGGGGTGCCTGAAAAAGACGCGAAAAGACTGAAAAAACTTGCCGCGAAGCATGGCAAGCTCTTCAATGGCCCTTCGTCCATAGGCATCCTGTCTGCAGGCAAATGCAGACTCGGCGTCATCGGCGGGGAGTACAGGAACCTGAAGCTCTGCAATCTTTACCGTTCGGGCTCGTTCGGGGTCATCACCAAATCAGGAGGACTGTCCAACGAGGCGATGTGGCTTTGCGCCCAGAACGGCAACGGCATCACCACGGCAGTCGCCATAGGCGGCGATGCCTATCCCGGCACGGATTTCGTCACCTACCTCGACATGTTTGAAAACGACCCCGAGACCAAGGCTGTCGTCCTGGTCGGTGAGGTCGGCGGAAGCCTCGAGGAGGAGGCTGCCGAGTGGCTGGCCTCTCAGAAGCGTCGCATCCGGCTTATTGCGGCAATCGGCGGCACCTGTCAGGAAGTGCTGCCGCAGGGCATGAAATTCGGCCATGCCGGTGCAAAGGAAGGAAAGAAAGGTGCCGGATCGGCCCGGTCGAAAATGAACGCCCTCCGGGAAGCCGGAGCCATCGTTCCGGACACCTTCGGAGGACTGAGCAAGGCCATCAGGCAGGTCTATCAGGAACTGCTTGCCGACGGCTCGATCAAGCCTGAACCAGCAATCGATGAAAAACTGCTTCCCGAGCTTCCTCCGAGCGTTCAGGAGGTCATGCGTCAGGGCGAGGTCATTGTCGAACCGCTCATCCGCACCACCATTTCCGACGACCGGGGCGAAGAACCCCGCTATGTCGGCTATGCGGCTTCGGAACTGTGCGAAAAAGGGTATGGCATCGAAGATGTCATCGGTCTGCTCTGGAACAAGAAGCTGCCGTCGCGGGAAGAGTCCGAAATCATCAAACGGATCATCATGATCTCTGCAGATCATGGCCCTGCGGTCTCCGGCGCTTTCGGCGGCATCATCGCCGCTTGTGCCGGCATCGACATGCCCCAGGCCGTCTCCGCAGGCATGACCATGATCGGACCGAGGTTCGGCGGAGCAGTCACCAACGCCGGCAAGTATTTCAAGATGGGTATCAAGGAGTTCCCGAACGATATCCCCGGATTCCTTGCCTGGATGAAGCAGCATGTGGGACCGGTCCCCGGTATCGGACACCGGGTCAAGAGCCTGAAAAATCCCGACAAACGGGTCAAATACCTGGTCGACTATGTCAAGAACCAGACCTCGCTGCATACCCCTTGCCTCAATTATGCGCTCGAGGTGGAAAAGGTGACCACGGCCAAGAAGGACAACCTTATCCTGAACGTCGATGGCACGATAGGCTGTATCCTGGTCGATCTGAATTTCCCCGAACAATCGCTGAACGGATTCTTCGTGCTTGCACGGACAATCGGCATGATCGGACACTGGATAGATCAGAACAACCAGAACGCACGACTGATAAGACTGTACGACTACCTGATCAATTATGCCGTCAAACCGGAACGTCCGGTACCCGACAAGAAATAACCGGGGAGAGGACTTCCGCTTTGCGGAATGAGCATCATGTACACGAAGAGCAGGCATCAGACCTGCTCTTCTGCATCTTCCCCGCTCTTGTTGTATAATATAAATTATGTAAAGTCATAGAAACATCAGACTCATATCATGAAGCCAGTTCGCTTGTTCTTGCGGCCATGATGAAATCGTTCACATGCAATCCGTTCACGGAGTGCGTCCACCAGACAACGGTCACCTTTCCCCATTCCGTACGAGTCTCGGGTGATGTCCCCCGGCTTCGGCAAGGTCGCCGACCCTGAGGGCGAATGCCTGCGCCTTCCTGAAATCCGGAAAGGTGAAAGTTCGCCGAAGCCGGTTGGCCCCCTCTTCCGTAATGATCTCCCATCCCGGAATCTCTTTCAACAACGCATTGATCTGGACCTCGGACAGTGGAACAGCCCCGACAGCGCAGGGCTCACAGGGTGTGTCTTTCAATCTTGCCATGCCTGTTCCCCGTAAAGTTAATGGTTTCAAGGAGATTCAGATACACTCTTTATCCTGTCGTCCCGTTCCGAATGTGATGGTTCAGGTCGAAGGGAATGTGCAGCCACTTGTTCCTGAAGTATGCATCTCCAGGCCTGAGTCCGGTCAGGCTGGTCGGGAGTGTGATAATCTTTCGCTGGTTTTCGATATGCACATAGAGTTCATCACCGGTCACCCAGACATCGATATCGACAGGATTGACAAACATGAGTTTCAACTGAACCTCATAAACATCGCCGGTGCGGACAAATCTGACCGGCGGCTCCTCGTACATCATGTCGGACGGATCGCTGTCGCCATACATGTCCCCTGCAAAAAGTTCGAGCGCCTTCAAACCCACGATCTCCTGGTCGTACATCCTGAGTTGCTTAACCGGAAGAGGCGAAAAGCCATCAATGATCTCGCCAAGATATTTCTGCTGGATCGTTTTCCATTTCTCCAGGTATCCGCTGTTCTCTTTTATGTCAAGCAGCCGGTTGACCACCACCATATCTACCTTGAACCCGTAAAGATTCAGGTATGTGAGTGCCCGCATGGTCTCTTTGATGGACATCTTTTCCGCGTTCATCACCAGGTGGACCGACGACTTGAGGTTGTCGGTGAGGATCTCGCGGATATCCCCAAGTTCGTCAAAAACCTGATCCACGGAATCGATAGCCTCTTCGGAGGGAATGTAATGAGCGATCTTGTCGGACATCTTGGCGAGCGGTTTGCTGAGCGGACGGACGATGTACTTCGTGACATTCTTCACGGCTTTCATGCCCCATGAAAGGGTATCGGGAAGAGAGAGCAGACGCAGGGTCTCCCCTGTCGGAGCGGTATCGAGGACAAGAACGTCATACAGACCCGATGCGTTGTAACGCTTGATCCTCAGGAGTGAAAAAAGTTCTTCCATGCCAGGCAGGATGGTCATCTCATCGGCCACGACGCCTGAAACGCCCTGGGCCTTGAATATGCCGGTATAGAATTTCTGCACTGCATGCCAGTTCTGCTTCAGGTCGACATAGGGGTTGACCTCGATGGCATGCAGGTTTTCCCTGATCTTTGTCGGTTCGGAGCCGAGATGCAGGTTGAATGAATCCGACAGGCTGTGTGCAGGATCTGTTGACAGCACAAGGGTTCTGTAGCCGAGCCGGGACAACCGTACGGCCGTTGCTGCGGAAACGCTCGTCTTGCCGACGCCCCCTTTACCGGTAAAGGTTAGAATACGCATGAATCCAAGTTTGGATTGTTTGATGAAAGCGCCAAAAACTCAGATCCACCAACGGACAAACCCGATAGCCTCTTCAGAGGTCTGAATATTGAAGCAAACGCTATCGACTGTGACGTTGAACAGCGTACCTTTCGAAAGCAATCGACCGGCATCATTAAGATAGGTTATTTCTTTCTGAAAGATGTGACTTTACATGCTGTCCCCGAAACGTGAGCGATCAGCCGACTCCCCTTTCAGGAATAAAAACTCTCCCTGCTGATTACTTTACAGACTACAATCCCTTCAATTACAATACTTTACAGATGAAAAGCCATCAGTGAAAGACCTGAAGACATCATCTCATGCCGTCACCTTCCGGTACCGGTTGACGGCAAGGGCAGGCATGACGACCGCGAAAGCGCAAAGGATGACAAATGGTCCGCCTATCTCCGTGATTCCGGCACCTTTGAGCATGACTCTCCTCATGATGTCGACGAAGTGCCGGACGGGATTGACCATCGTCAGGGCCTGGGCCCAGTGCGGCATGCTTTCGATTGATGTGAACAGGCCGCTCATGAGGGTGAAGATAACCATGAAAAACCAGGCGACGAACATCGCCTGCTGCTGCGTTTCAGTTACGGTCGAGATGAGAAGGCCCATGCCGAGCACCACGATCAGGTAGATGCCGGCCACAAGATAGACCAGGAAGTAGCTTCCCAGCATGGGAACATGGAATGCAATGCGGGCAATGAGAAGGCCCATGGTCAGCTCCCCAAGGCCTATGAACCAGAACGGCAGAAGTTTCCCGGTAATGAACTGCCAGCGCTTGAGCGGTGTGACGTTGATCTGGTCGATCGTCCCGATTTCTTTTTCACGGACGACGTTCATGCCGGAAAGGAACAGGCCGATCAGAGTCACGAGAATCACCAGGATGCCCGGCACCATATAGTCGATGTACTCGAGTTCCGGGTTGTACCAGCTCGTCGGGCGGATATCGATTTCAGGCGATAGCCCTTCACGCGTCTTTGAGGGATGCATTTCCCTCAGGCTCCGGTTGAAATCCGAAACAATTCCGGAGGCATATTCCCTGATCACTCCCGCCTTGAAACCGTCTTCGGCGTTGATCACAAGCTGTATCCTGGCTTTTCCCGAAGAGATGAGGTGCTTCTCGAAATCCCGGGGTATGACCAGCACAAGGTCGGCACGCCCTGAAACCAGTTCATTCATTGCCGCCCGTTCCGAAAAGGACTCCCCTGTCATCCGGAAATACCCTGAACCGGAAAAGCTTCTGAAAAGCATGGAAGACAGGCTCGAACGGTCGAAATCCTGCAGATGGACCGAAACGTTCTTCACATCGAAGGTCGCCGCGTTGGAAAGAATGACCAGCTGGATGAAAGGCATGATGAAGATGATCGGAAGCATCCCTCTGTTGCGGAAGATCTGCAGGAACTCTTTCCTCAGAAGGCTCCGGATGATGCCTGCCTTCGCCCTGTAATCCCTTCGGTTTTTCATTGCAGACGTTCACTGAACTTCTTCACGCTTGACACAATCAGGAGCGTCGCCATTGCTGAAAGCAGCAGGGTTTCCTTCCAGAGGGTGCCGATCCCGGCACCCTTGAGCATGATGCCGCGCACGATGATCAGGTACCATTTTGCAGGAATAAGGTTACTGATCGCCTGAAGAGGCAAGGGCATGCTTGTCACAGGAAAAATAAATCCTGACAGAAAAATGGTTGGAAGCAGAAGCCCGGCGAGCGAGATCATCATGGCAACCTGCTGCGATGAGGTCATGGTGGAGATGAAGATGCCGAGCGAAAGGGCCGTGATGATGAAAAGCAGCGATTCCAGAAACAGCAGGACGATACTGCCCCTGCAGGGGACACCGAAAACGACCGATGCGAGCCCGACCACGGTCACCACGTTGATAAACGACAGCATGAGATAAGGCACCACCTTGCCAACAATGATCTGCACCGGCCGGAGCGTGGAGACGAGCAGCAACTCCATGGTACCGCTCTCCTTCTCCCTTGTGATGCTGATGGATGTCATCAGGGCAGAAACCAGCATGAGGATCAGGGCCATGAGGCCCGGCACGAAAAGATAGACGCTCTTCAGGCCGGGATTGAACATCATCAGGTGAACAGCTTCAACTCCCGGCCTCGACTGTCCGTTTCGCGTCCTTTCAATCAGATAATCCCTGATGACCGATTCGGTGTAGCCGGTCACGATTCTCGAAACGTTCGGGTCGGATCCGTCGGTTATGAGCCGGATAACTGCCTTCCCTTCCCCGTCAAGTCTTCCGGAGAATCCCGGTTCAAAGAAGAGCGCCTCGCTCATTCTCCCTGATCTGAACGCTCTTCCGATATCATCTTGCGTCCTGATCCCGGAAACGACATGAAAAGTGCCGGAAGAAGCCAGTTTGTCGGTTATCTCCCGGGTAACCACATCGTTCGACTGGTCGAGAATTCCTGCCTTCACTTCACTGATCTCGTTGCGAATGGCGAAACCGAAAAGAAGAAGCTGGATGACGGGCATGCCGAACAGGATCGTCACAGTCCTCGTGTCGCGGAAAATGTGGTAGAATTCCTTGCGGACAAAACCCAGAAAACGGTTCATTGCCTGTTCCCTCCCCCAGACCTCGCCAGCAGGATGAAAAGATCATTCATGCTGGAAACGCCGTAACCGGATTTCAGCGCCGATGGTGTGTCAAGAGCGGCGATTCTGCCGTCGACCATAATGGAAACACGATCACAGTATTCCGCCTCATCCATGTAATGAGTGGTAACGAAAACGGTGACGCCTTCAGATGCCGCCTCGTAGATCATGTCCCAGAAACGGCGTCTTGTAACCGGATCCACCCCGCCGGTCGGCTCGTCGAGAAAGATGATCTTGGGATCATGCAGCAGTGCGACCGAAAAGGCGAGCTTCTGTTTCCAGCCGAGAGGAAGGGCTGCAAGTCGCGTGTCCGCTTCTGATTTCAGGTCGAGGCGGTCAAGCAGGTTTTCGCATTTCTTGCGGACGGTTGTTCCGTCAAGACCGTAAATCCCCCCGAAAAACAGGATATTCTCTTTGGGCGTCAGGTCTTCGTACAGGGAAAACCGCTGGCTCATGTAGCCGATATTCCTCTTGATTCCTTCCGAGCCGGAATAGACGTCGAAACCGGCTACCGTGGCTGCACCCGATGTGGGTGAAAGCAGGCCTGTCAGCATCCTGATCGCCGTTGTTTTTCCCGCCCCGTTTGCTCCGAGAAACCCGAATATCTCTCCCTCTTCCACCCGGAAGGAGATGCTGTCAACAGCGGTAAAACTTCCGAACCTCCTGGTGAGATTCTGTGTCCGGATGACTGCCTCAGCCATGACCGGCGGTATGGTTCTCCTGCATGAGCGCCATGAACGTATCCTCGATTGAAGGTTCGACAGGTCTTACCCTGATTCCTGCAAGCCCTCTTGAAGCAAGATATTCGGCAAGTTCAGACGGCTCGGCATGCCGCCTCCTGTCGGTATAGTGCACGGCGTCGCCGAACGCATAGACCGAAAAGGAGTGTTCGAAGGCTCTCAGCTCGACGATCAGGCGGTATCTGTCGGAAGCCGTGACGGCGAAAAGCTTTTTTGTGAAAAGACGGGTGATCCCGGAAGGAGTGTCGAGTGCAAGAAGTGCCCCCTCCTGGATGAAGGCGATACGGTCGCAACGGGTCGCCTCGTCCATGTACGGGGTTGAAACAAGAATGGTGATCCCCTGTTCCTTCATTCGCAGGAGCATCTGCCAGAACTCCTGGCGGGATACGGCATCGACCCCGGTGGTCGGTTCGTCAAGCAGCAGCAGTTCCGGACGGTGCACCAGCGCGCAAGAAAGCGCAAGCTTCTGCTTCATCCCGCCCGAAAGCTTGCCGGCCTTCCTCCCCCGGAAGGGTTCGAGCTGCCGGTAGATATCCCTGACAAGATCGTAATTCTGTTCGACGGTCGTGCCGAAGACTGTCGCGAAAAAACGGAGGTTCTCCTCAACGCTCAGGTCCTGATACAGCGAAAACCTGCCCGGCATGTAACCTATTCTGCGGCGTATCTGCCGATAGGAACTTTTCACATCCAGCCCGAGCACCTCGGCCTGGCCTTCATCGGGAAGCAGCAGGGTCGCAAGGATCCTGAAAAGCGTCGTCTTCCCCGCACCGTCCGCACCGATAAGTCCGAACAGTTCTCCATGGTTCACTGCAAACCTGACGTTGCGCAGCGCGGGAACGGAACCGTAGTTTTTCGATATGCCTTCCATGAGGACAGCAGGACCCATGCTCAATCCCCTCTCTTCCTTAACCGCATCTCTCCCGGCATGCCGATTTTCAAGAGACCGTTCGGGTTTCTTACCTGCACCTTGACCGCATAGACCATGCTGACACGATCCTCCCTGGTCTGGATGATTTTGGGAGTGAACTCCGCCTTCGAGGAAATCCAGGCAATCCTTCCCTTCAGGCTTCTGTCCGCAGGTTTTTCTGAGTCAACAAGAACTTCCACATGCTGGCCGATTCTCACACGGGAAAGCTGGGTCTCTGAAAGGTATACCCTCAGAAACATCGAATCAAGATCAGCGATCTTGTAGAGAGGCATTCCGAAAGAGACCACCTCGCCTGACTCGACATAGGTGGTCAGCACCGTTCCGGAGACTGGATTGAGAACCCTGCATTTGCTGATCATGTCATCGAGCTGGGCAATGCGGGCGTCCATGGCCCGAAGTCTGTCCCTGATCTCGGGATGACGGGTGGAAAGCGAAGCCACCTGGCGGTCTATCACACGCACCTGGTTCTCGAACTCCTCGAGCTGTTTTGGGGGAACCGCTCCTTCCCGAACCAGATTCTGGTACCGCCGGACATCGCGCATCACGTTTCTGCGCTGTTGCCTGTATACTTCGGTCTCTGCAGAAAGGCCGGGCAGTCCTGCCATGAGTGCGGCTCTTTCACCCTCGAGCTGCCTGCGGGACAGCGCCTGCTGGGTGGTATCGATCTGGGCGGCAACGACACCCTTCGGGAGCATCACGCCTTCCAGGACATCGAAATGCAGCAGCCTTCCCGCCGTTTCAGCGGAAACGGTCACCTCGGTAGATTCGAAATTGCCGTATCCGTCCGACACGTTGCCGTTTCCACATCCTGCAAGGAACAGAAGAGCTGCACACGTGAAGAACATGACCGGCTTGTACCTTTTTTTCCGCATAACTGGCAATTCACCCTGTAACAGACATTTCCAACGGAACCGTTTACTCAGGCTTTACCGCCTTTGTTCTCGATCATGCCGATCATCCAGACCGGTATGAGCCTCCTCCTCTCCTCGAGAATCTGCTGGTAGCAGTCATCCCCGATACCCGTCATTGCCTGCATGGCGTTCCTTGCCGCGAACGGGAAAGCGCAGAGCGAAAAGAGGTTGAGCATGAACTGCTCGACCGATATCTCCCGGAAACAGCCGGCGGCGATGCCTTCCTGCAGCTGCTGCTGCAGGCGGTCGAGCTTCACGAAACGACCGCCGGCCATGACAGTGCGGAAATGGGCGGGATTACGGTGCATTTCATGAATGATGAAGCCCGGCAGGAACGGGTGTTCCATGACGGTCATGAAATACTGCCGGACGAAATCCGCGATTTTTTCGGTTAGCGGTTTCTGCGTGTTAAGCATCGAAAAGACCGGCGGCACGAGCCTCGATACGGCAGCACTGAAGACGGCGTCGAACAGCCTGTCCTTGCTCCTGAAATAATAATGAAGCAGCGCCTTGTTGATGCCTGCCTCATCCGCGATCTCCTGCATTCTCGCACCGTCGAAGCCGCTGCGGTGAAAGACTTTCTCTGCGCACTGCAGGATCAGTTCCTCGGTCGCCCGCTCCTCTTTCATGAGAACATCCGGATGTTCTGATGTTATCCGTCTGGTTTAACCATGAAGTTAACAAATCACAAAAGACAAACCAAGCAGAAAACCCTCCTCCTTAGGCAACCTGCCGGCATAACCCGAGAAACGCTTCAGCTGCTCGACGTGCGCATCAGGCGGAACCGTGATGATCCACCCGAAAGGACGGCCGGGCGCAACGATAATCAGGAGAACCCGGGTGATCATGCCTGCAGGCGCTCTTATTCCCGAAAGAAAGCATAGGTCAGGAATATGCAGGATTAGCTATATTGTCGGAGCTTTACGAACAGCTCTCTTGCAGTAATTCCTTATGGAACAGGCTCCCGGAAAAAAACCTGCGTGGCTGAAAATCAGGATTGCCGCCGGGGCGACGTTCGCCTCGACCAGGCAGCTCATGAACCGGCGACACCTGCATACCGTCTGCCGATCGGCCATGTGCCCGAACCTGCACGAATGCTGGTCACAAGGTACGGCGACCTTCCTGCTGCTCGGTGATGTCTGTACGCGTTCCTGCAGCTTCTGCGCCGTGTCCACGGCAACGGATCCTCTGCCACCGGATCCGGATGAACCGCAAAACATTGCCGAAGCGGTCAGGTCGATGCTTCTGAAGCATGCCGTGCTGACAAGCGTGAACCGGGACGACCTGCCGGACGGCGGAGCCCGTCAATGGGTGAACACCATCCGGACCGTGCGATCCCTGAACCGCAATGTAAGCATCGAATGCCTCATCCCTGATTTCCGTGGCAGCGAAACCGCTCTCGACCTTCTCCTGTCTGCATCGCCGGATATCCTCAACCATAACGTCGAGACCGTGCCGGCTCTTTACGGAACAGTCCGTCCTCAGGCCGATTACAGTACCTCGCTCCGGATTCTCCTGAAGGCGAAACGTGATTTCGGACTTGCCACGAAGTCAGGACTGATGGTGGGCATGGGAGAGACATCGGAAGAGATCGCCTCAACCCTGTACGATCTGGCCTGCCACGGGTGCGACATGGTGACGATCGGCCAGTACCTGCAGCCGACGGCAGGTCACCTGCCCGTGCACCGGTACGTCCCTCCCGAAGAGTTCGAACAGTACAGAATTCTGGCTGAAACCGCCGGTATTCCGCGTGTCCAGGCCGGCCCGTTCGTCCGGAGTTCCTATCATGCTGAAGCATTCTCCGTCGAGAAGCACGATTTTTCCTAACCCATAAACCGAGCCGGCTCCATGGAAATTACGGTCCCGATGATGATTTATGCCTACTGGATCATCGCTTTCCTCATAGGCTTCCTGTTTTTCAGGCGCGATATCCTGACCTTCAACCGCGAATTCGATTCCCGCAGAAAGACCCTGCTTGCCCTGTCGCTGCTTATTCTCGCCGTAAACGCATGGGTGTATTCACACTCCACGACCGATGGCGGACGGCCTCTCGACCCCTGGACGGTGCTGGTCTTCAGCATCGGCAACGGCATTGCCGAAACCTTCATGTTCTATGCGGTTTTCCGCATCGGTGCCGATCTGGCGGCACGGATGACGAAGAACCCCCTGGCCCTGTTCATGACCGGATTTGTCTTTTTCATGCTTTACAGCGGCCTGATCCATGGGCTGTTCTGGATAAACATCCTCCCCGAGCATGTCGTGCAGACAAGCCCGTACAAGCCCTTTTTCATGCCGGTCCAGCTGCTGATCGCCTCCAGCTGGGCGCTGAGCTTCTTCTGGTACCGTGATGTGCCCGGCGTCATCGTATTGCATGCGCTGGTCGATCTGACCATGGCATGGAATGTCAGATTCTCCCTGTTTCAATGATCGGAAACCACTGACAGAGAGTACCATGCAGCTGTTCGAAGGCACCGTTCTGGTGGCCGGTGCAACCGGCAGAACCGGGCAATGGGTGGTCAGATGCCTGCAGAACCACCGCATCGACATGAATCTGTTTGTCCGTTCGCAGGAAAAGGCCACCGGGATATTCGGACCGGAAATCACCGGCAGACTGACCATCGGCAGCCTCGAGCACCCTGAAGAGATCGATGCCGCCCTGAAACGCTGCGGCGCAGTCATCTCTGCGCTGGGCAGCCATATCGGCGACCCGAAAGAAGCCCCTCCTTCTGCAGTCGACCGGGATGGAGTCATCAGACTCGCGTCACAGGCAAGAAGGATGGGCATCAGGACCTTCATTCTCGTCAGCTCCCTGGCAGTGACAAGAGAGGATCATCCCCTCAACAGGTACGGCCGGGTGCTGTCCATGAAGCTTGAAAGTGAAAACGCCGTCAGGAAACTCTTCGGCGAACCCGGATGTTCCTACACCATTCTTCGTCCGGGCGGCCTGCTTGACGGCCCCCCTCTGCTTCACGCCCTGCTTTTCGATACCGGAGACACGCTCTCGGGGGTCATCGACCGGAGCGATGTTGCCGAAACCTGCGTGCTGTCGCTGTGGCATCCGGCGGCCCGCAACATGACCTTCGAACTGGTAAGGAGCGGCGAGGCCCGACAGAACTCCCTTGCCCCATATTTCGACAGGCTGGCAGCTCATCTCCCTGACCGCACTCCCTGACCGCCAGTCAGCCCCCCCTCCCCTTCCTTGTGCATGGTTTTCGCCATCCGGAATGACCTGACTATCCTTCGTTTTCTGAAATCCTCCCGCACTGGCGGCTATCTTCGACGCACCCCTTCCTGCCTCTGCAGCTGAAGTGCCCGAACGAATATCAGCTGAGATTCCGGCTCACTCGGGACAGAGAAAAGGCATGCACCTGCAGCATGGACGCCGCAAGAAAATCGCCGCTCCCTTCGAATCTCCCGACCGCCTATCGAACAACAGTGAATCGTACGACAGGAAAGTTCTGTTCCGTCATCGATCATGCCGGATCGTTTTCCCGGGACCTGACGTTCACTATCGGCAGAAAAGCATTTCGCCACCGTTCGAACGCTCATCGAGGAAAAAGAAAAGAGAAGAATGGATATAATAATAAAATAAACAGAACAGCCGCAACCAATTCAATAAACTCAATTCAAATATACTGACAACAATATCATGAATATGCAAACCGGCATTTTCCAGATATAAAATCCTAACAACACCTTATTCTTATCAAATAAAAAAACCAAAAAAGCGAATAAAACAATGCTCGAAATTTTATTATTTTATTATATTTATCTTATTTCATTATAAGTTTTTAAGATAGATGATAAAATAAAAATAATTAAATCAGAAAGCATGAATAGACACAAAAGAAACATGACAATAAAACGCATAAAATATTCAAGTATTATCGATACAGAAAAGCCATTTGATTTGATCAATACACTCTTTAGCGGACAAAGTTTCAGATGGATATTTAATCCGTTAAATAACGGATTTCATGCAGGAATAATCGGTAACGAGATTCTGTTCCTCAAACAGCTTTCACCTGACCGGATCGAGCTGCGATCAACAGCTGAAGAGATCTCCGACCTGCACATGGATGCGTTCCTACGGAACTACTTCAGCCTGGACATCGCGACCGATACTCTTTTTCCGGAACCTTTCAGAGATAACTATCCGGCCGTTTCCGCCCTGCTCGATCCCTATCTATCGATCAGAATCCTGAGGCAGAACCCGTTTGAAATACTGGTATCGTTCATGTGCGCCCAGGCAATAGGCATGCCGCTCATCCGAAGGCAGGTATCCATGCTCTCCGAACGGTACGGAAGGCCGGTGGAAACGGAAACTGACCATCTCCCTTTCCGTGCATGCACTTTTCCCGAGCCGTCCGTGCTTGCCGGAGCCTGTCCTGATGAGCTTGCGCGCTGCACCAACAACAACCGCATGCGCGCATCGAACATCATTGCAGCGGCAAAAGCCGTCGCTTCCGGACGGCTCGAACTCGACATGCTGAAGACGGGCGACTGCACGCATGAAACCCTGCAGAGCACACTCTGCGTCAACCCGGGAATCGGCCTGAAAATAGCCGACTGCGTAGCGCTTTTCGGGCTCGGCAGGTTCGGTTCGTTTCCCATCGACACCCATGTGAGGCAGTATCTCTCGGCATGGTTTCAGATCAGGGATGCCGGCCGCGCGCTTACCCCGGCAAACTACCGCAGGCTGCAGCTGCGTGCTCAGCTTCTGCTTGGCCGGGAACTGTCGGGTTTTGCAGGACATATCCTGTTCCATTGCTGGAGAAGGGAGATCAGAAGGATCGATACCTTTTGAAACCGGACGAAGCCATCCGCGACATGAACACCATGAAAAAAACGCACTGCCTGCAGCTTTCTTCCCGACCGGCCGACAGCTCATAATCGTCGGCAGGAACATCCGATAGAGGCCTGCAGCTTTTTTTCAGGCATTTTTTTTTTCTCAGGCGGCAATTCAATACCTTACGGTTCACAGGCAATCCGTTCAACAGCTGTCCTGCCCGATATCAACATTGAGAGAAACTGTTCATGCTGAAAATTTTTGAAAAGATTTTTGGATCCAAGCACGAAAAAGATATCAAGAAAATCCAGCCTCTCGTCGATAGCATCAATGCTCTGTCGTCATCTCTCCAGCCCCTTTCAGACGAGGATTTCAGAAGAAAAGGCATAGAACTCAAGACGAGGGTCAGAAACAGGCTCCAGCCGTTCGAACAGCGGCGTCAGGAAATCCTCACCGGGCTTGACCGGCCCGATATCGGCACAGACGAGGCTGAACAGCTGAACGGCAGGCTCGAGCAGCTTCTCGATGAATATGAAACTGCCACAGCAGCTGTTCTCGACGAGGTACTGCCTGAAGCGTTCGCCCTTGTCAAGGAAACCTGCCGGAGGCTGAAAGGCCACCGTTACATGGTGGTTGGACATGAAATGATCTGGGACATGGTGCCTTACGATGTCCAGCTGATCGGCGGAATCGTACTTCACCAGGGAAAAATTGCCGAGATGGCAACCGGCGAGGGAAAAACCCTCGTCTCGACGCTTCCCGTCTTCCTGAACGCTCTGACCGGCCGGGGAGTCCATGTCGTAACCGTCAACGACTACCTTGCCCAGCGTGACAAGGAATGGATGAACCCCGTCTTTGCATACCATGGATTCAGCGTCGGTGTGATCCTGACCGGTCTCAGGCCCGAGGAACGAAGGTCCCAGTACCAGTGTGACATCACCTACGGCACCAACAACGAGCTCGGATTCGACTACCTGCGCGACAACATGGCGGGAACTCCCGAAGAAATGGTCCAGCGGGATTTTTACTACGGCATCGTCGACGAGGTGGACAGTGTGCTTGTCGATGAAGCAAGAACTCCTCTCATCATATCAGGTCCTGTACCCCATGCAGACAACAGCAAGTACCAGGAAATCAAGCCCTGGGTGGAACAGCTTGTCAGGTCGCAGCAGAATCTGGTCGCCTCATTCCTGAACGAAGCAGAGAAGCTGATCAAAAAAGACCCTAACGATTTCGATGCGGGCCTCAAGCTGCTTCGCGCCAAGCGTGGCCAGCCGAAAAACAGCCGGTTCTTGAAGACGATCTCCCACCAGGGAGTCGCCAAGCTGATACAGAGCGTCGAAAACGAGTACCTGAAGGACAATGCCCGCCGGATGCACGAGGTAGACGATGAGCTTTATTTTTCCATCGAGGAAAAAGCCAATACCATCGACCTCACAGACAAAGGCCGGGAATTCCTGAGCCGCCTGAGCCACCAGGATCGCGATCTTTTCCTGCTTCCCGATGTCGGCACCGAAGTCGCCGCCATCGAAGCTGACGGATCGCTGTCGACCGCCGAAAAAATTCACAGAAAAGACGATGTTTACCGGTTGTTCGCCGACCGTTCCGAACGGCTGCACAACATCAGCCAGCTGCTCAAGGCCTACTCCCTTTTCTCCAAGGACGACGAGTATGTCGTTCAGAACGGTCAGGTCCTGATCGTCGATGAATTCACCGGCAGGATCCTGCCCGGAAGGCGCTACAGCGACGGATTGCACCAGGCCATCGAAGCCAAGGAAAACGTCAAGATCGAGGGTGAAACCCAGACCATGGCGACCATAACCATCCAGAACTTTTTCCGTCTCTACAAGAAACTGGCCGGCATGACCGGCACGGCAGAGACCGAGGCTTCGGAATTCTACGAGATCTACAAGCTCGACGTGGTGGTCATACCGACAAACAGACCCGTGGTGCGCAGGGATCTTGACGATCTTGTCTTCAAGACCCGGAGGGAAAAATACAATGCCATCATCGGCAAGGTTGTGGAACTTCAGGAAAAAGGCCAGCCTGTGCTTGTCGGCACCACCAGCGTTGAAGTCTCTGAAACCCTATCGAGAATGCTGAGGGCAAAACGCATCGAACACAACGTCCTGAATGCCAAACAGCACGAACGTGAGGCCGAGATCGTCTCCCTGGCCGGTCAGAAACGGTCGGTCACCATCGCCACCAACATGGCCGGACGAGGCACGGACATCAAGCTCGGAGAGGGTGTGCGCGACCTCGGAGGGCTTTTTATCCTCGGATCCGAACGCCATGAATCCCGCAGAATCGACCGTCAGCTGAGAGGCCGTTCAGGACGCCAGGGCGACCCCGGTGAATCGGTCTTTTTCGTCTCCCTCGAGGATGAACTGATGCGTCTGTTCGGATCGGAGCGAGTCATTTCCGTCATGGACAAGCTCGGGCACGAAGAGGGTGACGTGATCGAGCACTCAATGATTACAAAGTCCATCGAACGGGCGCAGAAAAAGGTCGAAGAGCAGAATTTCGCCATCCGCAAACGTCTTCTGGAATATGATGACGTGATGAACCAGCAGCGCGAGGTGATCTATTCCCGCAGACGGAGCGCCCTGCTGAAGGATCGTCTGACCGGAGACGTTCTCGATCTCCTGCACGATTACTGCACGACCGTCGTCAGAAAATACCATGCGGAAAACGATGTCGCCGGACTTGAGGAGCAGGTGCTGAGAGAACTGTCGGTCGAATTCAGGGTAGACAGGCGGGAAATGGAAAAGGAGCCTGTCGAGACGACTGCAGACAGACTCTACGCAGCAGCGAGGGATTTCTACCGGAGAAAGAACGAGGTTGTACCGGAATCCGTCATGGGACAGATCGAGAAATACGCGGTCCTGAGTGTCATCGACCAGAAATGGCGTGAACATCTCCGGGAGATCGACACCCTTCGGGAGGGCATCAATCTCCGGGCCTACGGTCAGAAGGATCCGCTGCTCGAATACAAGCAGGAGGCCTACAACCTCTTTGTCACCCTGCTCCGCGAAATCGAGCTCGAAACCCTCTCGCTCGCTTTCAAGCTCTTTCCGGTCTCACCCGAAGAGTCGAGGGAAATCGAGGCGCGCCAGAGAAGGGTCGCCGTCCGGCAGGACAGGCTTGTGGCCGAACATGCCGAAGCCGGCAGCTCGTTTGATCAGCCTCCTGCTGAAGGAAGGAATGAACCTTCCGACCGGGAACACTCAGGAGCCGGTTTCGAAGAACCGCCTCACCAGCCGGTCAGGGCTGAAAAAAAACCGGGCAGAAACGACCTCTGCCCCTGCGGAAGCGGTAAAAAGTACAAAAACTGTCACGGGCAGCAGGCCTGAGCCCGAATAACTTTTCCTATCCTGCGATGATGCACACTGAACCGGAAGTTGACCTGAAACTCGCTGAAGAACACGGTCTGAACTCCGAAGAGTACGGGAAGATTCTTTCCGTTCTCGGCCGAACCCCTTCCTTTACCGAACTCGGTATTTTTTCGGTCATGTGGTCTGAACACTGCAGCTACAAGAATTCAATCGCCGTCCTGAAAACCCTGCCTCGCGAAGGAAAAATGCTGCTGACGCAGGCGGGCGAGGAAAATGCCGGCCTGGTCGATATCGGGGACAATCTGGCCGTAGCCTTCAAGATCGAGTCACACAACCATCCTTCGGCTGTCGAACCCTACCAGGGAGCTGCCACGGGAGTCGGAGGCATACATCGGGACATCTTCACCATGGGAGCACGACCTGTTGCGGCATTGAACTCACTCCGGTTCGGGTCGCCCAAAGACCCGAAAGTACGGTATCTTGTCGACGGAGTCGTGCGTGGAATCGGCGACTACGGCAACTCCTTCGGAGTCCCCACGGTCGGCGGAGAGATCTATTTCGAGGACTGCTATACCGGCAACCCCCTCGTCAATGCCATGTCCGTCGGTCTGGTCGAACATCACAAGACCGTAAGCGCGACAGCCAGGGGAAAGGGCAATCCCGTGCTCATCGTCGGGTCCTCGACCGGCAGGGACGGCATTCACGGTGCAACATTCGCCTCGGAGGATATTACCGAAGCTTCCGAAGACAAACGGCCGAGCGTCCAGGTGGGCGATCCTTTCGCAGAAAAGCTCCTGCTCGAGGCTACCCTTGAAGCCATTGCATCGGGTCATGTCGTCGGACTGCAGGATATGGGCGCCGCCGGACTGACAAGCTCGACTTCCGAGATGAGTGCAAGGGGAATCGAAAAAACAGGATCCGGGGGCATCTCTATTGATCTGGATCTGGTGCCGGTGCGTGAAAAAGGCATGACAGCCTATGAAATCATGTTGTCCGAATCTCAGGAACGGATGCTCGTTGTCGCCGAGCAGGGACATGAACAGGATATCATACGGATTTACGGGAAATGGGATGTCACGGCAGTTGTCATTGGCAACGTCACCGATGACGGCATGCTTCGGGTAAGCCACCACGGCCGGATTGTCGCCGAAATTCCGGCAACCTCACTGGTGCTCGGGGGCGGCGCCCCGGTCTACATCCGCGAGGCTGTCGAGCAGAAACCGGATACCCTCCCGCCCGAACTCGCAGACGACCGGTCGATCAATTTCAGGTCGCTCTGTCTGCAGCTGCTTTCACGGCCCAATATCGCCAGCAAGCAGTGGGTCTATCATCAGTATGATTCCATGGTGCAGACCAACACGGTCACGCCGGTCGGCCTGACTGATGCTGCGGTCATACGGATCAAGGGCACTCCCAGGGGCCTTGCCATGAAAACCGACTGCAACTCGCGCTATGTCTACCTCAACCCGAAAGCCGGAGGCATGATCGCCGTGTCCGAATGCGCACGCAATATCGCCTGTACCGGAGCGAAACCCCTTGCCGTCACCAACTGCCTGAACTTCGGCAACCCCTACAAGCCTGATGTCTATTTCCAGTTCATGTCTGCTGTCGAAGGAATGGGCGAGGCCTGCCGTATGTTCGGCACCCCTGTTACCGGAGGCAATGTCAGCTTTTACAATGAATCCTCCATGGCCGGAGGAAGAACCGTCATCTATCCGACGCCCACCATCGGCATGATCGGCCTTCTGGAGGACATCAGCAATCTTGTCGGATCGGTCTTCACCGAATCCGGGGACGCCATCGTGCTGCTCGGGGATCCCGAACTGACGCTTGATGGTTCTGAATATCTGGTGATGAGGTACGGCACTCCGGGCCTGAACGCGCCTCCTGTCGATCTCGAACATGAAAAGAACCTGCAGGAACTTCTCGTCGCTCTGGCAGCCGAACGCCTCATCCACTCTGCTCATGATATCTCGGATGGCGGACTGTTTGTCGCTCTCGCTGAAAAATCCGTCATGAACAGCAGCGCGCGGCTTGGTTTTGACGTCGATCTCGAAGATTCGGGAACCGGCATCGCCCATGTGCAGCAGCAGCTCTTTTCCGAAGCCCAGGGCCGCGTGCTGCTTTCGCTTCCGCCGGATCATGCACATCGGGTGATCGAATGCGCATGCCGTTTCGGCGTGCCGGTCAGGGTCATCGGAAAAGTGCAGCATGGCAGCGCACGTGTTTCCCTGAACGGCAGGTGTGTCACGGAATTTTCACTCGAGGAACTCATGCAGGCGTACGATCATGCTCTCGAACACGTCCTGCATCTGGAAGAACTCTAAGCGGAGACCGCCAGCATGCAGCCGATTCTGACTGCCCGGGAAATGAGTATGGCCGACAGGGCCGCCATTGAAGACCTGAGAACCGGGGAAGCGAGGCTCATGGAACTTGCGGGCAGGGAGACCGCCAAAGTGATGGCCGAACGATGCCTTGCTTACGGCGATATCGGGGAAGCCTCCTTTCTTGTGGTCTGCGGCAAGGGAAACAACGGAGGAGATGGGTTCGTCACCGCCCGGCACCTGCTCAACCTCGGAGCGATGGTCGACGTGCTTCTGCTCTATCCCGAATCGGAGCTTGTCGGCGTCAATCTCGAAGGCCTCAACATCCTGAAGGCATATCGCCGGTTCAACGAACGGCTGAGGCTGTTCAGAAGTCACAACGAGGCCCTTCCCTTCGTCGCGGAACGCTCCTACACCGCTGTCGTCGACGCCATACTCGGCACCGGCCTGAAACTTGAACATCGCACGCAGTCTCTCGGAAGCCCGCTCAGGGAAGCCATCGAACTGGTCAACAGCATCAGCGAACGCACTCCTGCCGTCACCGTAGCGATCGACATGCCCTCGGGTCTCGATGCAACCAGCGGTTACTGCTCCGAACCGGCAGTCCGGGCCGATCTTACGGTTTCAATGGCTTTCCATAAAACCGGCTTTTTCCTGAATGACGGTCCCCGGTTGTCCGGCACGGTCCTTGTGGCGGAAATATCCATTCCCGGATTCCTTGTCGAACCGTGCCAGTGCATGCTTGTGGACGAGCGGTACGTTTCCGGCCGTTATCTGCTTCGTGATCCATCAAGCGCAAAGCACACCAACGGAAAGGTTCTCGTTATCGCCGGATCGGCAAAGGGAACATCTTCGATGCTCGGCGCGGCAATGCTTGCCGCCAGGGCAGCGGTAAAAACCGGGGCCGGCTACGTCTGCGCCTCGCTGCCGCGGGAGAGCTTTGCGGCCATGCATGCCTTTGCGCCCGAAATCATCCTCGTCCACCGGGATTTCGACGGGATCATTGAAAAAGCCGCCTGGGCAGATGCCATCGTCATCGGATGCGGGCTTGGCCGTGATGCCGAAACGGCAGATCTTGTCGAAAACCTGCTGTTCAGTGAAGCGGTTTCCCGCAAGAAGCTCGTACTCGACGCCGATGCGCTGCATGCTCTGGGCGAGCGGAATCTTTTCAGAAGGGGACTTGAACTCCATGATGCCGTGCTGACACCTCATGCCGGAGAATGCAGCCGGCTGAGCGGCCAGACCGTGAATGAAATCAGGGAGAAGCCACTGGAAGCGGCACGTTCTCTCGCTTCCTCCTGGAAAGTCAACATCATGCTCAAAGGCGCCCCCACCCTTGTCGCATCTCCTTCGGGAACAGTTCTGCTCAGCAACACCGGAACGGAGGCGCTGGCCACGGCAGGAACAGGCGATGTGCTTGCGGGAATGACAGGGGCTCTCGCCGCGAAAGGGATCGACACCTTCAATGCTGCCGCCGCTGCGGCCTGGATTCACGGAAGGGCCGGAGACCTTGCCGGAGAGGTATCCAGCCTTGTTTCCTCACCGGATGTTCTTGCAGCCGTTCCGCTCGCCATCAGGGAGCTGTTTGAAACACCGGCTGACTGACCCCGGACTCAGGCTCAGTCCTTCTTCAGGAATTTTCTGATGTTCCGCGCCGCCTGGCGGATCCTTTCCTCGTTCTCGATCATGGCGATGCGGACATGCTCGTCTCCGTAGGCACCGAACCCGACGCCCGGACTGACGGCCACCTTGCCTTCAATCAGAAGCTTCTTGCTGAACTCGAGACTGCCCATCTCCCTGAAAGGTTCGGGAATCCGTGCCCAGACGAACATCGAGGCGCGCGGCGGCACGATATCCCACCCGGCATTCGCAAAACTCCTGATGAGAACGTCCCTCCGACGGCAGTAGACGTCGCTGATCTGCCGCACGCAGCTCTGGTCATCGTTGAGTGCGATGGTTGAAGCCACCTGGATGGGTGTGAAGGTGCCGTAATCGAGCCAGCTTTTTATTTTTTCCAGCGCCCCCACGAGTTTGGCGTTGCCGACCATGAACCCGACCCTCCAGCCGGCCATGTTGTAGGTCTTGGAAAGCGTATAGCTTTCAACGGCAACATCCTTCGCTCCGGGAACCTGAAGAATGGAAGGCGTGCGGTAGCCGTCGAACGTGATCTCCGCATAGGCGATATCGCTGATGATGTAGAACCGTTCCTGCCTGGCGATATCGACCAGTTTCTCGTAAAATGGCAGTTCGATCGTCGCCGTCGTGGGATTGTTCGGGAAATTGACGACCAGGTATTTCGGTTTCGGTGAGGACTCCCGCATCGCCTTCTCGATATTCCCGAAAAAAGCCGCTTCGTCGAGAGTGTAGTCATCATGTATCTCAAGCTTCATGCGGTGCACGTTCCCGCCGGCAAGGATGAATGCCTGCGAATGGATGGGATAACACGGATCAGGAACCATGGCAAGATCACCAGGGTTGGTAATTGCCTGGACGAGATGGGCGTATCCCTCCTTGGAGCCCATGGTGACCACCGCCTCCCTGTCGAGATCGAGATCGACATCGTATTTCCTGCGGTACCAGTTGCCGACAGCTCCCCGAAGCTTGTAGATACCTTTCGAAACCGAATAACCGTGGGTTTTCGGCTTGTTGACGCTTTCGACCAGCTTGTCGATGATATGCTGGGGCGTCGGCCCGTCCGGGTTGCCCATCGAAAAATCGATGACATCCTCTCCTGCGCGGCGTTCGGCCATTTTCAACTCGTTTACGGCTGCAAACACATACTTGGGCAATCGTTTGATCTTATCGAACTCAATTTCGTCAAACATGATCTTGTCCGTGAATTACGTTCATCAGAAAAACATTTGCAATCATACACAAAAAACGCCGCTTCTCCATGGCTCCCGCAGCGTTTTACAGTTCCGACGTACAGGCGGGGCAGCGTCTTGCCTTCAGTGAAATGACGCTGCAGCAGAACGGACACTCCTTCGTTGCCGGAGGAGGCGCCTCCCTGCTTTCACTGCGGAGATGGTTGATGGCCCTGACGACAAGAAAGACCGCCACAGCCATGATCAGGAAACTGATCAGAGAGTTGATGAACAGCCCGAGATTGAGCGTCACCGCTCCTGCAGTCCGCGCATCCGCAAGGTTGAGATAAGGACCGGCTTTCCCGCCTTCTTTCAGGACGATGAAAAGATTGGTGAAATCGACTCCTTTCAGAACAAGTCCGAACGGAGGCATCAGCACTTCGCTGACCAGCGTGTTGACCAGAGAACCGAAGGCGCCTCCGATAATGATCCCTACTGCCATGTCGGTCACATTGCCTTTCACGGCGAATTCCTTGAACTCTTTCAGCATAAGGCATGTTTATTTTGATGTTCATGCAGAAGAAGATCAGCCTGTGCCGGCACACGGGCAAAGGAGTATGCCTGGTAGCCGGAAGTTGTTTTTTTGTGATAACTTGCGTCCTTCTTTCTGTCAAGGTGCATCCGTAAATTGGACATTACTTTTTTTTTCGTTAAAATAAAACTTTTTCGCCTTTGCCGAGCCCGCTCCTGACAAACCCGAGAACGCCAAGCAGACATCTCCGATGGATACACACAAAAAAAAGGACGCATTGAAGCTGCAACTCGAAGAGGCAACGGGCAACAACTACGCCTGCTGTTATCAATGCGGCAAGTGTACTGCAGGATGTCCGGCCGGAGCATTCATGGACAACCCCCCCGCAAGAATCATGCGGATGGTGCAGGCGGATCAGTGTGAGGATGCCATGAAAAGCGGGTCGCTATGGTACTGCATCGGCTGTATGACCTGCACGGCAAGGTGCCCTCAGAACATGGAAATAGCAGGCACGATGGACGCGCTGAGGTCTCTTGCCCTCGGCACGGGCGTCGTGTCTGAAGACAGGGCAAAAAAACTCGTCACGGCCTTTCATACCTCCTTCCTGAACACCGTCCGCAAGCACGGCCGACTTCAGGAGCTTGCACTTGTCAACAGCTACAAGCTGCGAACCAGAAGCTTTCTTCAGGATGCAGGTGCAGGAGTAAAAATGATCATGCAGGGAAAAATCAATCCCCTCCATGCCATAGCACCCAGGGACACGGTCTCCGCCAAGGACCAGATAGAAAAGATATTCGAACTCTCATCCGTTGACTCCCACTCCCCTGTCCGCCGTCGGAGGCCGGTGAAGAAAACCTTCATGCCGGAACCTCCTGCAGCCATCAAGCCGGGCTCCACGATCGGGTACTATCCCGGCTGTTCTCTGAACGGCACTGCAAAGGATTATGATATTTCCGTGAGAAAGATGTGCGAACTGCTCGGAGTCAAGCTCAGAGAAATCGAGGACTGGAACTGCTGCGGAGCAAGTTCGGCACACGCGACCAACCACAAACTTTCCGTCCTGCTGCCGGCAAGAAACCAGGACCTTGCTGACTCACAGGGTTTCGATTATGTTCTCGCGCCTTGCGCGGCGTGCCTCAATCGTCAGGTAACCGCCCGCAAAGCCCTCATGGAATCGGAGGAGCTCCGCAATGAACTGAAGAGTGTCACCGGCAGCGAGCCTTCATGCCGCTCCCGTTTCATCGGTGTGATGGAGCTTCTTGAAGGCATCGGCAACGACGTCATCCGCAGCCTGGTCACCAGACCTCTGAAAGACCTCAGGCTTGCATGCTATTACGGTTGCCTTCTGGTGCGGCCGACCGACGCCATGGGATACGATGATCCTGAAAACCCCACCAAGATGGAATCGGTAATCGAGTCACTCGGCGCAAAACCCGTGGACTGGGCATTCAAGATCGAATGCTGTGGAGCTGGCCTGACCATGGCTCAGCAGGAAATGATCGAGGACCTCACATACAAGATTGCGAAAAACGCCGTCGCCAGCACCGCAGTCGCCTTTGTGGTGGCATGTCCTCTCTGCCATACCAACCTCGACATGCGACAGCAGGGCATGCGCAAACGGTACGGCGATCTTGATCCCATGCCGGTCTACTACATTTCCGATCTTGTGGCTCTGGCCTGTGGAGCAAAACCTGACGAGGTCGCGCTCGGCAAGCACTTCGTTCCTGCCGGGGATTATGTCAGGAACATTTAAACGGTTGCCTTTGTATGGAGAAATGAATCATGTTTTTCAACTGTCTGTTGAGACACTTGCGAATAACCGCTGACGGTTCATCATACTCGCCACCTGCATGAAACCTGCAGGACCGGGCCTGAAAATCACCTCGTTCCCCGTGAAATGCGAACGTGCTGAGAAAATCAGGCAGCGGGGCCTCTCGTGATTTCCAAACGGTTATCTTTTGATTATGCCACGGAAATGTATTTTTTCCGTGGTTTGAGGGGAAGGTATGCGCCATGCTCCACGATTGAACGGAGCCAGAGCAATCGATGGCTGAAACACCATAACCAGGGTTACAAGGATGGCTAAAATAGGGGTATTCATATGTCACTGCGGGGAGAATATCGCTTCGAATGTCGATTGTCCCAGGCTGGTTGCAACCATTGCCGAGCATCCCGGAGTTGCCGTTTCGGCTGAATACAAATACTTCTGTTCGGATCCCGGACAGGAAACGGTCAAAAAAGCCGTCAGGGAGCACAATCTGACCGGAGTGGTCATAGCCGCCTGTTCTCCGAGAATGCATGAAACGACTTTCCGGAAGGCTTGTGCCGAAGCCGGCCTGAATCCCTACATGCTTGAAATAGCCAACATCAGGGAACAGTGCTCCTGGGTGCATTCCGACAAGGAACGGTCAACCGAGAAGGCAATTGAAATCACCCGGTCACTGGTGGAAAAAGTCAAACGGAACAACGAGCTTCAGCCTATCGAAGTGCCTGTTACCCGCAGGGCTCTCGTGATCGGAGCCGGCATTGCCGGCATACAGGCGGCCCTCGACATTGCCGGTGCCGGACGTGAAGTCGTGCTTGTCGAAAGAGAGCCGTCGATAGGCGGCCACATGGCACAGCTTTCCGAAACTTTTCCCACCCTTGACTGCTCCCAGTGCATTCTCACTCCCCGTATGGTTGAAACCATCCAGCACCCGAACATCAGGGTGCTGACCTATGCAGAAGTCGAGGAGGTGGATGGCTATATCGGCAATTTCTCGGTCAGAATCCGCCACAAAGCCAGGTTTGTCGACATGGACACCTGCACGGGCTGCGGGGACTGCATCCAGAAATGTCCGGTCAAGAAAGTCCCGAGCGAATTCGACTGCTCGCTCGGCAAAAGAACGGCCATCTTCACCCCTTTTCCGCAGGCAGTGCCGAATGTCCCGGTGATCGACCGTGATCGCTGCATTTACATGAAAAACGGCAAATGCGGAGCCTGTCAGAAGGCCTGTACGATAGAAGCCATCGATTTCGAGATGCAGGACCGGTTCGAAACCGTAGATGTCGGCGCAATCGTCGTGGCCACCGGTTTCCAGATCCAGGATACTTCGGTTTACGGAGAGTACGGCTACGGGACCTTTCCTGACGTCATCACTGGCCTGCAGTTCGAGCGGCTGGCCTCGGCAAGCGGGCCTACCGGAGGAAAAATCCAGCGTCCCTCGGATGGCAGGGAACCTGAAACCATCGTTTTCATCCAGTGCGCGGGGTCGAGGGATCCTGCAAAGGGAGTGCGGTACTGTTCGAAGATCTGCTGCATGTATACCGCGAAACACGCCATGCTTTACGCGCACAAGGTCCATGAGGGTTCGTCCCGGATCTTCTACATGGACATCCGGGCGGCAGGCAAGGGGTATGACGAATTCACGAGACGCGCCATCGAGGAGGACGATGCCGGCTACATCCGGGGCAGGGTAAGCAAGGTCTACCAGGAAAACGGCAAGCTCATCGTTCGCGGTGTCGATACCCTCCTGGGAAAACCGGTCGAAGTCGCAGCCGATCTTGTGGTGCTTGCCACCGCGATGCTTCCGCAGCCGGATGCGAAGGAGTTCGCCAAGATCGTCGGCATCGGATACGACGAATACGGCTTCTTCAACGAGGCGCACCTCAAGCTGCGTCCGGTTGAAACCGCAACAGCGGGCATCTATCTTGCCGGTGCATGCCAGTCGCCGAAAGACATCCCTGACTCGGTTGCGCAGGCGTCAGCCGCCGCGAGCAAGGTGCTCGGGCTCTTCAGCCGTGAACAGCTTGAAAGAGAACCTATCGTTGCAACCACCAACGAGGCAACCTGCTCCGGTTGCTGGGGATGCGTGCTTGCCTGTCCGTACAATGCCATCGAGAAAAAGGAGATCAGGGACAGGTCCGGGAACCTCATCAAGAGGGTGGCAAGCGTCAATCCCGGCCTTTGCCAGGGTTGCGGAACCTGTGTGACCTTCTGCCGTTCGAACAGCATCGATCTTGCAGGTTTTACCGAGAAACAGATTTTTGCCGAAGTCATGGGACTGTAACCGGATTATCGGCTGCCGACACGGCCATTCCCTGTATCGACAACCGTAACGAAACACGTTATCGAAGTACCAGATGAGCGAATTTGAACCGAAAATCGTGGCTTTTGTCTGCACCTACTGCACCTATGCAGGCGCAGATCTTGCCGGAACAAGCCGCCTGAAATACGCCCCCAACGTGCGCCTTGTCAGGCTTCCCTGTACCGGACGCATCAGCCCCATGTTCATCCTGAAAGCGCTGCAGAAGGGCGCTGACGGAATTCTGGTCAGCGGTTGCCATCCCGGCGACTGCCATTTCACCCACGGCAACTTCCATGCGAGAAGACGCTGGACCGTGTTTCGGGCACTTCTTGATTTTACCGGCATCCCAAAGGAACGCATCAGGTTCTCATGGATCAGTGCGGCCGAAGGAGGCAAGTTTGCCGACCTCATCAACTCGCTGACCGATGAGATTCAGCAGCTCGGCCCCTTCGAACAGTACCAGGAATTGCAGAAGGTTATTGAAACCCAGTCGATGTACTAAGGATCCATTCATGGGAATACAGGAACAATACAGGAACGAGGCGAAAGAACTGCTTGCTTCGGGAAGCGTGAAAATGGTCATCGGCTACGGTGCAGGCACCAGGGCCGATCTTCGGCGGCCGGTATTCATCCGTTCGGCGGAGGAGACCGACCGTTTGCTGCTCGACGCAGCATGTGTAGCCAATCTTGCCGGGTACCTTGTGACCGAAGGGCTCCTGAGTGACGAAAAGAATATCGCTGTCTTTCTCAACCCTGATGGAATCAGGAGTGTCAATATACTGGCTGCCGAATCACAGCTCAATCCCGAACAGGTCGTCATCCTCGGTTTCGACGTCAGCGGAAGCGAAACCAGAGAGCTGCAGGGCAGGAAGGCCGCCGATTTCAGCGCACAGGCGGAGTCAGAGAGAAAGAAAGGTCTTGATCCGGAACTGCAGGCGATCGTTGACCGGCTCGATCTGATGAATTCCGCGGAAAGGTTTGCCTTCTGGAAGGAACAGTTCTCCAAGTGCATCAAATGCTACGCATGTCGACAGGTCTGCCCCATGTGCTACTGCAGGAGATGCATCGTCGACGTAAACCAGCCGCAGTGGATCAACACCTCGTCCCATACCCTCGGCAATTTCGAATGGAACATCGTCAGGGCGTTCCATCTTGCCGGCCGGTGTGTCGGTTGCGGCGGATGCGACCGTTCATGCCCTGTCAACATTCCGCTCAGACTCATCAACCACCGAATGGCAAAGGAGGTGCTTGACGCCTTCGACCACTTTGCGGGCATGAGCGCCGACCAGCCTCCCGTCCTGGCAAGTTTCAGGAAGGATGACCCCGAGACATTTATCCTTTAAGCGTGAGCAGTATGAAGAGAATACTCCTGAAAAACAAACTCGACGCCTGTTTCGCCGCATGGCGCATGTCCGGGATGAACGTGCTGGGTCCGGTACGGCGAAGCGATCTGTCGCGATTTGATGAAGTCGAAGACGCCTCCTCCCTTGAACTCGACCTCGTGCTGACCGATCGGACCATCAAGGATCTCTTTTTTCCCCAGACAGAACCCCTGATCAGGTATCACATCAAAAAGCAGGATATCGAGACGGAGGAACTGCTGCCGCCTGAGAAAAAAAGGGTTTTCTTCGGAGTGCGTCCATGCGACGCGGCAGGCCTTGCTATCGACGACCCCCTTTTCGGCTGGGACTACCGGGACGAATACTGGTTCAGGCGGCGGGACAGTTCCGTCATCCTGACGATCGCCTGTACGAAATCCGACGACTTCTGCATGTGCACCTCCCTGAACCTCTCACCGGACAGTTCAAGGGGATCGGATGTACTGCTCAGACCGCTTGCAAACGACTCTGGATGGATGGTCGAAACCCTGACCGAACGGGGAAGCCTGCTCTTCTCCTTGATCGAGGACCATCTGACGGAGCTCCCCGAACCGCTCGCCCCTGCTGCTATGGTTCCCCAGAAATTCGACCTGCAGAGGGTAGCTGACTGGCTGAAGAAACCGGAAAATTTTGACAGCAGCTTCTGGAAGGACATTTCCCTGCGCTGCATCGGTTGCGGAAGCTGTACCTTCCTCTGCCCGACCTGCCACTGTTTCGACATCCAGGACGAGGGCGACACCTTCAGCGGCGTCAGAAGAAAGAACTGGGACAGTTGCTCCTTCGCCATGTTCACCATGCATACCTCGGGGCACAATCCGAGAAACACACAGTCTACCCGCTGGCGTCAGCGCATCATGCACAAATTCAGGTACTATTCCGAAAAATTCGGTATCAGCAGTTGCAGCGGGTGCGGACGGTGCTCCAGGCAGTGCCCGGTCGACATGGGAATCACCGAAACGTTACAGGAGATATCAAAATTACCGACGTGATACAGGACAGATACAACCACACCATGATCTACAAGCCGGCCCTCATGAGGATTGCCGCGAAGCAGACCGAAGCGCCAGGCGTTAGAACCCTGAGGCTTGAATTCCTGAATGAGCAGGATCACGAGCACTTCAAGGTCCATTACCGTACGGGCATGTTCGGACTATACGGCATCTACGGCGAAGGAGAGAGCACATTCTGCGTTGCAAGCCCTGAAACAAGGACTGAGTATATCGAGTGTACCTTCCGCCAATCCGGCAAGGTGACCTCGACGCTCGCCAATGCCGATGTCGGAGACATCGTCACCTTCCGCGGACCATACGGCAACCGATTTCCGATTGAGGGGTTTTTCGGTAAAAACCTCCTGTTCATTGCCGGGGGCATCGCCCTGCCGCCGACCAGGAGCGTCATCTGGTCATGCCTCGACCGGCGCGACCGGTTCGGGAAGGTCACCATCGTTTACGGAGCAAGGACTGTATCGGATCTGGTCTACAAGCATGAACTCGAGGAATGGAAGAACCGCGGCGACGTGGATCTCGTGCTGACCGTCGATCCGGGCGGAGAGACGCCGGACTGGAAAGACCATGTCGGTTTTGTGCCTTCGGTGCTCGAACAGGTTGCTCCGTCACCTGAAAACGCGACTGCCGTGCTGTGCGGACCACCCATCATGATCAAGTTCACCCTGAACTCCCTTGAAAAACTCGGGTTCAGAGCCACAGATGTCTATACCACCCTGGAAAACCGTATGAAATGCGGTGTCGGAAAGTGCGGACGGTGCAATGTCGGCTCTGTCTACATCTGCAAGGAAGGCCCAGTTTTCACTGCTGCGGAAGTCGCCGCAATGCCAGCAGCCGATCTCTGATCGCTCTCACGCCCCGGCCCGGACATTCCTGCCGGGGAAACCTTTTTCACCACCCGAATCCTGGCGACGGTCTGTTTTTTCTCCAGCTTTCCGGCTTGCGTCAGACCACTCTGACGGCGGAAAACTGTCCGGGCTGGTGGAAATCGGGAGTTCCGCCTGCAGGCCACCAGGGAAAAATCCCGTATCGCTCATCGCCCAGACTCACGCAGCACTGCAGACAAAGGAGTCCATCCCTGATGAACGGCTCGATGATCCTGTACGGATACTCCATCCCGAACGAGCCGTCCTGCCTTGAAAATCCTTGCACAAGACCGGCCCAGCTTTCTTCAGAAGGGCTTGCATCTCCTTCGCTGCGGATTCGTGCCGCGTCGAAGCGGAGCGCAATCCAGTGACCAGCAGGGGTGGATTCGAATTCGAGATAGGCGCCCGTTCCGTCTCCCGCTCCGATGAACAGCTCGGAAACGCTCCATTTCCACAGGCCGTCGACAAATGAACCGGGAGGATCTTCCGGCAACAGGGAAAAAGATCCGCCCGTGCCGTCACAGGTCGCCCAGCGGAGAAACGGACTGTCGGGCTGCAGCCTGGCTTCCTGCAAGGGAGAGAGCTGTTCGACCGACACCGTAATCCGTGCAGGAAATCTTTCCTCATAGCCGGCATAGCCGAAAACCGGTCCTGCAATCAGCACCCTCGGGTAAACAGGGAGTGCTGCCTCCGTATCGGAACCGGGATGCCAGAGCAGTCCGGCCCACGCTTTTCCCGGAAGTCCGGGATCGGGAACGGCTGAGATTCCGCAGGCATCGAGCAGGGTGGCGTCGAACCTTCCTGCGCACTGCAGTTCAAGTTCAAGGTCCGCATCGGCATGCTCTTTTGCTGCCTTCTTCATCCTGGCGGCAAGCATAAGCACATCGGCAGCCGTGGCCCCTCCGGTATTGAAAATGAAATTCGCATGATGGTCGCTCACCCTTGCTCCTCCGACCTGCTGACCCTTGAAGCCGAGGGACTCGAAGATCTGTCCGCTGGGTCGGCCTGCGTCCCGGCTGTTCTTGAAGACTGAGCCGCAACTCGGAAGATCAAACTGATGTTTTGCCTCACGGTCCCGTCCGTAACGATCCATCTCCTCCCTAATGCAGGTTTCCGTTCCCGTACCGGCAAAGTGCAGCACGACTCCTGCGACAACTTCCCGTACTTCCATGAGCGAGGTGTGTTTGTACCCTCTGAAGACCGAGCTGCCGTCACGCCAGCGGATCGTACCGTCGACCGACACCGTGACGATGCCCGTGGCGACTTCGGACATCTCCCTTCCGTAACACCGGGCGTTCATGCGGACGGAGGCTCCGATCTTCCCCGGAAGACGGTAGAGCCACTCTCCGCCGCATCTTTTCTGCCTGAGCAGCTCAAGAGAGATGTCGGTGTTCTCCACACCGGCCTCACAGAACAGTTCGTGCATTGAAATCCAGAACATCCTGCGCATTGAACCGGTTGTAACCACCATGCCCGGAAAGTCCTCGTCCGAAAACAGCATATTGCTCCCGCTGCCGGTCACGATCACCGGAACCTGCCGGTCCACGCACCAGGCAAGAAGTCTGCCGAGCTCCGGGATGCAGGCCGGCGAGGCAAGAAATCTGGTCTGTCCGCCGATGCCGTAATAGCCGACTGTGGACAGGGAAACGTCCTGGCGGTACGAATCAGGTATGGATGTTTCAAGCATGGGATAGATACGATGCTGCGTTTCCCTATACGGTTCGCCGATCCCGGCCTAAACGGGAAACGGTACATGGTCGCTTCAATATATCGTTTTCGACGGGCCCGGCAACACTGCATGAGCAGACTGCCCGCAACGGTTATCACCTCTTTTGGGTTTTCCCTCGGTGATCGCTACTATTTCCTTGACACACTCCAGCACGCTTCGCGACACAGGAACAGCAGGGATCCCCGAATGAACCCCCTGCCCTGCCACACCATCTCTGTCGTGGCATTCCGGTTGAACGAGTCATCGGGCTGTACAGCACTGCAAACAGATCATCCTCACTGAACAAAACGAGCACCATCATGGGAAAAAAAGCTTTGTGTGTGGGAATCAACTCATTCAGGCACTTTCCTGACGCCGCATTGAACGGCTGCGTGAACGATGCCGAAGACATGAAAGGCGTCCTGAAGGAATTTCTCGGTTTTACCGGCAGAGAAATCAAGGTCCTGACCGATGCGAAGGCAACGAAGACCGCAATCATGAAGCATCTGAAAAGTATGGTTGAGGGAGCGAAAAAAGGCAGCTTGAGCCACCTGGTTTTCAGCCTGTCCAGCCATGGAACGCAGGTGCCCGACGCCAGCGGTGACGAGAAGGACAATGCGGACGAGGCTTTCTGCCCCCATGATCTTGCTGCTGCAGGGGAAGAGTGGCATCCGGACCATATCATTACTGACGACGAACTGCACGACCTGTTCTCCGCCCTCCCGGAAACCGTCCTGCTCGAGGTCTATCTCGACACCTGCCACAGCGGCACGGGGCTCAAGGCAATCGACATGCTCCTTGAACGCAGGCCTCGCTACCTGCCTCCCCCTTCGCTCAGCGCATTCCTGAAGATGGAAAAGCTTGCTCCGAAAGGGCTGTCCGACCTGTTCTCTGAATCAGGAGGCGTTGAAAACAGGATCCTCTGGGCTGCATGCCGTTCCGACCAGACCAGTGCCGATGCGAAGATCGAAGGAAAATGGCACGGAGCCTTCACCTACTACTTCTGCAGGGAGATGCGGGAATGCGGCAACAGCCTGTCAAGGGCTGAGCTGCTGAAAAAAGTCAAGGCTGGCCTGAAAGGGGGACATTACACGCAGGTTCCACAGCTCGAAAGCCCGGCAACCCTGAGAAAAAGTTCGCCCGGATCGTGAACCTCTCCGCGCAGCCCCCGGCTTCACCTTGATGAACAGGCAATCCCGTCTGGTCCCGGCGGATCAGACGGGATCACAGGAAGGATTTCAGAGGAGTTTTCCCGAACCGTTTCAGCTTGACAACATCGGGGATCAGGAAACAGGCTGCTGCAAGCAGGAGCGCGGCCGGCAGATGTTGCCAGCCGAACGGCGCGAAACGGAACATCTCCCGGACGAACGGCACGCCGATCACGATAAAGAGAAACAGAACGGTGCCGGAAGTCACCCACCACAGAGCACGGTTCGGCACCAGCAGGCCCCTGTACAGATGGCCGTCCCAGGAACGGTTCGCGAAAATCAGGCCGATGTTGCCGGACACGATGCCGGTGAAACAGAGCATCCTCGCTTCAGCCTCGCCGTATCCTGAAAGCAGCATGTATGCATAAACCCCGAGCACCACAAGCAGGATTCCCGTTCCCTGGATGAACCCTCTGAAAAAGACCGGCCTGCCGAACAGCGGTTCACCGAGCCTGCGGGGTTTCCGGTTCATGATGCCGCTCTCCTCGCGCTCCATTTCAAACACGATGGTGCAGGAAGGATCGATGATGAGCTCGAGAAACAGGATATGCGCCGGAAGCAGGGCGAGGGGCCACTGGAGCAGCACCGGCAGTAGCGACATGCCGGCGATGGGAAGATGCACGGAAAGGATGAAGGCCATGGCCTTCTTCAGGTTGTCGTAAATTCTTCTTCCTGCACGGACTGCCCTGACGATGGAGTCGAAATGGTCGTCGAGCAGGACAAGCGCTGCCGACTCACGTGCCACGTCGGTCCCCCGCCCGCCCATGGCGATACCGATATGCGCGGCTTTCAGGGCGGGAGCATCGTTCACGCCGTCACCGGTCATGGCCACCACCTCGTTGCACCGTTTCAGCGCCTGCACGATACGGAGTTTCTGGCCCGGCACCACCCTCGCGAAGATACCGGTCTGCCCGATCCTTCCGGCAAGCTCGTCATCGCTCATGGCATCAAGTTCGATGCCGGTTATGATGTTATCCCGAAGGGGAAGGCCGATCTCCGTGGCGACGCATTGCGCCGTAGCCGGATAATCTCCAGTGATCATGATCACCCTGATGCCTGCGGAAGCGCACTCCTGAAGAGCCTCGCTGACGCCGGGCCGTACCGGGTCCTCGAGTCCGAGAAGACCTGCAAACTCGAACTCGAATTCATGGACTTCCGAAGGCAGGCTTTGCACTGCGAAATGCGCCTTTGCCACACCGATCACCCTCATCCCCCCCGCCGCAAGGAGATTGATCGATTCCTGCAGGATTGCAAGGCGGTTCCTGTCGAAGTGGCAGAGATCGGCAATGGCTTCCGGCGCCCCCTTGGCGGCGATCACATAGTCACCGCCATCGGTCGAGCGCCACACGTGGGCCATGGCGAGCAGATGCTCCGAAAGCGGATACTCCCTGGCGAGCTCCCAGTCACGATGCAGATGCTCGGTATTCGACAGGGTCTTTTCCCCGAGCTCCCTCATGGCCTTCTCCATGGGATCGAATGGATCCGGGGGACTGGCAAGAATGCTGTATTCGACGGCCTCGTGAAGCATTTCGGGTAGACCGGTCTGCATGCCGTCTATCTCGAAGCAGGAACCTTCGGCGACAACCCTGCGGATCCTCATGCGGTTTTCGGTGAGCGTTCCTGTCTTGTCGACGCAGAGTACCGTAGCCGCGCCAAGCATCTCGATCGCCGGCACCCGTCGCGTCAGGACGTTATGCCGTGAAATCCTCCAGGCGCCAAGAGCGAGAAAAACCGTCAGCACGATGGGAAACTCCTCCGGCAGCGTGGCCATTGCAAGGGTGAGGCCGGCAAGAAACCCGTTCAGCAGGTCATGGCGTGTCAGGCCGAACACCGCAGCAACAAGCACGCACAGAACGAGGCTGAGCATACTGATGTTCCGCACGATCCTCCGAGTCTCATGCTGGAGTGACGTGTCCTCGGGTTCGAGCGCCTGCAGGGACCTGCCTATGCCGCCGATCTCGGTTTCCTGTCCGGTTCTCAGCACGCGTGCGATCCCCTGCCCCCTGACGACCATGGTGCCTGAATAAATGAACGGCAGATCGTCTCCGCCCGGCGACCGAAGGGAGAGGCTGCCGTCCCATCTCTTCTTCCTGACCGGCACCGACTCGCCGGTCAGCAGGGATTCGTCGACCGACATGTTTCCCGAAGAGAGCAGCACGGCATCCGCAGGAACCCGATCTCCCTCGGTCACCATGACGATGTCCTCCCGGACGATCTCACGTCCGGCTATCCGCTGTTTGCGCCCGTCGCGGATCACCAGCGCTCTCGGACTCGAAAGCTCCTTCAGGGCATCCAGGGCGCGCTCTGTCTTCTGCTGCTGGTAAAACGAGATGCCGATAATGACCAGCACGAAACCCAGGAGCATCACCGCATCCTCGATGCTGCCGAGAAACAGGTAGAGTGCGCCGCAGGAGATCAGCATGAGAAACATCGGTTCACGGACGACATCGAGGAAAATCGAGAGGAGTGAGCGCCTTGCCGACGACGGAAGATCGTTGTATCCGTCGCGCAGGAGCCGCTCCCTTGCCTCCTCGGAAGTCAGGCCATGCATGGTGTCGCGATTATCGTCCATCTTCCTGCGGATGCTTGCGAAACAAACAAATCGTCCGGTTCTACAGGAAATTTACGATATCCGGATCAACTCGCTATCTTCCTCATGCAAACAGGCCGTTTCAACCTTTTCCAACACGTACATGGCAGACAAACCGATACAGAGTGTCAACTACGGACTCGTCAGAATCTTGACAGAACAGCTCGATCTCGCTCCTGAAGGCATCGACCAGAACGGACCGGTCAGGTTCAGCACCTCCGTCAACTTCGGGATCGACAACCGGGAACGGCTGCTGAAAACGCTCTTCAAAGGAACCTTCATCCAGAACGAACGGCCGTTCATCACCATCGAGACGGGCTGCATTTTCGCCATCAACCCCGAGGCATGGGAGCTGTTCAGCGATCCCGAAAACAACCGTTTCATCATCCCGAGGCCATTCGCCAGTCATCTCGCCATGCTGACGGCAAGCACGGCCAGGGGCATTCTGCACAACGAAACCGACCGGACGCCGCTCAACCGGTTCATCATCCCGGCCACCAACATCGAGGAGATGATCCGGGAAGACGTGCAGCTGCCGCTCTGAAACCCGACCTCGATGGCGCGGCCAGCCTGAAAAGCGTTTCGAAACTGCAGCCTCTTTTTCTTATACTGAAACATGGGGGCACCCCATCCCTGACCGGTGTATCCATCCGGTCAGGTGAACAGGAAAACGATCCGATGTACGAACCTCACCATGTCCCCCGATACCGACCGGCAGGTTCCTGCTGCGTCTTGTCCTTCATGCAGGCCTTGCGCTGACGGTCATTGCATTCTCCCTCTTTCTCGACATGGCAGGATACCGTCTGTACGAAAACATGTCGTGGCCTGATGCATTCCTGAATGCAGCCATGCTTCTGGGAGGAATGGGTCCGGTGAAGACCGGAGGCCTGAGCAGCCAGGGAAAGTTTTTTTGCCGGATTTTACGCGCTGTACGCAGGGATGGTTTTCATAACCGTGATGAGTGTCATGCTCGCCCCGGTCGTGCACCGGGTAATGCACAGGTTCCACCGGGAGGAAAAGCAGGACTCCGAATGAGCACGGCGAGGCCTCCGGGGGATCACGGCTGCCGTATTTTCATGGAAAGGCTTGCCTCAAGCACTGTTGAGAGCACCTTCAATGTCATTTTCCCTTCAGTCGCGAGGTAGATGAAAACCGCACCTGACACCAGCAGCAGTGTGACGAGCATGACGGCAAAACCCCTGATCAGATACCCCCACCGCTTTCGAAAAAGCATCAGGCTGTTCAGCCACGCTATGACGACATGCGTCGAGACGGTGAACATGAAAGCCGTGAGTGTGAAACGCTGCATCTCCTTGCTCACCAGCAGGTAACTGCCAGCCATCAGCACCGCTTCCAGGAGATAGAGCAGCTTGAGCCAATGGAACACAATCAGTCTCCACATGCTCCGGGGAACTGCGGCTTCCACCAGCCAGGTCAGAAATGTGCCTCCCCTGGTGAGAAGCGACACGTATCGCCTGCCTGCCATCTCGTAGTTCTCCGAGATGCCGGAGAGAATCTTGCCGGTCACAGTGGTGGCCCTCGCAGCGTTTTTCAGGGCGCTTTCAGGTTCAAGCTCGCTGTTGGTTCTGAATCTCCTGAGGTAGTGGTCTCGAAGCTCCCTGTCGTTGAGAAACCTGAACTCGTACTCCCTGTCGTGTCCCGTACGGACAACGTCGCCGGCACGGTCTTTGAGGGCAGCGACGAAATCCGTGACGGAATCGGGGTCGGGTTTTCCGTCCTGAGGCCGCATGAACGGCTCGACCAGGAGGTCGAACGCCTCTTTGCGCCCCATGCTGTGTATGGTTTCCTGAACAATGGCCGCCTGTGCCTCGCCTATGAATTGCCGGGCGGATTCCCTGTCCGGCATCAGGGCCCTGATGATCCGCTCGGCTCCGTCAAGCTGGCCCCACATGATGTCGTTCTGCCGCCACCGTTTTTCCATGAACCCGCCGAAATTCCCGAGCGACGTACCTGCCAGTTTCCGCAGTCTGCGCCGGCGCTCGTCGACGAGCGCCGTGGCATCCTCGGGGCTGATCCTGAAAACATCCACCTGTCCCGGTTCGTCCATGCCGGAACCGTACAGCAGAGGAAACACGATCCGGTCGACATCGCTGTAGGTCATGTAGAACGACTTCAGGATCAGCCGGGAGACTTTCAGGGGAACAGGATCGCCGGAATGCTCCTCATCCATACCGAACTCCTTGCGGCATACTCTGTCGCTGTTGTCGATGGCATTCAGCAACACCTTTTTCACCTCCAGTCCTATCTTGTCAAAGGTCCTGCTGATCTCGGCATGGCCTGCAAGAAAATTCTGCGCTTTTACCTCACTGTCGCTTTCATCACCCCCCGCCCGGAGAAAAGCCTTCCGGGAGCAGGCATCTCCTTTTCCGAAAAAATAGTCAAGAACCGGCCGGAAAACAGCCTCCTGATCGGGGGAAGAGCTCCCCTTGCCTTCGCAGGACCCTGCATGGAGTCCTGGTGATCCATCGAAATCGCTCCTTTCCTCAGCACCTCCCTGCGCGCCAAGAATTTCAGGAGAGAGGGCAAGCTGGTCGAGAAGCTCTGAAACAAGCCCGTAAAGGGGACTCGGAGGCAGGAACTCCCTCGGTTCACGAAAAGCGCTGACCGTCTCTTCGTCCGGCGGCCTGAAACGTGAACGAAGCAGCCTGCCGGACTGCATGAGTCTCTCCAGACACTCGTTGACCGTTTTCTTCATGTCGACCAATGCGACTCTGAACAAATCGATGCTTTCCAATGCCACTTTTTCAGCGCCCTCTTCTTGTTTGCCTTTTTCCCGGATCCGTTCCAGCAGAAGATCGACCTCTTCAAGGAGTCTTTCATCCTCCATCTGGCAGAGACGGTCGATCTGACGTCTCAGATACTTGAGACGCCGCAGGGGAAAGGTGAGATCGAACGAATGCAGAAAGGCTGTCAGGGTAGGCTTTCCGGGTCCCTGGTTCAGACCGCTTTCCCGATATTCAGCATAGGCCGATTCCCTCCATGCCCTGACAAGGTTCCGGAAAACCAGAAAATATTCCGAATCTTCCCTGAATCCTGCAACCCTTGCCAGAAGCCGGCCGAAATCGTCGGTGACCGCCGCAATCTCGAGCCGGAAATAGGCAACGTATCCCGTTCCTTTGCGATTGACCAGATCGGAAAGATCAAGCTCTCCCCACTCGCTGTCGTTCAGTCCGGGCTTTGACCAGAGCGGTTCATCCCGCGACACCTTTGCAGCATGCAGCCTGTCGAGAGCTCTGCACTTGTCCTGCTCGATGTCCCTGATGATCCGCTCGATCCGGTCGCTCAGCCTGTTCCTTTCGAGTATCTTTTCGATATCTGTGCGGATGGTCTCCTTCCTGGGCAACCTGAGAAGCGCATCAAACGAATTCTCGATTGCATCCGGCTTCTCCGCCTTTTCCTTTTCCCTTTCAGGATGCTCGGGCGCAGGTTCGATATAAAGCAGCTTACGCTCGAAGGGATAGATCGAATGCCGCTCGTTGATGGTTTCAATGGCATAGGTGAACGGCTTGTTGTCAAGGTAACCGCCGTCGCCGAACGGCCTGTCCCGATAGGAAACGGTCCCGGGGGGAGGGGTTTCCGGATACCCTCTGAAAAAGCGCTTCCACACCCTGCTGTCCGCGAACTGCTGCTTGCTGTATCTCATGCTTTTCAATACCTCGTCGATATCGCATAGACGCATAGGCTCGAAAGCGAAAGGAAACGAGGAAGTGCAGCGCGCCGCAAAGGCAAGCATGGGGTTGTTGTCCTTCCTGAAATCGTTCCAGGGACGCTTGTATCTGTCGCCTCGGGAGAAGGAAAACCGGAAGACTGTCCTATGCTCCCGTTCATAGACTGTCGAATCAGAAAGCCTGATCGGAAGGGTAAGCCCGAGGATATCTGTAGCCGTCACGAACAAATCCATGTTGCTCACAAACGGCTGGTCACCTGATTCCTCATCAGGCCTGTCACCCACGGTTCCCGCATTCTCCATGCTTTCGAACGCCGCAAGAAGCTTCTGGTACATCCGCCGGCTGTTGAAAAGGGACTGCGGCTCACGCTGTGGATCCAGACCGGTACCTCTGACCGATTTCCTGTCGTTGATCAGCAGGCCGACATCTCCTTCCGTAATCCAGAGGTTCTTGAGCACGTCCATCTTCTGGCCGTTCGCCAGAGCCTTTGCCAGAAAAATGCCGTTGATCCCGCCCGCAGAAGTGCCGGAAATAATGTCGATGGTGAATGTTCTTGGAAGCGGGGCATTCTGTTCAAGCAACCGGCGTTCAAGGTTGACTTCAAGCCGGCGATCCCTGCAGTAGGCGTCCGGTAGGCCCGCTCGACGGGATCAAGGTCACGGTACGAAACAAGCGGTTTGTTTGTCTTTCCTTTCGTTGCCGTCGCGCGGACCATCCGCAGGAGCTCCTGCGCAATGCCGTTCATATAAATGGCCAGGGATACGCCGCCGTACATGACAACGGCGAAACGCACTTCGGATCTCGGGGAAAAATCGGTGCTCGACATCGGCAGATCCGGTTAGGTGGAAGTGACGTCATCGGGACAAGTTGAGGAAGAAAAAATATACGTGATTTTCACGCATATCACAAGACAGAAAAGAGGGCTTCGTTACGGTGCGTTCACAACGATGACTGCAGCGGCCTGTTGAGGAAATCCACAAGGGGCTTCGCCGCCCGGCAGGTATCTGCAAGCCTTTCCGGAAAATCCGTTCCGGTCACTTCCCTGTCGCTGAAGAACCGCTGCGTGTAGTACCCCTTGTACGTGAGGTAGCCGATGGCAGGATTCGATACATCATACCCTTTCGGCGGCCTCTTCGTCCTGCCCGATGCGAGGATGCCCTCGGGAAACTGCGCAACGAATGCATTCCGGCCGACAACTGCCTGCAATTCCTCGAAATGGAGGTCTATCTCGCGCCGAATGCGTTCGAGAATGTCCGGCTCGGGCATGTAGATGCCGCCTCCGGCAAAGGTCTTCCCCGGCTCGAGGTGAAGGTAATAGCCGGCAAAGGGACTTTTTCTGCCCCCCTTGCTGAAGAAGGCGAAGAAATTGGACTTGTAGGGCGATTTGTCCTTCGAAAACCGGATGTCACGGTTGATGCGCATGATGCATGCCTTCGGATCGAGATGCGAACCGGCTATCCCGGAATCGAAAGCTGAAAGATGCCCGAGAAGCTGCAGCACCGTGTCGAAGAAATCGGTGTATGCCGCCTGGTACTCCGCCTTGTGCTCCTGGAACCAGTCCCTGTCGTTGTTGGCTTTCAGGTTCGAGAGAAAGGAAAGGGTGGCGCCGGTTATCATGGGTTCAGGGATTGACGTTGACTGACCTCTGCGGAAATCCTGCCGTAGAGAACCAACACCGCAATGCCCTTCAACGTTCGGCAGACAGGTCATCCTGCAGCATCAGCACCGACTCCGTTCATCCCTGCATTGCCTTGCGCAGTTCGGTGGCGTCGAATACCAGCCTGATCGCCGAAATCCTGCCATCACTGACCGTAAAGAACTCCGCGGTGCGGATGACACCGGCCGGTCCGGCCGTATCGCAGTCGTACAGAAGCGCCCCTCCCTTGTCGTCATGGCAGTTCTGCAACAGCGTGACGCCCTTCAGCATGGCGCTGAAGCGCTGCAGGGCTGCAATGAACTCGTCGGCATTCGAGAAAGTATCGATGCTGCCCCTGAAATCAAGATCATCGGCAAGAGATGCACGGGCGGTGACAAAATCACCTCCTGTCCATGCCTGGTGATACCGTTCAATCACTTGTCCCGGTTTCATGATCGTGCTCCGTTTTCGTTTTCCCGCAGACAAACCCGGCAAAGCCTCATTATGCTAAGAACCGAGTAACCATGCAATTAGATTCACGACTGCCTGCGCCATGCCTCAGAAAGTCTTGCTGATCCTTTGATTGCAGGCGGATGTTTGCGAATTTTCAGTATGGATAACCGGATCCGGAACTGAGCAGCCATGCGGAAACCTGTCATGATGCGGGCCGTGCAGGCCGATATCACGACCCTTGCGGTCGATGCCGTCGTCAACGCCGCGAACACCTTCCTGCTCGGCGGCGGAGGGGTCGATGGCGCGATCCACCGAGCAGCCGGGCCGGAACTGCTTGAAGAGTGCCGCTCCCTCGGCGGCTGCAGAACCGGAGAAGCAAAAATCACGAAGGGGTACCGCCTTCCGGCGTCCTGGGTCATCCATGCCGTCGGACCGGTCTGGCACGGCGGAACCCGCGGGGAGCCGGCTCAGCTTGCCTCCTGCTACAGGCACTCACTGGAACTTGCCGCCGGGCACCGTTGCCGCTCCATCGCCTTCCCCGCCATCAGCACGGGGGCATACGGCTATCCGCCGGAACAGGCTGCGGCTTTAGCCGTGTTGACCGTGCGCGAGGTGTTGCGGCAGGAAACCTGTATCGAAGAGGTGATTTTCTGCTGTTTCTCCCCGAGCGATCTTGACGTGTACCGAAAGCTCCTGGAGGACGAAAACACGGCGGACGGCAGCAATCCGCCTTTCTGACCGTCATGAGGCAGCTGTCCGTCTTTCCGGGAAAAAACGTAACTTGCACGTGTCCCGGACAACCTCCATCCCTTCTGTCCCCGGTTCAGCAATCAGCTCTTCTTTTTGTATTGAAAACCTTGACAGAGATCAAACATGGCAACACTCATTCCTCTCGTTGTTTCGGCGCTCCTGCTCTTCTCTCCCCTTGCAGCCCTCGCCGGATCAAAAGCTGCGGCAGTCAAGCTCGATCCGCAGGTCTCCCTGGCGGCCTACCAGGGGCTTGTGGAAGATCATCTCGGCGGCGTCCTGCGCACCGTCAGGGTGCTTGCTGGGTCGCAGGAAGCGATGTCGGCAAAATGGAGCTCGGTCCAGCCGCTGCTCGACCGCTTCGGCAAGGACCTTCCCACCGACGCCATCGTCTGGTACGCGTTGCCGGACGGCCGGTACTACTCGACAAAGACAGGGAGACTGACCGACCAGAACCTGAAGGATCGCGCCTATTTCCCGAAGCTCCTCTCCGGACAGGACGTCATGGGGGATCTCGTTATCAGCAAGTCAACCGGTATGAGATCGATCGTCGTTGCCAGTCCGGTCACGGCAAAAGGCAAGGTGGTTGGCGCAATCGGCGTTTCCGTGGGGGCGGATCTTCTTGCGGCGCTGGTTGAAGCCAACACGAAGCTGCCGGAAAACACCTATTTCTACGCACTGACGTCCGACACAAGAATCGCCCTGCACCGCTATGCCGACCGCATGTTCAAGACCGTGAGCGACGTGGGCGACGAACAGCTCGGCGACGCATTCAAGGCCGTCATGAACAGCGAGCGGGGCGTTTTCGACTATGAGCTGAACGGCAGGAAGATGAACGCGATCTTCAGCAGATCGCAGGCACTCGGCTGGCACTTCTTCATCGCCCAGCAGAAGAAGTAGCACGGTCAAGCAATCCCCCCTGCAAGCCCTCACGGAACCGCCCCGTGAGGGCTTGTCTTCAGGCCTCTGCAGGTACGACGGCTCCGGTTTTTCTAAGCTGTTGTACGCCCCGGGGTGATACCGATGGCGAGCAGCACGTTGAAAGAGGGCGGCGCTGTAAGGGAACAAGCCTGATGACCACTGTGAAGAGCCGGAAGATCCAGATGGAACTGCTCAACAATCTCCGCAACCGCACATAGAACCCTTTTTCTTCATTCCGCTCCGGCCCCGATGAAAATTCCGGCAATCTGATTGTGATGAAATCGGAAGATAATTCCCCCGTAGACCGTTCCTGCAACGACCATACCGGCACCATGTCCTGTCTCGGGGCTTGTTTGCTGTGACCGGTCGATCTCGTTTCTGTACGATTCGAGAACCTCCGCCCTGCTGCTGCCGATTCCTGTGCCTCTTTTTGTACGGAAGCTGCAGGGATCCGTTATGGATATTGCATCAATCTCCTGGTTGTTGCCCTCACTTTCAGCAACCATGTCCAGTTCAATTCCCTTTGCCGTGCAACGCCATGTCTGATGCTCCGCGCCATCAGCCTCCCATACGACACGCCTCGACTTTTCATCAGGTTCTCCGAGCAGCTCAAGCGTCTTCCTTTCAGGTAATCCGAGTCTCAGGGGGCCGAGCGCCTCGCTCCGCATCAGCTCAAAACCGGAGTCGGCAGTTACCTGCTCCCGGGAATCGTCAGATCTGCCCTGCGCCGCAGCCTGTCTCAATGCCGCATGATCGTCACCCGATCCGCCGGCTGAACGGGATTCATGGTTTGCGCAAGTGCAAGCTGCCAGAAAACAGTTGAGCACAATGAATACAGCAAGGGAGAAAAAGTTGTTTTGCATGGTTGTCTTCAGGAAAACACTGAAAAAACATTTGGCAATCGATGCCCCTGAAAATTCGTCACCCCCCGGCTTCACGACGCCAGTCTCGACCGGGAACAGAGCCTTCCGCTCGGAAAAAACCGGCCGAGTGACAGGCATGTTCAGAACATCGACTTGCGAACAGAGCAATCCCGTCATCAGGATAAAGCTGCCGGAAGCACATTCCAGACCGTTAGTCAGAAAGTCCCTGTTTTCCCTTTTTCGTGATTCTTCAGTTCAGTCTCCGGCAGTGCGGTCTCCAGGATATCTGCAGAATCAGTCCCTTACCCTTCCCACCGTTTCCTGCTCCTTCTGTTCGCCTGCCAGGCGAAATGACCCGAAGCGCTCTTCACTCACCTCGCGCCGCTTGCGGCAGCGGCAAGTTGCTGTCAGGTGAAGCTCATACCATCTTTCAGCTTCTTTTGCGCACTCTCGAATCCCTGAGCGGCTGCCCTGCTGTACCATGCATGCGCTTCCTGTTTGTCCTTGCGGACGCCTTTTCCGGTTTCATACCTCAAGCCGAGATTGAACTGCGCTTGGGGATAACCCTGTTCTGCAGCCTTCCGGTACCACACGACAGCCTCGCTGTCGCTGTGAGATACGCCCCGTCCCGCCGCATACATGGTTCCCAGATTGTTCTGAGCATCTGCTCTTCCCTGCACTGCCGCCTTGCGATACCATGATACGGCTTCCGTGCTGTTTTGCTGCACTCCTCTGCCCTCGTCGAACATCAGGCCCAGATTGAACTGGGCGGCGGCATTTCCCTGATTTGCCGCCTTGAGGAACCAGTCGATGGCCGACTTGCTGCTTTGTGACACCCCTCTGCCTGCCGCATACATCAGCCCGAGCTCGCACTGTGCCGATGCAAATCCCTGTTCCGCCGCTTTTCGATACCACTCTACCGCTTCACGGTCGCTCCGCTCCACACCCAATCCGTCCTGATAGCACTTGCCGAGATTGAACTGCGCTTGGGGATAACCCTGTTCTGCAGCCTTCCGGTACCACATGGCTGCCTCCCCGTCGTTCCGGGGGACACCCCGGCCATTCTCATACATGAATCCAAGATTGTTCTGAGCATCTGCTCTTCCCTGCACTGCCGCCTTGCGATACCATGATACGGCTTCCATGCTGTTTTGCTGCACTCCTCTGCCCTCGTCGAACATCAGGCCCAGATTGAACTGGGCGGCGGCATTTCCCTGATTTGCCGCTTTTCGATACCACTCCACCGATTTCCGCTCGCTCATCGCCCTCCCCTGACCATTTGCATACATCACGCCGAGTGTGAACTGGGAGACCGCATCGCCTTGCCTTGCCAGGCGTTCGAACAGCGGAAAAGCCTTGGCATACTGCCCTTTTCTGTACAGGGATATCGCCATCCCGCGAGACTCCGCATCACCTGCCTGAATTGTCGCCTCCCTGCCGGCCGCGGATGGCAATGCCGGTTTTTGATACCGGGTTTTCTTTCCGGGTGGAGTCTTTCTTTCCCTTGTGCTGTCTGGAATGACCTTCGGAGGTTTCCGGGGAAGCTGTTTCGGAAGGTTGCCGAGCTTTGCTTTCAGATCCCTCAGCAGTTCAGAGAAACCGGGAAAATCCGGGGAGCCGTCCCAGTCGACCAGATCCGATACCTCCCGCAGACGATAGGCAAGCGGCGGCCTTACCCGGCTGATCATTGCCAGCACGAGCCTGTCCTGTTGATCCCCGGCCTTGCCGGCCTTCGCCTCATTCGCCTCGACACGCACCCATTCGCTGTTGACCGAAGCCTCTGACCACAGCACCAGGACGCACCGGGCATCTCCGAGTGCAATCTCGATCGCATCCTCGTAGATGCTTCCGGATGGAATGTCCAGATCCCACCAGACGGACAATCCGCAGCGTTCGAGTGCTTCCTTGACTTGCCGGGCTGTTTGCCGGTCTGCGCTTGCATAGCTCAGGAATATGTCACTCATGGCTGAAAAGGATACGGTTTGGAGTTCCGGGAAGAAGGGATGTGCCGTATTCCTGAATAAAGTCTGCCTGATGGTTACTGTGGAACAACGATCCTCAGAGGATGACAATGCCCGACTCACCACTGCTGATCCGTTCTGACGGACAGACCCGCCGGAAGGTATGGATATCAGGTTGGAGGGGATGAAACGGTCTCCTGTCCGTTGAGTTTCCGGCGCAGAAGTTTACCGATTGCCGATTTCGGAAGTGATTCGACGAATTCGATATGTTTCGGAACCTTGTAGTGCAGCAGTTCACCGCGGCAGAACGCTTGCAGTTCCTCCTCCGTCAATCGTGCGCCTTCGTTCAGTACCACCCACGCCTTGACCGCTTCGCCCTGGTAATCATCCGGCACCCCGGCAACACCGGCTTCATGGACCAGAGGATGATCGCACAGCACCGCTTCGACCTCTCCCGGCCAGACTTGCAGACCGCCCGGCTTGATGATATCCTTTTTGCGATCGACAATGAACAGATAACCGTCCCCGTCGAGATAACCGATATCTCCCGTATAGAGCCACCCGTCGCGAATGGCTTCTGCAGTCGCTTCGGCACGGTTCCAGTACTCCTTCATGAGCTGAGGGGCACGTATCACCACCTCGCCATGCTCTCCGGCAGAACGCGGAGTGCATCCGTCGTCCTGATCGAGTATCCTGACTTCGACATCAATACAGGGAACCCCGGCAGCACCCTCCTTCTTCGTCCCGGAGAGTGGTTCGATGACGGTTGCAACCGTTGCTTCAGTCAAGCTGTATGCATTGATGAAGCGGCCTCCGGTAAGGTCCTCCACCTGCGCCCGCAAACCTGCAGGCAGGGGCGATGCACTGGAGACACAGACTTTCAGGCAGCCGAGAGAGTGCCTGGATCCCTTCATGCCGGGATAGGCAAAAAGTGCCTTGTAGAAGGTGGGCACGGCAGCAAGAAGGGACGGCTTCAACCTCCGGACCGTATCGAGGAAATCACCGATATCACGGGGATTGACCAGCAAGGCAAGAGGTTGACCACCGACAAAACCCGTCGCCATGACACCCACCTGTGCATAGGCGTGGAACAGCGGCATATTGAGGATAAAAACATCGCGGCCTTTCTCGAAAGCGCTCCCGAGCCACGTGTAAATCTGCATGCCGGTCATGACCATGGCGTTATGCGTACTGACGGCGCATTTCGGCAATCCTCCCGTTCCACCGGTGAACAGGAAAAGCGCGGGATCACCGGGAGCTGGACCGGGAAAGCTCTTCGTGCTTCCCTCATGCCCCTGCAGCATCCTCGAAAAAAGCAGATCGCCCGTTTCCAGAGCTGCCCTGTGACCGCCCTTCCTCTCTTTCAGCAGTGTAAAAAGAACTTTTTTCAGGGGCGGAAGATACTCCTTGATGTTCACGGCAACAACACGGTGCACCGCTGTATGCGGCTGCACAGCCTTCACCTTCCGGTAGAACGGCGTCAGCACGATCACTGTCCCGGCTGCACACTCGTTCAGGGCGTACGTCAGTTCATGCTCTGAAAATAAAGGGTTCAGGGGCACCGCAATCGCACCCGCTTTCCAGATTCCAAGCTCCGCAACGATCATCTGGGGAGAATTCGGCATCAGAAGCGCCACCCGTTCCCCCCGTTTCACTCCGGAAGCAAGAAGTGCCGAGGCAACCGCATTGCCATGCCGTTCAAGAAGCCCGTAGCTGATGATCGATCCCTTGAAAAAAAGGGCCGGTTTATCCGGGGTTTCTGCTGCTGCTTCTGCAACGATGTCGACGAGGGTTACTGCGGGATAAGGCTTGAGCGAATGCGGGACGCCCGCATCATAATGCCGATGCCATGGCTTCGGGGAGATCTGGTCAGTCATTGAACGAAGAGGGAAATACGTGAAAAATTCGCATCCTTGTGAAAGATAGGAAAAATACCGGCGAATCCTTCACCATAAAGCAATGCCCTGATTCATGAAACCCGGGATAACATGTTCCTGCCGCCGTGTTTCGGGCAGATCCCGGCATCGGATGCAGGACTCCGGGCCGGATACTCTTCTGCTTCAGACATGTAACCCTTGTCTCCTCCCGTCAATTCACAGGATCAATCTCGCATCTCAGGCAAGACAGGGCTTGCCTTTCTGCCACCCGTTCTTTTCAGATAACCTGAAATTTCCCCCTTTAAATACTATTTCGCTTACTGAAAGACGTCCCGGATCCACTCCCTGGTTCTGAACGGTCCGATTAAGGGGATATACGCAGAAAGAGAAAGTTTCCGGAAACAAGTGGCCTGATAAACGGGGCCACGTCCCTTGCAGTCAAGATGATTGCAAAACGACAGCTCAGTAATTCGCGTTAATCAACAACGTCCCGGTGGAACACAAAAAATCGCTTGGGCATGAACTGAATTCTTCCGGGGCCCCTGTCGAATCCGTCGGTTTCAGGAAGGCAACGATCTGCAACGTTTCTGTTAACACTATGCAAAATAGCGGAATATCCTTTTGCAACAGCCTATCTTGACCAGCATGATTGTTTCAGAAATCTTTTCAACCATCGAATGCCGGCCCGTAAGGGAGACTCCTCGTTCACAACGGCGGCCGGCTGTCACCGGCACGTAGTGCAATCGCCCGACGACCCGACCGCCAGGAACCGGCTTCGAATCATCAACGCTCCGTCATGATGCGTACATTCAGAGATATCTTGGGCACACTCGATGGCACAGGCACTATCGACTGCTCGAACATGGGACTGACTTCACTCGAAGGATGCCCTGAAATTGTGGAAGGCTCATTCAACTGCTCCGGAAACCTGCTCACCTCTCTCGAAGGCGCCCCGAAATTAACAGGAAGTTTCAATTGCTCAGAAAACAACATTGTCTCACTGGAAGGCGGGCCTGACCGAATCAATGGCGATTTCATCTGCTCCTCAAATCTTCTGTCCTGTCTGAAAGGTGCCCCTGTAAAGGTGACGGGCTCATTCGACTGCTCAGATAATCGCCTGATCTCACTTATGGGAGCCCCGAAAAAAGTGAAAGGGCTTTTCAACTGTTCCGGCAACCAGCTCATCTCGCTTTACGGCGCCCCTCTCGATACAGGATCGTTCAACTGTTCAAACAACCGGCTGAGGTCGCTTCAGGGCGCACCCGATGAGGTTCATTTCGATTTCGATTGCTCGTCGAACATGCTCTCCTCACTCGATGGCTCCCCTGAATTCGTTAACGGAAGCTTCTCCTGCGCCGACAACCAGCTTGAAAATCTCGATCACGGTCCGGTTGAAATAACGGGAAATTTCAATTGCTCCGGTAACCGGCTCATGACTCTGAAACGATTTCCCAAAAAAGTGAGCGGTACACTCAATTGCTCGGGAAACCCTGTCATTGCCTGTGATGCCGTTCGATCTGAACCGGAGAGAAGCTGCATCAGGCTCTTTCAGGGCTCATCGGTGCATTGCTGCTGTGAGCATCTTGAGGACAACCATCCCGGAACCATCTCTTCTTCACCGGTCAACACCGCCAGCTGATGGGTAATACTCATGAATCCCTCTATTTCAGAATCAGCGGAGAGGCACCGCTGGTTCAGGCTCCAGGACAGAACCTGCCCTCAGGCTGGAGCCTTGGCAAAATCTCCTCCCGCCGTGAGCGTCTGGTTTTCTATGATACCTTTGAAGAAGATGCCTTCCGCAACGGCCTGGTGATCATTCAAAAAAAGGGGATTCTTTCAATCATCGACCTGGAAAGCGGCCTCAAGGAGGCTGAAATCCCCCTTTCACAGACACCGCCATGCTTCTTCGCTTCTGATATGCCGGAAGGAAAAGCGAGAAAGAGGCTCTTGCAATGCAGCTCCCTCAGAGCTTTCATCAACCGCTGCTCCATCGATCGTTCCATCTCTACATGGCGAATTCTTGACCTGAACGAAAAAACCGTCGCCACGCTCGATTACGAATCGTTTCATCCGGCAGACAAAGCGAACCAGAGCGTCTTTCCTCGTTACTTCACCATCACGCCGCTGAAGGGCTACCACAAGGAGCTTTCACCGATGCTCATGGCCCTGCCGGAACCGGTTGACGCCTATCGCATCGTCAGTTTCAAAGAGCGCCTCATGGGCATCATGGAGGTGGCGGAACCTTTTGGCAAGAGCTATTCGTCGAAACTCCACCTGCAACTCGATGCAGCAATACCCATCCATGAAAACGTCAGGCTCCTCCTTCAGTTTACCATTTCCATCATGCAGCAGAACGAAGAGGGTATCCGAAAAGATATCGATTCCGAGTTCCTGCACGACTTCCGCGTGGCCGTCCGCCGGAGCCGCTCGATCCTGCGGCTGCTCAACGGCGTGTTCGATCCTGAAAAAACAGCCTGGGCTCTTGCAGGACTGCGTGAACTGGGCAAACGCAGCAACGATCTTCGTGACAGTGACGTCTATCTGCTCCGGAAAGAAGAGTATACCCTGCTCCTTCCGCCATCGCTTCAGCCGGCGCTCAATCCTTTTTTCAGTGACCTCGAAGCTGAAAAACGCTTGCATCACAGGCAATTCAGTCGCTACCTTGCAGGAAGGGAGTATCCCGACTTTATGACCGCCCTGAAAGAGTTCATTGCAGAGACCGGGCTTCCTGATCCGGAAGCCTCTCCGCTTGCGGCCATGCCGACAGGACGCGTTGCCGCCAAAGCCATCAGAAAAGCACTGAAAAAGGTACTTGCGCATGGACGAAGAGCCAACAGCGAAACAAGCAACGCAGAACTTCATGAATTGCGCATCGACTGCAAGAAGCTCCGGTACCTGCTCGAGTTCTTCTCGTCGCTGTTTCCGCCGAAAGCTGCATCACAGGTCGTTCGGCAGATGAAAGCGTTACAGGACAATCTCGGAACCTTCGTGGACCTGTCGGTGCAGATGGAATTCCTCCAGAAACGCCTTGAAACCCTCCCGGCTGACAGAGGCGGCATCGGGGAGGCTGCGGCCATAGGCGGACTGCTCGCGTCACTCTACAGGGAGTGGGAAAAAGTCAGGAAACATTTCCACGAAATATTCACCGGATTCGACAATAACGAAACCGGAGAACTGTTCGATGAACTGCTTACAGGACTTGCCGAAAAATGAAAACCATTGCATTGTACAGCATCAAGGGAGGAGTTGGTAAAACAGCTGCCGCCGTCAACCTGTCGTTTCTTGCCGCATCTTCTTCGACTCCGACGCTGATCTGTGATCTCGATCCCCAGGGAGCCAGTTCGTTCTATTTCAGAATCACCGCCTCACGCAAATTCAACAGCGAAATATTCCTGAAAGGGGAGCAAAAAATCGCCCGGAACATCAAGGCTACTGACTTCGACAAGCTCGACCTCCTGCCCTCCGACCTCTCTTACCGGAATCTCGACATCGAGCTGTCCGAGTCGAAAAAGCCGAAGAAACTGCTGTCGAAAAACCTCGAAGGACTCGAAAAGGAGTATGCATACCTCTTTTTCGACTGCCCGCCGAACCTCACCCTTCTGTCGGAAAACGTCTTCAGGGCCTCCGACCTGATTCTGGTGCCGGTCATTCCCACAACGCTCTCCATCAGAACCTTCAGCCAGCTTGTCAAATTTTTCAACGACAACGGCCTTGACAGCTCGAGAATTGCAGGCTTTTTCTCCATGGAAGAAAAAAGAAAATCGATGCATCGGGAAATCGTCGAAGAGTACCGGAACAACCCGGCGATACTGAAGCAGACTATTCCCTACAGTTCAGACGTCGAAAAAATGGGCCTTACCAGAGCCCCGCTCAACGCCACTAATCCGAAATGCCCGGCCGCCCAGGCTTATTATAATCTGTGGGAAGAGGTGAAGCAATTCATAATGGATAATGAATATCTGTCTGATCCGCCTGAACTTTTTGAACAGTTCTGAAAGTCCCGCGACTGTCACGCCTTGCCTCAACGGATACCCCTGCCCGACCGGAGAAACGACAAAAAAGGGGATCGAAGAAATTACGGG